>Ga0102591_1002188_pt1 | contig 22279 bp, 21 predicted proteins | sample AraplaCol_mCL_r2_2_FD_76860 | JGI IMG/M metagenome (GOLD analysis project Ga0102591, IMG submission 76860) | Arabidopsis root microbial communities from North Carolina, USA - plate scrape MF_Col_mCL_r2 (SPADES assembly) (version 2) | ecosystem: Host-associated > Plants > Roots > Endosphere... | reverse complement strand
CACGGCGGCGGCCACCGCGACGCTCGAAACACCCGCCCACAGTTGCGCGCTGGTCGACGACTTCATCGTTTCCTCCTGTGCCTGACGTGGCTCGGAGGCGACCCGGGGGAGGGCGCGACGCCGAGATCGACAGTTTTCATATTGTGGGAACTTATCCCGATAGTCGGGATGATAACCGTCTCGCCCGGAAAATGTCGAGTGGGATACGATATGTCGTATTAGAAACGGGCTGAAAGCGCCGATCTGACCAATCGCGGCAACGTGAGGATTTGCTTGGCTTTTTCAGCGCCGCAGGTTGAGGGCGAACATATCGCCGGTATCGGAAAGGCCCGACCTGGCCCTGCTCGCGACGACCCCGAGGGCGACGTCCGCACAGCCCGCGCGGCCAAATCGAGGCCGACCTAAACAAGACCCTGAGGCGCCTGATCGACAGTATCGGCGGCGTTCTATCCACTCCGTTTTCCAAGGACACCGTCGATGCCGATCACGGCCACCCCGACCCCTGGCGATCAACTGATCACCCCGACCGACCACACCCTGATCATGATCGACTTCCAGTCGCAGATGGCGTTCGCGACCAAGTCGATCGACCCGGTCTCCCTGCGCAACAACGCCGCCCTGGTGGCCAGCGGCGCGGCCGGCTTCGGCGTCTCGACCATCCTGACGACCGTGGCCGAGAAGAGCTTTTCGGGCCCGATGTTCACCGAGGTCACCGATCCGTTCCCGGGCAAGGCCCTGGTCGACCGCACCTCGATGAACAGCTGGGAAGACGCCGGCGTGATCGAGGAGGTCAACAAGATCGGCAAGGGCCGCATCGTGCTGGCCGGCCTGTGGACCAGCGTCTGCATCGTCGGCCCGGCGCTGTCGGCCCTGCAGCAGGGCTATGAGGTCTATGTGATCACCGACGCTTGCGGCGACATCTCCGACGAGGCCCACGAGCGGGCCGTGCAGCGCATGATCCAGGCCGGCGCGCGGCCGATGACGGCCCTGCAATACCTGCTGGAGCTGCAGCGCGACTGGGCGCGCGGCGAGACCTACGACCTGACCACCGGCATCGCCAAGAAGTTCGGCGGCGGCTACGGCCTGGGCATCATCTACGCCAAGACCATGTTCAACGCCCACGAGGGCTGACGAACCGGCCCGCGCCGGCCGACCTTCCAGGTCGGCGCGGACCGCCTTTCAACAAGGCGTTCCAAGATGAAGATCTATCTCCTGTCGCTCGCCGCGGGCCTGGCCGTCGGGGTGTTCTACGCCCTGGTGCAGGTGCGCTCGCCGGCGCCGCCGGTCGTGGCCTTGATCGGCCTGTTCGGCATACTGGTCGGCGAGCAGATCCCGCCGCTGGTCAAGAGCCTGGCGGCCCGCCAGCCGGCCGCTGTCTCGTGGCTGCGCCACCAGGTGGGACCGCACATGTTCGGCAGCCTGCCGGGAGCCGTGAAGCCTCCCGAACAGGCGCGCGCCGAGCCGCCTCATCCCCAAGCCTGACGTCCCTAGTTGCCTTGGCCCAATCCCCTCGGCCCCAGTTCCCCCGGAGTATCCGCATGACCTCGCCCGACCTGATCCTGCGCAACGGCCGCTTCACGACGCTGGACCGTGGCAATCCCAACGCGCAGGCCGTCGCCGTGACCGGCGGGCGCTTTTCCGCCGTGGGGACCGAGACCGAGGTCATGGCCCTGGCCGGGCCGGCGACCAAGGTGGTCGACCTGAAGGGCCGGCGGGCGCTGCCGGGCCTGATCGACAACCACCTGCACATCATCCGGGGCGGGCTGAACTTCAACATGGAGCTGCGCTGGGACGGCGTGCGCTCGCTGGCCGACGCCATGGGCATGCTCAAGCGCCAGGTGGCCATCACCCCGCCGCCGCAATGGGTGCGGGTGGTGGGCGGCTTCACCGAGCACCAGTTCGTCGAAAAGCGCCTGCCGACCATCGAGGAGCTGAACGCCGTGGCGCCCGACACGCCGGTGTTCATCCTGCACCTCTATGACCGCGCCCTGCTGAACGCGGCGGCGCTGCGGGTGATCGGCTACGACCGCGACACGCCCGAACCGCCCGGCGGCCAGATCATCCGCGACAGCCAGGGCAATCCGACCGGCCTGCTGTTGGCCAAGCCCAACGCCCAGATCCTCTACGCCACCCTGGCCAAGGGCCCGAAGCTGCCGTTCGACTACCAGGTCAACTCGACCCGCCACTTCATGCGCGAGCTGAACCGGCTGGGCGTGACCGGGGCGATCGACGCCGGCGGCGGCTTCCAGAACTATCCGGACGACTACGAGGTCATCCAGAAGCTGGCCGACGACAACCAGCTGACCATTCGCCTCGCCTACAACCTCTTCACCCAGAAGCCGAAGGGCGAGAAGGACGACTTCCTCAACTGGACCAAGACCTCGACCTACAAGCAGGGCGACGACTATTTCCGCCACAACGGCGCGGGCGAGATGCTGGTGTTCTCGGCCGCCGACTTCGAGGACTTCCGCCAGCCGCGCCCCGACATGCCGCCGCAGATGGAGGGCGAGCTGGAGGAGGTGGTCACCATCCTGGCCCAGAACCGCTGGCCCTGGCGGATGCACGCCACCTATGACGAGACCATCGACCGGGCGCTGGACGTGTTCGAGAAGGTCAACAAGGACGTCCCCCTCGAAGGCCTGAACTGGTTCTTCGACCACGCCGAGACGATCTCGGAAAAGTCGATCGACCGCATCGCCGCCCTGGGCGGGGGCGTGGCCGTGCAGCACCGCATGGCCTATCAGGGCGAATACTTCCTCGAGCGTTATGGTGCGGCCGCCGCCGAGGCGACGCCGCCGATCGCCAGGATGCTGGAGAAGGGGCTCAAGGTCTCGGCCGGCACCGACGCGACGCGCGTGGCCTCGTACAATCCCTGGGTCTCGCTGGCCTGGATGATCACCGGCAAGACGGTGGGCGGAACCCGGATCTATCCGCAGCGCAACTGCCTGGACCGCGAGGCGGCCCTGCGCATGTGGACCGAGAACGTCACCTGGTTCTCCAACGAGGAGGGCAAGAAGGGCCGGATCGTGGAAGGCCAGCTGGCCGACCTGATCGTACCCGATCGCGACTTCTTCGGCGTGCCCGAGGACGAGATCGCCGACATGACCTCGGACCTGACCATGGTCGGCGGCAAGATCGTCTATGGCGCGGGCGACTTCGCCAAACTCGATGAGAACGAGGTGCCGCCGGCCATGCCCGACTGGTCGCCGGTGCGGGTGTTCGGCGGCTATGCCGCCTGGGCCGAGCCCGAGAAGGACGCCGCCCTGCGTCGCCAGGCGGCCGCGTCGTGCGCCTGCGCCAGCGGCTGCGGGGTGCACGGCCACGACCACGCCACCGCCTGGACCAAGAGCCTGCCGATCAGCGACCTGAAGTCGTTCTGGGGCGCGCTGGGCTGCGCCTGCTGGGCGGTCTGATGCGGACCGTCCTCACCTCGCCGGCGGTGCGCTGGATCGCGCTGCTGGGCCTGTGCGCCGCCTATATCCAGGGCGGGCTGACCAAGGCCTTCGACTTCGGCGGGGCCGTCGGCGAGATGGCCCACTTCGGCCTGTCGCCCGCCGCGCCCTTCGCCGTGGCGGTGATCGCCCTGGAGCTTGCCGCCTCGGCGATGATCCTCAGCGGCCGGCTGCGCTGGCTGGGGGCGCTGGCCCTGGCGGCCTTCACCCTGGGCGCGACCTTCATGGCCAACCGCTTCTGGCACATGGCGCCGCCCGAGCGGTTCGGTGCGACCAACAGCTTCTTCGAACACCTGGGGCTGGTGGGCGGCTTCCTGCTGGTCGCCTGGCACGATCTCGATACCAGGAGAGGGTCATGAGGACGCTGGCGGCCGCGGCCCTGGTGCTCGCGGCTACCGGTCCCGCCCTGGCGGCCGAGCGTCCCGCGATCAAGGTCAACCGCTGGCAGGAGGACTGGTCGGTCCTGGCCGATCCGGCGAAGAGAACCGAGCCTCTCGACGGCCTGAAATACGTCCCGCTCGGCGACGACGCCGTCCTGTCGCTGGGCCTGACCCTGCGCGAGCGGCTGGAGCTGGGCGACGCGGCGACCTTCGGCCAGGAAGCCGCGGACACCAGCCTGTCGCAGCGCCTTCAGGTGCATGCCGACGCCCGGGCCGGCGCCTGGCGGGCGTTCGTGATGCTGGAGGACGTGCGCGCCTTCGGCCGTCGGCATGTCGGCGGGGCCGACGCCGACCGGCTGGACCTGCGCCTGGCCTTCGTCGACCGCCTGGGCCAGTTGGCCGGCGGCAAGACGACGGTGCGGCTCGGCCGCCAGGACTTCCCGATCGACCAGCAGCGCTTCCTGTCGGCCCGCGATGGCCCGGGCGTGCGCCAGTCGTTCGACGCGGTGTGGGTCGACTGGAGCCGGGGTCCCTGGACCCTGGCCGGCGTCGTCAGCCAGCCGGTGCAATATGCCGACGACGAGGCTTTCGACGATACGTCCAGCGGCCATGTGCGGCTCGACTTCGCGCGGGTGGAGCGCAGGGCCTTCGGCGGCGCGGTCTCGGCCTATGCCGGTCGCCTGGCCCGTTCGACCGCCCGCTACGGCGACGCGGTCGGGCAGGAGGATCGCCAGGTCTACGACCTGCGCTATGTCGGCAAGACGAAAGCCCTCGATTGGGACCTCGAAGCCATGGGCCAGCGCGGCGAGGTCGGTTCGGCCGAGGTTCGCGCCTGGGCGGCCGGGGCGCGGGGCGGCTGGACGTTCGAGGGCGTTGCCTGGAAGCCGCGTCTTGGCCTGCAAGGCGACCTGGCCAGCGGCGACAGCCGGAAGGGCGACGGGCGGCTGGGGACCTTCAATCCGCTCTATCCCAACGCCGCCTATTTCACCCGCGCCGGCTACACCGGCTACGCCAACATCGCGCACCTCAAGCCCTCGGTGACGGTGTCGCCGACCGGCAAGCTGACCGTGATGGCGGCGCTGGCCGGCCAGTGGCGGCGCACGGCGGCGGACGCGATCTACGGCCAGCCCTTCGCAGCCTATGCCGGCACGGCCGGGCAGGGCGGTCGCTGGACCGGCGCCTACGGCCACCTGCGGGCCGACTATGCTTTCAATCGGAGCCTGACGGGGACCATCGAGGCCGTCCATTTCGAAGCCGGAAGCGCCCTGCGCGCCGCCGGCCGGGACGACAGCGACTATCTCGGCGTCGAGCTCAAGTACGGATGGTGACCATGCGTTTTCCCAGCCTCTCCAAGGTGATGAGCTTCAACGGCGGCTATCTCGACACGGTCGGGTTCTTGGCCTTGCAGGGGCTGTTCGTCGCCCACGTCACCGGCAACTTCGTCACCTTCGGCGCGGCGATGATCCACGGGGCCGACGGGGCGGTGGCCAAGCTGCTGGTGCTGCCGATCTTCTGCGCGGCGGTGGTGATCAGCCGGCTGGTCACGTTCAGGCTGGAGGCCGAGGGCCTGCCGGTGCTGCGGATCATGCTGGGGGTCAAGACCCTGCTGCTGGTCGCCGGCTCTGCCCTGGCCGTGACCCTGGCGCCGTTCGCCAAGGGCGACAGCTGGCAGCTGATCCTGGTGGCGGCGATCTTCGTCTGCGCCATGGCCATCCAGAACGCCGCCCACCGGGTGCACATCCCGACCGCGCCGCCGACCACCCTGATGACCGGCTCGACCACCCAGATCATGCTCGACGTCGCCGAGCTGATCCGCCGGGGACCCGATCGGGGGGCCTCGATCGCCCGGATCAGGAAGCTGTCGGTGGCCGTCGGCCTGTTCGCGGCCGGCTGCGGCCTGGGGGCTCTGGCCTTCGCCCTGCTGGGGCCCGCGGCCTTCTGGCCGTCGGCGGCGCTGGGCCTGCTGTCGCTGTTCTCGGACGAGGCGCGCGGCGTGGCGGTGAAGGAAGGGTGACGGGTTAGCGGTCCCATCCGGGGGCGGGATTCTTCACCCGCCTGGGTGAGTGCGCTTCACCCGTGCGGGAATGGCGCGCAGGCGCGCCTTGGTTGAGTTTGCTCCTGCGCCGGCAAGTGGTCGGCGGCGTCCTGGACTGACCACCTTCCCAAGAGAGCGACGATGCAAGCCCAGACCGTCATGACCCGCGCGCCCGAAACAGGCGCTCAAACCGACGCCGAGCCGGCCCACGCCCAGATCCGCCAGCTGTTGCAGCAGGCCCGCCACGTCCTGGCCACCGACCCGGCCGACGCCGAGCGCTGCATCGCCGTGGCGGTGCGGCTGCTGCCGCAGATCGACGCGGCCGCCTCCCGCAGCTTCGCCCCCCAGACGGCGGGCGCGCCTCCCGCCTCGCCGGCCCTGCAACGCGGAGGCCTGGCCCCCTGGCAGGTGCTGCGGGTCAAGGCGCTGGTGGAGGTGCGACTGGCCGACAGGGTGACCAGCGCCGAGCTGGCCGCCGCCGCTCGCCTCAGCCCCAGCCACTTTTCGCGGGCTTTCCGGGCGAGCTTCGGCGACGCGCCCAAGACCTATGTCAACCGCCGCCGGATCGCCCGGTCCAAGGACATGATGCTGTCGACCGGCGACAGCCTGGCCGCCATCGCCCTGGCCTGCGGCCTGTCGGACCAGGCCCACTTCTGCCGGATGTTCCGTCGCTTCGAGGGCCAGTCGCCCAGCGTCTGGCGTCGTCTGCGCGGCGGCGAGCGCGAGGCGGCCTGGCCGCTGATCGCGGCGGAATGATCGCGGATCGGAGCCCGTCGTGACCGCCACCGTCCTGCTGATCCACGGCGCCTGGCTGACGCCCAGGCACTGGGATCGCTTCCAGGACCGCTACGCCGCGCGCGGCCTGAGCGTGCTGGCGCCGGCCTGGCCGCTGCTGGACGCGCCGGTCGAGGCCCTGCGCCGCTCGCCGCCCCGCGCCTTCGGCCGGCTGAGCCTGGAGGAGGTGGTCGAAAGCTACGCCGCCCGCGCCGCCGCGCTTTCGGAGCCGCCGATCCTGATCGGCCACGGCTTCGGCGGCCTGGTCGTGCAACTGCTGCTGGATCGCGGCTGCGGCGCCTGCGGGGTGGCCATCGCCTCGACCCCGCCGTTCGGCCTGCTGGAACGGCCCCGCGCGGCCTGGGCCCTGCGCCGGATCCTGGCCCGCTGGCGCGACTGGGACGGCGCCGCGCCGCTGAGTCTCGAGCGCTTTTCCGCCCTGTTCGCCCAGACCCTGCCCGAGGCCGAGCGCCGCGCCGCCTATGCCGAGCAGATCGTGTCCGCGCCGGCCAGGGTGGTGCGCCAGGCCCTGCTCGGCCCCTGGAGGCGTCGCAAGGGAACGGGCTGTCGCCGGCCGCCGCTGCTGCTGATCGCCGGCGACGAGGACCGGGTCGCGCCGGTCGCCATGGTCGCCGCCAGCGCCCGCCAGCAGCGCCGCGCGGCCTCGCGCACCGACCTGCAATGCTTCTCGGGCCGCTCGCACTGGCTGTGCAACGAGCCGGGCTGGGAGGACGTCGCCGACTTCGCCCTCGACTGGGCGCTAGCTAATGGGCGTCCTATTCCCGCGCAGGCTTGATCCGGCCGGGTCCTCGTCAACCCCCGAAAGGGTAATGCTGCGCCGCTTTCGTGTATGGTCGCGGTTCGCCAAACACGTCACCTGTACGAGTCCCATGCGCAAGGACCGGTCCCCGGACGCCGCCGAAATGAACGAGTACCCCGCCAGCGGCGCGTCCCCTGCCAGCGACGAGCGCATCCGCGTGCTGATCGCCGACGACCACCCGATGCTGCGCGAAGGGGTGATCTCGGTGCTGGAGACGCAGGCCGACATGGTCGTGGTCGGCGAGGCCGCCACCGGCGACGAGGCGGTCGCCAGCTGGGAGGCGCTGCGCCCCGACATCACCCTGATGGACCTGCAGATGCCCGGCCATGGCGTGGTGGCCATCGAGACCATCCGCCGGGCTCACCCCGAGGCGCGGATCATCGTGCTGACCACCTTCACCGGCGACGCCCAGGCCCTGCACGCCCTGCGGGCCGGGGCGGCGGGTTACCTGCTGAAGAGCAGCCTGCGCCGCGACTTGCTGGACGCCATCCGCGGCGTCCACGCCGGCCGCCGCCATCTTCAGGCCGAGGTGGCCGAGCGCATCGCCATCCACGCCATCGACGAGACGCTGAACGCCCGCGAGATCACCGTCCTGCAACTGATCGCCAACGGCAATTCCAACAAGCACATCGCCCGCGAGCTGAACCTCTCGGAAGACACCATCAAGTCGAACATCAAGAGCATCTTCGCCAAGCTCTACGTCAACGACCGGACCCACGCGGTGACCGTGGCCGCCAAGCGCGGCATCATCGACCTTTGAGCCGGGCGGGGGGCTTTCGCGCGGGACTGGCGGGCGTCGCGCTCGCCCTGGGCCTCGCGGTCTCCGCGCAGGCCGCGCCGAGTCTCGAGCCCCTGGCCGAGTACAAGCGGGTCAGCTGGTCGCTGGAGGGCGGCGCCCCCAGCCGGGTCAACAGCATCGGCCAGTCGAAGGACGGCTATCTGTGGATCGGCAGCGTCGACGGCCTGTTCCGCTTCGACGGCGTGGCCTTCGAGCAGATCCAGCGCGGCGGGCCCAAGCCCGGGCGGCTGAACGTCTCGCAGGTGCTGGGCGCGAGGTCGGGGGCGCTGTGGGTGGGCCTTGGCCGCAGCGGCGGGGTTGCGGTCTATCGCGACGGCCAGCTGATCGACGTCCGCATGCCCAATCCCTCGCGCGAGGTAACCAGCCTGGCCGAAGACCGCGAGGGCGGGATCTGGGTCGCGCGCGGCGGCCGCAAGCGCAACACCCTGGCCCGCTGGCATGACGGCCGCTGGCAGGAGTTCGGGGCCGAGGTCGGGGTGCCCGAACAGGAGGTCTGGCAGGTCTTCTTCAGCCGCGACGGGGTCCAATGGCTGGTGCTGGGCGACACCGTGCTGCGCCGCGCGCCCGGCCAGGCCCGGTTCGCGGCCACCGGCGTCAAGGTCGCCCGCCGGGCCAGCCTGGCGCAGGACGCCCTGGGGCGCCTGTGGGTGTCCGACACCAAGGGCGTGCGGCTGCTGGCCGGCGAGGCCCCGGCCGCCTCGTCGCTGGCCCGGGCCTATCCGCGCCAGGACGAGGTGGGCGGCTCGAAGATCCTGTTCGACCGCAAGGGCGACCTGTGGGGCGCGACCTGGACCGACGGCGTCGTGCACATTCCAGCGCCTGGCGTCGCGGCCCGCAGCGCCGACGCGGCGGGCCTGCGCATCCAGGCCTACAAGGCCGTGCATGGCCTGACCTCCGACCAGACCCACGCCGTGTTCGAGGACCGCGAGGGCAACGTCTGGTTCGGCACGGAGCTGGGGCTCGACATGATGCGGCCGGCCAGCGTGGTGGTGGAGCAGGCGATCCCGCCCAACTCCGCGCGCGGCTATCGCATGACCGCCACGCGCGACGGCGCGGTCTGGATCGCCGACGCCCACACCGTCTACGCCATCGCCCCCGGCAAGGCGCCCAGGCCCGTCGCGCGGACCAGCTGGTCGGCCGGGGCCTTGTGCGCCGACGAGAACGACGGCGTCTGGGTCACCCTGCGCGACACCGTGCTGAAGGTGCGCGCCGGCAAGGTCGAGACCTATCCCAAGCCCGCCGAGGCCAGCGCTTTCGGCTGCGCGCAGGACGCCGAGGGCCGGCTGTGGATGGCCGCGCTGGACAAGGGCCTCTACTGGCGCGAGGGCGGGACCTGGAACCGCTGGCCGGGCCTGTCGCCGACCCTGGGCGTGGCCTCCAACGCCGCCGTCCAGCCCGACGGCCGGGCGGCGATCCTGTTCCGCACCCCGCCGCCGCTGCAAGGGCGCCTGCCGTTCGAGCCGCTCTACAAGGAGCGCTTTTCGATCGGCGAGATCGAGGGCGTGCTGCCCGGGGCGGCGGCGCTCTATCTCAGCGGCGGCCAGGGCCTGGCCCGGCTGCGCGACGGCAAGGCCGCGATCCTCGACGCCGAGCGCTATCCGTGGCTGGCCTCGGTCAACGGCCTGGTCCAGACCCCGGCGGGCGACACCTGGACGATCGGCGACGCCGGCGTGGTGCGCATGCGCTCGGCCGATCTAGACCGCGCCCTCGACAAGCCAGGCTTGCCGCTGCCGCGCCAGGTGTTCGACTTCCGCGACGGCCTCAACAGCTTCGTGCAGAAGTCGCCCGGCGCCCAGATCGCCGCCGGCGGCGACGGGCGCATCTGGATCCTGACCCGGCGCAACGTGCTGGTCGTCGATCCGGCCCGCTTGGCGCTCAACACCGTGGCGCCGCCGGTGGCGATCCGCGCGGTGGTGGCGGGCGAGCGGCGCTTCGCCGATCCGTCGGCCGTGCGCCTGGCGGCCGGCACGACCAGCCTGCGCATCCAGTACACGGCCTTGAGCTTCGCCGTGCCCGGCCGTGTGCGCTTCCAGTACCGGCTGGAGGGCGTCGATCGCGACTGGGTGGACGCCGGCGGCCGGCGCGAGGTGCTCTACAACAACCTGCATCCCGGGACCTTCCGCTTCCGGGTCAAGGCGGCCAACAACGACGGCGTCTGGAACGAGCAGGGCGCGCAGGTGGTCGTCACCATCCCGCCGACCCTGGCCGAGACCTGGTGGTTCCGCCTGCTGTGCATGGCGGCCGTGGGCCTGGCGCTGTGGGGCGTCTACGCCCTGCGGCTGCGGCGGGTGTCGGCCCAGATCAAGGACCGGCTGGAGGAGCGCGCCGCCGAGCGCGAGCGCATCGCCCGCGAGCTGCACGACACCCTGCTGCAGAGCGTCCAGGGCCTGATCATGCGCTTCCAGTCGGTGGCCTATCAGATCCCCGACGACCTGCCGGCCAAGGACGTCATCAATCAGGCCCTGGACCGTGCCGACCAGATGCTGGTCGAGGGCCGCGACCGGGTGCGCGACCTGCGCGGCCGCGAAACCCGGCGCCTCGACATCCAGCTGCGCGAGCTGATGGCCGAGCAGCCGTTCGAGCCCGGCGTGAAGGTCGAGCTGGTGGTCGAGGGCGTGGCCCGCGCCATCCAGCCGCTGGTGCAGGAGGAGATCGTCCGCATCGGCGGCGAGGCCCTGTTCAACGCCGCTCGCCACGCCCGCGCCGGCCAGGTGCAGGTGCGGGTCTCGTACGGCGTGCGTCAGTTGCAGGTGACCATCCGCGACGACGGCGTGGGCATCGGCGCCAACCGCATGGCCTGGGCCAGCCGCGAGGGCCACTACGGCCTGATCGGCATGCACGAGCGGGCCAGCAAGATGGGCGCCCAGCTGGCCATTGAGAGCGCCGCCGGCAAGGGCACCACCATCACCCTCAGCGTCGCCGGCGCCATCGCCTACCCGACCCAGCCCTGGCTGGCGCGGCTGGGGCGGAAGAGGGGCGGGTAGGGGCTAGTCACGACCCATGGTGGTCATTCGAAGTTTCGGCGCCGGCGGGGTTCGCCCGTTGCAGACCCTCGTCCCACACACGGCGCGATCAGCAATGTCTGCGCCGTTCACTCCGAAAGCATCCCGATCGTCTGCAGCCATGTCTCCACCAACCTGGGCCACCCGGACACGGGAAGCTTCTTCTCCCGCAGGCCGAAGGCATGGCCGCCCTGGGCGTATGAGTGCAGTTCCACGGCGACGCCCGCCTTCTTCAGGCCCATGTAGTAGCTCAGCGCGTCCTCGACCCTGTCCACATGGTCGTCCTCGTTCTGCAATAGAAAGGTCGGCGGCGTGCGGCGCGTGATGGCCTTCTCGATATTGGGATTGAGCGCGATGCTGTTCTTGGCCAGAGCCAGGTGCCCTGGATAGACGGCGATGGCGAAATCCGGGCGAGCGCTTTGCCGGTCGGCCGTGTCCACAGGCGCATAGAGGCGATCGTCGAAGTGGGTGCTGGCCTCGGCGACCAGATACCCGCCGGCGGAAAACCCGATCACCCCAATCTTGCGCGGATCGATCCGCCATTCGGCGGCGCGAGCCCGCGTCAGCCGCACGGTTCGCAGCACGTCCTGCAGGGACGGTGTCGAAATCTCCTTATTGTGCGGGCGGCAGTCGCATTGCCAGCGATAGGGGATGCTCGGCACGCGATATTTGAGCAGCACGCAGGTGACGCCCCTGGAGGTCAGCCAGTCGCAGATCTCGACGCCTTCGAGATCCATGGCCAGCAGCTGAAAGCCGCCTCCCGGGATGACGATGACCGCGACGCCGCTGCTCCTCCCCTTGGGCGAATAGACCGTCATCGTCGGCCGGGTGACGTTGGTCACGCCCCCATCCTTCGCGGTTTCCGGCCCTGGGACCGGCGGTGTATCTGGGGCCGCTCCCGGCCAGATCGGCATCTGGCGGTGACCTGGGGACGGCTGCCAACCGGCCGGCGCGGCGCCAGGCGTCGCCGCCTGCGACGCTGGGGCGAGGAGCAGTGCAGCCCATGCCACGGTGCAAACAAGTTTCATGATGTTCGACCCTCCCCCAAAGCGTGACCAATGTGCGGGACACATCGTTTTCCCTCATGTCACAGCGACAATTCAGAGGTTCTCCGCGCCTCGTCTGCGTTACAAACGATCAAAATTGGCGATATCCATAAAATGAACTAATGCTTTCTCATGGAAAGATCGCGACTGCCGCTCAATGCCCTGCGCGCCTTCGAGGCGGCCGCGCGGCACCTCAATGTCACGCGCGCCGCGCTCGAGCTGCGCGTCACCCAGGCCGCCGTCAGCCACCATATCAAGCTGCTGGAAGATCAGCTCGGCGCGCTCCTGTTCCGCCGGCTGCCCAGGGGCCTTGCCCTGACCGACGAAGGCGCCGCCCTCGCGCCCATCGTCAGCGACACCCTCGATCGCCTGGCCGCCACCCTCGACCGGTTCGCTGGCGGACGCTTTCAGGAGATCGTCAGCATCGGCGTCGTCGCAACCTTCGCCACTGGATGGTTGCTTCCGCGCCTGTCCGATTTCATCGCGCTCCACCCCGGCGTCGACCTTCGGATCACGACCAACAACAACCGGGTGGACCTCGCGGGCGAAGGGTTGGACCTGGCGATCCGCTACGGCGACGGGGCCTGGCACGGAACCGACGCCGTCCCGATCCTGGAAGCGCCGCTGACGCCGCTTTGCTCACCGAGCCTTGCGCGGCGGTTGCAGACGCCGGCCGACCTGCAAGGAGAGATCTTGCTGCGGTCCTACCGTCGCGACGAATGGAAAGTCTGGTTCGACGCCGCCGGCCTTGCCACGCCGGCTATCCGCGGCCCGGTATTCGACGCCTCGTCCAGCCTGGCGGCGGCGGCGGCAAGCGGCCTGGGGGTCGCCCTGCTGCCCGCCCGGTTGTTTGAGCACGACCTTGCGAGCGGCCGACTGGTTCAGCCCTTCAGTCTTTGCGTCGACGCCGGCCGCTATTGGCTCACGCGGCTGAAATCGCGCCCCGAAACGCCGGCGATGACGGCGGTGAAGGAATGGCTTCAGGGCGGCGGCTGACTCGATGATGAGGTCGTCTGGTTTCAGAGGACCAAGCCAACGACCGCTCCCCACCCGTTGCTGATTCTACGAGCGTCCGCCTCTCGTGCCCGGACCAATCGTTTTGAAGGGGCCCAGATCGGTCGGGTTCCATGTACCGGAGAACGGGCGGGGATCGTGGCCGCTCGGCCTTACAAAGATCAGCGGCGCCTTCCCGCCCTCGAAGATCACGCCGACGTCCACGATAAAGTAGAAGCGATCAGCCGAAATCCACAGCAGGTCGATGACCCGGTCCAGCCTGACGGGATCGCGTGGATTGGGGCGTCCATGGAATTCGACAAGCAGGTCGCTCCCACTGGAGGGCCGGCCGGCTTGCTCCAGCGAGCGTTGCAGGGCCGTCTCGAAAAGGGAGGCGAAACCGCTCCTGTCCATTCTCAGATCCCCAGCGGCCCTAGCTCTTCAGCCACACCGCCACGGCCGAAAGGGTCACGCAGGCGACCACTGTGGTCAGGGCGACGATGCGGGCGCCGCCGCGGGCGAAGACGTTGTAGGCGCGGGTCTGGATGAAGACGTTCACCGCCGTCGGGGTCGCCGCCAGCAGGGTGGCGGCCAGGCGGAAGGCGGCGGGGGCGGGCGTCAGGCCGACCACGGTCCAGACCAGCAGCGGCAGGACCAGCAGCTTGGCGAGGGCGGCGGCGATCACCGGGCTCCAGCGCGGGGCGGGAACGTCGGCCTCGACCGGCAGGCCCAGCACCACGCCCAGCGCCACCAGGGCGACCGGGCTGCACGAGGCGGCGGCCGCGCCGACCGCGCGGTCGAGCACGCCGGGCAGCTGCAGGCCGATCAGGGCCAGGGCCGCGCCGAACAGGGCGGCGGCGACGATCGGGTTGCGGAACGCCTGCATGGTCGAGCGCCAGACCGAGCGCCCGCCGGCCCAGCCGAGCAAAGCCACGCCCAGGGCGGTGGCCAGCACGAAGTCCACGGCCACCAGCCCCGCGCCCAGCCGGGCGATCTCGGGGCCGAACACGGCGGCGGCCACCGGCAGGCCGAGGAAGGCGCTGTTGCCGACGCCGGCGGCCATGGCCGTGCCGGCCCGCTCCTCGCGGGTCCAGCGCAGGGCGAGGCCCGCCAGCATCAGCAGGGCCATGATCGCCGCCAGGCAGCCGGCGTAGGCGGCCAGGCCCAGGGTCAGGTCGTGGCCCGGCCGGCCCATGCGCGACAGGGAATGCACCAGCAGGGCCGGGAAGCCGATCCAGTAGACGTAGGCGGAAAGGCCCTGGGCCATGCGGCCGTCGAACAGCCGCAGCCGCGCCAGCACCACGCCGGCCCCGACCAGCATGAAGAACGGCAGGGCCCGCGCCAGGACCTCCAGCGTCAGGGCGATCACGCCGGATGCGCCTTGGCGGGCGGGAACAGGGTCATGCGCGAGGGCCTCGGCGGAAAACGCGGGGTCGCTGATACCACCCGTCCCGCGCCGGGGTCAAAAAGCGTTGCCGCGTGTCGCCGCCCGCCGTTGTCTCCGTCGCTGGGATGACGGCAAGCTGCCGCCATGAGCGACAGCATCCAGTTCATCCGCGCCGTGCCGATCCTGCGCAGCTTCGACGAGGCCAAGGCGCGGGAGTTCTATCTCGGCTTCCTGGGCTTTTCAGTGCGGTTCGAGCACCGCTTCGAGCCGGGAACGCCGCTCTACATGGGCATCGAGCGGGCGGGGCTGGTGCTGCACCTGTCCGAACACCACGGCGACGCCGCGCCGGGTTCGACCGTTTATGTGCCGATGACGGGCGTGCGGGCCTACCAGACCGAGCTGATCGGCAAGGGCTACAAGTACGGCCGGCCGGGCGTCGAGGAGCAGCCGTGGGGCGACGTGCTGCAGGTGCACGACCCGTTCGGCAATCGGATCAGGTTCTGCGAGGAGCGGGCCTAGACCGCGGAGCGCGGCTTACCGATCCTTCATTTGCCACCGCCTTTTGGTTGAGTTTCAACGGAGTTCCTCCTTCGCAAGGAAGCGAACCGATGCTCGACCGCCGCCGACTGCTCGCCCTGGCCGCCGTCGCGGGAGCCTCGCCGTCCCTGGCCGTCGCGCGGCAGGCGACGCCCGCTCCCGCCGCGCCGGTCGATCCGGCGACGGTGCTGGCGCAGACCGGCGCCCCGGCCGTGGCGGGGTTGGTCAGCGACGGCGACAAGGTGGTCGCGCAAGCCGTGGGCGGCGTGCGCCGGCTGGGCGCGGCCGATCCGGCGACGACCTCCGACCCCTGGCACATCGGTTCCAACACCAAGGCGATGACGGCGGCGCTCTACGCCCGGCTGGTCGAGGCGGGGCAGGCCAAATGGGGCGCGACTCTCGGCGCGCTGTTTCCCGGCGTGAAGCTCGACCCGGCCTGGCGCGAGACCACGATCGAGCAGTTGATGAGCCACAGCGCGGGGCTTCGCGACGGGCCGGTGATGGCCGGCGCATGGCTGGTCCGCGCCAACCTCGACAAGCGGCCGCTTCCCGTCCAGCGGGCCGAGGTCGCCGCCCAGGTGCTGTCCGCGCCGCCGACTGGCAAGCCGGGGACCTTCGAATACGCCAATTTCAACTACGTGCTGGCGGGCGCGGCGATCGAGGCGATCACCGGCGTCGCCTGGGAGGAGGCGATCCGCACGCGCCTGTTCCAGCCGCTGGGGATCGAGAGCGCCGGCTTCGGCGCGCCGAAGAGCGACGTCCCCTGGGGGCACGTGTCCGCGCCGGGCGGCGGGCTGACGCCGGTCGATCCGGCGGGACCGGCCGACAATCCGCCGGCGCTCGGTCCGGCCGGCACGGTGCACATGACGCTCCAGGACCACGCCCGCTTCGCCCGGCTGTTCCTGAAGGACAACGCGATCCTGTCGCCCGACAGCATCCGCCGCCTGACCACGCCCGCGCCGGGCGCGACCTATGCGCTGGGCTGGGTGGTCGTGCCCGAAAAGCCCTGGAGCCGGGGACCGATCCTGGCCCACGAGGGCTCCAACACCCTGTGGCACGAGGTGGTGCTGATCGCGCCCGGCGCCGGCGCGGCGATCATCGCCGCCACCAACGCCGGTCCGGAGGCGTCAAAGGGCGCGGCCATCAAGCTCGCCCAGCAGCTCCAGAAGGCCTACGTGGCCTGAGGGGAACGGGCTGCGTCGAGGGCCGCCTCGGCGGCGGCCAGCGCCAGGTCCTTGTCGGCCCGGATCGCCGCCAGGGTCTGCCGCGCGGGCCGGTCCGGCGCGACGCCGACGCCCTCCAGCGGCTTGCCGTCCAGGTCGAGAAAGCCCGCGATCGGAACCTGCACCGCGCCGCCTCCCGGCAGGTCGAACCGCCGGGCGACCAGCACCGCGCCGGCCGTGCGCTCGCCGACCAGAACCGCGCGGCGATGACGGCGCAGGGCGTCGGCGGTGACCTCGGCGGCGCTGGCGCTCATCGGGCCGATCAGGATCGCGAGGGCGCCGGCATAGAGCTGGGACCCCTTTGTCTTCTCGACGCGCCGCCGGCCGGCCAGCCAGATCCCGATCGGGACGCTGTCGCCTAGCAGGGCACCGAGCAGGTGCTGGTTGGCGCGCGTATCGCCGCCGTTGTTGGCGCGAAGGTCCAGCACCACGCCCTTGGCCGGCACCCGCTTCAGCTGCTCCCGCAGCCAGGCGAGCGCGGCATCGTCGTAGTGGTCGAAGCGCAGCAGCAGGCGGCCGCTGGGCAGGGGTGTGGCGGCGAACGGCGGCGGCCGCGAGGCGGTCCACAGGTAGGACAGGTCGGCCAGGGTTCCGTCCGGGCGCTCGAACCGGCCTTCGAAGCGTGAGGCGGAGCCAGCTGGTCCCATGGACAGCGCCAGGATGCGGTCGCCCGGCCCGACGTCGGCGCGTTCGAGCGGCGAGCCCTTGTCGACCCCGACCACCACGAAGTCGTTCGCGTTCATCGTGAAGGTGAAGCCCAGGCCCTTGCGCGGCGGGTCGCCCGAGGGCGTGAAGAGCGGGGCGGCGGGGTGGGCCGAGGTCTGGGGGCGTGGCGCGGGCTGCGGGGGTACGGCGTCGAAGTGCGACTCGCCCAGCGTCCCGAAGCCCGACCGCAGGACGTTCAGGTAGAGGTCGACGTCGTTCGCGGCCTTGGCCGCCAGGGGGCGCGTCCTGCTTGCGATGGCGTCGAGTTCGGTCCGGCGGGCCTCGCGGTCGTAGTAGTTCCGCTCGACCACGCGCCAAGCGGCGTCGAAGATCCGGAGATTATGCTGCTCAAGGCTTTCGGGTTCGCGGGCGCAGGCATCGAGCGCGGGAGACAGGCCGAGCGCGGCGAAGCCGGCCGCCAGCGCGAACCGGCGCGATCTTGGGACCATGCGCTTCATCCCCGAATGACTGGCCTATCCTTAGGTTGCGCCGCCAGGGCGGGCAACCGACGCGCGGTCAGCGCTCGTCGCCCGGCAGGCGGATGTGGACCAGCTTCCACTCGAACAGCGCCCGGCGCTGGAAGGTGAAGATCGTCGCCTTGTCCTTGGCGCCTGGCCGGCGCACGGCGATGCGGACGCGGTTGGGGTCCCAGTAGGCGATGGTCGGGTAGGGGCCGCGCACGACGGCCTGCATGCGGGCCAGCACCGTCGGTGGACGCGGCGGCGACAGCGGGGCCGCGCCGGGCGCATAGCCGCGGGTCAGGGCCTGCAGGCCCGGGACGGTGAGATAGCGGTCGACCTTGGGCTCGGGCGGGACGATCGGCTCGATGGCGCGCTTGAAGACGCCCAGCGGGTTGCTCCAGATCGACGGGGCCTCGGGCTTGGCGGCCGGCGCCTGCTCGTCCAGTTGGCCGGTCAGGCTGCGGCGCACCGAGGGGAAGTCGACCAGCTCGCCGATCGCCTGCACGTCCTCGTACTGGGCGGCCGCCTTCAGGGCGCGGAACGCGAACCAGGGCGCCGTGGCGTAGGCGGCGGCGAACACGAAGATCGCCAGGACGATGAGGTCCCAGATCCGCTTCTGCAAAGTCATTGCGCCCCCGCACGGTTAACGCCGCCTAGAATGGGCATTCATGCCCTTCCTGCAAGGGCGTTCGCGCGCCGGGAGTTCCATTGATGGAATCCGCTTTCCTGACGGGCCCGGGCGCTCTATGGGGTCGCCGCTCGCGGTCGGGCTTAAGCGCCCGCCGCCCCTGAGGAATTTCCGGAGCGCCCATGGCCGGCCTGCGTCTCGCCGATCTTTTCCGCTGCAAGCCCGTGGGCGCGATCGCGGCCGAGGGGGACGACAATCCCAACGACCTCTCCGGCGAACTGCACCGCTCGATCGGCTTGTTCCAGCTGACCATGCTGGGCGTCGGGGCCACGATCGGCACCGGCATCTTCGTGGCCCTGACCACGGCCGTGCCGCTGGCGGGGCCGGCGGTCATCGTCTCGTTCGTCATCGCCGGGATCACCGCGGCCCTGACGGCCCTGTGCTACGCCGAGCTCGGCTCGACCATCCCGGTCTCGGGTTCGTCCTACTCCTACGCTTACGCCACGCTGGGCGAGTTCGTCGCCTTCCTGGTCGGGGCGTGCCTGCTGCTGGAATACGCCGTCTCGGCCTCGGCCATCGCCGTGGGCTGGGGCCAGTACCTGAACGAGCTGTTCTTCGACCTCTTCCAGTGGCGCCTGCCCGAGGCCCTGGCCGCGCCGCCCGGGGCGGGCGGGGTGTTCAACCTGCCGGCGGTGGTGCTGGTGGGCTCGTGCATGGTGCTGCTGCTGCGCGGGGCCAAGGAGTCGACCACGGTCAACGCCGTGCTGGTGGTGGCCAAGCTGCTGGTGCTGCTGTTCTTCGTGGTGATCGCCTTCACCGGCTTCCGGTCGGAGAACCTGACGCCGTTCGCGCCGATGGGCGTGGCCGGGATCGGGGCGGCCGCCTCGTCGATCTTCTTCTCCTACATCGGCATCGACGCGGTCTCGACCGCCGGCGACGAGGTCAAGAACCCGCGCCGAAACCTGCCGCTGGGCGTGGTGCTGAGCCTGCTGATCGTCACCGCCGTCTACGTGCTGGTGGCCGTGGCCGCCGTCGGCGCCCAGCCCTGGACCGCCTTCGCGGGCCAGGAAGCGGGGCTGGCGGTGATCCTGCGCAACCTGACCGGCGCGGGCTGGACCTCGCTGATCCTGTGCCTGGGCGCGATCATCTCGATCTTCAGCGTCACCCTGGTCGTCATGTACGGCCAGACGCGGATCCTGTTCGCCATGAGCCGCGACGGCCTCTTGCCGCGCCTCTTCCAGAAGACCGACCCGCGCACCCGCACGCCGGTCTGGAACACGGTGATCGTGGCGGCCTTCATCGCCTTCCTGGCCGCCTTCGTGCCGCTGGACGTGCTGGTCAACCTGACCAGCATGGGCACGCTGATCGCCTTCGCCATCGTCTCGGCCGGGGTGATCATCCTGCGCCGCACCCGGCCCGACCTGCCGCGGGGCTACAAGGTGCCGCTCTATCCGGTGCTGCCCGTGCTGAGCGTGGCCTTCTGCCTCTACCTGATCATCGGCCTGCCGTGGGACACCTACCTGCTGTTCGGCCTGTGGGCGGCGGCGGCCTGCGTCATGTACTTCGGCTATTCGCGCAAGCACTCGAAGCTGGCGGGCTAGGCTGGAACCTCCCCCTCTGGGGGAGGCGGCCGAAGGCCGGAGGGGGGGCGGTTTCAGCTTTCGCTGAAGAGGCCACCCTCGCAGCCACGCCCCCGCCAATCGCTGCGCGATCGCCTCTCCCAGGGGGAGAGGTTCCTCGTTTTGGGTCAGTTCTCATCTTCCTGGGGACCATCCGTCCTCGCGCCTTGCCCTGGCTTTCCCCGCGCCTCTAGGCTCGCCCCTGGATTTCCAGGAGGCGGGGCATGGCGGAGGCGAGCAGCCGGCGGGCGGTGCTGGCGGGATTGGGCGGTCTGGGCGCCGCTAGCCTATCGGCCTGCGCTACGACGGGGCGGGGTCTTCCCGCCGTCGCCGGCCCGTCCGGCTTCCTGACGACGCCGCTGGCCCCGCTGCGGATGGAGGTCGATCGGATCACCAAGATCACCGTCTGCCTGCGTCCGTTCCGCGCCATGGGGCCACGCCTCGACGTCGAGACCGTCGTCGGAAAGCGCGTGGTGCACAACTACGGCCACGGCGGCAGCGGCTGGTCGCTGTCGTGGGGCTCGGCCGAGATCGCGGCGGGCAAGGCGCTGGAGGGCGGGACCCGTGAGGTCGCCGTCATCGGCTGCGGCGCCATCGGCCTGACCACGGCGCTCACCCTGCAAAGGGCCGGCGCCAAGGTGACGATCTACGCCAAGGAGCGCACGCCCTACACCCGCTCGGCCCGGGCCACCGGCACCTGGTCGCCCGACAGCCGCATCGCCGACGCCGACAAGGTCGCCACCGACTTCCCGGCGCTGTGGGAGCGGATGGCCCGCACCTCCTACGCCGCCTACCAGACCCTGCTGGGCCTGCCGGGCGAGCCGGTGGCGTGGGGCGACCGCTACACCCTGTTCGACGCCTTGCCGCCGCCGCGCGGTCCCGGCCCCGTCAGCCTGACGCCGTTGGTGCATTTCGCCGCCTACAACGAGCGCCTGGCGGGCTTGGTGCCCAGCATGCGCGACCTGCCGCCGGGTGCGCACCCGTTCCCGGTCGCCCGCGCGCGGCGGGGCGTGCAGATGCAGTTCAACGTCGCCGACCTGGCCCACCAGCTGACCACCGATTTCCTGCTCGAGGGCGGGCGCATCGAGACCATGACCTTCGACACGCCGGCCGACCTGGCCCGCCTGAAGGAGCCGGTGGTCGTCAACTGCACGGGCTATGGCGCACGGGCGCTGTGGAAGGACGAGAGCGTCACGCCGGTGCGCGGCCAGATCGCCTGGCTGGCGCCGCAGCCCGAGGTTCGCTACGGCCTCTACTACCGTCACGTCGCGGTGCTGCCGCGCCCGGACGGGATCGTCGTGCAGCAGGTGGGCGAGAGCGAGATGTTCGGCTACGGCGTCGCCGACGAGACGCCGGACCGCGCCGAGGCCGAAGACGCGGTTCGCACAATCGCAAAGCTGTATTCACCAAGTCGGGTGTAGAATCGCCGCGATGAGCCAGATTGAAGTCCAGGGAATGGAAAAGCGCGCCTACCGACGCTACCCCGCCTCGCGCAAGGCCTACCTCGTGGTGGGCGGCGAGCCGCTGCGCTGTCGGTTGATCGACATCGCCAAGGGCGGCGCCCGCATCGCCGGGCCGGAGCTGTCGCCGCAGGCCGGCCCGCTGCATCTGGTCGATCCGGCCCGGCGCCTCGTCCACCTGACCCGCATGGTCTGGCAGGGCGACGGCCAGATGGGCCTGCAGTTCATCGAGAGCCGCGCCTTCACCGAGGCCCTCGGCGGGGCCGAAGGCGCCGGCCGCGTGGTCGATATGATCGGTCCCTGGCCCACCGACGGCTAGGACGCCGTCGCGGCCTCGTGGCGCATGGCTTCGGCGCCCAGGGCGACATGCTCGGGGATGCGCCCGTCGGCCTTCCGCTCGCTGTAGCGATCGACGAGATAGTCGGCCCGGTCGCGGGTCAGCAGGGTGAACTTCACCAGCTCCTCCATCACGTCGACGACCCGCTCGTAGTAGCTGGACGGCTTCATGCGGTCGTTCTCGTCGAACTCCTTGTAGGCCATGGCCACCGACGACTGGTTGGGGATGGTGATCATCCGCATCCAGCGGCCCAGCAGGCGCAGGGTGTTGACCGCGTTGAACGACTGCGACCCGCCGCTGACCTGCATCACGGCCAGGGTCTTGCCCTGGGTGGGGCGGACGCTGCCGATCTCCAGCGGAATCCAGTCGATCTGGGCCTTCATGATCCCGCTGATCGCGCCGTGCCGCTCGGGGCTGCACCAGACCTGGCCCTCCGACCACTGCGACAGCGCCCGAAGTTCCTGGACCTTCGGGTGGTCGGGGCCGGTGGCGTCGGGCAGCGGCAGGTCGCGCGGGTCGAAGACGCGGGTCTCGCACCCCAGCGCCTGCAGGATGCGGGCCGCCTCCTCGACCAGCAGGCGGCTGAACGACCGCGCCCTCAGCGACCCGTACAGCAGCAGG
>Ga0102591_1002187_pt1 | contig 22288 bp, 24 predicted proteins | sample AraplaCol_mCL_r2_2_FD_76860 | JGI IMG/M metagenome (GOLD analysis project Ga0102591, IMG submission 76860) | Arabidopsis root microbial communities from North Carolina, USA - plate scrape MF_Col_mCL_r2 (SPADES assembly) (version 2) | ecosystem: Host-associated > Plants > Roots > Endosphere... | reverse complement strand
ACTGGTCGAACCGCATTTCATGGCTGGGTGGTCCGGCGGCCGCAAGGTTATCGCGCCCGGCGTCGCCCATCACGAAACCATCCGGACCTTCCATTCCGCCCGTTTCATGGAAGATCCGCTGGCCGTCCAATGCAATCTGATCGGCAACCCCTTGCATGAAGAGCAACTGGAAATCGTCAGGATGCTCGGCGAGGTCTACGGTTTGAACACCGTGCTCGACGAAGAGCGCGATCTTGTCTGCGTCACCTTCGGCGAGATCATAGCCAGCCACGCCGCTGCCGTCGAATTCGTCAGCGATGCCACGCGTATTGAAGTGCCGCGAAAATTCCAAACCGTCGTCACTTCATCTGCGGGTTATCCGCTGGACAAGACCTATTATCAGACGATCAAGGGCATGGTCACGCCGCTCGACATCCTGGAGCCCGGCGGCACGCTCATCATGGTATCGGCGTGCTCGGAAGGTTTCGGCTCGGATGAGTTCCGCGAGGCGCAGGGGCGGCTGGTCGAACTCGGGCCGGAACGGTTCCTGGCGACACTGACAGCGAAGTCGCTTGCCGAAATCGACGAATGGCAGACGGAAATGCAGCTGAAGTCGATGCGGGTGGGGAAAGTCGAACTCTACACGACCGGGCTCGTCGGTGAAGATCGGTTGCTGACCGCTGTTACCCTTATCGATGACATCTCTGCCGCCGTACAACGAAGCATCGATGAAAGCGGCGATACAGCGGTCGCTTTCATTCCGGAAGGCCCTTATGTGGTGCCTCGCTTCGGGCCAGTAGTCGCATGACGACGGAACTTCACCTTGACCCAATTGGCGGGATTGCGGGCGACATGTTCGTTGCCGCACTTCTCGATCTGCATCCAGATCTGGAACGCGGACTGCGCGACGTCATTGCGTTGTGCCCGCTACTGGAGCGGGTAGACGTCACATTGGAAAAACACGATGACGGGATCCTGACGGGCAGCCGCTTCACTGTTCGGCGAGACGGGCAGAAAGCGGAAGCCGATCCTGCACCCCTTCGTCACCACCACCATCATGAACATCACCACCATGATCATAGCACGGCGAGGCAGGGGCATCCTGTGGATCACCACCATGTCGATTGGAGCGCCATAAGAGTGGCGCTCGAACGATCGAAGCTTGATCCTGAAACGATCGGGCATGCGGTTGGTATCTTCTCCCGGCTTGCAGATGCGGAAGCGCAGGTCCACGGAACGACGTCGAACGAGGTACGGTTCCATGAGGTCGGAGCCTGGGATTCCATCGCCGACATTGTCGCGGCAAGCTGGCTGATCACGCAGATCGGAGCCACACGCTGGACGATCGGGCCACTGCCGCTCGGCGGAGGACGGGTGCGCACCGCGCACGGCCAACTCCCGGTGCCGGCCCCCGCGACGGCCCTTCTCATGCGAGGCTTTGCGACGATCGACGATGGGGTGCCAGGTGAGAGAGTGACGCCGACCGGGGCTGCGATCGTCAGCTATCTCTGCCAACCGTCCGTCGCACAGTCACAAGAACGCATTCTCGCCGCTTCTTCCCACGGCTTCGGAACGAGGCGTCTCCCGGGCATTAGCAATTGCCTGAGATTACTGGCATTCGATACTGCCGGGGTGACCGAGTCACACACTCAACGTGTCGCGGTCCTCGAATGCGAAATAGACGATCAAACGGCTGAAGATCTCGCCCAGGCAATCGACAATCTGCGGTCTCTTCGTGGCGTGCTCGACATTGTCCAGGCCGCCGTCTTTGGCAAGAAAGGCCGGATGATGACGCAGGTCCGGGTTCTGGCCGACATCGGAGCTGAGGACGAGATCGTTTCGATGATATTCGAAGAGACCACAACCATCGGCGTTCGACGGTCCATCGTAGAACGCCGCACATTGCCGCGACACGCGCAAATCGTCGACCATGGCGGCCAAAGCCTGCGCTTGAAGGTGGTCGAGCGGCCATCGGGGCCGACCGCGAAGGTCGAAGCCGACGATTTGGCCAGTCTTCCCGGAAATCGCGCGCGTGACGATCTCCGCCGGCTGGCGCAAGAAACATTGAAGTCGACGGAGCCTAAGAAATGGCGCTGATCCTTGCCGATATCATCGCCGGACCATCGGCGATCGCCGTTAGCGGCGGGGTGGATTCCATGACCCTTGCTGTTTTCGCGCACAGACTGCTTGGCCGAGACAGCGTCGTCATGATGCACGCGATTTCACCGGCAGTGCCGCCGGAGGCCAGCGAACGGGTACGCCACTGGGCAAAGTCCGAAGGTTGGGATCTGCAAATTCTGGATGCCGGCGAATTCGGTGACCAGAACTATCTCGCCAATCCGGTCAATCGCTGCTTCTTCTGCAAGAGCAATCTCTATGGCTCGATCGCCAAATTCACCGACCGGCAGATCTTTTCCGGCGCCAATACCGACGATCTCGGCGAATATCGCCCCGGTCTCGACGCTGCACGCGCACAAAACGTCCGGCATCCCTATCTCGAAATCGGTATGGGCAAATCCGATGTTCGTATGCTCTCGCAGGCGCTGGGAATGGGAGCATTGGCCGCGCTGCCGGCGTCGCCCTGTCTGTCGAGCCGGGTGGAAACGAGCATCGCGATCGATCCGGACGTGCTCAAGGCGATCAACGCCGCGGAGCGCTTGGCGCAGGACATCCTGCGGCCAAAGACCGTACGCTGCCGTGTCCGCCACGATCGCATCGTGATCGAGCTGGACGAGGAAAGCCTCGCGCGTATCGATACGGCCACGACGGAAAGCATAACAGATGCAGTTGCCGGACTCTTCCTGCCCGTGCTTTCTCGCCGACCCATCGGTTTTCAGCCTTATCGAAACGGCAGTGCGTTTGTTGGAGCACGGCCATGACCGATGGTGAGTTCATTTTCGATTATGCGCGCCGCCAACGGATGGGGCTCGACGAAAGCGTTTTCTGCGATGGCAAATCGATCGAGCAGATTGCCGCTATCCTGACCGATGCGGAAAAGGTCGATGCAGGGCTGCTCCTGACGCGGCTCGACGCTTCCTTATTTGCGAGCCTACCCGAAAAGCTGCGGGACCGGGCGGACTATCACGCGCTATCGAGAACGGCGTTCTTCGGCCCAGTCCGAGCGGTTGCCTCCACGGGAATGGTCGCGATCGTGGCGGCAGGTACGTCCGATACGCCTGTCGCCTACGAGGCCGCGCGGACGCTGCGGCATGCCGGCGTGGAAGCTACGCTGGTCGCCGATGTGGGCGTAGCAGGCCTATGGCGGCTCACCAACCGCATCGAGGAAATCAGGCGATATCCGATCATCATCGCCGTGGCGGGGATGGATGCAGCATTGGCCAGCGTTCTGGGAGGACTTGTTTCCAGCGTAATGATCTGTGTTCCCACATCGGTCGGCTACGGTGCCGCTGACCATGGCCGGACCGCTCTGGGCGCCATGCTGTCCAGCTGCGCTTCAGGCCTGACCGTCTGCAATATCGACAATGGCTACGGTGCTGCCTGCGCAGCACTGCGGATTCTCAACACCATGATAATTCCCTGAAGCCGGACGGCTCACGCACGGCCGTGTAAAAGAGAAGAGCAAACAATGACCCTATCCTCCCCCCGCGATTTCCTCGCCTCGCTTTTTGCCGAAGCTGTTCGCGCCGCCGATCCAATTACCGGGATCCGATCGCATCTCCCCACCCGTCCCAAAGGCCGCACGGTGGTCATCGGCGCCGGCAAGGGCGCGGCACAGATGGCGCGGGCGTTGGAGAGCGTCTGGGACGGCAGGCTCGAAGGCGTCGTTGTCACCCGCTACGGCTATGGATGCGAGACCCGGGACATCGAGATAATTGAGGCGGCGCATCCGGTTCCCGACGCCGCGGGCCTTGTTGCGTCGCAGAGGCTTCTGGCTGCCGTTGGCGATCTCACGCAGGATGATCTAGTGATCGCACTGATCTGCGGCGGCGGTTCGGCGCTTCTTCCCGCGCCGCCGGCCGGGATGACCCTTGAAGATGAGATTGCAGTCAACGAGGCTTTACTTGCCTCCGGGGCGCCAATCTCCGCCATGAACGTCGTGCGCAAGCATTTGTCGACCATCAAGGGAGGGCGGCTTGCTGCATCCACACAGGCGCAGGTCGTTAGCCTGATCGTCTCGGATATTCCCGGCGACAATCCTGCCCATGTCGCATCCGGCCCGACGATTCCGGATGGTTCCACTCGGTATGATGCCATCGAAATCGTCGAACAATATGGATTGAATCTGCCGCAGCCTTGCATCGATCGTCTCCATTCCGAAGCGGCTGACGCACCACGCGTGGACGATCCGGTATTCACAAACCACCGTCATCATATCGTGGCCTCCGCAGGCGTATCCCTCGACGCGGCCGCCGCGTTGGCGCAACGGGAGGGCGTCGAGGCCGTCATCCTTTCGGATTCCATAGAGGGCGAAGCGCGCGACGTGGCTCTCGTGATTGCGGCCATCGCTCGCGAAATCGAGGCCCGGAACCGGCCATTCGGCAAGCCAGTCGTCCTTCTTTCGGGCGGTGAAACTACGGTTACGCTGCGCGCCAAAGGCGGGAAGGGCGGCCGCAACGGTGAGTTCTCGCTTGCCATGGCACTGGCGATAGACGGCCACCAGATCGACGTTCTGGCGGCCGACACCGACGGCATCGACGGATCGGAAGACAATGCCGGCGCGTTTTCCGATGGCAGAACTGTAAAACGCCTGCGACGCGCAGGTCTGGATCCGCGCCGTCTTCTCGACAGCAACGATAGCTATTCAGGATTTGCGGCAATCGGTGATCTCTTCGAGACCGGGCCTACGGGAACCAATGTGAACGACTTCAGGGCGATCTTGGTGCGGTAGGCACACCCTATCGCTCACTCAACCTGAATTTCCTGGAGACGCATAGAATGCCAATCACCGTTGACGATCACATCAATGTCGAAAGACGCGGATCAGCCGGCGTTATCTCCCTCAAACGCCCTCGCGCTATCAATAGCCTGACAATCGGAATGATCAGAGCGATCAGTTCGGCACTCGATGCATTCGAACATGATCCGGCGGTAGCAACGGTTGTTATTTTGGGCGAGGGGGATCGCGGTTTCTGCGCGGGCGGCGACATACGCGCGCTCTACGAAAGCGGCCGCGCAGGAACCCCCGACGCGCAAATATTCTGGCGCGAGGAATTTGCGCTCACCCTTCTTATAGCGCGCTACCCGAAACCGTACATCGCATTCATGGACGGCGTTACGATGGGTGGTGGCGTGGGCATTTCAACGCATGGGCGGCACCGGATAGTTACGGAGCGGACTCGCTTGGCCATGCCTGAAACAGGAATCGGATATTTCCCGGACGTGGGAGCGAGTTGGTTCTTGCCGCGCATGCCCGGTGAAACTGGCACCTGGATCGGCCTGACAGGCGCCGATGTCAATTCCGCTGACGCGATCTTTACCGGCTTCGCCGACATTCAGATCCAATCTGATCGACTTCCAGAACTCCTTACTGAGATGGCGGAGTTATCCTTGAGCACCGGGTCCGGTGCATGCGATACGCTGTTCAAAAAGTATCGTTCCGAAGTTCCTCAAGGCCCGGTCGAGCAGAACCGCGCCTTGATCGACCGAGTGTTTGGGTTCAACTCTGTCGAAGAGATTTTCTCGGCGCTCGCAGATGAACCGGGAGAGTTCGCGGCTCAAACGCACAGCGTTTTATCGACGCGCTCGCCCACGAGTTTGAAACTAGCGCTGCGGCTAATTCGCGAAGGCGCAAAGTCCGCCAGTCTTTCGCAATGCCTCGACCGAGAGCTCAACGCCTGTCGAGAGGCGCTGAGGACCCCCGATTTCTATGAGGGTATCAGGGCAGCAATCATCGATAAAGACCGAACCCCGCGCTGGTCACCGGGGCGTATCGACGATGTCACACGAGACATGATCGAGCCATTCTTTAGCTCGACCGAGCATGTCAAGCAAATGATCTAAGGTAAAAAAGTGGGCTGAACGGCCGAGCCCATCTTCAGCCTGAAATTGGTGCTCTCGAAGCGTTGTGAAATTAAACCAGAAACGGAACGCGACCGGGGGAGGCAGCTCCGTCTTCCCAACTTGCGTCGTTTAATAAGGGAGGCTGCTTCGAGAACCAGGCAATGAGTTCCGCAGTATTCCGAACACCGACTTTACGCATGACCCGCGCGCGATGCGCCTCGACCGTTCGTCTTGACAGTGCAAGCTCGAGCGCAATTTCGACATTCGTTTTTCCTTGAGAGACCAAGCTCAAGATTTGTCGCCGCCGTTCACTTAAAATCGATTGGCCATCGTCGACCGGCCGGATCATCGGCTGAAAACAATAGACCGCTTCGGCAAATGGATTATCGGGGGTGCGGCTACGTCCGTTGACGGCGCACCAGAAACGACGCCCCCCTGCAGTCTTCATTATCCGCTCGTCGTAATACCGGCGGGATCCGGACAGATGGACGCCCCACATCTCACCAATGCGAACGAAATCCGAAACGCGGGGATAGAGTCTAGCAAAACTTCGATCGATAATCTCATCGCGCTTTCGCTCGAACAAGTCGGCAAAAGCCTCATTGCAGTCACGAATAATCCGATGTGTGGCATAGGCCATCGGAACGGGCATGTCGGAAATTGTAAAACGAATAGAGCCGCTTTCCAACCAGACCTCCTGTTGGCTTTGAGATGATAAAGTGCAGTATTTATACTACTCCCCATTTTCCTCGACCACCGCTTAAATTCAAAATCAATGGGCGTTGGAGCAACGCTTATCTTGCGGGAGGATGGGATGGATAAAGTTCGCGCGAGTGCTGTTGAAGCGCTGGCAGGAATGCTTCATGACAATATGACGATCATGGCAGGTGGCTTCGGCCTATGCGGGATCCCAGAGGCATTGATCGACGCGGTTCGCCTTTCCGGCGCGCGCAACCTGACGGTGATTTCCAATAATGCCGGCGTCGACGGCATAGGTCTCGGCACGCTTCTTGAGACACGGCAGATCCGAAAAATGATCTCGTCGTACGTTGGCGAAAACAAGCTGTTTGCCCAGCAGTACCTGTCCGGCGAACTCGAACTCGAGTTCAACCCCCAGGGGACACTTGCGGAGCGCATCCGAGCCGGTGGCGCTGGCATTCCGGCTTTCTTCACAAAGACCGGCTTTGGCACGCTGATTGCCGAAGGAAAGCCGGTCCAGGAATTCGACGGCGAGGACTACATCATGGAGCGAGGGCTTTTTGCCGATGTCGCGCTCGTTCACGCCCACAAGGGTGACCATGAGGGCAATCTTGTCTATCGCAAGACAGCCCGCAATTTCAATCCAGTGATGGCTACGGCTGCAAAGGTGACGGTCGCCGAGGTCGAGCACTTGGTGAATGCTGGCGACATCGATGCGGATCAGATCCATACGCCGGGGATTTTCGTCTCGGCACTTGTCCATGTTCCAGCACCCGTCAAGCATATCGAGCAGCGAACGACGCGAAAGCGTCACGCAGTACTGGAAGGAGCACTCTGATGGCTTGGACACGCGAACAGATGGCGGCGCGCGCCGCACTTGAACTTAAAGATGGCTTTTACGTCAATCTCGGCATCGGTATTCCGACCCTTGTGGCGAATTTCATCCCGGATGGTATCGATGTGCGCCTCCAAAGCGAAAACGGGATGCTTGGAATGGGTCCTTTTCCCTATGAGGGAGAGGAAGACGCCGACCTTATCAACGCGGGCAAGCAGACCATAACCCAGCTACCGAGCACGAGCTATTTCTCTAGCGCCGACAGTTTCGCGATGATCCGAGGCGGTCATATCGACCTGTCGATTCTCGGCGCCATGCAAGTGGCATCAAACGGCGATCTGGCGAACTGGATGATCCCCGGTCATATGGTCAAGGGCATGGGCGGCGCCATGGACCTCGTTGCCGGCGTCAAGCGGGTCGTCGTCGTCATGGAGCATCAGGCGAAGGGCCAGCCAAAGCTTCTGTCCGAATGCACGTTGCCTCTAACGGGGCGACGTGTTGCAGACCTCGTCATTACCGACCTTGGCGTGTTTGAAATCCAGAAACGAGGCGCTGTACGCATGATCCTGACTGGGTTGGCAAATGACGTTACCGTCGATGAGATCAAAGCCAAGACTGGGGCCGATTTCGAAGTTGATCTTGCGCGGCAATCCGCCGCCGCTTGAATGCATCAGATTTGGCAATCGACCGTTACAGACGGCCCGCAATAGAAGAGAGACATCCTGATTATGCGCGACATTATTTTGGCCGGCTGCGTACGCACGGCAGTTGGCAACTATAACGGTGTATTCAAGGGCACCCCCGCAACGGATCTTGGCGCTGCGGCGATCCGCGAGACCCTTGTTCGCACCGCCGTTGATCCGGCCGCGATCGGTTCCGTCGTGATGGGCAATGTCATCCAGGCGGGAAACCGCATGAACCCTGCCCGACAGGCCGCGATCGGCGGCGGCTTGCCTGTCTCGGTTCCGGCGCAGACCGTCAATCGTGTCTGCGGTTCTGGTGCACAGGCTATCATCTCGGCGGCCCAGGAAATTCAACTTGGTCTTCACGATGCGGCAATTGCTGGCGGGATGGAGAATATGGATCGTGCGCCGTATCTCGTGGATGGTGGGCGATGGGGTTACCGCATGGGGAATGCCACCATGTTGGACAGTATGCTCCACGACGGGCTCAACGATGCCTTTTCGGGAGAGCATTCCGGTTGGCACACCGAGGACCTCGTCAATCGTTGTCAAATCAGCCGCGACGACCAGGATCGGTGGGCGGAACGCTCGCAGACACGGTTTATTACCGCGAGCGAAAAGGGCTCTTTTGAGCGCGAGATTGTTGCTGTCACGATCAAGGGGCGCAAGGGCGACGAGACTATTGGCGTGGATGAAACTCCCCGCCCTGAAACGTCCTTGGAAACATTGGCGAAGCTGCGTCCCGCTTTCCGAAAGGATGGAACGATCACGGCTGGAAACGCGCCAGGCCTCAACAGCGCTGCGTCCGCTATGCTGGTTGCGGACAGGGCATTTGCCGAGAGCAATGGAATAGAACCCATGGCCCGATTGGTAGGGTATGGTGTGGCGGGCGTCGAACCGGGTCTTTTCGGCCTCGGACCTGTTCCCGCGATCCAACTCGCACTGGCGCGGGCGGGATGGACCTTGTCGGATGTTGATCGGTTCGAAATCAACGAGGCATTCGCAGCCGTCCCCCTGGCTGTCATGAAGGAACTCGGATTGCCGGAAGATATCGTCAATATCGACGGGGGCGCGATTGCTCATGGACACGCGATTGGAGCGACAGGCGCGATCCTCACAACCCGCCTTCTTCATTCGATGGCGCGACATGGCGCGCGGCGCGGGATGGTAACGCTTTGCATAGGCGGCGGACAGGGAATCGCCATTGCACTTGAGGCAATTTAGCACGCAAGAACTGATGGAGAAACGGGCATGATGGTTCGCAAAATAACAAAATTTGCAGCAACGACGCTAGCTGCAATGGCTGTTCCAACTCTTGCTCTTGCACACACTGGCGTCAGTACAACTGGCTTCATGGAAGGTTTCGAGCACCCGGTCTCGGGCCTGGATCACGTATTGGTGATGGTTCTGGTGGGAGCGTTTGCGTTTCAACTCGGCGGCCGGGCGTTCTGGCTGTTGCCACCTACATTTGTCCTGGCAACGGCTGTTGGCGGAGGCTTGGGTATGATGGGCGGGACGATCCCGCTCGTTGAAAGTGGCATCGCAATGTCGGTGGTTATCCTCGCCGCAATTGTAGCAATGGATATCAAAACCTCTGCTGGCGTCGCGATGGGGGCTGCCAGCTTGTTTGCAATCTTTCACGGACATGCTCACGGCGCAGAAATGCCCGAAAATACTGGCGGCGCGGTCTACGCGCTAGGCTTTGTGATCGCGACCGCGTTATTGACCGTCGGAGGCGTCGCGCTCGCCTTCCTCCTGCACATAGCGAACGAGACCGGTGGACGAGCTATAAGACAATCGTTCGGCGGCATGGCTGCGATTGTGGGTGTTGGTCTGTTGACTGAACAGCTTTAGAACAAGGTCATGTTTGCGGACGCAGTGGCCCCGATAAAATCAAATTGAAATCGCGGGCGGCCTTGACCTTTCCCGACCTAAGAGCGCTTTATACCGGAAACTGGCGCATCTCCTCGTATTGCCTCTGCCGCTTCTCCGGCACAGAGCGTAGCCTGATTGCATGGGTTTATAGCGGGACTGTACAAAACTGGCGGTATTCTAAAGGTTTGAACTCGCTTAAGCGGCTGGTGCTCCCGCACGTGCTCGATTACGCGCAGGGCATCGACAATACTGAGGCGCGCATCGCCAAGATAAGCTCTAAGTCAGTCGGCGTTGAGTTTTTGCTCACAACGAAGCAACATGCCATAAAGATCGCGGGGTTCGTCGGGGTCGGCAAGGAGGTCGAGCTCGGTGAACATCCCGAATTGCGTGATCTTCTCCCGCACGTAACGAAGGGCCGAGAAGTCTTCGATGGCGAAGCCGACGCTGTCGAACAGCGTGATCTGGTCGGCGCTTTTGCGGCCGTCTACCTGACCCGTCATCACCTGCCACAGTTCGACGACGGGATGATCGGCTGGCAATTGCTGGATTTCGCCTTCGATGCGGGTCTGTGGTGGATATTCCACGAAGATGTCCGAGCGCAGTAGGATGTCCCTGCTGAGCTCCGTTTTGCCGGGACAGTCGCCACCCACCGCGTTTATGTGGATGCCGGGGCCGACATGGTTGTCCGACAGGATGGTCGCGCACTGTTTGTCCGCGGTCACGGTGGTTACGATGTCGGCTCCTTCGACGGCCCCCTCGACCGACAAGCACTGCTCGATCGTAAAGCCGAGACCGGCGAGATTACGGGCGCATTTCCGTGTTGCCGAAGCATCGATATCGTAGAGTCGGAGCTTGTCGACCCCAAGAAGCGATTTGAACGCGCGGGCCTGGAACTCGCTTTGCGCGCCATTGCCTATGATCGCCATCGTACGGGCGTTCGGGCGAGCCAGATATTTTGCAGCGACGGCCGATGTCGCTGCCGTGCGAAGCGCGGTCAGGATCGTCATTTCGGTCAGCAACATAGGGTAGCCGTTGCCGACGTCAGACAGTACACCGAAGGCCGTTACGGTTTGCCGGCCTTCCCGCATGTTTTTCGGGTGACCGTTCACATATTTGAAGCCATAGAGCGTTCCATCGCTCGTCGGCATCAACTCGATCACACCCTCTTCCGAATGGGAGGCAACACGAGCTGTTTTGTCGAAGGCTGGCCAGCGGCGGAAATCCTCCTCGATGACAGCAGCCAACTCCACGAGAAATTGATCGATACCAACCTTCAGGACCAGCTTCATCATGTGATCGACGCTGACGAACGGGACAATGTTCAGTTTGTGCTCAGTGTTCATTCTATTCCCCCAAAAAGATGTCGATAATCAGCCCGCAAGCGTGGGGCGATCCATCACTCGCTTGCCCATAAGGCTGGCGACAAGATCTACAAGCAGCTTCGCTGTCTTGCCGCGTTCGTCGAGAAACGGATTGAGCTCCACGATATCGAGGCTTGTCACGAGGTTACTATCATGGAGCATTTCCATGATCAGATGCGCCTCGCGGTACGTCGCTCCGCCCGGCACTGTGGTACCCACTGCCGGCGCGATATCAGGGTCCAGGAAATCGACGTCGAAGCTCACATGCAGGAGGCCGTTGGCGGCCTTTACCCTTTCGATGAATTTGCGCACGAGGACAGCGACGCCGTGTTCATCGATGACGCGCATATCGTGGACCGTAATGCCGGTGCGCTTAATCGCGGCCCGCTCGGCTGAATCGACGCTGCGAATGCCGATCATGCAGACGTTTTCGGTGGGTACCGCATGTACCAGCGTGGGAAAATATCCATCGAAGCCGGCCTGGCCCGTGTAATAGGCTACTGGTGTTCCATGCAGATTGCCGCTTGCTGTCGTCTCAAGGCTGTGGAAATCGGTGTGGGCATCGAGCCAGAGAACGAACAGCGGCCGGCCAAGCTCTGCAGCCCGGCGGGCGAGACCGGGAACCGTGCCGGCTGAAATCGCATGGTCGCCACCCAGGAATATAGGCATGCCCATGTCGCTGTGCTGGTAGGCGGCGTGGGACAGCGCTTCAACCCAGGCGACCGTCTCTCCAAGGTGATGAACCACGGCATTAGGATGGGGAATCTCGTCGAAGCTTCGAGGGGTGAGGTTGCCAATGTCCTTTGCGGAATGGCCCAATTCCTCAAGCGCCGTACGAAGGCCGGCGATGCGCAGAGCACTCGGCCCCATTTCACATCCAAGCTGCCCCGCTCCAATTTGCAAGGGGGCGCCGATCAGCGTGCATTCCATGACTTACTCCCGTTAAATTCCGGGAAGACTAGCGGGCGAGAGTGGCAGATTGAATATTGAAATTTGGCATGTCGTCGTGTTATTTTGTCCAAAATGATCGCTTTTAGGACCAAAATGGCATGGATGATCTTGATCAAAAAATCGTAACCCTGTTGCGTGGCAACGGTCGCCGAAGCATTTCCGACCTTGCTCTTGAAACCGGTGCATCGCGTGCCACGGTGCGAGCTCGGATAGAACGCATGGAGCACGACGGAACCATTCTCGGTTACACCGTGATGCTTCGGGCGGACGCTCTTGAAGACGTGGTCCGGGGAGTCATGATGATCGAGATCGAGGGGCACGGGACGGAACGAGTGATCCGCACCCTCGGCGGGTTTCCGGAGATTTCACAGATTCACACGACAAATGGTCGTTGGGACCTTTTGGTGGAGCTGAGCGCCTCCAATCTTACAGACTTCGACGCCGCGCTTCGGAAGATCCGGCTTGTAGCAGGGATCACGACCAGCGAGACGAATTTGCTGTTGTCGACGCCCCGATCCACAAGGGCGAAGCTATAGTTGTCTCCGAGCAGGGCTCTGTTGCAAATTTCCATTTTTGTTATGACGGCCATTTGTTGAGACGTCGATTACCTGGCAGGCTCGCGATTTTCGAGATTCTGACCTAGACGCCCAAGCGCCAGAAAGCCCCGCTTTGCGTTCTCGAGCGTTAACCCGCAAGGGTTAAGTGACCATCCAATCGTGCCGGCAACAGGTTCCTCCGGTATCATGGCTGAGGTGGCGCAACCAAGCCTTCGAAACTTTTTTGATTTAAGCAGATTCCCACTTGTCAGGTAACTTGGTGCCAGGGTTACATGACATTCGTGCCATTTTGATCCTGACGCTGATCACTTTGGACAAATTAGCACGACGACATGCCAAATTTCAATATTCAATCCGCCATTCTTGCTCGCTAGGCTGCCCTAAATATAAAGGGAACAAGACATGGAAAACACGCTGATTGGCGCCCCCTTGCAAATTGGAGCGGGGCAGCTTGGCTGTGAAATGGGACCGAGTGCTCTTCTCGTCGCCGGCCTTCGCGCAGCGCTTGCCCGTCAATGCGGCGATCTCCTTCAGGACGCCAGCCTCTCTTTCTGAACCCCGATAGTCGAGAAATTCTGATTCACAAACCGGAGGCAAAATGGCTCTTCATTATTCAACCGATGGAGCGGTTGCGACATTTCTGATCAAGAACGGGTCTGTAAATCCTATGACCCCCGATATGCATCATGAAATGTTTCTCGCCCTCGAGCAGTTCGAACACGATCGCGATGTGAAGGTCGGAATCATAACGGGCGAGGGGACACGAGCATTCTCCGCAGGTGACGATCTCAAATACCCGATGCCACCGGCAGATGCCGAGGAGCGGATTTATCGTCACTTCTATCCTTACACAGGCCCGGAAGATCCAGGAAGCTGGCCGGGTTGGGACCGCAAGGTTCACGAGTTTCCGCGCTTTAAACCCATCATTGCGGCTGTTCACGGCTGGTGCCTTGGGCAGGGGATGCAATATCTTCTTTATCATTCTGATATTCGCGTTGCCGGGCGCTCGGCGAAATTTGGAATGCCGGAGATCACCTACGGAATGGGCGGCGGTGGCGGCATCGGGCGGTTTTTCAAGCATGTCCCCAGAGTGGATGCGCTGAAAATGCTGTTGACGGGCGAAAGCATCGATGCAGATGAAGCTTTCCGGATCCATCTGGTGAACGAAGTCCTGGACGACGACCGGGTGCTGGCGCGCGCAAACGAGCTTGCGACACGCATTGCGCGGCATCCGCTGTTGGCCATTCGCACAGAGATGGAAGCGTTTGTGCGCGGCGAGGATCTGGCCAAAGAGAGCGGGCTGGCTTTGGCCCATCACATATTCCGCATTCAACGCCTGGCCTTTACCGAAGAGGATGTCGCGTTCTCCAAAAGCGTCCACGCTTCCGATAAATAGCAGATCACAGCAAGCCTGTCGTTCAAGTCAGGCCAACATAAAAGGGAACTACGAATGACCAAGAAATTGTTACTGCTTGCCGCCGTGTTTGGCGGTTTGATGCTCTCGTCAGCACATGCGCAGGAAAAGACGCCTATCACGATCGCGACCGATGGAGCATACGCTCCGTGGGCATTCACGGAAGCAGGAGGTAAGCAAGTAGGTTACGAAATCGACCTCGCCAACGAAATCTGCGCCAAGATGCAACGCAAGTGCGACATCGTTGCTCAAAACTTCGACGGGCTTATTCCTGCTCTGAACGCTGGGAAGTTCGAACTCATCATGGCGGCCATGTCGGTCACCGAGGAAAGACAGAAAGTCGTCTCATTCTCCGATCCGTACGGCATGGGCGTCGTGTCATTCGTGACCAAAAAGGATGGCGCTCTGGCAAATTTGCCGGCGAAGGGAAAGCTGGTTTTTCTCGATGAGAATCCGGAACAAAAAGCATTACTGGTGGCAGAGATGGCAAAGAGCTTTGACGGCAAGACCATCGGCGTGCAGGGATCTACGACCAATGCGGCGCTACTCCAGACGCTCTTCGGAAGCATTGCAACAATCCGGGAATACAAGTCGAACGAGGAACTCGAACTCGATCTTCAGGCTGAACGCGTCGATGCCGTCCTTATTAGCGCTACGGCCGGAAAGGTAAGTTTGGAGAAGAAGGGCTTCGAAAATTACGCCTTCGCAGGTCCGCTGCTGAGTACAGGCAAGAAAGACGCCTCCATTGCCGCAGCATTCAGAAAAGATGAGCCGGAGCTCATGAAGGAGTACAACGAAGCACTGGCCAGCATCGCCAAATCGGGCAAGCTGAAGGACTTGTCGTTGAAGTGGTTTGGGAACGACATCACCCCGAGCGCCGGTTTTGCCGCCTTCGAGTAATAGCGAGATCGGGACAGGGAGCTGCACAGCCAACACCGCGGCTCCCTGCCTGAAATCAATGCTTGAAAGAGCTCATCACGTACGGTTCTCGCGACTCTGCGATTACCGCATAGTGAGCGCAGTCATATTGCGGCATTGCTGACAGAGGCGACACGGATGAATTCTATCATACTGATTCCACCAGGCTGGTTCCCGGCATTGATGGCCGGGGCCTGGATGACAATCCTGGTTGCCTTGTCGGGCTTTTTCATTGGATCGATTTTTGGCGTACTGGGTGCATGGGCAAAGATTTCGGGAGGCCGTGCCGTTCGTGGGTTGGCCGATGGTTATACGACCGTTTTGCGCGGTGTTCCGGATCTGCTGGTTATATATCTTTTCTATTTCGGAAGCAGCGTGCTCATAACGTCGTTGTTCGGCTTGTTCGGGGGCCACGGTTTCGTCAGCTTTCCTGGATTTCTGGCTGGATCGCTGGCGATAGGCATCTGCTGTGGCGCGCAGCATACGGAGGTATTTCGAGGCGCTTATCAAGCAATTGCAACCGGCGAACTGGAGGCTGCGATCGCAACCGGGATGTCCCGTCGGGTACGGTTCCGCCGGATTATTGTGCCGCTGACCCTAAGGCATGCGATCCCGGGCTTGGGAAATGTCTGGCAGGTCGTCCTGAAGGAATCGGCGCTCGTATCTGTAACAGGTATTGTAGAGCTCATGAGACAAACTCAGGTCGGAGCCGGCTCAACGGGTCTGCCATTCAACTTTTATGTAACCGCTGCAGCCATTTATCTTGCGATCTCATCTGTTTCAAGTTGGTCTCTGCACTTTGCAGAACGCTACTACTCGCGCGGAGCGAGGATATAGAATGGACATCACCTTCATCTTCAGCACACTGATCACGTTGATGGCGGCAGTACCGTTGACCTTGCAACTTGCAGCCCTCTCTGTCCTCTTCGGCACGGCGATCGCAGTGGGCCTGGCCCTCGCCAGAACATCCAGGATAGCGGTGCTGGATATTCCGGCGAGGCTCTACATTTTTTGTTTTCGTGGTACGCCGCTGCTGGTGCAAATTTTCCTGATCTACTATGGGTTAGGCCAATTTTCCGGCATCCGATCAAGCTTTCTCTGGCCGCTATTGCGTGAGCCATACTGGTGCGCGATCCTGGCGTTGGCTCTTAATACGGCAGCGTATTCCGCAGAAATCATCCGGGGAGGCCTTTTGTCGGTGGCGACCGGGCAGATCGAAGCAGCGCGCGCCTGTGGTATGTCCCGAACGATGATTTTTCGGCGAATAGCAATGCCACTGGCGGTTCGTCAGGCTCTCCCGGGATATGGCAACGAGATCATCAACATGGTCAAGGCGACCGCGTTGGCTTCCATTATCACAATGATGGAAATAACCGGTGTAGCAGCAAAACTGATCTCTGAGACCTACCGGCCTCTGGAAGTGTTCATCGCTGCCGGTGCCATCTATCTGGCAATAACTTTTATTTTGACGCGCGTTGTCATGATCCTGGAGGGACGGCTGGGCCAGCGACTCAGTCCTTCAGATTTAACGACATTAGGAGATGCGGGATGAATGCGATAGACAACGGCGAACCCGAGTTTGCTATTGAGATAAGAAATCTTCGGAAAAAATTCGGTCCCTTGGAGGTCCTGAAAGGTGTTTCCCTGAAAGCGGCTGAAGGTGAAGTCGTCGCGATCCTTGGATCATCGGGGTCGGGAAAGTCCACAATGCTGCGCTGCATCAATATGCTGGAAGTGCCTGATTCCGGTGAGATCATCGTGGCGGGTGAAACGATCGCGCTCGAGCAGAAGGCGGGCAAAGCCCGGCCCAAGGACATCAAGCAGGTCGAGCGGCTCCGATCGCGCTTGAGCATGGTCTTCCAGAATTTCAATCTGTGGTCCCACAAGACCATATTGGAGAATGTCATCGAGGCTCCAATTCATGTGCAAGGACGGTCACGCGCAGAATGTGTCGAAGAGGCCGAGGCGCTGCTGGCGAAGGTCGGCATTTTCGAGAAGCGCCAGGCCTACCCCTCCCACCTTTCCGGGGGACAGCAGCAACGGGCCGCGATTGCGCGAGCTCTCGCCATGCACCCGAAAGTCATGCTGTTTGACGAGCCAACATCTGCGCTGGACCCGGAACTTGTCGGCGAAGTGCTGAAGGTCATGCGCGGGTTGGCAGACGAGGGAAGGACCATGCTCCTCGTTACCCATGAAATGTCCTTCGCCAGAGATGTATCCAGCCGCGTCGTCTTTCTTCACAAAGGGAGTATCGAAGCTGAGGGGCCGGCGAAGGCAATGTTCGAAAACCCGAGTACAGAGCGTTTCAGGCAGTTTATCAATGGCTAAAGGTTCGCGGTTTTTCGAGATCAAGAAATTGGGAAATCGCTCCCGGCGCGTGGCAATGACAGCACTACGCTATATCAGGACACCTGGACCGGACGCCCCCCTTCTTCATCTGCCCTTATCTGTGCTCCCCTGAAATTGTCGTCAAATCCATTTTGGTGGTTGTAGTCCCCAGCAACGAAGCCGGTTAGCTGGCAGGTTTATGCCAGACGACGAAGTTTCTTATTTAACAGGGCTTAGGAATACAATGTTGACACTTGCTAATCATGCGGCGGAGCGCAGCGCGATTGAGGCAGAACCTCTGTTTCAAAATGTTGGCGCTCTCTTCGATCATGCTTTGGATGTATGTGCTGATCGTCCGCTGTGGATCTTCGCGGATGATGACAGGGCATCCCTGACAAACAGGGATCTTGGTGCATTGATTGCCAGATCGGCGAACGCATTCACAGCAATGGGGGGTAAGAAAAGGCACACACGTCGCCCTGATCATGCCGACAGAACCCGAGCATCTAGCTGCCTGGGTGGCTCTGGCCAAGCTCGGCGCCGTCTCGATAGGCATTAATCCGAGCTATACCTCCACGGAACTTTCGTACACGCTTACGGACAGCAAAGCGGAGTTCATGCTGATCGCTTCGGAATATTTTGAAAAATACTCGGCTCTTATATCAAATCACGAGAATGTTGACGTCAAGAAGGTTGCAGTTTGGGGGGAGGGGACGGGCAGGTTCGCAAACTGGACAGAAAAACTGGACGCCAGCGATTCCAGCTATAACCCCCCGGCGGATATAAACTTCGACGATCCCGCGAATATACTCTACACGTCGGGGTCGACGGGTTTTCCGAAAGGCTGCGTTCTCCCGCACAGTTACTGGATCATAAAAGGAAAAGTTATGTCACGCCTTTGGCCTGATATAACAAGGATACAAAGCGACGCTCCTTTTCATTACATGGGTCCTCTCTGGCGCTTCGCCTTTGCATGTTACGTTGGCGCCGGACTATGTGTCTCCCCCCGCGCAAGCCTGACACGCTTCATGAATAGATGGAAAAAGAACGACATCGATTTTGCATGGATCGACAATGCCATGGCCATGACGACGCCAGGGGGAGCCGATGCAGTCAACCGGCTTAAAGTACTCGGCACTTCAGGCATCAACCCTCTTTTGCACGCCGCCACTGAGAAACGGTTCAACACGCTCGTACGCGAGCATTATGGCATGACGGAAATCGGACTTGCGATCGTCGTGCCAGAGAACGCAACGGATCTGGTGGGAAGTGGTTCTTGCGGCGTGGTAGCCCCCTTTAGGGAATGCATGATTGCAGACGAGCAAGGCAATGCTCTCGCTGACGGTGAGATCGGTGAGCTCTGTGTATCAGGCCCCGGCATCGTGAAGGAATATATCGGAAGACCCGAAGTAAGTGTTCAGGCCTTTCACGGCAAGTGGTTTCGAACCGGTGATTTGTTCCGCCGCGACGAGCGGGGATATTATTATTTCCATAGCCGTATTAAGGACATCATCCGGAGAAATGCCGAAAACATCTCCGCGACCGAAGTCGAATCCGCACTCTCCACCATTCCCGGTATTGAAGACGTTGTCGCTGGGCCTATCCCGGATCCGATGAGGGGAGAAGAAGTCAAGGCCTTCATAATCCTGAAAGCAGGAGAGACTCCGCAGTCGGTTTCCCCCGAGAGTATCATAAAGCAATGTGGCGAAATACTCGCCCGGTACAAGCTGCCGCGGTATTTTCAATACTACACTGAGTTCCCTCGGACCAGTTCCGACAAGGTCGCGAAGAAGCGACTGCTGGAAGGCGAAGGAAGATCGATCACAAAGACATTCGATGCAGCAAATGACGCCTGGACCTGATCGTTTGTCAAAGCTCGTCACATATCCCACCAATCAGATTACCTGAGCCACAGACGGATGAAGCCAGCCGTCCATCCTCTTTCTGCATTTCCCTGGAAAACGGACCATGATCTTCGCTACGGGGATCTGGATACCAATGGCCACGTCAACAACGGCGCCTTTAATTCGATTATGGAAACGAGCCGGACCCTCCTCTTCAGAGAGGAGGCCGGGAGCGAGTGGAGCACAAGCAGATTTGTCCTTGCACGGTACACGATCGATTTCATTGGTGAACTGACCTGGCCCGGTAGTGTCGGTGCCGGTCTCGGAATCACTCGGATCGGCAACAGTTCCATAACGATTCTCCAGGCTCTTTTTTCAGAAGAAAGCTGTGCCGCAATTGCGGAAACCGTCATTGTTGCAACCGATCCCGCCACGAGAAGGCCAACTCGACTGGACCGGAGTCTTCGTGCCGCGCTTGGTCGATGGGCAATGCCGGTTTGAAATTGTCTCCCTTGAGCATCCGTACTGGACTGCCGTGGATCTGCAGTGTCAAGCCGTTCGGTAAGGTGTCCGCCCAAAGGACCATCGCGAAGTTCCATAAATCAAATTCAGAGTATCGCCTGATTGCATGGGTCCCATCGGGCGAAACTGGATAGCGGCCCCATCCAAAATTGGTAGTATTCTGGAACAGAATTTGGAGAGAGTTGGAAAAGCGGTATTGCCAAGCGCCACGCTCACCTGGTCGGCGGCGAAGCTCGTGTTAGCGGGCTCAACTCGAACCAGATGTTCCATAAATACTCTTTACGCCACTAACACTGAATAGCGGGGTCAACGGTTCTGGCGCGGCGAGGGCTTTCGAGGCCAGCACCCGGCCCTTGTTGCTATGGGGTTCACGTTTTAGGCTAAAAAGATCGCATGATGGATCGTCGGGAACCTGTGAGAAAGTCTCGGGACGAACTACTGGTCGCCGTTTCCTTTCAAGAACGTTGAGCGCACAGACCGCCCTCAGCCCCCATCCGATTGGCCACAAATTCTGCTCCGGGAATGGTGCGGTGATCGGAAATGACGGTGGGTGTAGACTGGTAGTCCGGTAGGCGCTATTCGTGATGTACCAGCAGATCATCAACCCCTTCCGCGGATTTTCCAAGGCCTCTTATATTGAAAAAAGTGCAACGCAGCTTTGCCGTCGAGTACAAAACTGGCAGGCGAAAACTCGATACCAGGTCAAACTCGATCTGGGGCAACGTGGATCTGAAGTCCGCCGCTCGAGACCTGGAGGAAGAGGCAATGACGTTTCTGTCGGGCAGCTCTCAGAATGGCAAATCCGACAATGAAATGTCTTCACCAAAAGTAGATCAGCCCGAGTCGTTGTTGACACCGCCTCCCAGGCCGTCGACAACTGCATCAGATACACAGGAGATAAGCATGGCCGACGAGACTGATACGGCAATGAGTGCCGCTGTTCCGACCGTTGTCGAAACGCCCATTGCGCCGAAAAAACAGCGCAAACCGCGCGCCAAGAAAGCGGCGGCACTAGAGACCGCGTCAGCTGACGCTTCGGCAGAGCCAACAGCTGCTCTGACCGGCGCCGGTGGTGGGAAGAGGAGAGGGCGCAAGGCAAAGGTGATCGAAGCTGCGTCCAGTGCCAAACGTGCACGTGTGAGCCGTGCTCCAAAGGCCGAGCAGACAGCCTCGGCCGCGCCGATGACCGCGATCGATGAGATGGCAGACCTTTTGCAGTTAGAAGAGGAAAATCAGCGGCTGCGCAAGCTGTTGGCTGAAAAACTTCGCGCTGAAAATGCCGATTTGCGCAAACGGCTCAAGCTCGATTGATATATGCAGCCGGTCAACCGCCGGCCGCATTTCCATGCGTATTGAGATAAACAATTTGGCAACGGTGAATGCTGTTGCCGGAACTAAAACTCACTGCCTGCTTGCGGGATAAAACGCGAGGTCGGATAGATGGCGTCTCCCTGGAAACTTCTTGCCCGACTGATCTCCCCGGGACGCGAACACAAGAGAGAAAACGGCTCGACCGAGAAGGTTACGCCGGACGCGTTGGCTATTTCGGGTCCGACTGAAACGCTTGCCGAGGAGAGCCTGATTAGCGCTGCTCGACCGGCAAGTGAGGAGTTACCTCGTCACGATCATGCCGCTGCAATCTCCGCAGTGCCAGTGCATTCCGAAGAAGCCGAAAACAATGTCCGCGACAAGGTCCACGGCGATGTCGCCAAAATGGTGGAGGTCGCTAATCCGGTTATATCCGGTGGTACTGGTATCGACGTCACCGCTGCACATGATACCCCTAGGATCAAGCGAACTGTCGAGGTCGCACCGCGCAAGCAAAGGAGCCGCGTCAAGGAAGCGGTGGCGATAGCGAACGATCGTCAGGTTATCCACACTGCAAACGAGATGAGCCTCGATGATGAGATCAAGGTGCTGAGGGATCAGTTGGCCAGAAAGCTAAGGCTGCAAAACGGGCAGTTGAGAAAAATGCTAGACCGGTTTGAACGGTGAGCGTGGCGCGCTGCCTGCCCATTTGACCCCGGATCGATTGCAAGCCTGTTGCAGGCGAACGAATCTCAGATTTGAATAGGATGTCGCCGGTTCGAATCCCTTTAAGGCGGGCATCGCTGGCGTTCCTGACGGGCGTGGCTTTTCTGGCCCTGTCCGTGGCGGCAGGAGGTGAAGGCATGGCGGCGTCAAACGAGCCGGTTGATGCTGCAGCGCTTGCAGCGCTACGGCCCGGTATGCCGATGTCGGCATCTCGCTGACCGATCTTCGCACCACCGCGCCGGATATGCAGATCGGCGAGGAAAGCAAGGTTCGGCGAGCGACCCGTTTCGGAGAAAAATTGTCGGAGGGCGATCTTTCCGTCCGCAT
>Ga0102591_1002178_pt1 | contig 22425 bp, 19 predicted proteins | sample AraplaCol_mCL_r2_2_FD_76860 | JGI IMG/M metagenome (GOLD analysis project Ga0102591, IMG submission 76860) | Arabidopsis root microbial communities from North Carolina, USA - plate scrape MF_Col_mCL_r2 (SPADES assembly) (version 2) | ecosystem: Host-associated > Plants > Roots > Endosphere... | reverse complement strand
GCGAAGTATCTTGCGCGTTTCCGCTTTCTCGTTGCATATCGCCGGGACCTTGAAAACGGGGGTTTCCTAGGGCGATGGCGATCACGCGCTTCAAGCGACTGCGACAATCCCTGGAAGAGCTGTTCCCCGAGCGCCACCTGTATGTGCGCTCCGGCGGCGAGATGCGCGGCTACGTTTTCTCCACCGGCAAGCAACTGATGTGCGCCACGGGCGTCGCCGCGGCGGCGCTGTGGATGGGCGTGTGCACGGCCGCCATGATGGTCAACGCCCTGTCGGTCAGCTCGACCGACCAGATGGTCATCAAGCAGAAGGCCTATTACGAGCGCCTCAACGCCGATCGCCAGGCCCGCCTGAACAGCGCCGTGGCCCAGCTGTCGGCCAGCAGCGGTTCGCTGGACGAGCTGGCCAGCTCGGTCGAGAAGCGCCACGCCGCCCTCGCCCTCCTGCTCAGCGACTTCAAGGGCGTGCCCGGCGCGGTCCAGGCCCTGCAGATTTCCAAGCCCCATACGCTGGGCGCCTCGCCGGTCGAGCGCATCCAGGCCACGCGGATGGATCAGGAGCGCCTGATCGACGCCGCCGAGACCTTCGCCAAGAGCCGGGCCGAGCGCCTGCGCCTGGCCATGCGGATGGCCGGCCTCGACGCCGGTTCGTTCACCGGTCGCGGCGGCTCTTCGCTGGGCGGCCCGCTGATCGAGGCCAAGGACCCCCGCGCCCTGGCCGCCGTGCTCGACGTCGACGAGGAATTCGCCGGCCGGATCCAGCACGCCGCCACCGACATGTCGGACATGCGCCAGCTGAGCGCCGCCTCGCAGAAGCTGCCCTTCTACCGCCCGACCAACAATCCGGCGCTGAGCAGCAGCTACGGCGTCCGCTTCGACCCGTTCACCCATCGCCCGGCCTTCCATTCGGGCCTGGATTTCCCCGGCTCGTTCTACACGCCGATCATGGCGACCGCCCCGGGCGTGATCTCGTTCGTCGGCGTGCGCTCGGGCTACGGCAACGTTGTCGAGATCGACCACGGCAACGGCTTCAAGACCCGCTACGCCCACCTGCAGGCCGCTTCGGTCCGGGTCGGCCAGCGCGTGGCGATCGGCCAGCGCATCGCGGCCATGGGCTCGACCGGCCGTTCGACCGGTCCGCATCTGCACTACGAAGTATGGGTCAACGGACGGGCCCAGAACCCGAACCGTTTCTTGAAGGCTGGTGAGTATGTTCAGCAAGCAAGCTAAGGCGCCCAAGGGACCGGCCCGCATCGAGCCGCTGCCGATGTCCATGGCGCCCGTTCCCGAAACCGCCCGCAAGGCGCCGCCAAAGGTGGCGTCGCTGATTTCGCCCGACATCACCATCGAGGGCGGCATCACCGGCGACGGCGAGCTGCAGATCGACGGCGTGGTCCGCGGCGACGTGCGCGTCGGTCGGCTGACGATCGGCGAAACCGGCCACATCGAGGGCTCGGTCTACGCCGAGGCGGTCGAGGTGCGCGGACGCATCGTCGGGGCGATCACCGCCAAGCAGGTGCGCCTCTACGGCACCTCCTACATCGACGGCGACATCACCCACGAGCAGTTGGCGATGGAGACCGGGGCCTTCTTCCAGGGCCGCAGCCTGAAGTTCCAGCGTCCGGCCGCGCCGCCGCAGCCGGCCCCCGCGCCGCAGCCGGCGCCGACGCCCGCCCTGGCCAAGCCGGCCGGCTAAAACAGAAACGCCCCGGATCGCTCCGGGGCGTTTTGCTTTTTCGAGGACCGCGCCGGCCCTAGGCCGAGGCGTCCCGCGTCGCCCCGACCCGCTGGGCCAGGGAAGCGCCCATGAAGGCGTCCAGGTCGCCATCCAGCACGCCCTGGGTGTCGGAGGTCTCGACGTTGGTCCGCAGGTCCTTGACCATCTGGTAGGGCTGCAGGACGTAGCTGCGGATCTGGTGACCCCAGCCAATGTCGGTCTTCTGGTCCTCCAGCGCCTGCTGGGCGGCTTCCCGCTTCTGCAGCTCGGCCTCGTAGAGCCGGGCGCGTAGCATCTTCCAGGCCTCCTCGCGGTTCTGGTGCTGCGAACGGCCGGCCTGGCAGGCCACGGCGATGCCGGTCGGGATGTGCGTCAGGCGCACGGCCGAGTCCGTCTTGTTGATGTGCTGGCCGCCGGCCCCGGAGGCCCGGTAGGTGTCGGTGCGCACGTCGGCCGGGTTGATCTCGATCTCGATCGTGTCGTCGACCACCGGATAGACCCAGGCCGAGGCGAACGAGGTGTGGCGCCGGGCGCTGCTGTCGTAGGGGCTGATGCGCACCAGGCGGTGCACTCCGGCCTCGGTCTTCAGCCAGCCATAGGCGTTGGGGCCCTTGACCAGCAGGGTCGCGGACTTGATCCCGGCCTGGTCGCCGTCGGTCTCTTCGATCAGCTCGGTGGTCATGCCGTGGGCGTTGGCCCAGCGGGTGTACATCCGCAGCAGGATGCCGGCCCAGTCGCACGACTCGGTGCCGCCGGCCCCGGAGTTGATCTCGATATAGGCGTCGTTGCCGTCGGCCTCGCCCGACAGCAGGGCCTCGAGTTCGGCGCGGGCGGCGCGTTCCTTGATGGCCTTCAGTTGGGCGCGGGCGTCCTCCAGGGAGGCTTCGTCGCCTTCCATGTCGGCCAGTTCGGCGTAGTCGACGGCGTCCTTGACGTCGCGTTCGATGCTCTGCACGGCCTCGACGCGGGCGGCCAGGCTGGCGCGTTCGCGGGAGACCGCCTGGGCTTCCGACGGGCGGTCCCAGAGGGTCGGGTCCTCGACCCGGGCGTTCAGCTCATCGAGCTTTCTAAGGGCGACATCCCAGTCAAAGACGCCTCCTGAGCAGTCCCACGGACTGCTCGATGTCGGCCGCGGCGGCCTCGACATCCGGTCTCATCACGTAGCTCCGTGACAGTGTTGAAGGGCGCGGGACATAGCCCGCGCCCGGAGTCGGCGCAATGACTCCCCGAAAGATTGGGGGGTGATCGGCCGTCGATCAGTAGAGGCCGCTGATGTCCGGCGCCTGGGTGGGCGGCTTGGTCGGACCCTGGGTCGGGTTCGGGCCGATCTGGCCGCCGGGCCAGGCCTCGTCGTAGGGCTGCGGGCCGGTGCTCTCGGTCGGCGCCACGACCTTGGGCTCGGTGCCGGGGCGGAAGGCCTCGCGGATGCCCCGGACCATGGCGAACTTGGCGTTCTTGGGCGCCTTGAACTCGGTCTTGGGCTGGCCCTTCAGGGCCTCGCGCATGAAGTCCATGAAGATCGGCACCGGGCCGGTCGCGCCCGTTTCGCCCTCGCCCAGCGAGCGGTTGTCGTCGAAGCCGATGAACACGCCGACCACCAGGTTGGGCGAATAGCCCATGAACCAGGCGCTGCGGTATTCGTTGGTTGTGCCGGTCTTGCCCGCCAGCGGATAGCCCAGCGAACTGGCCTGGGCCGCGGTGCCGCGCTGGACCACGCCCTGCAGCATCGAGGTGATCTGGTAGGCGGTGATCGGGTCCATGACCTGCTCGCCCAGCGCCGGGATGCGCGGGCTCTCATCGCCGTTGAAGCCGGCGTTGCAGCGGACGCAGTCGCGCTTGTCGGCGCGGAAGATCACCTTGCCCTCGCGGTCCTGCACCAGCTCGATCAGGTGCGGGTCGACCCGGCGGCCGCCGTTGACGAACGCGGTGTAGGCCGTGGTCAGCTTGAAGGGCGTGGTCTCACCCGCGCCCAGGGCCATGGCCAGAACCGGTGCCATGTCGTGGGTCACGCCGGTCTTCTTGGCGGTCTCGACGATCTTCTTCATGCCGACGCTCTGGGCCAGGCGCACGGTCATGGCGTTGATCGACTGCTCCAGCCCCTTGCGCAGCGGCAGGGCCCCATAGAACTTCTTGTGGTAGTTCTCCGGGCTCCAGTCCTCGCCGTTGGCCCCTTTCAGGGTGATGGCGGCGTCGACCACCACGCTGGCCGGCGTATAGCCGTTCTCCAGGGCCGTGGCGTAGACGAACGGCTTGAAGGCCGAGCCGGGCTGGCGCATCGCCTGGGTGGCGCGGTTGAAGTTCGACAGCGAGAAGCTGTAGCCGCCGACCAGGGCCACGACGCGGCCGGTATAGGGCTCCATCGCCACCAGGGCGCCGTTGACGATCGGGGTCTGGCGCAGGCGGTAGTTCGGCGAGCTGCCGGACTTCTCGACGAACACCAGATCGCCGACCTTCAGGCCCTTGGTGGCGTTGGCCCAGGCCATGTCCTCGCCGGCGATGGCCCCCTCGCCTTCCCCCTTGGCCAGGCGGACGCCGCCCGAGGCCGAGGTGACGATGGCCGGGCGCCAGCCGCGGCGCTCCGACGGCGGGGCCTTCTTCAGCGCCTGCTTCTCCCAACTTCCATCCTGGGCGGCGTCCAGGGCGTCGACATGACCCCAGGCGCCGCGCCAGCCGTGGCGGCGGTCGTACTTCTCGAGGCCTTCCATCAGCGCCACCCGGGCCGCGGTCTGCAGCCTGGGGTCCAGGGTGGTGCGCATGTAGTAGCCGCCCTCGTTCAGGCGGGGGCCGAGGGTGGCGACGCCGCGCTGGCGCACCTCCTCGACGAAATAGTCGGCGTCGCGGTACTTGGCGCGGCTGGGAGCGGCCTGGACGATCAGGTCCTCGGCCATCGCCTTGCGGGCGTCGGCCTGGCTGATCCAGCCCTGTTCGGCCATCTGGCCCAGGATCCAGTCGCGGCGGGCCTTGGCCTTCGCCTTGTTGCGGATCGGATGGTAGTTGTCCGGCCCCTTCGGCAGGGCGGCCAGATAGGCGCATTCGGCCAGGCTCAGCTCGGGTAGCGACTTGCCGAAATAGTTGTAGGCCGCCGCGCCCACCCCGTACGAGCGGTAGCCCAGCCAGATTTCGTTCAGATAGAGCTCGAGGATCTGCTGCTTGGACAGCGACTGCTCCAGCCGGTGGGCCAGGATCGCTTCCTTGAACTTGCGCCCGACCGTGGCGTCGCTGGTCAGCAGGACGTTCTTGGCCACCTGCTGGGTGATCGTCGAGCCGCCTTCCAGGCGCCGGCCCCGCGCGGCGTTGCCGATGTTGTTGAGCATGGCGCGCGAGAATCCGCCGACGTCGACGCCGCCGTGCTTGAAGAAGTTGTGGTCCTCGGCCGCCAGGAAGGCCTGGGCCAGCTGGGGCGGGATCTGGTCGTACGGGACGAAGATCCGGCGTTCCTTGCTGTACTCGCCAATCAGGGTGCCGTCCCAGGCGTAGACGCGCGTGGCGGTGGGCGGACGATAATCCTGCAGCTCGCCCGCGTCGGGCATGTCGTGGAACAGCCAGGCGGCGTAGATGGCGATGGTGAAGCCCGCCACGGCGATCGCGGACAACACCGCGACGCCGGCGATGGCGATCCATCGTTCTCTGGGCTTCAGATCCACGCAGCCTCCGTCGGGCGACGCAATTTCGCCCGCTCCGTTCGAATCCTCTAGAGCGCGATCGGCAAAAAGGTAAGCGGTTTCGCCGTCGCAGGGATCGGCCACGTCCGACGCGTCTTCCCCCGCATGGCTCTAGCGCGCATCGGACGAGGCGCCAACGGCTCTCGCCGGGCTAGCGAGCGGCGAGCCGGGTCTGGGTGGCGAAATAGGATTCGATCGAGCCGGCGACGGCGTCCATCAGCCGGTCGCGGCCGGCCGGGGTCTTCAGCAGCTGTTCGTCGTCGAGATTGGTGATGAAGCCCATTTCCAGCAGCACGGCGGGCACGTCCGGGGCCAGCAGCACGATGAAACCGGCGTCGCGGTGGCTGCGGCGCAGCAGGGTCGTCTCCTCGCCCACCGACTGCAGCAGGGTTTCGGCGAAGGCGGCCGAGCGGTTCTTGGTGGCGCGCTGCGACAGGTCCAGCAGGATCTGGCTGACCGCGCGGTCGCGGCCCGGCAGGTTGGCCTTCATCAGCCAGTCGTCCTTTTCGAGCACCCGCGCCACGCGCTCGGTGCCCTTTTCCGACAGGGTGTAGACGCTGGCGCCGCGGGTCGCGGCGTCGGGACCCGAATCGGCGTGCAGCGAGATGAACAGGTCGGCGTCGGCCCGGCGGGCGATCTGCACGCGGCTTTCCAGCGGCACGAAGGTGTCGGACTGGCGGGTCATGACCACGGTGTAGCGGCCCGACTTCTCCAGCTTGGCCTTCAGCGCCTTGGCGGCGGCCAGGGTGACATCCTTCTCGGCGGTGTTGGCGCCCGACGAGCCCGGGTCCTTGCCGCCGTGACCGGCGTCGATGACGATGACCTTCTTCAAGCGCAGGGCCGAAGCCTTCACCGGGGCCGAGACCAGGGTCGGCTTCAGGACCGGGGCCTGGGCGGCGCCCGGCGCGTCCGTGGATTTCAGGTCGATGACATAGCGGTAGGCCGAGGCGCCGTCGCCCGGGGGCAGCAGGAAGCGTCGGCGGACCTCGGCGTTGGCCTTCAGGTCCAGGCGCAGGCGGGCGCCGCCGGCGGCCTCGTCGATCGCCCAGCGCTCGACCAGGCCCTGGCCGGTCCCCTGCAGGTCGCCGCCGGTCGTGACGTTGGGCAGGCCGATCACCACGCGGCGGTCGCCGGCCCCGTCGGCCAGCAGCTTGCCGGTGGCGGCGCGGTCCAGGTCGATGACGATGCGGGTTTCGTTGCGGTCGCCGCCGAAGCGGACCTTCTGCACGCCGGCGGCCGGCGCGGGGCCCTGGGCCATGGCCACGGCGACGCCAGCCAGGGCCAGGCCGCCGACGATCATCGCCGCCCGCGCCCATCCTGTCCTCGCCGCCGAGATCAGAACCCTGCTCATGCCTACCGTCGCCCCCAGGCGCTCAACTTAAACCGAAAAACTGATATGCGCATTTTACGGTAGAGAAAGCGTTAACCTCGCACGCGACATGGCCGCGCAGGGGCGTGCAGTCGAGCGCTTTTCTTTTGCGGCGCGATGTTGCTACACTATGGTCCGCGCGCTGAGCGCCGTGATCGTCATGGCGGAAAGCGTGAGCGGTTCCTATCTCACGGACGCGGCTGCATTCTTTGAGGATGCAATTCGCATTCATGGCCGGAACCGCCGGACTGAACGAGTTTGGGTTCGATTACCAGCGTGAGGCGCGAAGCCTTCGCATGGATCGTCCCGCAGGGCCCGCGTCGGGCCCTTAAGCCGCCCCCGGCGTCGACGCTCCATCCGATCCGCGCCTCCGGCGCGTTTAAGGAACACAGAAACCTTATGGGCTGCGCCGCACCCGACCGCCTTTGGCGACCGACCTTCCGCAACCGCTTCGGCGGGGCGACGGGCGGTGACGTGCGCGCCTTTCAATCATATCGGCGCCCGGACCTAGCGTCCGCCGCGCGCCGTGGAGATACCTTTTATGTCGAAGAAGATGTTGATCGACGCCGCCCACGCAGAAGAGACGCGTGTGGTGGTCGTGGATGGCGCCCGCGTTGAAGAGTTCGATTTCGAGAGCCAGACCCGCAAGCAACTCCGCGGAAATATCTATCTCGCCAAGGTGACCCGCGTTGAGCCCAGCCTGCAGGCTGCGTTCATCGAGTACGGCGGCAACCGCCACGGCTTCCTGGCCTTCAACGAAATCCACCCGGATTACTACCAGATCCCGGTCGCCGACCGCGAAGCGCTGATGCGCGACGATTCCGGCGACGACGAGGACGATCACCACCACGCCCGCGAGGACGAGGACGGCGACGCGGTCGACGACGAGGAAGACGCCGTCGAGGAAGAACTGGCGCGCCGCAAGCGCCGCCTGATGCGCAAGTACAAGATCCAGGAAGTGATCCGCCGCCGGCAGATCATGCTGGTCCAGGTCGTCAAGGAAGAGCGCGGCAACAAGGGCGCGGCCCTGACCACCTATCTGTCGCTGGCCGGCCGGTACGGCGTCCTGATGCCCAACACCGCCCGTGGCGGCGGCATCAGCCGCAAGATCACCACGGTCACCGACCGCAAGCGCCTGAAGAGCGTCGTCCAGGGTCTGGACGTGCCGCAGGGCATGGGCCTGATCGTCCGCACGGCTGGCGCCAAGCGCACCAAGGCCGAGATCAAGCGCGACTACGAGTACCTGCTGCGTCTGTGGGAGAACATCCGCGACAACACGCTGCACTCGATCGCCCCGGCGCTGATCTACGAGGAGGAAGACCTCGTCAAACGCGCCATCCGCGACATGTACGACAAGGACCTGGAGGGCATCTGGGTCGAGGGCGAGGCCGGCTACAAGGAAGCGCGCGACTTCATGCGCATGCTGATGCCGAGCCAGGCCAAGAAGGTCTTCCCGTACCGCGAGCCCGCGCCGCTGTTCGTGAAGAACAAGATCGAGGACCATCTGGCCCAGATCTATTCGCCGGTCGTGCCGCTGAAGTCCGGCGGCTATCTGGTGATCAACCAGACCGAGGCCCTGGTCGCCATCGACGTCAACTCGGGCAAGGCCACGCGCGAGCGCAACATCGAGGCCACCGCGCTGAAGACGAACGTCGAGGCCGCCGAGGAAGCCGCGCGCCAGCTGCGTCTGCGCGATCTGGCCGGCCTGATCGTCATCGACTTCATCGACATGGATGAAGCCAAGAACAACCGCACCGTCGAGAAGGTCCTGAAGGACGCTCTGAAGGACGATCGCGCCCGCATTCAGATGGGCAAGATCAGCGGGTTCGGCCTGATGGAGATCAGTCGCCAGCGCCGCCGCACCGGCGTGCTGGAAGGCACCACCCACGTCTGCGAACACTGCGACGGCACCGGCCGCGTCCGTTCTGTCGAATCCAGCGCCCTGGCCGCCCTGCGCGCGGTCGAGGTCGAGGCCCTTAAAGGCGGCGGCGCCGTGACCCTGAAGGTCAGCCGCCCGGTCGGCATCTACATCCTGAACGAGAAGCGCGCCTATCTGCTGCGCCTGCAGCAGACTCACGCCCTGTTCGTGACGGTCCTGATCGACGACAGCCTGCACCAGGCCGAGCACGACATCGACCGGACGGAGCTGGGCGAGCGCCCCGCCCCGCAGATCTTCGCGCCGATCGAGCCCGAGCCCGACTATGACGACGAGGCGTTCGAGGACGAAGAGGACGAGGACGAAGAAGAAATCATCGCCGAGGATGAAGACGAGAGCGACGACGAGGAAACGTCGCGCGCCGCCCGTCCCGCCCGCGGTGAAGCCTCGGACGAGGAAGGCGGCCGTCGTGGCCGCAAGCGCCGCCGTCGCGGCGGTCGTCGCGACGAGCGTGACGAAGGCCAGGCCGACGCGGCCGGTGACGACGAGGACGATGTCGACGGCGGTGAACGCGCCGAGGGCGATATCGACGGCGAGGACGAGGAATCGCGCCGTCGCCGTCGCCGTCGTGGTCGTCGTGGCGGGCGTCGCGGCGGTCGGGAGGACGGCGATCGTCCGGCCGACGCTTTCGCCTGGACCCGCCCGCGCGTGCCGTTCGGCGAGAACGCGTTTGTCTGGCACGATCCGGCGGAACTGGACGGTCGCAGCGCCCGCCCGGAGCGCGCCGAGCGGCCGGACCGCTCTGAGCGTGCGGAAGCCCCGGTGGCTGAACGCGCGGAACGTCCTGAACGGGCCGAGCGCGGTGAACGCGGCGGTCGTCGTGGACGCGGTCGCGGCGAACGCGCCGAACGGACGGAGGCGTCCGACGCCCCGCGCGCCGAACGTGCTCCGGCGCCCCGCGTCGACGTTGCCGAACTGGACGTCGCCCCGTTGCCCCCGCCGGTGATCGAAGGACCGCCGACCGACGTTTGGGTGGAACTGCCGCCGCAGGAAGAAGCGCCCAAGAAGGCCCGGCGTCCCCGTGGTCGCGGCCGCAAGGCCGAAGCCGCCGAGGCCGCCCCCGAAGCGGTTGTGGAAGCGCCGGCTCCCGAGGCGGTCGAAGAAGCTCCGGTGGTGGCGGCTGACGTCGAAGTCGCCGCGCCGGTGGTGGCCGAAGCCGCGCCCCAGCCGATTGTCGAACCCGAGGCGGTCCCCGTCGCGGTCGAGCCGGATCCGGCTGAGATCTCCACGCCCCCCGAAAAGCCCAAACGTGGCTGGTGGCGTCGGGGCTAGTAGACTGAGTGAAGCTCGGCGGGACCTGTTCCCGCCGGGCTTTGCACCTATATCCGCCACAAGCTTGTTCGACCGATGTTCCCAGGCCGTCGCGAACAGCGTTAGACTGCGGGCTTGAGCGCGGGGGCGCGATCAGGAGAGTTTCGATGACCTCCCGGATAAGGGCGGCCGAAGGATTGTCCAGGCGGGTAGGATCAGCGTTGTCGGCGCTGGCCCTGCTGACCGCCATTCTCGCCCCTGTGGCCCCGGTCCACGCGCAGGAAGGCCCCTCGCTGATCCGCGACACCGAGATCGAAGAGATCCTGCATCGCGACTCTGATCCAATCTTCGCGGCGGCGGGGCTGGACCCGAAGACGGTCCGGATTCTCCTGGTGGGCGACAAGGAACTGAACGCCTTCGCCACCCAGGGCCTGATGATGGGCCTGAACACTGGCCTGATCCTGCAGACCGAGACACCCAACCAGTTGAAGGGCGTCATCGCTCACGAAACCGGACACTTGGCCGGGGCGCACCCGCTGCGCTCTGGCGAGATGATGCGGGCCGGCCTCAAGCCAATGATCCTGACGATGGGCCTGGGCGTTCTGGCCGCCTTGGCGGGCGCGCCGGACGCCGGTGCGGTGCTGCTGGGCAACGCGAGTTATTTCGGCACGCTGGGCGCGCTGGGCTACAGCCGAGATCAGGAGTCGCGGGCAGACCAGGCCGGCGCGGGCTTCCTGGAAGCCACGGGGCAATCGGGACGCGGCCTTGTCGAGTTCTTCGACAACTTCCGCTACCAGGAGGTCTTCGACCAGTCGCGGCGCTTCGCCTATTTCCGCAGCCACCCCTTGTCGGGCGACCGGATCGACGCTTTGCGCAATCGGGTCGAGAAGCTGCCGCACTACAACGCCGTCGACGATCCGGTCTCGCTTGCCGAGCACGAGATCATGAAAGCCAAGCTGGAAGGCTTCCTCAATCCCGGCGTCGCGATCGTGAAGTACAAGGAGAGCGATCGAGGGTTCCCGGCTCGGTACGCCCGCGCGATCGCCTATTACCAAATGAAGGAGCCTGACCGGGCCCTTAAAATCCTGGACGGCCTGATCGCAGAGAACCAGAACAATCCCTATCTTTGGGAGCTCAAGGGCCAGATCCTGTTCGAGTTCAATCGCGTCAAGGAAGCCGAGGAGCCGCAGCGCCGCTCGGTGGCCCTGAAGCCCGACGCCGCCCTGCTCCGCGTCAATCTGGGCCAGACGCTGATTGGCCTGGACGATCCCAAGAAGGTCGAGGAAGGCATTGCGGAGTTGAAGCGCTCGCTCCTCGATGAAAGCGACAACTCCGTTGCCTGGCGTCTGCTTGCCCAGGCCTATGACAAGCGCGGCGACGATGGCCGGGCGCGTCTGGCGACCGCCGAGCAGTATTTCAACATGGGAGCGACCCAGGAAGCTCGGGTGTTCGCCATGCGAGCCCGCGAACTGCTCCAGAAGGACAGCGTCGAGTGGCGTCGCGCCACCGATATCGTCCTGACTTCCAATCCTTCCAACCAGGACCTTCGGGACTTGGCCAAGGAAGGCGCCGTCACCTCGGGTCTGCGCCGCTAGACCCTTTTTCAGAGATGTCCATGCTCCTGCCGTTTCGCACGATGGCGATCGCCGCCTCGTCCATCGCCGCCCTCTCCCTCGTTGGCTGCGGGCAAGCCAACGCCGACAAGGCTTTCGGGGAAAAGGTCCACGCCTATCTGATCGCTCACCCGGAGGTGCTGGTCGAGATGAGCAACAAGCTTCAGGAAAAGCAGGCAGCCGAGAAGGCCAGCTCAGCGAAGGGCGCGATCAACAAATACCGTCAGGCGCTGGAGCGCGATCCGCGCGACTTCGTGGCTAATCCCAACGGCTCGATCACGGTGGTGGAGTTCTTCGACTACCGCTGCGGCTATTGCAAGCTGGCCACGCCGCAGATCCTCGAGCTGATCCGCACGAACCCTGACGTGCGCTTCGTCTTCAAGGACTTCGTGATCTTCGGTCATGATTCCGAGGTCGCCGCGCGCATGGTGCTGGGCGCCAAGGACCAGGGCAAGTCGCTGGAACTGCACAAGCGGCTGATGGCCGAGAAGAGCCTGGACGCGAACGCGGTCGTGCGCATCGCCCAGGAGCTGGGCGTCGACATGACCAAGGCCCGCGCGACGGGAGAGTCCCAAGCCGTCAGCCAGCATCTGGCCGACACCCGCGCCCTCGCCGAGGCTTTGGCCATCGAAGGCACGCCGGCCTTCTTCGTCGGCGACACGATGATCCCCGGCGCCGACATGCGGGCCCTGAATCTGGCCATCGACCAGGCTCGGGCGGCCAAGGCCAAGAAGGCCTCGGCTCCGGTCTAGATCAAGCCGGCCAGCGGGGAGCTGGGATCGGCGTAAAGGCGCTTCTGCATCCGGCCCGCGAGGTACGCCTCGCGGCCGGCGATCACCGCGTGCTTCATGGCGCGCGCCATGCGGATCGGGTCCTTCGCCTCAGCGATGGCCGTGTTCATCAGGATGGCGTCGCAGCCCAGCTCCATGCCGATCGCCGCGTCGGAAGCCGTGCCCACGCCGGCGTCGACCAGCACCGGAACCTTGGCGTTCTCGACGATGATCCGCAGGTTCACGCGGTTCTGGATGCCCAGGCCCGAGCCGATCGGCGCGCCCAGCGGCATGATCGCCACCGCGCCCGCCTCTTCCAGCTTCCTGGCGTAGACCGGGTCGTCCGAGCAGTAGACCATCACCTGGAACCCCTCGGCCACCAGCAGCTTCAGCGAGCGCAGGGTCTCTTCCATGTCGGGATAGAGGGTCTTGGGGTCGCTGAGGACCTCCAGCTTCACCAGGTCCCAACCGCCAGCCTCGCGGGCCAGGCGCAGCGTGCGCACCGCGTCCTCGCCCGTGAAGCAACCGGCGGTGTTCGGGAGGAACGTGAATTCTGTGGGTTTGACGTAGTCCACCAGCAGCGGCTGGGTCGGGTCGGTCAGGTTCACCCGGCGCACCGCCACGGTGACGATCTCGGCTCCGGCCGCCTTGGCCGCGGCGGCGTTGGTGGCGTAGTCCTTGTACTTCCCGGTCCCGACAATCAGTCGCGAGCGGAAAGTGCGGCCGGCGACGGTCCAGGAGTCCTGCGCCTCGTCGGCGGCGGGAATGGCGGATTCGGGGGAGACGTACGCGTTCATGGCCTGCATGTACGCTCGCGGGACGGGGGTTTCAAACCCTGGGGTTCCTCAACCGCCCCCAATGAAGGTCACGATCTCGATTCGATCGCCCTCGGCCAGGATCGTGTCGCCATAGGTCGAGCGCGGCGCGATCTCGAGATTGCGCTCGACGGCTACCTTGCGGGCGTCCAGACCCAGGTTCGCGACCAAGTCCGCGATGCTGACGATGCCGGCGATCTCACGTTCCTCGCCGTTTAGTAAGAGCTTCAATGTCACCTCCGAAGCGAGCCCTGCTTGTGACGCGGGGGAACCGGCTATACAAGACCTCCCGGAATCGACGGCGGAGCCGAATGGCAAAACCCATCCATGTGCTGAGCGGGCCCAATCTCAACCTGTTGGGAACGCGCGAGCCCGAGATATACGGCAAGGACACGCTCGACGATGTTCGTGCGCGCTGCGAAGCGCGGGCGGCCGCTCGGGGTCTTTCCGTCGTCTTTCGGCAATCCAATCACGAAGGCGTGCTGATCGACTGGGTGCAAGAAGCCCGGACGGAGGCCTGCGCGTTGGTGATCAATCCGGCGGGCTATGGACATACGTCGATCGCCCTCCTCGACGCCTTGAAGACCTTGAACATTCCGGTCATCGAGTGTCACCTGTCCAATCCGGCGGCGCGTGAAGATTTCCGCCGCCACACCTTCGTTTCGCTCGCGGCGACCGGACTGGTCTCCGGCTTCGGCGCGGCGAGCTATGAACTGGCGATCGAGGCCGCAGCCGGCCTGGTCGGCGCCAACTAGCCGGCGACCCCGGCTTCAGAAGACAGCAAGGTAAGCTTCCATGTCCAATCCCAAGGCCCCCGCCGATCCGGTCGAGACTCCGTCGATCGACGCCCGCCTGGTCCGCAAGCTGGCCGACATCCTGAAGGACACCGGTCTGTCGGAGATCGAGGTCGAACACGCCGGCCTGAAGATCCGCGTCGCCCGCGAACTGACCGTCGCCGCCGCCCCGGCCGCCTACGTCGCCGCGCCGCAGGCCCTGGCCGCTCCGGCGCCGGTGGCCGCTCCGGTCGCCGCCGCCGCGCCTGCCGCTGAAGCGGCGGCTCCCGCCGCCGCCCGTGGCGACGCGGTCAAGTCGCCTATGGTGGGCACTGTCTATCTGTCGCCCCAGCCGGGCGCCGATCCCTTCATCAAGGTGGGCGACACCGTAACGGCCGGTCAGACCCTGCTGATCGTCGAGGCCATGAAGACCATGAACCCGATCTCGGCCCCGAAGGCCGGCAAGATCGTCGAGATCTTGGTGGCGGACGCCCAGCCGGTCGAGTTCGGCGAGCCGCTCGTCGTCGTCGAGTAATCGGCATGTTTGACAAGATCCTCATCGCGAACCGAGGCGAGATCGCGCTTCGGGTTCACCGCGCCTGCAAGGAAATGGGCATCGCCACGGTGGCCGTGCACTCGGAAGCCGACGCCAACTCCATGTGGGTGCGGTTGGCCGACGAGAGCGTTTGCATCGGCCCGGCCTCGGCCGCCAAATCGTACCTGAACATCCCGTCGATCATCGCGGCGGCCGAAATCACCGGCGCCCAGGCGATCCACCCAGGCTACGGCTTCCTCTCCGAAAATGCTCGCTTCGCCGAGATCGTGGGCGCTCACGGCTATACCTTCATCGGTCCCAAGCCGGAGCATATCCGGATGATGGGCGACAAGATCACCGCCAAGCAGGCCGTGAAGGATGCGGGCATCCCGGTCGTTCCGGGGTCCGACGGTGGCGTCTCAACCGAGGAAGAGGCCTTCGCGGCGGCCGACCGGATCGGCTTCCCCGTGCTGATCAAGGCCGCCGCCGGCGGCGGCGGTCGCGGCATGAAGGTGGCCCAGACCCGCGAGGATCTGGCCGAAGCCGTCTCGACGGCCCGCTCGGAAGCCCGCGCGGCTTTCGGTGACGACACGGTCTACATGGAGCGCTATCTCCAGAAGCCGCGCCACATCGAGCTGCAGGTTATCGCCGACAGCCACGGCAACGTGGTGCATCTGGGCGAGCGTGACTGCTCGCTGCAGCGCCGCCACCAGAAGGTGCTGGAAGAAGCCCCCTCGCCCGCTCTGTCGGCCGAAGGTCGCGCCAAGATCGGCAAGATCGTCGTCGATGCCGTGAAAGCCATAGGCTACCTGGGCGTCGGCACGATCGAGTTCCTGTGGGAGAACGACGAGTTCTTCTTCATCGAGATGAACACCCGCCTGCAGGTCGAGCACCCGGTCACCGAAGCCATCACCGGCATCGACCTGGTGCGCGAGCAGATCCGCATCGCGGCCGGCCTGCCGCTGTCGTTCACCCAGGAAGACGTCGTCTTCGAAGGCCACGCCATCGAGTGCCGGATCAACGCGGAGAACGCGCGGACCTTCACGCCCTCGCCCGGCACCATCACAGACTTCCACGCCCCCGGCGGCCTGGGTGTCCGCCTGGATTCGGCGATCTACACCGGCTACGCGATCCCGCCTTATTACGACAGCCTGATCGGCAAGCTGATCGTGCATGGCCGCGACCGCGAGGAGTGCATCGCGCGTCTGCGTCGCTGCCTGGGCGAAATGGTCGTGGGCGGGATCGAGACCACGATCCCGCTGTTCCAGGACCTGCTGGTGCAACCCGACATCCTGGCCGGTGATTACGACATCCACTGGCTGGAGCGCTGGATCAAGGCGCAGGGCTAAGGCTCAACGTCTGGGACCGCCATGGACGACGCCTTCACGGTCGATGATCTCATCGCCTGCTACGAGCGCGGCGTCTTTCCCATGGCGGACGCGCGCCAGGACGAGAGCATCTTCCTGATCGACCCCGAGCGTCGGGGCGTGCTGCCGCTGGACGGCGTGCACGTCCCGCGCCGGCTGGCCCGCACAGTCCGGGCGGGACCGTTCGAGATCCGCATCGACAGCGCCTTCGATGACGTCGTCGAGGCGTGCGCCACCGCTCGCCCTGGGCGGCTGGAGACCTGGATCAACAATCCGATCCAGCGTCTCTACGGCCAGCTGTTCGCGCGGGGGCTCGCCCATAGCGTCGAGTGTTGGGAGGGCGAGGAACTGGTCGGCGGCCTTTACGGCGTGGCGTTCGGCGGCTGCTTCTTCGGAGAGAGCATGTTCTCAATCCGTCGCGACGCCAGCAAGGTAGCGCTCATCCACCTCGTCGGTCGGCTGATCGCCGGCGACTACCGGTTGCTGGACACCCAGTTCATTACCGAACATCTCGAACAGTTCGGGACCATCGAGATCTCACGCGCCGACTATCGACGCCGCCTGGGCCGGGCCTGGACAGCTCAGGCCGACTTCTATCGCTTGGCGGCGGGCGCAACCGGCGCCGAGGTCTTGCAGGCGATCAGCCAGGCGTCATAGACCGGATGCTGCAGCGGGTTCAGGCCCGGTGAATTGGCGTACATCCAGCCCTTGTAAATCTGGCGCCCAGGCGGGGGCACACGGCCTGGCAGAGCCTTGGGCTGGGTGTCGACGGTGACGTAGGCGATCGAGTCCGGCGCGTCCTCGTCGGGCGTGGTCGTCTCGCAGGCGCGGACCGTGAACACCAGGGTCTTGTAGCGGATCGGCTGGCCGACCGGCGCTTCGAACCGCATGGTTTCCGTCGTCACCTTGTCCAGCGCCTGGAGGATAGCGACCGACGAGCGCGCGCGCTTTGCCGGCTCGGCGGGCTTCTCCGGCTCGGCCGCCGCGGGCTTGGTGGCCGGCGCGGGCTGTGCCTGGGGTTGCGGCTGAGGCTGGACGGGCGTGCTCGAAACGACAGGCGGCGCCGACGTTGTCGTGGCAACGCCGGGCTTCTGAACAATCGGCTGGGCGCCCGGACCGGTCGGCGTCGGACGCGGAGCACTCGTGGGTGCAGGCGTGGCCGGCGGAGTTTGGGCGGTCGGCGGCTGTTGCGGCGTGTTCTGCAGCGCCAGGGCGCCGCCGCCGACGAGCGAACCCGCCAGGGTCAGCACCGCCACGCCCGTCAAGGACCGCCGGATCGTCATTCTATTCGGGCGACCAGGGCTTGTAGTCGCTGGTGGCGACCGCGCGTTCGCCGCCACGGGTGAGCGAACCCTTCGGACGCCAGGCGTGGATCGTGCCGGTCAGGTTGGGATGGTGGTCCTTTTCCCAGGCGCGACGCTTCAGCGGCGCCGTGGTCGGCGGTTCGTCGAACGTGTAGTGCAGCCAGCCGCTCCAATCGGGCGGCACTTTGGAGGCTTCGGCGTAGCCGTCATAGATCACCCAGCGACGCTTGCGGTCGTCGTAGCTATCCTTGTTGTCGCGCGCTTCGTAGTAGCGGTTGCCGTAGTCGTCCTGACCCACGAAAACGCCGCGACGGCTAATGTGGAAACGCTGACCAATGGTCGCGCCGTTCCACCACGTGAAGATCGCTTTCAGCACCGCGTCAGCACCAATCTCGCAAAGGTCCCAAACTGGGAGGGTTTTGGGCAACGCCGAGGCGTTGCGAAGCGGCCGGACTATAGGTCGCCGGCTTTCCAGCGTCCAGCATCGGGCGTCAGGTTCCATCTTCAACATCTTGTGGATCAGCTGCTACCCGCACCCCACATCTATTGAAGGGCGTTGTTCGGCGATCTAGGATGGTGAATTCTTGGCGCACCCAGGCGCCCAGGCCGCGGAATCGCCCATGCGCATCCAGTCTCGACACCCCGCCTCCGCTTCCCGGATCGCCTTGCGCGAGATCGAACGTGCGAACGCCGTCATCGAGGTGCTGGCTCCCGAGGACTGGACCGACGTCAGGGTTGAAGCTTGGCTGGATTGGGCTGAGGGACAGAAGGACGGAGCCTTAGACCCCAATGCGCCGTTGGGCGGCGGTCCCGCCCGTTATGCCGCTCGCTTGGCCGACGCCGGCCTGTCGGACGGCCTGTTCGGCGACGCGGCGGACGCCGACGCCTTTCGGGAGGCCCTGCTTGCGACCATGCTGGCTGGGATCGCTTCGCCGGCCGGCTCGCCGTTGGAGGCTCAACGTCTTCCCGACATCGCCGAGATCGAGTTCAAGCCCGCTGTCACCAGATACTTGGCGCGGTGGCGTTCAGCACGGCTGGCCGCCAAGGCCGCCGCACGTCTCGACGCGGCGCTGGCCCAAGTCGGTGACGCGGTCCAGCGCTGCCATGGCGACGCCAAGGCCTGCGCCGATCCGTCCAAGAACAGCGCTCTTGGCCGAGCCGCCCGCCGCGCCAGGGATTTGGGCGCCGACGACCGCATGATCCTCGACGCGATCGCGTTGGCCGGCGCGCCGCGCACCGTCTTGATCGAGCCTGACGCCGGCGGTCTCGGGCCGCTGGTCGCTCCGGCTTCTCGACAAGGCGTCGCCGCAGTCGACGAGGCGGCCAGCTTCGCCGCCCAGATCGGCTGGGAAAGCAGCAGTCTGATCCTGGCGTTCTCGCCGGAGGACGCGGACGCCTTGGCGCGGAGCGCGCCGATCCGAGCGGCGATCGATGTCACCGCCTTCCAGCACGACGAGACTTTCGACACGGCCGAGTTCAACCAGGTCATCGGGCTGTGGGCCACGGCGCTGGAGATCGAGCGCGGCGATGGGCCGGCCGAGATCGGCCTGGCGGGTGTTGGTGACTGGTTGCTGACCCAAGGCCTTTCCCCGGCGGGTGACGCGGGGCGCGACGCCGCTTCGGCGTTGTGGGCCCTTACGGTCGGCGCCGCGCTCAGCGCCAGCGCGGAGGCCGCCGCGACGCTCGGTGTCGATCCGGTCTTCGCGCAGGAACGGCAGTCCGTCCTTCGCGGACTGGCCGAGCGCCGGGTGCGCGCCGCGGCCCTGCGCTCACCTCTGGCTTCCGAAGCCGCCGCCGGCTTGGCCGTCGCCCATGGACTGGCCCGCAAGCATGGCCTGCGTTCATCGCGGCTGGTCGCCGCGTTCGCCGAACCCGAGGCGGCTCTGCGTCTGGGCGGAAAGGCCCTGGGGCACGCCGCCGCCGCCGCGCCGGTCTCGACCGCCCAGACCGCCGACGGCCTGCTGATCCCGACCTTCAGCGCCGCCGCCCATCTGTGCCTGACCGAAGCTGGGGCCGATTTCGACGCCGCCCGTCGTCACGCGATGGGCCACGGCTCACTGTCCGAAGCGCCGGCGATCGATCACATGGTCCTGCAGGCTCGGGGCTTCACGGCCTATGAGATCGAGCAGGCCGAAGACGCCTTGCGCCACGCCGACGGTCTGCGCGCCGCCTTCGCCCCGTCCGTGATCGGCGCCGGCTTCCTGAGCGACGTTCTGGGTGTCCCGGCCGAGGCGCTCGCGGACCCCAAGTTCGACACACTTGCTTTCGCCGGTTTCTCCGAGGCCGAGATCGAAGCCGCTGAACGCCATGCCCTCGGCGCTCGCCGGTTGTCGGATTGTGAGGCTCTGGAAGGCGAATTGCGCGCCTTGTTCGCGGCCATCGAAGCGCCGGTGTTGGCGGACCGTCTAGCGATGATCGCCGCCGTCGAGACCTTTACCTGCCTTGCCGTTCCGGCCGTGCTGGACGTGCCGTTCGACGCCCGCCCCGCCGACGCCGCGCGTCTCCAGGCCGCCGCGGCTCGCGCTGGCGTCCGGGCGCTGCGCCTGAACCGCACCCTGCCGCCCGCCAGCTTTACCCTCCCCTTGCCCGAGGCCGAGACCGAGGCGCCCAAGCCGGTCCGCACCGAAGCGCTCGTCGCCGAGGCCCCGGTCGCCCCGGTCAAGGAGCGCATCGTCGAGCGCGTGGTCGAACGGGTCGTGGAACGCGGCGGTGGCCGCTCCCGGCGCAAGCTGCCCGATCGCCGGAAGGGTTACATCCAGAAGGCCGCCGTGGGCGGTCACAAGGTCTATCTGCACACCGGCGAATACGAGGACGGCGAGGTCGGCGAGATCTTCATCGACATGCACAAAGAGGGCGCGGCCTTTCGCAGCCTGATGAACAATTTCGCGATCGCGATCTCGATCGGCCTCCAATATGGCGTGCCGCTGGACGAGTTCGTCGACGCCTATGTCTTCACCAAGTTCGAGCCGGCCGGGCCGGTGACGGGCAATGACTCCATCCGTTCGGCGACGTCCATCCTCGACTACATTTTCCGTGAGCTGGGTGTCTCCTATCTGGGGCGCGACGACCTCGCCAATGCCGATCCGGGCGAGTTCAACGCCGATGGCCTGGGGAGAGGAGAAGGCGTCGAGGACGGCGAGGTCGAAGCCGAGCCCCTGCCCGCCAGCCGGTTCATCTCCAAGGGCTTTTCGCGCGGCGCGGCGCCGGACAATCTGGTCTTCCTGCCCTTCGGCGGCCGCCGCGACCAGGAGCCTCGCCCGCCTGGCTCCAGCGGCGAAGTCTGTCCCGCTTGCGGCGACCTGTCGCTCAGCCGCAAAGGCGGGCTGGTGATCTGCGACAGCTGCGGGACCCAGGCGAACGGTGGTCCTCAGGGCGAAAGCGACGCGGGCTGAGCCACGTTTGCCTGGCCTTAAGCTTGCATGGTCATGCCTAATCGCCGTTTCCGCCGAAAGACGCGTGCCTGAATGAAACCGCTGCTTCCGATCCTCGCTGCCGCCGGTCTGCTGGCCCTGGCCACGTCCGCCTCGGCCCAGAACGCCGGCCAGATCGCCAAGGTCCGGGCCGGCGCCAGTTGCCCGGGCTGCAACCTGTTCCAGGCCGACCTGTCGGGCAAGGTGCTCAAGGGGCGCAATCTGGCCGGGGCTCGCCTGCGCCAAGCCGATCTCAGCCTGGCCGAGATGAACCGCACCAGCTTCGCCGGCGGCGACCTGCGCGACGTCAATTTCTACGGCGGCGTTTTCGGCGGCGCCAGCTTCGCTGGAGCCAACCTGACCAACGCCAGCCTGGTCGGCGCCTACCTGGAAGGCGCCAACTTCCGGGGCGCGACCCTGACCGGCGCGAACCTGTCCGGCGCCGAGATGGACCGGGCCGTAGGCCTGACCCAGAGCCAGCTGAACCGGGCCTGCGGCGATCCGTCCACCCGTTTGCCGCGTGGGCTTTCGGTGCCTTCCTGCCGTTAAATCTCCGTCATTACCGCGATTTAAGTGGCGCTTGGGCGTTGCGGGTCCCAAATCGTAACCCATACGGTCGCTTATCCTGACCGGTCTGGAGGTTTCATGACCCGCTTGCGGATCGCCGTCGCCGCTCTGTCCCTCGCCCTATCGGCCGTGGCTCACCAAGCCTATGCCGGCGCCGGTGAGAACAAGGACGTGGCCAAGATGATCTCGCTGGGCGGCTCGTGCGTGAACTGCGAGCTGTCGGGCCGCAAGCTGACCGGCGCCCGCTTCACCGGCGCCAACTACGCCAAGGCCAGCCTGATCGGCGCCGACCTGCGCGGCGCCAGCTTCTTCGGCTCCAACTTCACCGGTGCGGACCTGTCGCGGGCCGATCTGCGCGGCGCCGAGATGCGCGGCGCGGGCTTCTCCCACGCCATCTTCACCGACGCTCGCCTGTCGGGCGTCGAGAGCAGCGGGGCCAACTTCATCGCCGCCGACCTGGGCCGGGTGGACCTGTCCAGCAGCGAGCTGCACGGCGCCAGCTTCCAGGGCGCGAACCTGGAGCGGGCCAATTTCTCGAGCAGCGAAGTGGTCGGCGCCAACCTGCAGGGCGTCAACGCCAAGGGCGCCAACTTCAGCTCGGCCGAGCTGAACGCCAGCAACATGATCGGCGGCAATTTCGAGCGCGCCAGCTTCCGCAACGCCGAGTTCACCGGCTCGACCATGCGCGGCGCGATCTTCAACGGGGCCGACTTCCGGGGCGCCGACCTGTCGGGCGCCAATCTCGGCGGCGCCGACCTGTCCAACGCCCGGGGCCTGGACCAGGACCAGCTGGACGAGGCCTGCGGCGACAACGGCACCCGCCTGCCGCGCGGCCTGACCGTGCGCAACTGCTCGGGCAATGTCCGCGTCCGTGTCAGCCCCAGCTTCGCCCGCGCCCAGGCCGAGGCCGCCCGGGCCGAGGTGGAAGCCCACCGGGCGGAGATCGAAGCCGCCGCCCGGGCCAGCGTCCCCGCCCCGCCCAAGCCGCCGAAGCCGCCCAAGCCGCCGGCGTACTAAGCCGCCGAGGCCCAGCAAAAAGGCCCTCCGATCCGCGATCGGAGGGCCTCTTCGTATCGGGGCGACGCCGTCAGGTTCTAGACCTTGATGGGCGGCGCCGAGCGGATGTGCAGTTCCTTGTACTGCTTGTCCAGGGCCTCGGCCGGGGCGTTCATCAAGAGGTCCTGGCCCTGCTGGTTCAGCGGGAAGGCGATCACCTCGCGGATGGCCACCTGCTCGGCCAGCAGCATGACGATCCGGTCGATGCCGGGCGCCAGGCCGCCGTGGGGCGGCGCGCCGTAGCGGAAGGCGTTCAGCATGCCGCCGAACTGCTCCTCGAC
>Ga0102591_1002177_pt1 | contig 22429 bp, 29 predicted proteins | sample AraplaCol_mCL_r2_2_FD_76860 | JGI IMG/M metagenome (GOLD analysis project Ga0102591, IMG submission 76860) | Arabidopsis root microbial communities from North Carolina, USA - plate scrape MF_Col_mCL_r2 (SPADES assembly) (version 2) | ecosystem: Host-associated > Plants > Roots > Endosphere... | reverse complement strand
TTTTTCGCGCGCGATGCCGAGCGCCCGCGCGGGCTTGCCATTGGCGCGGTCGGTCTCGGTGTAGAAGCGGGAGAAGTGCTGGCCGAGGATCTCCTCGGGCGAATAGCCCTTGATGCGCTCGCCGCCGATATTCCAGCTGGTGATGATCCCGCGGGGATCGAGCATGTAGAGGGCGTAGTCAGCTACCGCTTCAACCAGCAGCCGGAAACTCCGTTCGCTCTCGAACAAGTCTCTCTGCTGACTGAACTTTTTTGCCATTCTCGACCCCACCTCGAACCGGGGCAAACGCCTCCAAAGGCGTTTGGTTCCCGTTTCAGGGATGTTTTTTAGGCAAATACGACCGGCGGTATGCACGGCGCAAGCCGCCTGAAGCCCTTGACAGTCGATCGTTCCAGTCAGATATTTCTGTTATGACAGAAACAACCGGAAAGAAGAAACTCCCAGCCGCCGTCGAGCGCTTCATCCTGCATTGGGGCGACATGGGGGATCAGTGGGGCGTCAACCGCTCGGTCAGCCAGATCCACGGGCTGCTTTATCTGGCCGAAGCGCCGATGACGGCCGAAGACATCGCCGACACGCTCGGCATGGCGCGCTCCAACGTCTCCAATTCGCTCAAGGAGCTGCTCGCCTGGAATTTGATCCGGCGCGTGCCGATCCTCGGCGACCGCCGCGACCATTACGAGGCCGAGACCGATATCTGGGAGGTCGCAGCGCGCATCGCGGCGCGCCGCAAGGAGCGGGAGCTCGATCCGGCGATCGCGGCGCTCAGGGCCTGCGTGTCCGATGCCACCGACGATCCCACCATCAATCCGGTCGCGAGCAAGCGGCTGAAGGAGATGCTCGCCTTCACCGAGCTCGCCGATCACTGGTTCATGCAGATGCTGAAGGTGCCGCGGCCGCGGCTGGTCGCCTTGATGCGGCTTGGCGAGAAGATCGTGAGCCTGCTGCCGCTGGGCAAAGCCAAATAGTATCGAGGAGGGTACGATGACGTCGGCACGATTATCAGGCTGCAACGCATCTCCCTCCACTCATACCAGGCTGCTCGACGACCGCCGCTTCCGCGCGCTGCTGTCGGACGAGGATTGGGGCCGTCTGCCGCTCGCGACCTGGCGGCGCTTTTCCAAACGCGTCGCCGACGGCGACAGCGTCGTCTATGTCGGCGTCGTCGACGAGATCTCTTTCAGCGATATCGGCTGGTGGTTCGCTCAGGCGGCACGGGTGATCGGCGGGCCGCTGCCGACCGGCCGTGACACCGGCGTGCCGATCATCGTGACCGTCACCGAGGATGCCGCGACCGGCGGCCAGACCTGGACCCGCATCTGCGCGCGCAAGCGCGGCTTTCCGCAAGTGATCCATTCCGCCAAGCGGTTCGCCGGTCCGACCGGGCTCGAGGAATATGTCGGGTTCGGCGTCTGCATGGCGCTCCGCATCGCGGTCGAGGACCAGGCGCTGACCTTTCGCAGCGCGGGCTATGGCCTGCAGCTCGGACGGCTGTGGATCCCGTTGCCGCATTGGCTCACGCCGGGCGATCTCACGGTGACGCACCGCGACCTCGGCGAGGGCGCGTTCCGCTTCACCCTCGACGTCATTCATCCGCGCTACGGCGCGCTGATCCACCAGTCTGCGACCTTCAGGGAGGCCGTGTCATGACACAGCTGCTATGGACGCTCATCGCCATTCAGATCGTGATGGGCGTGTTCGACACCTTCTACCATCATGAATTCACCGAGCGCCTGGCCTGGCGCGTGTCACAGCGCTTCGAGCTGAAGCTGCACGGCATCCGCAACATGCTCTATGCGCTGCTGTTCCTGCTGCTCGGCTGGCTCGAGGTCTACGGCGTGCTGGCGCTGCTGGTCGTCGCCGTGCTGGTCGCCGAGATCGTCATCACGCTGATGGATTTCGTCGAGGAGGATCTGAGCCGGAAACTGCCGCCGAGCGAGCGCATCAATCACACACTGCTGGCGATCAACTACGGCGCCATCCTGGTGCTGCTGCTGCCGGTGCTGATCGACTGGACGATGCAGCCGTTCGGCGTGATGGTGGTCCATCAGGGCCCGCTCAGCATCGCCGCAACCGCTTGCGCGGTTGGCGCGGCACTGTGCGGCATCAGGGATTTCGCCGCGATGCGCCGGCTCGGCCGCATGCGCAGCGTGCCCGCTGCCGGACTGGTCGAGAAGCTGCCGGGCCGCAAGACCGTGCTGATCACAGGCGCCACCGGCTTCATCGGCAGCCGGCTCGCGGCGAGCCTGAGCGGAGCAGGGCACGATGTCATCGCGTTGATCCGCAATCCCGCCAAGGCCGAGATGCTGCCGCCGCCGGTCACGCTGATCACCAGCCTCGATCAGCTCGGTGCGGACACTGAGATCGATGCCATCGTCAATTTCGCGGGCGAGCCGATCGGCAACGGTCTTTGGACCGAGGCGAAGCGCGCCAAGATCATCAGCTCGCGCGTCGACATGACGGGCGAGGTGGTCAGGCTGATCGCGCGGCTCGACCGCAAGCCCGAGGTGCTGGTCAACGGCTCCGCGATCGGCTGGTATGGATTGTGGGCGGATCAGGTGCTGACGGAATCGGCGAAATCGCACGCCTGCTTCAGCCATGAATTGTGCGCGGCCTGGGAGCAGGCGGCGCGGCCGGCGGAGGAGCTCGGCGTGCGCGTGGTCTGTTTGCGCATCGGCCTCGTACTCGGCACCGAAGGGGGCTTCATCACGCGGATGCTGACGCCGTTCGAATTCGGCCTCGGCGGCCCGCTCGGCACCGGGCGGCAGTGGATGTCCTGGATCGAGCGCGACGATCTCATTCGGTTGATCGCCTATGTGATGGCGACGCCCGATCTCGCCGGCCCCGTCAACGCCACCGCGCCGATCCCCGTCACCAACGCAAAATTCACGGAGGAGCTCGGCCGCCGGCTGCGCCGGCCGGCAGTGTTCCGTATTCCCGGCGGCCTGTTGCGCCGGATCGGCGGCGGTTTTGCCGACGAACTCCTGCTCGGCGGCCAGCGCGTGCTGCCGAACAAGGCGCTGAGTCGCGGTTTTGTGTTCAGGCACGAGACGCTGCGCAGCGCATTCGAGGCGATTTTGTGAGACGTCAGGTGGCGGCCCTTCGAAACGTCGCCGCCACCGCGCGTAGCGCCGCCAGTTTCGCGGGGTCACTGACCTTCGAATGCAGCATCACCTTGGAGCTGCCGAGCTTCGGCAGCTTGTGTGCAGGCCCGATGTCGACCAGCCCGGGCGGCGCGATCCGCCGCGCCAGAGGCGCGATGGCAAGTCCGGCCAGCGCGGCCGCGACCACCGCCGTGACGCCGCCACCGACGAAGCGCTCGCGCCAGGCGATACCGGCCTTGTCGAGCGCGCGCACGGCGACGGCGCGGACTCCGCAGGGCGGGGCGAGGGTCGCGAGCGGCAGCGCTTCGCCCTTCGGCCAGGACAAGCGTCGTGCCGCGAACCAGCCGAATTCATCCTCAGTCAGCGTCTCGCCGCCGCGGCGGCTGCCTTCCTGGCGGACGATCACCGCATCGAGCGCGCCGGCATCGTAAGCATCCTGCATCTCGCGCGAGAAGCCGATGGTGACGGCGAGCGTGAGATTCGCCGACATCGCATGCAGCCGTTCGAGCAGCGGCACCAATTCGGGGCCCGCCGCGTGATCGGAGATGCCGAGCGAGAGCGACTGCGCAGCCGGCGCATCGGTCGACAATGCACGGTCATGCGCTTCCATCAGCGCGCGGGCGCGATCGCGGAAGCCGGCGCCGTCGGCGGTGAGCCGGACCGCGCGCGGCGAGCGCTCGACAAGGCGCTTTCCCAGCAGCGCCTCCAGCCGTTGCAGCTTGAGACTGACCGCCGCCTGCGTCGTGCCGAGCGCTTCTGCGGCGCGGGTAAAGCTCTGGAGGTCGGCGACCAGCAGGAAGGCCTTGATGGTGGCGATGTCGAGCGTTGCTGTCATTACAAATTATTATCACTGGTATCAACAGAGATAAGATACCAAAATGACGGCTGTGGGTCTAGTTTCTCACCAACGCCGCGCTGACCGGCGCCGCATCTTGAGGAGAACCACCATGCCCCTGATCACCGTGTCCTACACCACCTCCCGCCAGTCGGCCTCGCTGAAGGCCGACATCGCGAACGCCGTGTCCGAGCTCACCGCAAGAATCCTGCACAAGGATCCCAAAGTCACCGCCATCATCGTCAAGTCGGTCGACGCCGATGACTGGTTCGCCGGCGGCAAGTCGCTGGCCGAGCAGCAACTTGCCAGCTACTGGATCGACATCCATGTCAGCGAAGGCACCAACACCAAGGACGAGAAGGCGGCCTATCTCGCCGCGATGTTCAAGCGCATGGCCGAAATTCTCGGCCCGCTGCACCCCGAGACCTATCTGCATGTCGACGAGGTCAAGAGCGACGCCTACGGCTTTGGCGGCCTGACCCAGGAGCGCCGCTATATCGCCGGCAAGCTCGAGGTTGCGCTGAAGGCGGCATGAGGCTTGAGGCCGCGGGCGAGGCGTCTCACCCGCGGCCTTGTCGTCAGCTTGCCGCGCGGAATTGAACTTCGGCCTTGTTCAGGAAGCACAGCTTGTCGAACAGCGTCAGGTCCAGCGGGTTCGGCAAGCGGACATCGCCGAGGTCGGGGCAGGGTTTTGTCGAAGCATCGTAGGACCGGTCGATCTGCGAGATGAAGACGACGATCAGCCCCCGATCGCGCGCGAACGATTTCAGCGCGCGCACCTGGACGGAGACGTCGGGATTTTCCCGGCGTTGGTCGAGCAGCTGCAGATAGTCGATCACCACGAACGTGCCGCGGGGCGCTGTGGCCATCTGCTTGACGACGTAATCGGCGCTGATGGCGTCGGAGCAATCGACCTCGAACAGCTCGTCGAATTGCGCCGGCTCCACGCCGATGGCGCGCAGGCGATCCAGAACATCTTTCTGGGTATATTCGAGCGAGAAGAACGCGGCACGACGGCCCGATCTCATGGCTTCCACCGCAAGCTCGAGGCTCATCAGCGTCTTGCCCTGACCGGGCCGCGCGCCGACCAGAACGAGGTCGCCGGGCTGGAATTGCGGGAATAGCCTGTTCGCGGGCGTCAGCGCGGCGGCTTTCGCGGCGAGCATGCTCCAGGCGGAAAAGCCTTCCGTCGCAGCGACGCGGTCGAGCGCATCGTGCAGCGGAATGTTTTCGTCACGTGACAGGCGCTTTGCTTTTCGCTTCAGATGATAGATCGGCGCAGAGAGTCTCATCGTCAAAACCTCCCATTGCGAGCTGAAACGCAATCCCTCCTTATGCCCGGTGCTCGAACAGTCGGTCCGATGATCTCATCGCCCGGCATGAGGTGTGCTTTCCCGGCGGAGGGGGGAGGCGTGGGCGGCGCCGGGACAGAGCGTAACCGATTCCGCGCCCACGGAGAACGCTAGCGCGGCGTCTCCAACAGAAACGTTAGAACGCCGCTTCCGGCAGCAGTGCGCGCGTCGGACCGAACAGCTCCTCGAATGCCTGCCGGAGCGCGACGTCGACATCGGCCATGGTCACGAGCTGGCCGAGATCGACCAGCGAGGTGACGCCGTAGCGGGGATCGACGACGCCGCAGGGCACGATGCCGGCGAAATGCGACAGCTCCGGCTCGACATTGATCGCGATGCCGTGGAACGAGACCCAGCGCTTCAGCCGCACGCCGATCGCCGCGATCTTGTCCTCGTGCTCGGGCCCCTTGTCGGGCCGCCTGACCCAGACCCCGACCCGGTCCTCGCGCCGTTCGCCGCGGATATTGAAGGCGGCAAGCGTGCGCAGGATCAGCTCCTCCAGGCTCGCGACATAGGCCCGGACGTCCGGCCGGCGGCGCTTGAGGTCGAGCATGATGTAGGCCACGCGCTGGCCGGGTCCGTGATAGGTGAGCTGGCCGCCCCGCCCGGTGGCAAAGATCGGGAATCGGGGATTGCGCAGGTCGGTTTCCTTGCCCGAGGTGCCGGAGGTGTAGAGCGGGGGGTGTTCGAGCAGCCAGACCAGCTCGGGGGCCTCGCCCGCGGCGATCGCGGCGACCCGGGCTTCCATGGCAGCGACCGCATCCGGATAGGGCACCGGCGTATCCGAGATTCGCCACTCGACGGGCGCGCCGCCGGCTGAAAACGACGTCAAATCGAGTTGCTGGCGGGGGTTTTGAGGCGAATTAACCATTGGCTAACCATAACGTGGTGATCATCTCGGGAGCAAATGCCAGTCCTCAGTTGCGGCGGTCCTGACAGTGCCCACCCTCGATAAAGTCACCGTGGATCTCATGGTCGTCCTCGGGACGACCACCATGCCGATCCATCAAGTATTACGTCTTTCCCGCGGCGCCATCATCGAGCTGGACGCAACCGAGGCCGACGAGGTCAAGGTCCTCGCCAACAACCTGCCGGTCGCCTCCGGCGTCGTGCTGGTCGACCGCAACCGGATCGCGGTCGAGGTCAAGCAGATGCTGCCGCGCTCACCCGGCACGCGGTAGCGGCCCGGACACCCGACTCAATGCCGATTCGGGGCGGGGCGCCCGAATTTTCCTGCACAGCTTGTGGAATTCAGGGCCTTTGCAGGCTTGTACCCCTTTGATGGATTTGTTAGATCGGCGCCGTTGATCCGGCTGGCCTTCAAGCCTCAAGCCGGCATCCCCAAAGCGCTCGTGGCGGAACTGGTAGACGCGCTGCCTTGAGGTGGCAGTGAGTAAAATCGTGGGGGTTCGAGTCCCTCCGAGCGCACCAAATCCTCGTTTGTCACTGAAATAGCTAAGCTTTTTCAAAGGCCCATCGGGCACGGCACGACCTCGTGCCGCGCTGCTTTCGTCGGCCGCCCATCCCCGACGTCAGCTCATGCCGGCCTCGATTCGGCGGGGACGTGGCATATCCGGGCTCGGTCTGCTCGATCACCGGCTGCATGAATGCGGAACGATGGCCGTCGGGATCGCATTTGCAGGTAAGCCGCCGCGGATGTGCGGCGGCATGCGTTCGCCGGTGGAGGACAATGAGAGACAGCGCGTCGGACGTCGCCGAGATCAGGGACGCCGTTCACCTCTGCATCGACATGCAGAACATCTTCGCTCCCGGCGGTCTGTGGGCGACGCCGTGGATGGAGCGTGTCCTGCCGACGATCGTCTCGATCGTTTCGCACCACCAGGCCAGAACGATCTTCACGCGCTTCATCACGCCGCAGGATCCGGAAGATCGTGCCGGCCAGTGGCAGAGTTATTTTCGCCGCTGGCATCAGGCCACCCGCAGGAATCTTGCGCCGGCCGCCCTAGAACTGGTGCCGGCCCTGAACAAGTTCGTTCCACCGGCTGTCATCATCGACAAACCGGCCTATTCCGCGTTCAGCAATCCCGCCCTGGCGAGCCTGCTGGTGGACAAGCACGTCGGCACGGTCGTGATATCGGGCGCGGAGACGGACGTCTGCGTGCTGTCGACGGTCCTGAGCGCCGTCGATCTCGGCTTCAGGATCGTCATCGTCGAGGACGCGCTGTGCTCATCGTCGGACGTCGGGCATGACGCGCTCATGACGATGTACCGCACCCGTTTTCACGGCCAGGTCGATCTGGTCACCGCGGAGGAGCTGACCGAATTCTGGCGGGAGTAGGTGCTCTCGGCTCAATTGACGTTGTCGCCGAACATGTTGCTGAAGGCGGTAGCGACCGCCGCGGTGCCGTCCTGGCCGTGCATCAGCGCGATCTCGCCCTGCTGCTCGTGGCGAATGGCATGCGCCATGATGCGCAGGCGCAGATCGCCGCCGCCTTCGTTACGGGACTCGACGCGCATCACCTTGCTTGACCTCGTTATGTCCGGCGTGCGCGATCTGCCTGGCCGCAGACCGGACGCTCTCGATGCCCTTGGGGAAACCGCTGCGGTTCGGATAGAGCTTGCGCCGCGCATCGCGCGGCGGCCGGCGCGGCGTGGTGTCCTGCGCGGCACGGTAGTCGAGCATGGCGATGCCGCCGACCATCAGCAGCGCCAGCGCGATGTTGCCTTTCTTGGGATTGTCCGGCGTCAGCCCGGACAGCAGCGCCGCGGCATCGAGGCCGTCGCCGCCGACGCGGGCCCACAGGCCGGCGTTCTTCTCGACCGACAGCGTCATGATCCCGGCCATGATCTCGCGGAGACCAAAGGACCGCACCAGCGTCTCATGGCCTTCCATGCCCAGCGTTTCCGTGACGCGCCGCGGCGCGAACAATTCGACGACCCCGAGGCCGATGCTGAACCAGCCGAGCCCACGGGCGAGCTGGTCCACCGGCCGCTTCAAGCTCGGTCCGCTCTCCACGATCTCCGGATCGCCCTTGGTGCGCACGATGTTGGAGAAATGAAACATTTGCTTGTTCCTCAGGGCTTCAGCACGACCTTGACGCAGGAATCCCGCTTGTCGCGAAACACCTGGTACATCTCCGGTCCTTGTTCGAGGGGGACAGTGTGGGTGATGACGAAGGACGGATCGATCTCGCCGTCCTCGATGCGACGGAGCAGATCGTCGGTCCAGCGGTTGACGTGGGTCTGGCCGGTGCGCATCGTCAGGCCCTTGTTCATGAAGGCGCCCATCGGCAGCATGTCGGACAGGCCGCTGTAGACGCCCGGCACCGAGATGATGCCGCCGGGGCGGCAGACGTAAATCATCTCGCGCAGCACGTGGGGCCGGTCGCTCTCTGCCATCACCATCTGCTTGGCGCGGTCGAGCAGGGTGTCGGGCAGCGAGGCCATGACATGCGATTCCATGCCGACGCAATCGATGCATTTCTCCGGGCCCTTGCCGTCGGTGAGCTCCTGGAGCCGCTCCAGCACGCTCTCAGTTTCGAAATTGATCGTGGTGGCGCCGCCGGCTTCCGCCATGCTCAGCCGTTCGGGCAAGCAGTCGATTGCGATCACCTGGTTGGCGCCGAGCAGAATGGCGCTGCGGATCGCCATCTGGCCCACGGGACCGCAGCCCCAGATCGCGACCGTATCGGTCGGCTCGATGTCGCATTGCGCGGCGGCCTGCCAGCCGGTCGGGAAGATGTCGCTGAGGAACAGCAATTGCTCGTCGGGAATGCCCGCGGGCACCTTGATGTGGGTGGCGTCGGCATAGGGCACGCGCAGATATTCGGCCTGGCCGCCGGGATAGCCGCCGGTCAAATGCGTGTAGCCGAACAGGCCGGCGGTGGCATGCCCGAACACCTTGTCGGCGAGATGGCGCTTGCGGTTGGTGGTTTCGCAAACGGAAAAATTACCGCGCTTGCACTGCTCGCATTCGCCACAAATGATGGTGAAGGGTACGACGATGCGGTCGCCCTTCTTCAGCTTGCCGTCGACGCCGGAGCCGACCTCGACCACTTCGCCCATGGTCTCGTGGCCCATGATGTCGCCGGGCAGCATCCCTGGAATGAAGTTGTGGAACAGGTGCAGGTCGGATCCGCAGATCGCGCAGCTCGTGACCTTGATGATGGCGTCACGCGGGTCCTGGATCTCAGGGTCGGTAACCGTGTCGCAGCGAATGTCCTCCTTGCCGTGCCAAACCAGCGCCTTCATCGACCATCCTCTCGGCTGAACCAGTTGGCACTTAAATCCAAGAATGAACGATGGTTGCTAAACGGCGTGCATTTCTTCGCAAGTGGGCCGGATAGGAACGGGACGATGGCCGCGTGATTGGCCGTCAACACCCATCTCAAGGATATATGCCATGCCCGCCAATCAACTCGCTGTCGTCACCGGCGCCTCCACGGGTATTATGCCGGGCGCCGCCGACGCCGAGTTCTTCCGCCGCGCTGGCATGATGGACACCAAGGTCGGCACCGAGAAGAAGGACGGCGCCTACGACGTCGCCAAGGCCGGCTTCGATGCCATGCTGCGCGGAGAGGCCGACATCGTTACCGGGCTGAAGAACAAGATCCAGACCACGGTCGCGAACATCGCGCCGAACGAGATGCTGGCCAGGCAGCATCGCAAGATGGCTGAACCGGGCACTGCGAAGTCGTGAGCTGATGTCGCCGCGATCTCCGCGAAGGAATGGGACATCCAGCAAGCAGGACGCGGATTCACATAGACTAATGCAGGCCGGTTCCGAAGCGGTCACATTTGCGGGCTGGAAAGGGGGCTGCGATGGCGATGGACCGCATCGAGCAAGCCTTTGTCGTGACCGCCATCACGGGGTTTCTCGTGATGATGCTGGCATTTGCCTGGATGATGATGAGCTGACGCGGGGAGGCTTGGTGGCTTGCGCGTCGCGCTACCTTACGCCGCGGTTGTCCTGTGCCTGGCCGTCACCGCCTGGCTCGCATTCGCGCATCTCTTCTGATCGAGGCAGAGCCTGCGCGGAATCGTGCGGTTGGCCGCCGACGAGGCTCGCGAGGTTTTGCGCCATGGCCACGATGTCGATCGGCTTCTCCCAAAGCGGCACGTCCTGGAATTCCGTTCCGATGCTGATCCTGTCGTAACCCGTGGTGAACACGAACGGCACGTGGCGCGCCCTGAGCTCGCGGGCGATCGGAAAGATCGGCTCGGCGCGGATGTTCACGTCGAGCACCGCGGCATCGAGGACGCCGCCGTCCTGCAGCATCTCAACCGCATCCTCGATGTGGCCGACGGGACCGGCGATCTCCGCGCCGAGCGTGCGCAGCGCGTTGCCGATGTCATCGGCGAGAAAATATTCGTCCTCGACCACGAGGATGCGGCGCCCCGTCAGCGGCGCTTGTTGACGAGACGGCGTGGGCGGTACCGACATGATCCCTCCGGCGCTCCCTCGTTACCATCAGTCACCGCTGGGAACACAAAGCCGGAGAGCGCCGCCGTACAACGATGCGACCGAAGGCGGGTTCCATGAGCCACCACGATATCATCGTCATCGGGGGGCGGCCGGCGCCGCCCAGCCAAAGCGCGAAACAGGTTCGGGACGTTTTGCTCTTTGATCTGTTGGGATAATGTCGATTTTCGCGAACTCCAGAGGCCGGGCTCTCGTTCGCCCCGGTCGGTGAAATGAAAGCTGCCAGCGCCATGAATGAAGTCGGCGACCAGCCGGTCGGTGGAGAGCGTCAGACAAAAGCCGCGCTGATCATCGGCGTGGGCGCATCGCCGGGATCGCTGGACAGCATCGCGCGCCTTTTCGCCAGGCTGACTGTCGGCGCCGATCAGGCCATCGTGCTGGCGCTTCTGCATCACGAGGCCTTCGACGAGCCGCGGCTGCGCGAGGCCGTGCGGAATTCCAATGGTAAAGTCGCCGGGATCGCCGATGGCCATGCGGTCGAGGGCGGCACGATCTATCTGTGCCCGCCGGCGATGATCACCACGATCCGGGACGGTCGGTTCGTGCTGCGGAAGGCCGGGCAGGCGCCGGGCGAGCGCGCCACCATCGACGGCTTTCTGGTGTCGCTTGCGGAGGAAAGCGCCGAGCATTCGATTGGCGTCCTCCTTGCTGGCACCGGCGATGACGGCATGCTCGGCACTGCGACGCTGAAGGAGCATGGCGGGCTCGCCATTGCCGAAAGGATCGCGAGCCCGGAACAAGCCGCGCATCTGGCCGGCGGCAACACGCCAGCTTCCGTCGCCGACTACGTGCTGCCGCCGGAGGAGATCCCCGCGTACATCCAGGTCTATGCCCGTCACCTGCGGCGGCTGGAGGAGAAATCCTCCGACGCGAGATATCAGTCGCTCAACAATGAGCTTCGGTCGGTCAACGAGGAGCTCGCGACCTCGCGCGCGGAGTTGCAGTCGGTCAACGAGGAATTGACGAGTGTCAGCGGTGAGCTGGCGCGCCGTGTTCAGCAATTGACTCGCGCCAGCAGCGACATCAAGAATCTCCTCGCGAGCACGCAGATCGCCACCGTGTTTCTCGACACCGATCTGTGCGTGATGAACTTCACGCCGGCGATCACGCAGATCCTGCATCTGGTCGAGACCGATACGGGGCGGCCGATCGCCCACATCAAGGCCCGCATCCCCATCGAGGAGCTCTATGACGACATCCGCCGCGTGTTGCGCACGCTCGCCAGCGTGGAGCGCGAGCTGAGCGCGCCGGACAGCGGCGCGCGCTACATCGTGCGCATTCTGCCCTATCGCAACATCGACGATGTCATCGCCGGCGTCGTCATCACCTTCGTCGACGTCACCGCGATCACCCGCGCCGAGGCGCGCCAGCGCCTGCTGCTGGCCGAGCTGCAGCATCGTGTCCGCAACACGCTCGGCGTGGTGCGCTCGATCGCCCGCCGCTCGGCGGAGACGAGCTCGACGGTGGAGGAATACGCCTCGCATCTCGACGGGCGGCTCAATGCATTCGCCCGCACCCAGGCGATGGTGACCCGGGATCCCGAGGGCGGCATCGACCTCGAATATCTCGTGGTCGAGGAGCTTCTGGCCTACAATGCCCGCGAGGGCGAGCAGATGCGGGTCTCCGGCCCCAAGGTGCGCTTCCATCCCAAGGCCGCGGAGACGTTTGCGCTCGCGATCCACGAGCTTGCGACCAACGCACTGAAATACGGCGCGCTGAGCCGGCCGGGCGGACGTATCGAAATTACCTGGCGCCTCGACGAGGGCAGGGCCCCCGCCGCGCTCCTGTTCGAATGGCGCGAAGGCGGCGGGCCGCAGGTCGAGCCGCCGCCGCGAAAGGGGTTCGGGACCGAGCTTCTGGAGCGCACGCTGGCTTTCGAGCTGAAGGGACACACCGCGTTGGCATTCAACCCCGCGGGGTTCGAATGCTCCATCGCGATCCCTCTCAACAGTCGTACGTTCCATACACCGGTGGTGGCTGGCTGATGCCGTTATCGACGTCCGATCACAGCTTGATGGAGCCGGCCATTCGCCGGCTGAGCACGCTGAGGCCGTTGTCGGCGGAGGCCCGTGCTGCACTCGAATATGCGATGCTCGAAGGGCTGCAGCGCGCCGGCGCCAGCGAGGATCTCCTCTCGGAGGGGGATCCCGTCGACAGCGTCCGTATCGTGCTGTCGGGCTGGCTCTGCCGCTACAAGACGCTCGAGGACGGCCGTCGCCAGATCGTCAATTTCATTTTTCCGGGCGAGAGCTGCGACGCCTATGCGTTCCTGCTGTCGGTGATGGACCATTCCATTGCGACGCTGACGCCGGCGGTCTACGCCGAGATCCCGCGCGCGCGTTTCGAGAGCCTGGTGGCCGGCGACCGCTCGCTTGCCGAAGCGCTCTGGTGCGAGACGCTGGTCAACAACGCGATCCAGCGCGAATGGGCCGTCAACCTCGGAAGGCGCGTGGCGGTAGAGCGCGTGGCCCATCTGTTCTGTGAGATATTCGAGCGGCTTCGTCCCGTCGGCATGGTCGAGGGCAATTCCTGCGTCATGCCGGCGACGCAAACGGATCTCGCCGATGCAACGGGGCTGTCGGTGGTTCATCTCAACCGGACCGTCCAGGAGCTGCGCGCGTCCGGCCTGATCGTGCTGCGCGATCGGACGCTGACCATCAACGACCTCGACGCGCTCAAGGGCGCGGCGCTGTTTGCGCCGGGCTATCTGCAGCTCTATCGACGCAGCTGACCTGCGACCACAGGAACCGTGCGCCGAAGTCCGTAGGGCTCAGGGTTTCGGCCCGTTGGGGCGCGGTCGCCTGAAACTCCACGCATTCGGCTCGCTTGACTGAAGGGTGCACGCGCCGGGAACGGGTTAGATGTCGGCGCGTACCGATGCGCTGATGTCGTGGGCAGAAACCGGAAAAATGAGCGCCACGTCCAACGTCCCCGTTGTGTCCGGTTGTCACCCGGCGGTGCGCTTGGTCAACGCCGCTTCGCCGCTTTGGTTCGACGGTTGTAAGGCGATCGGTTGACGGGCCGCAGCGAAATTCCCTCGCGCTGCGCCTTGCTGCGGATGGCCGCGACCGGGCGCTGCAGCTTGATGCTCATCACGCCGGTCGGCGTGTTGCCTTTCGCAAGTTGCTTCAGCTTGCTCACGTCCGCAGGCGTCCAGGGCTGCCGCGCGCGGCGCTTGTACGCCGGGTTTGCCTTGCGCGGTCCCTTGCGGCCGATCGGTGAGCCCGGCCGCTTCCATGCTGCTTTCGCCATGATGATCCTCCTTTAAGGTTGTTCTTGAACATACGAATCAGCATTTCGGTTCCGCCGCAGTCGCGCGCCGTGACTTGCGCAAAATCACACGGCGTTAACTTATGGAAATGCCGGAACCGCAGATTGGGGCGGAAGCTGTGAGTTCTTTCCATCCGAACCCCGCCGAAAGTCCCATGACCGCCAAACGCAACCGCAGGAAACAGACCCAATCGCTCCAGGAGCGGTTGGCCGCCTTCGCCGAAAGCGCCCGCGAGCGCGCACGCGCCTTGCCGCCGGGCAAGGAGCGCGAGCTGCTGCTGCAGCGCGCCAAGCAGAACGAAATGACCTCGAACCTCACGGACTGGCTGAGCGCCCCCGTCTATCCCAGGCGAGGAAATGACCATGCCTAGCTTCAAGCATTACCGCGCATTCCAGATCGATCCGGATGGACACGTGTTCGGATGCATCAACCTCGTCTGCGACGACGACGAGCAGGCCAAGCGCGAAGCCGCCGGGCTCGTCCTGGCCCATCGCATCGAGCTGTGGCGGCTGGATCAGCGCATCGCGAAGTTCGATGCACCGCAGGACATCGTGCGCCAGTAAGGCTGAGGGACCGCGCGCACCAGCCCGGGTTGGTCGGATACCGACTTCGCCGGGAGCCAGCATGACGGACGCCGAAATTCGCAAGGGGATGCCGCCCGTCAAGCTGTCGCGCGGTGAGTTCGAACGGCGGTACAGGGGCCGGTTCGTCGATGCCGCCTTTGCTCCGCTGCAGCGCGAGCTCGATGCCATCGTCGGCGCCGCCTGCAACATCCACCACAGCCTGCTGCGGCGTCTGGCTTGACGGGGGAACGAAGCGCGCGGCTTTGCCTCGAGTGAAGGGAACGGGCGGACCTTAGGCTGCTTCTCAGCCATATTCCTCGCCGATGCCGTATTCCCGGTAGATCTCCAGCGGGTCGAGGTCGGGAAACAGGCGGCACTTGGCCTGGGCGAGGTGCAGGCTGACCGCCGCCGGCTCCTTGCCGTTCGCCAGCATCTTGCGGATGTCGTCCATATGCGCGTTCGGCTGGTGCTTCGGTTCGAGCTGCTCCAGCGCGACCAGGGCGGTCGCGAGCGCCTCGGTCAGAACCCAGTCGTCGTGGCCGGTGATTCCCTTCTTCGGCATCGGCGGACCCCAGATGTGACGGCAGGGGGATAGTCTATCGCGACTTCCGCCAAATCGCCATTGAGCCGTTGCGGGCGCGCGCGGCCTTGCATTATGGCGTCGCGTGGCTAAAAGGCGGCAAGTTGCGGGGCCCTGGTATCTTTGTTGAAACAATGTTGGCGTAGACGGACGTCCGCAGGGATCCGGCTGGCAGTTCCGGTCTGGGCCCTTGATCCCGCATTGGGCAGCACGATCCCGGTTGCCTCCTTCAAGGCTTGAGCCAGCATGGTTTTTCTCAGCTTCGTCTACCGCTTCCTCACCAATTTCGCCTTCATGGCGATGGTGTATTTCAGCCTGAACTTCATGGAGAAATATCCGAACCGGGCGATCCTGGCGATCCTGGTGCTGGTCTATGCGGCCATGCGCGCGGCCTCGACGCTGCGCGCGTTCTACTTCTACCAGAAGATCGAGAAGCTGGAGGCCGAGACGCGCCGCCTTCAGGGCCCGATCAACGACGGCTCCGGGGGAACGAACGCGCGCAAGCAGGTCGTCGCCGACGTCGCGCGGCTGCGGCGCGACGGCGAGCTCAAATCCTATATGGATCTGTTCTTCCTGGCGCTGATCGTGCTGCTCTGCGTCGCCGCCATCATGCGGCAGTAAAGACTTAAGCGCGCTTCTTCAGACTGGCGACACGGGTCGGGCGCGGCGTACCGCTCTTGGCCTGCGCGGCATGCTTCGCTGCGGCGGGTGCTGCATGCGCGGCGTGCCGGGCCTGCGGCTTGGCCGCCTTGCCCTTTGCGACCTTGCCTCTGGCCGCATGCGGCGTCTCCGCCGCCATCGCCAGCCGCGTCGCGGCACGGCGCGACAAGGTCGTTGACAGCAGCACCTCGATCGAGCCTTCCGGGATCGCAAAGAGAGCGCGGCCGGGCACGGGCAGGGTGGATGCGATATCCATCTGCCCCTTGGTCCGGCGCGGCAGCAGCGATTGATGCGCGGCTTCCGCATTGAGGTCGGCGAGCGAGGGCGCCGGAAGCATCGTGGTCTGCGTGAACGCGAAGCGCGGAACAGCCGGCCAGCGCGCGATCGGCACGGTCTCGGTCGGCGGATGCAGCAGCCATTCCACCGGTGTGGTCGGCGTCGCCGGCCGTTCGGCGGTCGCCGGCACCACATGCACGATGCGATAGCCGCGCGCCTTGAGGTCGCGGATGATCTTCGGCAAAGCCGCCACCGTGCGCGCCTGGATGTCGTGCAGCAGCAGGATGCCCTTGCCCTTGGCCTCCAGCCGCTGGATCGCGAGCTGGTAGACGCGGTCGGACGACACGTGACGCCAATCGTCGGCCGGGAAGTCGGCGCTCCAGACCTGGATGCCGCGCGAGATCAGATAGTTCTCGACGCCTTCGGCGCGCATCAGGCCGGGAATGCGGAAGAACGGCGCCAGCTTGGACGGATCGGTCATCGCGGCCGAGGTCCACTCGATGCCGCCGTTGATCTCGGGCTCGAACTTCTCGACCGGCATGCGGTCGAAGGTCAGCGGATGGTTCATGCTGTGGGTGCCGACGGTGTGTCCCGCCGCCACCAGCTTGCGCACGCCTTCCGGGTTCGCTTTGGCCTGGCTGCCGATGATGAAGAAGGTCGCCTTGATGCACTCGTCGTCGAGGATCTTGAGGACCTGGTTGGAATATTTCGGCAGCGGACCGTCGTCGAAGGTCAGGACGACCTCGTGGTCCTTCAGAGGCAGCGTCTCGCGGTACTGCATGGTGCCGATCCGCGGATGCTCATGCGGATCGACCACGAGGGTGCGGGAGGTCCCGAGCGCATCGGGGTGACCCGGACAGTCGGCCGCAAGCGCCGCCGGCGATCCCAGGATCGAACAGCCAAGGAATCCGCTGAGGCAAAGGACGATCCACGATCGCGTCCGCAATACAACGCTACTTCCGATCATGAACCCGGTCTGCCCTCATATGCGATTGCCGCCATAGTAGGTCGGAGACATCAGGAAACGGTTCAGGCACAAGCCGCCTTTCCCGCCGCGTCGTCCCCATCCATTTGCAGGGGGTAGCATGAACAGAGTGTTAATAGGGCGCAAATCACCCCATTTTGGTCAGGCGTGACATTCCGGCATCAGCGCGCGTCGGCGTTCTTCTGTGACGTGCCGGGCGGTACGATGTGGACGATCCGGTAGCCGTTCTCGCGCAGATACCGCAGGAAGGCCGGCATGATCGCGGCCGTGCGGGCCTTGGGGTCGTGGAAGAGCACGATGCCCTTGCCGGCCGCTGCGAGGCGCTCGATGACCAGCTTCAGCTCCTGCTCCGGCGTCATCTCGTTCCAGTCGCTGGCCCACAGGTCGGCCCCGAACACCACGATGCCGCGCGAGGCCAGCAGGTCGAACTCGGCCGGCGTGGCCTCGAAATAGGGGAAGCGGAAGAACGGCGTCGTGGGCGTCGTCGTCGAGGTGCCGTGCAGCGCCGTCTCGACGGCCGCGATGCCCCGGTCGATTTCGCCCTTCGCCTTGTCGAACGGGATCCGCGCCATGAACGGGTGCGAGAAGGTGTGATGGCCGATGGTGTGGCCCTCGCGGGCGATGCGTTTGACCATGTCGGGATGCTGCGAGGCGTGCAGGCCGATCAGGAAGAAGGTCGCGCGCACGCATTCCTGCGCCAGCGCCGCCAGCACCTTCGACGTCGTCGGCGGGTTCGGCCCGTCGTCGAAGGTCAGCACGACCTCGTGATCGGCGAGCGGCAGCGTCTGCGGAAAGCTCTTCAGGCCCACGCGCGGATGTGTCTTGGCATCGACGCTCAGCACGCGCGAGGTACCGAGTGCGTCCTTGCGCGGGCACTCCGCGGCATCCGCCGCGGCGATGCCGGCGAGGGCGCCGAGGGCCGCTGCCACCGCCCTCGAGGTCCACCTCAGTCGAAGCATCTTTGTCATTGCGCTCGCGATTGCCTTGTGGGTATTGCCTGACCGTCAGCTCAGACCACCTGATCCAACCTGTCAAACGGCGAGGCGCGCCATGGATGAACATATGGACGTGGCCGCAGCCGCCGCGGATTCGGTACTCGACCACGTGCCGATGCGCAATGAAGACGGCGAGATCAGGCACGAATTCGTCGAGGAGATCGCGCGAGCGATCGAGGCCGGCGACAGCACCTCGCTGCGCGCATGCGTCGCCGAGTTGCACGAGGCCGATCTCGGCGATCTCATCGGCGCTCTGGAGCCCGACGACCGCGTTCGCCTGGTCGAGCTCACCGGCGCCGATTTCGACTTCTCCGCGCTGAACGAGGTCGACGAGGCCGTTCGCGAGGAGATCCTGGACGAGCTGCCGCCGGAAACGGTCGCCGAGGGCGTCCGCGAGCTCGAATCCGACGACGCGGTCGAGCTGCTGGAGGCCCTGGACGCCGAGGAACAGGAGGAGATCCTCGAGAAGCTGCCGCTGAAGGAGCGCGTCGCGCTCGAGCGCAGCCTGCTGTATCCCGAGAATTCCGCCGGCCGCCGCATGCAGACCGAGTTCATCGCGGTGCCCCAGGATTTCACCGTGGGCCAGGCGATCGACTACATGCGCGAGACGCCGGATCTGCCCGACCGCTTCTACGAGATCTACGTCGTCGACAAGGACCAGCACTGGCAGGGCGCAGTCCCTCTCGACGTGCTGCTGCGCGCGCGCCGGCCAATCGCGCTGACCGAGTTGACCGACGAGGATCGCCGCCGTGTCTCCGTCCTGGAGGACCAGGAAGAGGTGGCGCGCATGTTCGGCAAGTACAATCTCGTCGCCGCCCCCGTGCTCGACACTCAGGATCGTCTGGTCGGCGTCATCACGGTCGACGACGTGGTCGACGTCATCGAGGAAGAAGCGGACGAAGACCTCAAGGCGCTCGGCGGCGTCACCAGCGACGAAGAGCTGTCGGACACGTTCCTCACCATTGCGCGCGGCCGCTTCAACTGGCTGCTGGTCAATCTCGCCACCGCCTTCCTGGCGTCCTCCGTGCTCGGCCTGTTCGAGGGCCAGCTCGAAAAGATGGTCGCGCTCGCCGTGCTGGCGCCGATCGTGGCGAGCCAGGGCGGCAACGCCGCGACCCAGACCATGACGGTGGCGGTGCGAGCGCTGGCGACGCGCGAGCTCGGCGCCTCCAACGCCTGGCGCGTGGTGATGCGCGAGGGCCTGGTCGGCCTGATCAACGGTCTCGCCTTCGCGGTGATCACCGGCATCGCGGCGGTCGCCTGGTTCAAGATCCCGGGCCTCGGTATCGTCATCGGGCTCGCCATGATCTGCAATCTCATCGCCGGCGCGCTCGGCGGCATCCTGATCCCGATGGCGCTTGAGCGCGTCAGGGTCGATCCGGCGGTGTCGTCGGGAACGTTCGTCACCACCGTCACCGACGTCGTCGGCTTCTTCTCCTTCCTCGGCATCGCGACGCTCTGGTTCGGGTTGAGGTAGGGCGTGTCCCGGGCGCGCTGCGGCGCGGAGCGCTGCTGCGCAGAACCGGGACCCAGAAAGCGGCGTACTCCGCGGCGAGATGGGCCGCGGCTCTGCAGCGCATCACTTCGTGCTGCGCAGCGTCCGGGGCACGAGACCATCTTTAATCCCACCTTAAGCGACCTGCCGCATCATCGCCCGCGCTTGGGGGAATAAGCATGCGAGTGCGATTGAAGGCAGACGGACGGATCGTCGAGGTGCGGGACGGGCAGGAGTTTCCGGTCCAACCGTCACCGGAGCAGCCCGCGATCGCAAACCCGCCGGCCGAGGCTTCCTCGCTCGCGGTGCGCGATTTGCGCCGCCGCGCCTGCCTGACCCAGATGGAGTTCGCCGCCAAGCTCGGCGTCCCCGTCGAGACCATCCGCAACTGGGAGCAGGGCAAGCGTGCGCCGCGGGGACCGGCCCGCGCGCTGCTCGCCGTGATCGCGCACGCCCCGGATACCGTGTTCCAGGCGCTCGCCAAAGCCTGACGCCAAAGTCTGACGCCAAGACCTGACGCAAAGACCTGACGCCAAGGTCTAGGCCTGAGCTCGAACCTCTCAACGCGAACCTCCCGTTAGCATTGCGCCAAATATCCCGCCGGACTGCCATGGCGTCCGTTGGCAGCGTCATGGGCCGGGTCCATAATGCGATCTGGTGACGTCTGGGGCCGCCGCAACGGAAGAGGACTCCTCATGCTGTTCGTCGAGGCCAATGGCGCAAGGATCCCGGCGATCGGGCTCGGGACCTGGGAGCTGAGCGGCCGGCCCGCCGCGCGCGTGGTCGAGCAGGCGCTGCGGCTCGGCTATCGCCACATCGACACCGCGCAGGCATACGACAATGAACGCGAGGTCGGCGACGGCTTGCGCGCCTCGGGCGTGCGCCGCGACGATGTCTTCCTCACCACCAAGGTCTGGACCAACCATTTCGCGCCGCACGATCTCGAGCGTTCGGTCAAGGAAAGCCTGGCCCGCCTGCGGCTTCCGAGCGTCGACCTGTTGCTGCTGCACTGGCCCAATTCGCACGTACCGCTGGCGGAGACGCTCGGCGCGCTGTCGCATGCCAAGACCATGGGCCTGACGCGCCACATCGGCGTCTCCAATTTCACGGTGGCGCTGATCGAGCAGGCGGTGGCGCTATCGCCGGAGCCGCTGGTCTGCAACCAGGTCGAGTACCACCCTTATCTGGACCAGGCGAAGGTGAGGGCGGCCTGTGATCAGCATGGCCTTGCCCTCGTCGCCTACAGCCCGATCGCCAGGGGGCGCATCAAGTCCGATCAGACGCTGGCCGAGATTGGACGCACGCACCACAAGTCGCCGGCGCAGGTCTGCCTGCGCTGGCTGGTGCAGCAGAATGTCGCTGCGATCCCGCGCACCTCGCGCATCGAGCGCCTGTCCGAAAACATCGAGATCTTCGATTTCGAGCTGTCGGAGGACGAGATGAGCCAGATCGCCGCGCTGGCCAATCCCAAGGGCCGCTTGACCGATTTCGGCTTCGCTCCGAAATGGGATTGAGAGGGGATCGCGGTATGCTAACAGCAGGGCGGCAATCCAAGATCGGGCAATGGAACTGCGGACAATCATACGGACGGACATTGCAGCGTCGGCGATCGCGCATCTGACGCTGGTGGGTCTGATCATCCTGATCAGCGAAGTCCATCCCTTCCACGCCGCGGCGCCCGAGACTGTGACGGTGGACATCGTCACGCCGGAGCAGGTGAAGCAGGAGGAGGCCAAGGCAGAGGAGAGAGCTCAGGAGGAGGCGAAGGAGAAGCCGCCGGAGCCGAAGCCAGATCTGAAACTGCCGAAGCTGGATTTCACCGACAAGGACAAGCCGGACACGGCGCAGAAGCCCGCGGCCAAGCAGCAGGCGGCCGCACCGTCGCCAACACCGCGGGCCTCGCCCGAGCCGGCGCAGAAACAGCCGCAACCCCCGGAGGCGCCGAAGCAGCGCGAGGCCAATTTGCAACCTCAGCAGCAACCTCAGCCGCCGCAGCAGCAGCCGCAATCCCAGCCGCCACCTCAGGCGATGCCGCAGCCGATGCAGCCGCCGCCCCCACAAGCGGAGCCGCAGCCCCAGGCCGCGCTGGCCCCGGCCTATCAGGCGCCGCAGCCTGACGTCACCGTCAAATACGGCGTCATGCTGGGTCTGCCGCCCGAATTGCCGGTGTCGCTGCCGAAAGACACCCCCAAGGACGATGGCGGCGACGCCAAGGATTCGATTGCAGCCAAGCTGCCGGCCGAGATCATCGCCGCGCTGCGCAGCCATTTGCGGAGCTGTGCGAAATTGCCTGCCGGCCTAAGCCCGACCGACAACGTTAACATCAAGTTGCGCACGGTATTCGCCACCGACGGCACGCTAGCCCGCGAGCCGATCCTGCTCGAAGCCCCGCCGTCGACCAAAGGAGTGGCCCTCGTGAAGTCCGCAATGAGCGCGCTGCAAAACTGCCAGCCCTACAAGATGCTGCCGTCCAATCTCTACGAGGAATGGAAGGTGCTGGACCTGCCGTTCAGCCCGCGGGATTTAGGCGGCTAGCTCTCGCGTAGCCCGGATGGAGCGCAAACGTAATCCGGGGCCGCTCGCCCGGCATCTGGCACCGTCCCGGATTGCGCTGCGCTCCATCCGGGCTACGGCACCTGCCTGTGTCGCCCTCTGTCAATCCATCTCGCCAAAAATATTCCACTTTACCGAAATTCGGTTTTGTCGTATGTGTCGTCCATCCCGGCTCACCAAGAGGGGCGATCTCGTCGTCGTCTTGATCGCGAGCCGGGCTTGCGGTGGACGCGGCAGCGTCGGCACGAAGGGTGCGGGCAGGGCGGGTAGTCCCTGTGAGCTCGTAACCGCGTGCGGACGAGCGACGCTGAACGCGT
>Ga0102591_1002173_pt1 | contig 22445 bp, 17 predicted proteins | sample AraplaCol_mCL_r2_2_FD_76860 | JGI IMG/M metagenome (GOLD analysis project Ga0102591, IMG submission 76860) | Arabidopsis root microbial communities from North Carolina, USA - plate scrape MF_Col_mCL_r2 (SPADES assembly) (version 2) | ecosystem: Host-associated > Plants > Roots > Endosphere... | reverse complement strand
GCGTGATCACGCCGGGCGAGTGCAAGATCGGCATCATGCCGGGCCACATCCACATGCCGGGCAAGATCGGCATCGTGTCGCGTTCGGGCACGCTGACCTATGAAGCGGTCAAGCAGACCACCGACGTGGGCCTGGGCCAGTCGACCTGCATCGGCATCGGCGGCGACCCGATCAACGGCACGAACTTCATCGACGCGCTCAAGCTGTTCCAGGAAGACCCGCAGACCGAAGGCATCATCATGGTCGGCGAGATCGGCGGTTCGGCCGAGGAAGAAGCGGCCGAGTTCATCGCCAAGCACGTCACCAAGCCGGTGGTCGGCTTCATCGCCGGCGCCTCGGCCCCGAAGGGCAAGCGCATGGGCCACGCGGGCGCGATCGCCTCGGGCGGCTCGGGCACCGCGGAAGGCAAGTTCGCCGCGATGGAAAAGGCCGGCGTCACCACGGTGAAGTCGCCGGGCGACCTGGGCGCTGCCATCGCCAAGCGTCTGGCGAAGTAAGCGTTCCGCGCTTTGGGTATCGAAAAAGGCCGCCTTCGGGCGGCCTTTTTCTTTGCGGATACCGCTATCCATTTTCCTACACTGGCCTGAGCTCCTCTCCCGCTTGCGGGAGAGGGCTTGGGGTGAGGGCCGGTCGAGGAGTTTCCCGATACAGCTCGCCATGCATCGAAGTCATCTTTGAAGCCTGCACACACGGGCTTCGACATGCGAGCAGGGCAAAAACGCGACGCCGCAAGGCGCCTTCGCCGCAACACGACCGACGCAGGGCACCGTCTCTGGTTCTACCTGCGTAATCGCGCTTTCATGGGCTGCAAATTCCGCCGCCAGGTCCCAATCGGCCCGTACGTCGCCGACTTCGCCTGCATCGAAGCAGGTCTCGTCATCGAACTCGATGGCGGTCAGCACGCCAACGCCACGCAGGCCGACACCGCGAGGACGGCCCATTTACAGGCTCTTGGCTACCGTGTCCTCAGATTCTGGAACAATGACGTCCTGACACGGACGACGGTCGTGCTGGGCGCGATACACGCCGCGACGGCCGCCAGCCCTCACCCCAACCCTCGCCCGCAAGCGGGAGAGGGAGCCCAAGAGCAAAGCATCGCGAACATGCCGAACCCCCTACGCATCGCCCTCGCCCAGTTCGACTTCCCCGTCGGTGCCGTCCAGCGCAATGCCGAGCGCATCGCGGCGATGATCGAGCAGGCGCGCGACGAATACGGCGCCGACGTCGTGCTGTTCCCCGAACTCGCGCTCAGCGGCTATCCGCCGGAAGACCTGCTGCTGCGTCCCAGCTTCCTCGCCGATTGTCAGGCGGAGATCGAACGCATCGCCGCCGGCGTGCGCGACATCGTTGCGGTGGTCGGCTGGCCGCAGGCGGCCGGCAGCGTCGTCTACAACGCCGCCAGCGTGCTGCGCGACGGCCACGTCTCGCACACCTATCGCAAGCGCGAACTGCCCAACTACGCGGTGTTCGACGAACGCCGCTACTTCGATGTCGACCCCGACCGCGACGACTGCGTCTTTGACGTCGATGGCGTGCAGGTCGGCCTGCTGATCTGCGAGGACCTGTGGTTCCCCGAGCCGCTCGCCAGCACGGTCGCCAAGGGCGCGGAGCTGGTGCTGGTGCCCAACGCATCGCCGTTCGAGCGCGACAAGCATTCCGATCGCGACGCGCTGATGGCGCAGCGTGTGCAGGAAACCGGCGTCGGCCTGGTGTACGTCAATGTGGTGGGTGGGCAGGATGCGCTGGTGTTCGATGGCGGTTCGGTCGTCGCCGATGGCGACGGCACCGTGCATCCGGCTGCAGTGGCGTTCGCCGAGCAGTGGCTGGTGGTGGATTTCGATCCGGATTCGCGCCGCTTCTCGCCGGTGCAGTGGATGGAGGATGGCGACGAAAGCCGCGACGCGCTGGCCTGGCGTGCGGTCGTTCGCGGCACGCGCGACTACTTCACCAAGAACGGCTTCAAGCATGCGTGGCTGGGCTTGTCGGGCGGCATCGATTCCTCCCTGGTGCTGGCGATCGCCGTCGATGCGCTGGGCGCGGAGAACGTCACCGCCGTGCGCATGCCGTCGCGGTATACCGCCGGGTTGTCGAACGACCTGGCCGAAGAGCAGTGCCGCGTACAGGGCGTGAGGTTGCTGACGATCCCGATCGAGAAGCCGTTCCAGGGCTTCCTCGATGCATTGTCGGAGACGTTCGCCGGACGCGATGTCGATACGACCGAAGAGAATCTCCAGTCGCGCACGCGCGGCGCGCTGCTGATGGCGATGAGCAACAAGTTCGGCGGCCTGCTGCTGACCACCGGCAACAAGAGCGAATACGCCGTCGGCTACGCCACCATCTACGGCGACATGTGCGGTGGCTACGCGCCGCTGAAGGATATCTACAAGACCGAGGTCTTCGAGCTCGCGCGCTGGCGCAACACGGTCGGCGACCGCGTGATCCCGCAGGAAGTGATCGACCGCCCGCCGTCGGCCGAACTGCGCGAGAACCAGAAGGACCAGGATTCGCTGCCGCCGTACGACGTGCTCGACGCGATCCTGCTGCGCTACGTCGACCAGGAGCAGTCGCGCGAGGACATCATCGCCGCGGGCTTCGACCAGGCCACGGTGGATCGCGTGCTGCGCCTGGTGCGCATCAGCGAATGGAAGCGCCACCAGGCCGCGCCAGGGCCGAAGGTGTCGCGGCGTGCGTTCGGTCGCGAGCGCCGGTACCCGATCTCGAACGGATACGGGCACTGAGGCAGACCGACTCCCAAACAAAAACGCCGCCCGAAGGCGGCGTTTTCGCTATGCATCGATACAACCCGATCAGTCGTTGTCCAGCGGCGACTTCTCGCCCGCGAACGGGTTGAGCTTGCGCCAGTTGCTCGGGTAGTCCGGCCACTTGCCGGCCAGGAACGGATGGTTCGGATCGTTGAGCTGGAGCACGCGGCGGGCATCGTCCGCCAGCACCTTGTTGCCCAGGCCCTCGTACGCGGCGGCCAGCGTGGCGACGGCGTCGTTCTGGTACGAGCTCTGCGGGTAGGTTTCCAGCAGGAACTTGGCGCGTTCGGCGGCAGCCACGTACGCGGTGCGCCGCAGGTAGTACAGCGCCGTGTCGAGCTCGTGGCGGGCGAACATGTCGCGCAGGCCGGCCATGCGCTCGCGCGCGTCGGCCGCATAGCGGCTGTTGGGATAGCGGTCGGCGACGATCGAGAAATCGTTGAACGCCTGCAACGGCGTGGCGAGGTCGCGGCGGCTGGCGTCCAGCGTCCACACCTTCTGCAGGAACACCGTGTCGCGGCTGGAGTTGGTCAGCCCGCGCAGGTAGTACATGTACGCGATGTTCTTGTGCGTCGGGTAGGTACGGATGAAGCGGTCGATGCTGCTGATCGCGTCGTCGTGCTTGCCGGCCTTGTACTGCGCGTACGCGGTCTCGACCAGCGCCTGTTCGGTGTACGGGCCGTACGGATACTGCGCGACCAGACGCTTGAACGTCGTTTCGGCCGCCGACCAGTTCCCGTTGGTCATCGACTTGTGGGCTTTCTCGTAAAGCTGCTCGACGGGGACGCCCTCGTCCGCATCCTTGTCTTTGAATTTGCTGCAGCCCACGCCGGCAAAAACGACGATCAACAGCAGGGCCAGCAGGCGCGAAGGGGCGGAACGTAGGCTCATGGGGTCTCGACGGGCGCCGAAGGTACGAAGACCGGATAATAGCAGTCCCCACCTGCCTGCCCTGAATCCTCCCCGTCCGATGACTGCCAATTCCCAAACGCCCGCCGCCGCCCTGCAGGCGACCGTTCCGGACGCCGCCGCCGGCCGTCGTTTCGACGCGGTGCTGGCCGAGCTGTTCCCCGATTTCTCCCGCTCCCGCCTGGCTGCCTGGATCAAGTCCGGCGACGCCCGCCTGGACGGCCGCGAGGTCCGCCCGCGCGATCCGGTGCGCGGCGGCGAGACCGTCACGCTGAATGTCCAGCTGGACGTCCAGACGCACTCGGAGCCCGAGGACATCGCGCTCGACGTCCTCTACGAGGACGAGCATGTCTTCGTGATCAACAAGCCGGCCGGTCTCGTGGTGCATCCCGGCGCGGGCAATCCGGCAGGCACGCTGGTCAACGCGCTGCTGCACCGCGATCCCTCGCTCAACGTCCTGCCGCGCGCGGGCATCGTGCACCGGCTCGACAAGGACACCTCCGGCGTCATGGTCGTCGCGCGCACCTTGCAGGCGCACACGGCGCTGATCGAGCAGCTGTCCTCGCGCGAGGTCCACCGCCAGTACCTGGCCGTCGTGGTCGGTTCGCTGGTGTCGGGCGGCACGGCCAATGCCCCGATCGACCGCCACCCGCGCGACCGCATCCGCATGGCCGTGCGCGAGGACGGTCGCGACGCCGTCACGCATTACCGCCTGCGCGAACGCTTCCGCGCGCACACGCTGCTGGAATGCCGCCTGGAAACCGGCCGCACCCACCAGATCCGCGTGCACATGGCGCACCTGAAGCATCCGATCGTCGGCGACCCGCTTTACGGCGGCCCGCTGAAGCTGCCGCGCGGCGCGACCGAGGACCTCATCGCCACGCTGCGGGGCTTCAAGCGCCAGGCACTGCATGCCGAAACGCTGGAGTTCGCGCATCCGGTGACCGGCGAACCCGTGCGCTGCACCGCGCCCGTGCCGGACGATCTCATCCAACTGGTCCGGGCGCTGCGCGACGACACGGCCGCCGCGGCCGAGAAGGATCGCTGACGCATGGGCACCGCGTGGATCGATGCGCAGTGGCCCGTCCCGGCGGGCGTGCATGGCTTCACGACGCTGCGGCATGGATTGGGCGTATCCGCGCCCCCTTTCGATGATTTCAACCTCGGCCTGCGCGCCGGCGACGAAGCGCAGGCGGTGGAAACCAACCGCGCGCTGCTGGTCGAACATGCGGGCCTGCCGTCCAGGCCGTGCTGGCTGCGGCAGGTGCACGGCACGCAGGTGCAACGGTTCGATCTGCCCGCGATGGAAGAAGTCGAGGCCGATGCCTCGGTGACGTCCGAAGCGGGCGTCGTGCTGGCGATCCTCACCGCCGATTGCCTGCCGGTGCTGTTCTGCGCCGACGATGGCCGCGAGATCGGCGGCGCGCACGCCGGCTGGCGCGGACTGTCCGGCGGCGTGCTCGAAAACACGCTGGCCGCGATGCGAACCGCACCCGATCGCGTGCACGCCTGGCTCGGCCCCGCCGCCGGTCCGCAGGCATACGAAATCGGGCGGGAAGTATTCGATGCGTTCGTTTCGCTCGACGCCGGCGCGGAAAGCGCGTTCGTCGCGACGCGTCCGGATCACTGGCGCGTGGATCTGTACGCGCTCGCGCGGCGCCGCCTGCAGGCTGCCGGAATGGCACCCGATCGCATCCACGGCGGCGGGCTGTGCACGATTTCCGATCCGCAGCGCTTCTTCTCGCATCGACGCGACCAGCGTGGTGGCCGAATGGCGTCGTTGATCTGGATCGACGAGCGCGAATGACCCTCGCCGCGCCGACGCCGCTGTACCGTCAGCTGCTTCCGGCGCGTTTCGACGACCTGCCGCCGTCGGTGCGCGTGTTGCACGAACGTGCCGGCCTGCATCGCTATCGCGGCAAGGTCGAAGTGGAGCGGGGACGCGGCGTCCTGTCGCGACTGTGTGCGTGGGCGACACGGTTGCCGGTCGCCGGCCGCGGCACGATCGAAGTGGAGATCGATAGCACGCCGCACCACGAACGTTGGGCGCGTGAGTTCGCGGGCCGTGCGATGCGCTCCCAGCTTTGGATAAGCGATGGCCTGCTGTGCGAGCGGCTCGGGCTGGTGACGTTCGGCTTTCGTCTCGATGTCGTGCCGCTGGGCGCGGGTCACGCGATCGTATGGCGCGTGGCGAAAGTGCGCGCGCTGGGCGTGCCGCTGCCGGGGTGCTGGTTCGAAGGCGTCGGCGCACGCGAATACGAACGCGACCGGCGCTATCGTTTCGATGTGTTCGCCACGATGCCGTGGATCGGCCGGCTGGTGCATTACCGGGGGTGGCTGGATGTCGGATGAGCTTCATCGCGAGCACGCCGTGATCGTCTTCGACGGCGTCTGCGTGCTGTGCAACGGCTGGGTGCGGTTCCTGCTGCGGCACGACCGGCGCGGACGGTATCGGTTTGCCGCGATGCAGGGCGAAAGCGGCCGCGCGTTGCTGCTTTCGCACGGACTGGATGCGGACGATCCGGTGTCGTTCCTGCTGATCGACAACGGCGTCGCGTGGACCGACACCGACGCGATCGTCCGCGTGCTCGCGGGACTGGGCGGCGTGTGGCGGCTGGCGAATCTGTTGCGCGTGGTGCCGCGCGGCGTGCGCAATCGCCTCTATCGCTGGTTCGCACGCAACCGCTACCGGATCTTCGGACGATACGACCGATGCACGATTCCCGCGCCGGAACAGGCCGCGAGGTTCCTTCCATGATGCGTTTGCGCCTGACGCTCGCGACGTTGGTCGCGGCGATCCTGCTGGCCGGCTGCGCGACCCCGGCGACGACCACCGCGTCAATGCAGGGCGACGCCACGAGGCCTGCGCAGTCGTCGGGCTGGATCCGCAGCGAACTGTACTTCGCGGTCGGCGACGAGGACGGCACCGGCATCATCGACGACGCGCAGTGGCGCGCCTTCCTCGATGGCGAGGTGACGCCGAGGTTCCCCGATGGCCTGACCGTGCTCGACGGCTACGGCCAATGGCGCTTCCAGCAGGACGGCCGGCTGGTGCGACAGCGCTGCAAGGTGCTGGTCGTGCTGCACGAGGACGGAGCGAAGCGGCGCGGGGATATCGAGGCGATCCGGCTGGCGTGGAAGCGCATGACCGGGCACGAATCGGTGCTGTGGGCGAGAGGTCCGGTGGACGTCTCCTTCTGACGCGGCCTTCTGATCCGCGCGCGCCTTCGCCATGTACTCATTCCAATCCTTCCGCTGGAAGGCGCGCCAAAGCCGCTACGATTTCCCCATCCCACGCCCAGAGCCCTCCATGCCGACCACCCCATCCCGCCGCTGGTTCGTCCCGGGCGATCTCAACGGCTTCTTCGGCCTGGTCGTCGACAACCTGTCGATCCTCGGTTTCATCTCCGCCGCGCTGATCGGCATCTTCGGCTTCCCCGCCGAGGTCGTGTTCACCCGCATGTTCCCCGGCACCGCGTTCGGCGTGCTGGTCGGCAACCTGATCTACACCTGGATGGCGCACCGCCTCGCGCGCGAAAGCGGGCGCACCGACGTCACCGCGATGCCGCTCGGACTGGACGCCCCGACCAGCATCGGCATGGCGCTGCTGGTGCTCGGCCCGGCGTTCGTCGCGTTCAAGCAGCAGGGCATGGACGAAGCCGCGGCGGCGACCGCGACCTGGCAACTCGGCATGGCCTCGCTGGTGGTGATGGGCGCGCTGAAGCTGGTGCTGTCGTTCTTCGGCGACGCGATCACGCGCGCAGTGCCGCGCGCGGCGCTGCTGGGGTCCATCGGCGGTGCGGCGCTCGCGTTGCTGGGCTTTCTGCCGCTGATCGAAACGCTGCGCTCGCCGGTCGTGGGTTTCGTCACCTTCGGCCTGCTGATGTACGTGCTGGTCGCGAAGGGCAAACTGCCGATCCGCATGCCGGGCGTGCTGCTCGCCTTCATCGTAGGCACGGTGCTGTATTACGGGCTTGGCATCGCCGGCCTCGGCACGCCGGGCTTCAAGTTGCCCGATGCCGCGCCTCTGCGCTTCACGCTGCCGCTTCCGACGCTGCAATTCATCGATGGCCTGAAGTACACCGTGCCGTACCTGCCGCTGCTGCTGCCGTTCGGCCTGCTGATGGTGGTGGGCGGCATCAACGTGAGCGAGAGCGCACGCGCCGCCGGCGACGACTATCGCACGCGCGACGTGCTGCTGGCCGAGGCCGTCGCCACGCTGGTCGCAGGCTTCTGCGGCGGCGTCGCGCAGACCACGCCGTACATCGGCCAGCCCGCGTACAAGCACATGGGCGCGCGCATGGGTTACACGCTGCTGACGGGTCTGTTCATCGGCCTGGGCGGCATCTTCGGTTACGTGTCTGGCCTGGTGCAGTGGCTGCCGATCGCCGTGCTTGCGCCGATCATCGTCTACGTCGGCATGGACATTACCGTGCAGGCCTTCCACGACAGTCCGCGCCGCCACGCGCTTGCGGTGGCGCTCGCATTCCTGCCGTCGGTGGCGTACCTGCTGGTGATCAAGATCGGCAATCCGGCGTGGATCGCGCCGGATCGCTTCGCCGCACTGTACGAAGGCGTCGACAGCCACGGCCTGCCTGACCTGGCGACCATCGTGACGCTCGGCAACGGCTTCATCATCACCGCGATGATCTGGTCCACCGCGCTGGTGGCGATGATCGACCACCGCTTCCGCCGTGCCGCCGTGGTACTGCTGATCGGTGCGGTCCTCACGATGTTCGGCTTCATCCACTCGGTCGACCCGCGCGGGAGCATCTACTGGCCGTGGATGCTCGATGGCCTGCGTCGCGCGATCGCGTGGCAGTTCGCTGGCGCGTACGTGGCGCTGGCCGTACTGCTGGGGCTGCTGTCGCTGCAACGGCAGACGCCGCCCGAAGGCGCCGATCAGGCACATTGATCGGCGGGCAGGCCGCCCTCATTTCAGATGCTTCGCCCCCACGACGAACGAATCCCATGCCCCTGCAGGAAGAACTCAACGCCCATCCCGGCGTCGCCGCACGCGATGCCGCCACCCACGGTTTCGTGTTCAACCACACGATGCTGCGCGTAAAGGACATCCGGAAGTCTCTGGATTTCTATACGCGCGTGCTCGGCTTCACGCTGGTGCGTCGCCGCGATTTCGACGAGGCGAAGTTCAGCCTGTACTTCCTGGTGCTGGTGGACGATGCCGCTCGGATCCCCGCCGAGGAGCCCGCGCGCGGCCAGTGGCTGTTGAGCCAGCGCGGCGTGCTGGAACTCACGCACAACCATGGCACCGAATCAGATGCCGACTTCCGCTACCACGACGGCAATGGCGAGCCGCGCGGCTTCGGCCACATCTGCGTGTCGGTGCCGGATGTCGAGGCGGCCTGCGCGCGTTTCGAGCAGCTCGGCGTCGCGTTCCAGAAGCGTCTCACCGACGGACGCATGAAGGATATCGCCTTCATCAAGGACCCGGACGGTTACTGGGTGGAAATCCTGCAGCCTACGGCACGCGTCTGATTCAACTCTCCGCATCCCTCTCCCGCCTGGTGGAGGGGGATGCGATGGTGGCCTGCCCCAGAACCGCTAGATCGGCTCCCGCAACGCCGCCAGATATTTCCTGCGCCACGCCGTGATGTCGTTCTCGCGCAGCACGGCCATCATGGTTTCCCAGCGTTCGCGGCGTTCCTCCAGCGGCATTTCCATCGCCGCGGCCAGCGCGTCGGCGACGCCGTCCATGTCGTAGGGATTCACCAGCAGTGCCGCATCCAGTTCGCGCGCAGCGCCAGCGAAGCTCGACAGCACCAGCACGCCCGGGTCCTTCGGATCCTGCGCGGCCACATACTCCTTCGCCACCAGGTTCATGCCGTCGCGCAAGGGCGTGACCAGACCCACGCGCGAAAGCCGGTAGAAACCAGTCAACGACGGATGCGGATAATTGCGATTGACGTAACGCACCGGCGTCCAGTCGGGCTCGGCGTGCGCGCCGTTGATGTGGCCGGACAGCTGCTCCAGTTCGCTGCGCAGCTTCTGGTATTCCAGCACTTCGCCGCGCGATACCGGCGCGATCTGCAGGAACGTCAGCTTGCCGCGATGTTCCGGGTGCCGCTTCAGGAAGCGCCCGAACGAACGGAAGCGCTCCGGAAGTCCCTTCGAGTAATCCAGGCGGTCCACGCCGATCGCAAGCGCACGCCCCGACAGGCTCTGCGCCAGGCGCTTCACGCCGACCTTGTTCGCCGCCGCCTTCGCCTGTTCCTCAATCTGCGCCGTGTCGATGCTGATCGGGAACGCACCCGCCCGCAGCCGCACGCCCTTGCGCGTCTCCAGCACGCCGTGCGAAATCACGCGGCCGCGGCCGAACAGGCGTACGTAATCCTGGAAACGTTCGAGGTCGCGCTCGGTCTGGAAGCCGATCAGATCGTAGGAAGACAAACCTTCGAACAAGCGCTCATGCTGCGGCAACGCGGCGAGCAGGTCGGAGGAGGGCATCGGAACGTGCAGGAAGAAGCCGAGCCGGCACGTCACGCCCAGTTCGCGCAACAGCTTCGCCATCGGGATCAGGTGGTAATCGTGGATCCACACGATGTCGTCGTCTCGCAACAGCGGCGCGAGCTTCTCGGCGAACAGTGCGTTGACGCGTCGATACGCGGCGTAGGTGATGCGGCTGTAGTCCACCAGGTCGACGCGGAAATGTAGAAGCGGCCACAGCGTGCGGTTGGCGAATCCGTTGTAGTAGTCGTCGTGGTCACGCTTGGACAGGTCCACCGTTACGTAACGGATGTTGCCGGCATCGTGTTCGTGCACCTGGCCGGAGTCGTCCGGATCGATGCGCCCGCTCCAGCCGAACCACATGCCGCCGGTTTCCTCCAGAGCTGCCTGCAACGCCACCGCAAGTCCGCCGGCACTGCTGATTCCCGGTACCGCAACGCGATTCGAAACAACGACCAGACGACTCATGCCGCATCCTGCCAGGGCCGCGACAGGCGCATGGCGGCGTTGATCAGGCCGACGTGCGAGTAGGTCTGCGGGAAATTGCCCCAGGCCTCTCCGCCGTCGAATTCCAGGTCTTCCGACAGCAGGCCCAGGTGGTTGCGCCGGGCGAGGATGCGCTCGAACAGCGACCTTGCCTCCTCCTGCCTGCCGATCGACGCGAGCGCGTCGATGTACCAGAACGTGCAGATGGTGAAGCTGGTTTCCGGCGCGCCGAAATCGTCCGGCATCACGTAGCGGAACAAGGCGTCGCCGCGCTTGAGTCCCTTGCCGATCGCCTCGACGGTGCGCACGAAACGCGGATCGTCGGGCTTCACGAAGCCAAGGTCGGCGAGCAGCAGCAGCGAGGCGTCGAGCCGGTTGCCGTCGAGCGACTCCACGAAATGCCCCAGCTCCTCGTTGTACGCATGCGCGACGATGCGCGCGTGCATCTCGTCCGCGCGCTGCCGCCACAGCTGCGCCTGCGGTGCGAGTTTGAGATGCACCGCAATGCGCGCCAGCCGGTCGCACGCGGCCCAGCACATCACGCTGGAATACGTATGCACTTCCTCGCGGCCGCGGAATTCCCACAGGCCCGCGTCTGGGACATCGTGCAGCGCATAGGCGCGCTCACCCACCGGTTCCAACCGTGCGAACACCGAGGCATCGCCCACGCGCGCCAGACGCGTGTCGAAGAACAGCTGCGTGGAGGCGAGCACGACGCTGCCGTACACGTCATGCTGCTTCTGCAACCACGCAAGGTTCCCGCGCCGCACGGGCCCCATGCCGCGATAGCCTGCAAGCGATTCGACTTCCGACTCGGCCAGTTGCTGCTCGTAACCGATGCCATACAGTGGCTGGAGTTCGCCATCGTCGGAGGCGATGTTGGCGAGATATCGAAGGTACTCCTCCATCGTGCGCGTCGCGCCAAGCCGGTTGAGCGCGCGCACGACGAAGGCCGAATCGCGCAGCCAGCAGTAGCGGTAATCCCAGTTGCGCACGGTGTTGGGTGCTTCTGGAATCGACGTCGTCATCGCCGCGACGATCGCGCCTGTCTCGTCGTACTGGCACAGCTTCAGCGTGATCGCGCTGCGGATCACCGCTTCCTGCCATTCCAGCGGAATGGAAAGGTTGCGAACCCAGTTGCGCCAGTAGTTGAGGGTCTGTTCCTCCGCATTGCGCGCGAACCCCGACACCGATTGCGTCAGCGTTTCATCGGGGCCGAGCACGAAATGCGCATCGCGATCGAGCACGAACGGCAGCGCGTCGCGCACCAGGCGCACGGGCATGTCGCTGGTCAGGCGCAGGGTGAACTCGGGAATGATGTAGCGGATGTGGTTGCTGCCCCACGTGGTCTCCGGCTTCACCGATCCATATTCGGCGAGCGGGCGAAGGTGGACGCGGATGCGCGGGGTGCCGGAGAGCGGGCGCAGCCGGCGCACCAGCATCACGGGTCGGTAGAAGCGGTCGTTCTGGTGCCATCGCGGGGCGAAATCGACGATCTCCACCGCGCCGCCGTTCGCATCGCGCAGCACGGTTCGCAGCATCGCGGTGTTGTTGATGTAGGACTGCTCGGCCGAAACGAAGTTCTCCAGTTCGATCGTCCAGTCGCCGCCCTGGTGTTCGCGCGGCGAGAGCAGGCCGCAGAACACGGGGTCGCCGTCGAATGCGGGCACGCAGCCCCAGACGATGCGCGCCTGCGGATCGACCAGCGCGGCGACGCTGCCGTTGCCGATCAGGCCGAGCTCGAGGCTGCATTGAAGGGTGTCGGTCGAGGTCATCCGTACTCCAGTTCTTCTGATGCGAACCTCGCGCGACTGCACCGCGCGGGCACGCCCGTCATGCGGGATCCAGTCATGCGAGATCGAGGCCTTCCTCCAGCCATGCGCGCACGGCCGACGGATCGTGCAGTCCGTAGCGCGCCGCGGTGGGTTGGCGCGAGCCCACGAGCACGCCGAAGCCGGCGTGGCTGCCCACGGCCTGGAAAGCGTGCTCGTCGGTCAGGTCGTCGCCGACGAACACCGGGCGACGCCCATGGAAAGGCGGATGGGCGAGAAGGTCGACGACCGCGCTGCCCTTGTGCGCGCCGTCGGGTCGCAGCTCGACGACCATGTTTCCGTATTGCAGGTGGTAGCCCGGCAGCTCGATCAGGATCGAATCGGCGTACTGGCGCAGCAGGTCTTCGGCGTCGGGCGCGGCGCGCCAGTGCATGGCGATCGTCGTGCCCTTGTCCTCCACGCGCGCGCCCGGATACCGCTGCGCGAGCGCCTGTCCCCAGGCCACGGCCTGGTCGAGCGCGAGCGGGCGCGGGTGGCGTTCCTGATGGCCGTCCTCACGCCGTTCCAGCCCGTGAAGGCCCACCGCCGGCAGCTTCAGCGGGGCGAACAACGCGTCCAGCTGCGACAGCTGGCGGCCGCTCACCAGCGCGAGCGCGCCGTCGAGGCGGCCATGCAGTACCGCGAGCACGTCGATCAGGCCCGGATCCACCAGCACATCGCCCGGAACATCGGCGAAATCCAGCAGCGTGCCGTCGACGTCGAGGAACAGCGCCCATTCGGAGGACACCGCGGGCGGGGCGGGCAGGGTGAGGATGGGCGTGGACATGCACGCATTGTGAACACGGGCATGTCAGCATGAAGTGGACGCGCCGTAACGGGGCCGAATAAGCCTCAAGGCCGTTGAATCGGGCACACGTTGCCCGCATCTGGTGCACATTCGCGGCCGCGCGTTGGCCGCCACAGTGATCAGGGAACCTTCCATGCGAATGGACAAACTCACCTCGCGCTTCCAGCAGGCATTGCAGGATGCGCAGTCGATGGCGCTCGGCCGCGACAACACCATCATTGAACCCGTGCACCTGATGTCGGCGCTGCTGGAGCAGAGCGGCGGCAGCACGCGCCCGTTGCTCGCGCAGGCCGGCGTCAACGTGCCGTTGCTGCGCGAACGCCTCGGCGAAGCACTGGAAAAGCTGCCGAAAGTGACCGGGCAGGCAGGCCAGATCAGCGTCGGCAACGACCTCTCGCGCCTGCTCAACGTTACCGACAAGCTCGCGCAGCAGCGTGGCGATGCATTCATCGCCAGCGAGCTGTTCGTGCTCGCCGCGCTGGACGACAACGGCGACGTTGGCCGCGCATTGAAGGCGGCCGGCGCCGGCAAGGACAAACTCGAAGCGGCCATCGCCAAGGTCCGCGGAGGCGAAAGCGTGCAATCGGAAAATGCCGAAGACCAGCGCCAGGCGCTGGAGAAGTACACCATCGACCTCACCGCGCGCGCGGAGAGCGGCAAGCTCGATCCGGTCATCGGTCGCGATGAGGAAATCCGCCGCACCGTGCAGGTATTGCAGCGTCGCACCAAGAACAACCCGGTGCTGATCGGCGAACCCGGCGTGGGCAAGACGGCGATCGTCGAAGGCCTCGCGCAGCGCATCATCAACGGCGAAGTGCCCGAAGGCCTGCGCGGCAAGCGCGTGCTTTCGCTGGACATGGGCGCATTGATCGCCGGCGCGAAGTTCCGCGGCGAGTTCGAGGAACGCCTGAAGGCCGTGCTCAACGACCTGGCGAAGAACGAAGGCCAGATCATCCTGTTCATCGACGAGCTGCACACGATGGTCGGCGCCGGCAAGGCCGAAGGCGCGATGGACGCCGGCAACATGCTCAAGCCCGCGCTCGCGCGCGGCGAGCTGCATTGCATCGGCGCCACGACGCTGGACGAATACCGCCAGTACATCGAGAAGGACGCCGCACTGGAGCGCCGCTTCCAGAAGGTGTTCGTCGGCGAGCCGAGCGTGGAGGACACCATCGCGATCCTGCGCGGCCTGAAGGAGAAGTACGCCGTGCACCACGGCGTGGAGATCACCGATCCCGCGATCGTCGCCGCCGCCACGCTGTCCAACCGCTACATCAGCGACCGCCAGCTGCCCGACAAGGCCATCGACCTGATGGACGAGGCCGCTTCGCGCATCCGCATGGAGATCGACTCCAAGCCCGAGGAGCTCGATCGCAAGGAGCGTCGTCTGATCCAGCTCAAGATCCAGCGCGAGGCGCTGAAGAAGGAGAAGGACGCAGAATCGAAGCAGCGCCTGTCCGACCTGGAAGAGGAGATTTCGCGTCTGGAGCGCGAGTTCAACGATCTTGAGGAAGTGTGGAAGGCCGAGAAGGCCACGCTGCAGGGCGCGACGAAGATCAAGGAACAGATCGAACGCGCCAAGCTCGATCTGGAAGCCGCGCAGCGCCAGCAGGATTTCGCGAAGATGAGCGAGATCCAGTACGGCACGCTGCCCGAGCTGGACAAGCAGCTGCGCGCCGCGCAGGAAGCCGAAACCAAGGGCTTCACGCTGCTGCAGGACAAGGTCACGGCGGAGGAGATCGCCGAGGTCGTCGCGCGCTGGACCGGCATTCCCGTCAGCAAGATGCTCGAAGGCGAGCGCGAGAAGCTGCTGCGCATGGAAGACCAACTGCATACGCGGGTGGTCGGCCAGGAAGAGGCGATCAAGGTCGTGTCGGACGCGGTGCGCCGCTCGCGCGCGGGCCTGTCCGATCCCAATCGTCCGTCGGGTTCGTTCCTGTTCCTCGGTCCCACCGGTGTGGGCAAGACGGAACTGTGCAAGGCGCTCGCGGAATTCCTGTTCGACTCAAGCGATGCGATGGTACGCATCGACATGAGCGAGTTCATGGAGAAGCATTCCGTGAGCCGCCTGGTCGGCGCGCCTCCGGGCTATGTCGGTTATGAGGAAGGTGGTTATCTGACCGAGGCGGTGCGTCGTCGTCCCTACAGCGTGATCCTGCTGGATGAGGTCGAGAAGGCGCATCCGGATGTGTTCAACATCCTGCTGCAGGTGCTGGACGATGGCCGCCTTACCGATGGCCAGGGCCGCACGGTCGACTTCCGCAACACGGTGATCGTGATGACGTCGAACCTGGGCTCGCATCAGATCCAGGAGATGTCCGGCGACGATTCGCCGCAGGCCTACATGCAGATGAAGGCGGCGGTGATGGGCGTCGTGCAGGCGCATTTCCGCCCGGAGTTCATCAACCGTCTCGACGACATCGTCGTGTTCCATCCTCTGGACAAGCAGCAGATCCGCCAGATCGCACGCATCCAGCTCAACGGGCTGGAAAAGCGCCTGGCCGAGCGAGGGTTGAAGATGGTGCTGTCGGACGACGCGCTCAACCTGCTGGGCAACGTCGGTTTCGATCCGGTGTATGGGGCGCGTCCGCTGAAGCGTGCGATCCAGCAGCAGCTGGAGAATCCGCTTGCGTCGAAGATCCTTGGCGGCGAGTTCACCAGCGGCGACACGGTGCATGTCGAAGCGCAGGGTGGGCAGCTGGTGTTCCGTAAGGAGTGACGCTCGCGGGTTCTGCCGCGTAGCTCATCGATTCAAAGCCCCGCATTGCGGGGCTTTGTTTTTCCGCGATGCCGCTATGTTGTTTCGGCGAGCCGGCGAAGGCGGGCGCTCGGTACGGGGTTCGACGCCCGCATCCTGAAACCAACGTCATCCCGGCGAAGAACGGGACCCAGGCCATCACACCATCCGCAGCCGATGTGACGAAACAACCCCACCGTCATTCCAGCGAAAGCCGGAACCCATTTTGACTTCTCGCAGCCGCCTCAGCCGGCCTCGCGTCCCGCCTCAAGCGCACTCAAACGCGCTTCAAGCTCCGCCACGCGCTGCTCAAGTTCCGCCACGCGCTCGGACATCGGCGAGGGTGAGGCATCGGCAGACGGAGCCGACAATGCGCTCACATCCGGCTCGCCGGACAGCAGATGCGCGAAGCGTTCCCCTCGCTGCCCCGACTGCCGCGGCAGCGCGACGACCAGTGCCGGCATGCGTTTCGACAGACGCTCCAGCGCGTGCTGCACATCCTCGATGCCCTCGAACCGCGTGAGGCGATCGGTGCGCGCCAGCAGCTCGTGCGCGGTCTGCGGTCCGCGCAGCATCAGCAGCGCGAGCAGCGCCGTCTGCGGCTTCGTCAGGCTGAGCACCGCTTCCAGGCGATGCGAATAACGTTCCGCTCGCGCCGTGTGCTGCGACTTCACGAAGCCGCGCGTTTCCAGGCGACGCAGCGCGTTGGCGACCTCGCCCTGCTCCAGCTCCATCACCGGCTCGCGCGCGGTCTTCTGGTTGCACGCCAGCACGATCGCGTTGAGCGTGAGCGGATAGGCGTCCGGCGTCGTCGCTTCCTTCTCGAACAGCGAGGCGAGGATGCGTGCATCGATCGCCGAGAGCTGGGTTGCGTTGTCTTCGCTCATGCGTGAATCCTCATGCGACCGCCGGCGGAAGGTGCTTCGAGCCGCGATACGGCGGTGTCGCCATCACCATCTCGGCGAGGCTGTGCGCCAGTTCGCGCTCGGCCATCACCGCGCCGTCGGCACCATGTTGCAGAAGATGTTTGACTTCGGCGTCGCTGTGCGCGCGAGCGACGATGGTAAGCGCCGGGTTGATCTCGCGCAGGCGCGCGATGATCTCACCGGCTTCCAGCGCATTGGGAATCGCGACCATCACCGTATGAGCGCGTTCGGGCGCGGCTTCGCGCAGCACGCGTTCGTTCGCCGCATTGCCGCGAATTGCCGGAATGCCTGCGGCGCGTGCGCGATCGACGAGGTCTTCCTCGCCGTCGATCACCACCAGTCCGACGCCGCGATCGGTCAGCAGCCTGCCGAGTTCGCTGCCGACGCGGCCGTAGCCGATCTGGATGACGTGATCGCGAAGTTCCGGCGGAATCGGCGGGTAAACGTGTTCTTCGACTTCCACCGCGCGCCGGGCTTCCTCGCGTGCTTCGCGGCGATCGAGCCAGGCGAACAGGATCGGATTGACGATGATCGACAGCAGCGCGCCGGCGAGGATCAGGTCCTGGCCTTCCTTCGGCAGCACTTCCAGCTGCAGGCCGAGGCCGGCGAGGATGAAGGAGAACTCGCCGATCTGCGCCAGGCTGGTGGAAATCAGCAGCGCGGTGTTGTTGGGCTTTCCGAACGCGCGGACGATGACGTAAGCGGCGATCGACTTGCCCACCACGATGATCAGGAATGTCGCCAGCACCTGCAGCGGACGTTCGATCAGGATCATCGGATCGAACAGCATGCCCACCGACACGAAGAACAGCACCGCGAACGCGTCGCGCAGCGGCAGCGTTTCGTTCGCGGCCTGGTGGCTGAATTCGGATTCGTTGAGCACCATGCCGGCGAAGAACGCGCCGAGCGCGAAGGACACGCCGAACAATCCTGCCGAGCCGAACGCGACGCCCAGCGCGATGGCGAGCACGCAGAGCGTGAACAGCTCGCGCGAGCCGGTGCCGGCCACGCGCTCGAGCACCCACGGAATCACGCGGCGCCCGATGATAAGCATCACCGCGACGAAGCCGCCGACCTTGGCCAGCGTTTTGAACAGCGCTTCCCAGATGTCCGCCGCGCTGGTTTCCGCGCCGCCCTTGAGCAGCCCGGCGAGCGCGGGCAGCAGCACCAGCGCGAGCACCATCGCCAGGTCCTCGACGATCAGCCAGCCCACCGCGATGCGTCCGCGACTGGTCTCGACCAGGCGGCGTTCTTCCAGCGCGCGCAGCAGCACGACGGTACTGGCGACCGACAGCGACAGGCCGAAAACCAGTCCCGCGCCGTGCGACCAGCCCAGTAACAGCGCCATGCCCCAGCCAAGCGAGGTGGCCAGCGCGATCTGCGCCAGCGCGCCGGGCAGGGCGATGGCCTTCACGTCGAGCAGGTCGCGCAGCGAGAAATGCAGCCCCACGCCGAACATCAGCAGGATCACGCCGATTTCGGCCAGCTGCGGGGCGAGGGTCTGGTCGCCGACGAAGCCGGGCGTGAACGGGCCTGCGACGACGCCGGCCAGCAGATAGCCAACCAGCGGCGACAGGCGCAGTTTCTGTGCCATTGCGCCGAAAACGAAGGCCAGGACGAAGCCGGCCACGAGGATCGCGATGAGGGACGTGTGGTGCATCGGCTCTCCGATGAGGGATCGCATTCAGGATGTGGGGCGCGCCCAATCGATGCAACCCGCCCCCACGCGCAGTCGCCGAGGCAGCAGATTGCGTCAATCCGCGTCAAACAAGGGTCAGCAGGAGAGGGTCGGGGGAGCAGCGGCGCCCGGGCAGCGGGCCAAGCCTTTAGACTACGCGGCCCGGATTGCATCCGATCCCGCGTCCCGCCCGTGATTTCCTTCCGCAATTTCGCCCTTCGCCGTGGCGAGCGCCTGCTGCTGTCCAACGTCGACCTCTCCCTGCACGCCGGCTGGCGCGTGGGCGTGATCGGCCGCAACGGCACGGGCAAGTCGTCGCTGTTCGCCGCGCTGCAGGGCGAAGTCGAAGCAGACAGGGGCGACATCGACATCCCCGCGCGCGTGCGCATCGCCAGCGTCGCGCAGGAAACCCCTGCGCTGGACGATCCGGCGCTGGAATTCGTGCTCTCCGGCGATGCTGCCGTGCACGCGGCCATCGTGATGGAGCGCGAGGCGATGGCGCGCGAGGACTGGGAAGCCGTCGCCGAGGCGCACCACAAGCTGGAAGAGCTCGGCGGCTACGACGCCACCGCGCGCGCCGGCAAGCTGCTGCACGGCCTGGGCTTCACGCCCGACACGCACGAGCGCGCGGTGAAGGAATTCTCCGGCGGCTGGCGCGTGCGCCTGAACCTGGCGCGCGCGCTGATGACGCCGTCGGACCTGCTGCTGCTCGACGAACCGACCAACCACCTCGACCTCGACGCGGTGCTGTGGCTGGAGCAGTGGCTGCTGAAGTATCCCGGCACGCTGCTGCTGATCTCGCACGACCGCGAGTTCCTCGACGAAGTCACCACGCACACGCTCCACCTGCACGATGGCAAGGGCAAGCTCTACACGGGCGACTACACCGCGTTCGAGCGCCAGCGCGCCGAACACCTGCGCCTGCAGCAGATCACCCACGAGAAGGTGCAGGCCGAGCGCGCGCACCTGCAGAGCTTCATCGACCGCTTCAGCGCGAGCGCGGCGAAGGCCAAGCAGGCGCAGTCGCGCGTCAAGCGCCTGGCGAAGATGCAGAACACCGAAGCCGTGCGCGTCGAACGCGCATTGCGCATCGAGTTCCCCGCGCCGACCAAGCTGCCGCACGCGTTGTTGCGCCTGATGCATGCCGACTGCGGCTACGGCCAGCACACGGTGCTGGACCAGGTGGGTTTCATCCTGGAAGCCGGCGATCGCGTGGCGCTGCTCGGCCCGAACGGCGCCGGCAAGTCGACGCTGGTGAAGTCGCTGGTCGGCGAGATTCCGCTGCTGACGGGCGAGCGTGGCGGTCATCCGGACCTGCGCATCGGCTACTTCGCGCAGCACACCGTGGAATCGCTGCGCGAGGGCACCAGCCCGATCGACCACCTGGGCGAGATCGCACCGGGCGTGCCGACGCAGCAGCTGCGCGACTTCCTCGGCAAGTGGAATTTCCCGGGCGATCGCGCGTTCGAATCGGTCGATGGCTTCTCCGGCGGCGAACGCGCGCGCCTGGCGCTGGCGTTGATCGCGTGGCGCAAGCCGAACGTGCTGCTGCTCGACGAACCGACCAACCACCTCGACCTGGACATGCGCGAAGCGCTGGCCGAAGCGCTGGCGGATTTCCCGGGCGCGATCGTGATGGTGTCGCACGATCGACACCTCATCGGCCTGGTGTGCGAGACGTTCTGGCGCGTGGCCGATGGCGTCGCGCAGCCGTTCGACGGCGACCTCGATGCGTATGCGGTGTGGCTGCGCACGCGCGATTCGTCGGCTGAAAAGCCCAAGGCGCCGATCGCCGCCGCGCCTGCGCCGAAGACCGCATCGAAGGGGCCGAAGGTCAACGCGCACAAGCTCGCGCAGGCCGAGGCGCGCGTGGCGGAGCTGGAGTCCAAACTGCACACGCTGGATCTGGATCTGGCGGATCCGGATGCCTACACCGGCGGCGGTACCGATGCCGCGGCGCTGTCGAAGCAGCGCGAGCAGGTGGCAGCGGAGCTGGCGAAGGCGGAAGAGGCGTTGCTGGGGTTGTACGACGCCTGATCGGTCGGAGCCCGTCATTCGTGCTTTCGTGGGAATGACGATCAGGAGCGAAAGCAAGATGGGTTCCAGCTTTCGCTGGAATGACGGTGAAGATGGTTCGCCGATGAAGGAGTGCCCGTGGGTGACGGGCCTGGGTCCCGGCCTTCGCCGGGATGACGTGCTTCAAGGGCTACTGGGCTACGGAGTGTGTTTGCGTGCGCTCAACGCTCCAGCTGTTCCCCGAGCACCGCGCGCCCCTCGATCGCCACCGCAACCGGCTCACCGCCGTCCACCGTTACCGCGACCTCCATGAAACCCCCGCGCCCCGCGCCATTGCGCTGCCGCGCGCGGAAGCGCACGTCGCCGTCCTGCGCCGGCAAAAGCCCGTGCTTCACCAGCCACGCGCCCATCGGGCCATTGGCGTTGCCGGTCACCGGGTCTTCCTCGATGCCGATGCCCGGCGCGAACATGCGGCCATGCGTCATCGCGTCGTCGCCTTCTTCGGTGTCGAGGGTGAAAACGAAATAGCCGCGACTGCCGCTGCGTTCGTCCAGCGCTGCAAGCCGCGCCATGTCCGGACGCAGCGCACGCAGGCGCTCGCGGCTACGGATCGGCACCATCAGCTTGCCGTGCCCGGTGCTGACGAACTGCACCGGGCCGCGCGGATCGAGTTCGTCGAACGCCAGGCCGAGCGCGTCGGCCAGTTCGCGAACAAGCCCATCTGGCAACGGTTCCGCGAATTCCGGCGCGTTCTGGCGGATGCGGATCGCGATGCCGTCCTCGTCTTCGCGCGTCTCCACTTCCTGCACGCCGGCGCCGGTGAGCTGCCGCCGCACGCCGCGCGCACCGCCTTCGAGCGCCAGCGCGAAATGCGCGCCGACCGTGGCATGGCCGCATACGGGCACTTCGGTGGTGGGCGAGAAGAATCGAACGTGCACATCGTGGTCGTCGCCGCGCGGCGGCAGCACGAAGGCGGTTTCCGAATGGCCGAGTTCGCGGGCGATCGCCTGCATCCGCGCGTCGCTCAGCCCGCGCGCGTCGGTGACCACACCGGCGGGGTTGCCCTCGTCGCGTGCGGTGGTGAAGGCGTCGATCCGGTAGATGCGCAGCGGGGCCATCGGCATGTTCCTGCGTTGGGGGAGGACGGAGTCTAGGGCGCCCGTCCCGCGCCAGGGCGGCGCGGAACGCTGGGTTGCGAGATCGTCGCGGGTCCACAACCGCGGCCCCGGAACCGCCCGCACACCGCCTCGCGGCCCCCAATCCGCTCCGGAAACTTGAAAACCCCGCATTCGCCGCCAGAATGCCCGCCTGACTTCGCAACGCACGTCGCCCATGCCGATCTACGCCTTCGAATGCGCCGCCTGTGGCCATTCCTTCGACCGCCTGCAGAAGATGTCCGACGCGGACCCGGTCCAGTGCCCGTCCTGCGGCGAACCCCAGGTCCGCCGCCAGCTGACCGCGCCGCAGTTCCGCCTTGCCGGCGGCGGCTGGTACGAGACCGACTTCAAGAAGGACGGCGACAAGAAGCGCAACCTGGCGGGCGAGGGCGGTTCGTCGTCGAAGTCCGAGTCCAAGCCCGCTGAAAGCAAGCCGGCCGAGAAAAAGGCGGACGCTCCCGCCTCCAAGCCCTCGACCTGAGGGCTGCGGGGCCCGGCCGCGTCGGAAGCATCCCTCCGACCGCCACGGCTGCCGCTAAAATGCGCAGTTCTCCGGCCACGCGGCCGGACCGTGATCCAGCTGTAGCGCAACCCGGAGCCCCCATGCGTACCCATTTCTGCGGCCTCGTCGATGAGGCCCTGATCGGCCAGACCGTCACCCTGTGCGGCTGGGCCGACGTCGCCCGC
>Ga0102591_1002169_pt1 | contig 22463 bp, 20 predicted proteins | sample AraplaCol_mCL_r2_2_FD_76860 | JGI IMG/M metagenome (GOLD analysis project Ga0102591, IMG submission 76860) | Arabidopsis root microbial communities from North Carolina, USA - plate scrape MF_Col_mCL_r2 (SPADES assembly) (version 2) | ecosystem: Host-associated > Plants > Roots > Endosphere... | reverse complement strand
CCTCGATCTCGGGCGACTCGTGCCGCGCGTAGACCATCTTGGCCTTGTCCGGATCGAAATCGGGCGGCAGCTTGGCCAGCGTCACCGTCTTGCCGGGCGGGGCCGGGACCAGCTTGGCGATCGAGTCCACATGGCCGAAGCCCATGCCCAGGACCCGGCCGATGTCGCGCAGCGCGCCCTTGGCCGCCATCGTGCCGAAGGTCGCGATCTGGCTCACCGCCGGGCGGCCGTACTTGTCCTTCACGTACTCGATGACGCGGTCGCGGTTGCCCTGGCAGAAGTCGATGTCGAAGTCGGGCATCGACACCCGCTCCGGGTTCAGGAAGCGCTCGAACAGCAGGTTGTACTGCAGCGGGTCCAAGTCGGTGATCAGCAGCACGTAGGCCACCAGCGAGCCCGCGCCCGAGCCCCGGCCCGGGCCCACCGGGCAGCCGTTGTTCTTCGCCCAGCGGATGAAGTCACCGACGATCAGGAAGTAGCCGGGGAAGCCCATCTTGATGATGGTCGCGAGCTCGAACTCCAGCCGCTCCACGTAGCGCGGCCGCGCCGCCTCGCGCTTGGCCTCGTCGGGATACAGCAGCCGCAGCCGGTCCTCCAGGCCCTCGTAGGAGAGCATGCGGAAGTACTGCTCCATCGGCATCGGCGTGCCGTCGGCCTGGATCGGCGTGGGGAAGTTGGGCAGCTGCGGCTTGCCCAGCACCAGCGACAGGCTGCAGCGGCGGGCGATCTCCACCGTGTTGGCGATCGCGCTGGGCAGATCGGCGAAGAGCTGCTCCATCTCCGCCTGCGTTTTGAAATGCTGGCTGGGCAGGAAGCGCTTGACCCGCTTCGGATTGGCGAGCGTGTCGCCGTCGGCGACGCACACGCGCGCCTCGTGGGCCTCGAAGTCGTCCTCCTCCAGGAACTGGATCGGATGGGTCGCCACGACCGGCAGCTTCGCCTTCGCCGCCAGCGGCACCAGCTGGCGCAGCAGCGCCTCCTGGCCGGGCAGGCCGGCGCGCTGCAGCTCGATGTAGAAGCGGTCCGGATAGATCGCCGACAGCCGCCGCGCCCAGTCCAGCGCCCGCGCCTCGTCGCCGGCCACCAGCGCCTGGCCCATCGGGCCGAACTGCATGCCGCCCAGGCAGATCAGGCCCTCGTGGAGTTCCTGCATCCATTCCAGCTTCAGCAGCGCCTGGTTGCGCTGCACGTTCTGGATCCAGGCGCGCGACAGCAGCTCGCTCAGGTTCAGGTAGCCCTGGTAGTTCTGCACCAGCAGCAGCACGCGGCTGGGCGGCTTGTCCGCGGCGTCGGGTTCCAGCCAGACCTCGGAGCCCAGGATCGGCTTGACGCCGTTCTTGCGGCAGGCGTTGTAGAACTTCACTCCGCCGAACATGTTCGCCAGGTCCGTCAGGCCCAGGGCGACCTGCTTGTCCTTGGCGGCCGCCTTGGCGGCGTCGTCGACGCGCAAGGTGCCGTCGACGACTGAAAACTCGGTGTGGATGCGGAGGTGAACGAAAGCCATCCCGGGATTGTAAGAAGGCTATGCTCGCCTCCCATCGAACACTCCCACGGAGCGCCCGGATGACGATGTCGACCTCGCTGACCCTGCTGGCCGCGCTGACGCTGACGGCCGCCCTGCCGGCCTCGGCCGCGGCCCCCGCCGCCGCGCCGCGGCCCGCCACCGAGAAGGCCGCGCCCCGGGTCGCCGCCCAGCCGGCCTCGGCGGCCGCGAAGCCGGTCCGGAGCAGCGCGGACATCCTGGCCACGGCGCCGGCCGCCGATTGGCGCGACGTGGATCCGGACAACCTGCTGGTCATGTCGCTGCCCAAGGGTCAGGTCTTCATCGAGCTTGCCCCGCGCTTCGCGCCGGCCCATGTCGACAACATCCGCGCGCTGGCCCGCGGCGGCTACTACGACGGTCTGGCGATCGTCCGCGTGCAGGACAACTTCGTCACCCAATGGGGCGACCCCGATGCCGACGACGAGGAGGCTGGCATCAAGGGCAAGGCCAAGCCCTTCCCGGCTGGCGCGAAGGCCCGGCTCCCGGCCGAGTTCTCGATCCCGCTCAAGGGTGTCCCCATGACGGTGCTGCCGGACGTGGATGGCTGGGCGCCGCGCGCCGGCCAGGTGGATGGATTCCCGGCCGCCGCCGATCCGAAGACGGGGCGGGCCTGGCTGGCGCACTGCTACGGCAGCGTGGGCGCGGGCCGGGGCAATGCGGTCGACTCGAGCACTGGGGCCGAGCTGTATGCGGTCATCGGTCACGCGCCGCGCGGGCTGGACCTGAACATCACGGTGGTGGGCCGGGTGCTCAAGGGCATGGAGTTCCTGTCCTCGCTGCCGCGCGGTGGCGCGGCGATGGGTTTCTACGACAAGCCCGAGCAGCGGCTGGGCATTGAGCGCGTGGCGCTCGCGTCGGCCCTGCCGGAGGACCAGCGTCCTTCGTTGCAGGTGCTGCGCACCGACACCACGACCTGGCAGGAGTTGCTGAATGCGCGCCGCCACCGTGGCGGCTGGTTCGTGCACAGCCCTGGCTACACGGACCTGTGCAGCGCCTCGGTCCCGGTTCGAGCGAAGCCTGCGCCGGCCGCCCCCGCCGCGGCCGCGTCGGGCCCTGACGTCAAGCTCAACGAGCCCAAGTCTCCCGCGACTCGCCGCTGACCGGCGGAGCCATCGCGATGCCTTTCCGGCGCCTGGCGCCGGCAAGGTCAGCGAGTGCGGGTGGGGCCGGAATGGTGCTGGGGGTTCGCGGACGCGATGCCCCCTGCACCGTGGAGTGCCCGCGCCAGGCCTCCCGAAGTGACGGCCTGTTCAACGCTCCTACAATCGCGCGTTTTGCTGATCCTGCGCGGGTTGAACGCTCGCCGCACCGGCATGAACACCGCCGTCCTGCCTGATTCTTCTTCGATCCTCAACATCTCCTGCTACCTCTTCGTCGCGATCGACGCGCCGGATGTGCTGAGAGGTGTCTTGCACGAACACGCCCAGGCGCTCGGTCTGAAGGGCACGGTCCTGATCGCGGAGGAAGGCATCAACCTGTTCCTGGCGGGCTCTGCGGATGCGGTGCGTGCGTGGGTGGAGGCCTTGCGGGGCGACTCGCGCTTTGCCGGGTTGGCGCCGAAGGAGAGCTGGAGCGATGTGGTCCCGTTCCGCAAGCTGCTGGTGAAGGTGAAGCCGGAGATCATCCGGATGAATCATCCGACGATCCGTCCTGACCGGGCGCCGCGGGCGCCGGCGTTGCCGGCTGCGACGCTGCGGCGCTGGCTGGACCAGGGTCACGATGACGAAGGCCGTCCGGTGGTCACGCTGGACACGCGCAATGCGTTCGAGGTGGATGTGGGCGCCTTCGATGGTGCGATCGACTGGCGCATCGCCAAGTTCAGCGAGTTTCCGGAGGCTGTGCAGGCGCATCGAGCCGAGCTCGACGGCAAGACGGTCGTCAGCTACTGCACGGGCGGCATCCGTTGCGAGAAGGCGGCGCTCTATCTGGAGCAGGAGGCGGTCCGGCATGGTCTGGACGCGAAGGTCTACCAGCTCGAGGGCGGCATCTTGAAGTATTTCGAGGAAGTCGGCGGCGCGCATTACCACGGCACCTGTTTCGTCTTCGACGAGCGCCGCGCTGTCGACCCCGAGCTGGCGCCATCGCCCGACTCCGTCGTCGAATGAGCGAGCGCCCCACTTTCGGCGCGCGGCTGATGAAGCTGCTGGGGTTCGCAGTGCTGGCGACCGCGTTGCTGGCGATGGCCTTCCGCGCGCCGGACCGGCCGCTGGAGAGCCTGGTGGCGCGCTGGGCGCCGCCGCCGTCGGACTTCATGGAGCTGAAGCTGCCTGGCGGCCAGGTCCAGTTGGTCCATTACCGCGACGAAGGGCCGCGCTCCGACACCACTCCCATCGTGCTGCTGCACGGCACCGCCGCCAGTCTGCACACCTGGGAGGGGTGGGTGAAGTCGCTGAGCGCGACGCGGCGCGTTGTCACGCTGGATCTGCCGGGCTTCGGCCTCACTGGTCCGTCTTCATTAGGCGATTACAGCGACGACGCCTATGACTCGTTCCTGTTGTCGTTCCTGGGGCAGTTGCAGATTGGCCGCATGGTCCTCGGTGGCAACTCGATGGGCGGCGGGCTGGCCTGGCAGTTTGCCGCGCGACATCCGGAGCAGGTCGCGGCGCTCGTGCTGGTCGATGCCGGCGGTCTCGATGTGCACAGCGACGCCGTGCCCGACGGCTTCCGCGTGCCCGAGTGGCGCGCGCTCCACTGGCTGGCCGGCGTGTTCCTGCCGCGGCCGCTGGTGGACCGCAGCGTGCGCGAGGTCTACGGCGATCCGGCCAAGGTCACGGCCGCGCTGGTGGACCGCTACTTCGAGCTGACGTTGCGCGAAGGCAACCGTGAGGCCCTCGCGCAGCGGCTGGCGCAGCGCGAGCCCGGCCGCCACGCCGCCCTGTTGCCGCGCATCCAGGCGCCGACGCTGATCCTGTGGGGCGGCCGCGACCGCCTGATCCCGCCGGCCGCGGCCGAGCGCTTCCACGCCGCCATCAAGCACAGCCGCGTGCAGCTGTTCCCCGGATTGGGGCATGTCCCCCAGGAGGAGGACCCTGCGTCCACCGTCCAGGCCGTTCACACGTTTTTGCACTCTCCTTAACCCTGATGGCCGCCACGCGTGCGGCATTGCAACAATCCCCCCCATTCCGGACCGTCCTCCTCCGACGCGGGCTCGAACCGCCAGGAGGCAGGAACCGGAAGTCCAATCCACGATGCCTGCTCAAACCCAAGGAGCCTTCATGCAACGACGACAACTGATCGCGCGCGCCGCCCTGGCCGCCTGCGCCCTGCTGGCCACCGCCGGCGCCGCCAGCGCCCAGGCCCCTGACTGGAAGAAGATCCGCATCGGCGTCGAAGGCGCCTACCCCCCGTTCTCAGAAGTCGGCGCCGACGGCAAGCTCAAGGGCTTCGAGATCGACCTGGCCTATGCGCTGTGCGCCGAGATGAAGGCCGAGTGCACGCTGGTGCAGCAGGACTTCGACGGTCTGATCCCGGCGCTGCAGGCGCGCAAGGTGGACGCGATCATTGCCTCGGTGTCCATCACCGACGAGCGCAAGAAGGTGATCGCCTTCTCCAACCCCTACTACAACACCCCGGCCCGCTTCACCGCCAAGGCCGACGCCAAGTTCGACTTCTCGCCCGCTGGCCTGAAGGGCAAGAAGATCGGCGTGCAGCGCGCGACCATCCACGAGAAGTTTGCCGCCGAGACCTTCAAGCAGAGCGAGATCGTCCGCTACGCGACGCAGGACCAGGCCTTCCTGGACCTGAAGTCGGGCCGCGTGGACCTGACGCTGGCCGACCTGGTCGCCGCCGACGTCGGCTTCCTGAAGACGCCGGCGGGCAAGGGCTTCGCCTTCGTGGGCCCGAGCTACAGCGACGTGAAGTACTTCGGCGTGGGCAGCGGCGTGGGCATGCGCAAGGCCGACGAGAAGACGCTGGGCAAGAAGTTCAACGATGCCATCGCGGCGGTCAAGGCCAACGGCACGTTCAAGAAGCTCAACGACAAGTACTTCGAGTACGACATCTCGGCCAAGTGACCCGGCCCTGAGGCCTCGAGGCCCGGCGCAGCCGGGCCTCTTTCCATGAGAACGAAGAAGGACGTCAAATGATCCTGCACGGGTACCTGCCCAGCCTGCTCGAGGGCGCCGTACTGACCCTGGGCGTGGCCCTCAGCTCGATGGCGCTGGCCATGGTGCTGGGGCTGCTCGGCGCGATGGCCAAGCTGTCGAAGTTCCGTGTCGCCAAGGGCATCGCGACCGTCTACACGACGCTGATCCGCGGCGTGCCGGACCTGGTGCTGATGCTGCTGATCTTCTTCGGCGGCCAGGTGGCGGTGAACGCGATCGCGCTGCAGATGGGGCATGAGGAGTACATCGACGTCAATCCCTTCGTGGCCGGTGTGGTCACGATCGCCTTCATCTTCGGCGCCTACCTGACCGAAGCGTTCCGCGGCGCCTTCCTGGCGGTGCCGCCGGGGCAGCGGGAGGCGGGCCTGGCCTTCGGCATGAGCCCCGCGCAGGTCGCGTGGCGCATCACCTTCCCGCAGATGTTCCGGCACGCGCTGCCGGGGCTGTCCAACAACTGGCTGGTGCTGATCAAGAGCACCGCCATCGTGTCGGTCATCGGCCTGCACGACCTGATGACGCGCGGCTCGCAGGCCGCCGGCAACACCCGCGAGCCGTTCGTGTTCTACCTGGCGGTCGCGCTGATCTACCTGATCTTCACCTCGGTGTCCGAGCTGGTCTTCGACCAGTTGCAAAAGCGCCTGTCCGTCGGCGTGCGCCGGCATTCGCTGTGAGCGCGGCGCCCCGAACGCCCGCGCCCTGCCCTCCGACATCGACCGAACGAAGCCCTTCATGAACCTGGACGCCATCGTCGAGAACTTCCCGCGCTACCTCACCGGCGCGCTGACCACCGCCGAGCTGCTGCTCATCTCGCTGCTGATCGGGTTGCTGATCGCCGTTCCGCTGGGGGTGCTGCGCACGCTGCCGATCAAATGGCTGTCGCGCACGGTCTGGGTCTACACCTACGTGTTCCGCGGCACGCCGATGCTGGTGCAGCTCTTCCTCATCTACTACGGCCTGGGCCAGTTCGAGTGGATGCAGCAGAGCGCGCTGTGGCCGCTGTTCAGCTCGGCGTGGTTCTGCGCCTGCCTGACCTTCGTGCTGAACACCGGCGCCTACACGACCGAGATCGTCGCGGGCGCGATCCGCGCGCTGCCGCACGGCGAGATCGAGGCCGCCAAGTCGCTGGGCATGAGCCGCTGGGTGATGCTGCGCCGCATCGTGCTGCCGCACGCGCTGCGCCGTGCGCTGCCGGCCTACAGCAACGAGGCCATCTTCATGCTGCACGGCACGGCGCTGGCCAGCGTGGTGACGATCATGGACGTCACCGGCATCGCCCGCGACATCAACGCCACCTACTACATCCCGTTCGAGGCCTTCATCACCGCGGCGCTCTTCTACTTCGCGATGACGCTGGTGCTGGTCGGACTGTTCCATCAGGCGGAGAAGCGCTGGCTGAAGCCGCTGATGCCGCGCTGATACCGCGCCGATACCGCGTTGATCCCCCTTGCTCCTGCTTCCGCGCTGGCGTCTTCGCGCGCGGTGGCGGGCATCGAAAGAGACTCCATGCAAGTACGACAACATCCGCTCCCGAGCCCGGCCCCGGGCACGCAGCGCGAGCTGGTCTCGCTGCACTACGGCCAGCCTGGCCAGGGCCAGAAGGTCTACATCCAGGCCTCGCTGCATGCCGACGAGCTGCCGGGCATGCTGACCGCCTGGCATCTGCGCCGCCACTTCGACGCGCTGGAGGCCGCGGGCCGCCTGCGGGGCGAGGTGATCCTGGTGCCGATGGCCAATCCGATCGGGCTCTCGCAGTGGTGGCTGCAATCGCACCTGGGCCGCTTCGAGGGGCTGTCGGGCGAGAACTTCAACCGTCACTATCCCGAGCACGTCGAGGCCGCGGCCAGACAGGCCGAGCCGCGTCTGGGCGCGGACCCGGCGCACAACGTCGCGGTGCTGCGCGCCGCGCTGAAGACGGAGATCCAGGCCTCGCCCGCCGACACGGAGCTGAAGGCGCTGCGCAAGACGCTGATGCTGATGGCCTGCGACGCGGACGTCGTGCTGGACCTGCACTGTGACGCGCAGGCGGTGATGCATCTCTACACCGAGACCCCCTGCTGGCCGCAGTGCGAGCCGCTCGCGGCCTACCTGGGCGCTGGCGTGACGCTGCTGGCGACGGACTCGGGCGACAACCCTTTCGACGAGGCCTGCTCGCAGGTGTGGTGGAAGTGGGCGCGGCATTTTGGCGAGCGCTTCCCGATTCCGCAGGCGACGCTGTCGGTGACGGTGGAGCTGCGCGGCCAGCAGGACGTCACGCATGCGCTGGCCGCCAAGGATGCGCAGGCGATCGTCGACTTCCTCATTCATCGCGGCGTGATTGCGCCGGACGGCGCGGTGCCGCCCGTGCCGGCGCCGGTCGGCGATGCGCGGCCGCTGGCGGGATCGATCCCGATCCCCTCGCCGGTCGGCGGCGTGCTGACCTTCCTGCGCGAGGTGGGCGAGACGGTCAGCGCCGGCGATGTGATCGCCCAGGTCATCGATCCGATCAGCGGGTCGGTGACCGATCTGAAGAGCCCGATCGATGGGCTGCTGTTTGCAAGGGACACGCTGCGCCTGGTCACGGCCGGCGCGCGTGTCGCGAAAGTCGCGGGCCGCGAGGCGACCCGCACCGGAAAACTGTTGGGAGCCCGTTGATGTCCGCGGCCAGTCTTGTTGTCGACAACCTCCACAAACGCTACGGCGAGCGCGAAGTGCTCAAGGGCGTATCCCTGTCCGCGAAGCCGGGCGATGTGATCACGCTGATCGGGTCGAGCGGCTCGGGCAAGAGCACTTTCCTGCGCTGCCTGAACCTGCTCGAGCAGCCTTACGAGGGCACGCTGAAGCTGGGGGCGGAGGAGCTCAAGCTCGTCCGCGACCGTGACGGCAGCCTGAAGGCGGGGGATGCGGCGCAGCTGCAGCGCTGGCGCGCGCGGCTGGCGATGGTGTTCCAGAACTTCAACCTGTGGGGCCACCGCACGGTGCTGGAGAACGTCATCGAGGCGCCGGTGCATGTGCTCAAGCAGCCGCGCGCGCAGGCCATCGAGAAGGCCGAGGCGCTGCTGGCGCGGGTGGGGGTGTCGCATCGCAAGGACGTCTATCCGGCGCAGCTGTCGGGCGGCGAGCAGCAGCGCGTGGCGATCGCGCGCGCGCTAGCGGTGGAGCCGGAGGTGATGCTCTTCGACGAGCCGACCTCGGCACTGGATCCGGAGCTGGTCGGCGAGGTGCTGAAGGTGATGCGCGATCTGGCGGCGGAGGGGCGCACGATGATCGTCGTGACGCATGAAATGGGCTTCGCGCGCGAGGTGTCGTCGCACACGATGTTCCTGCATCAAGGGCGCGTGGAGGAGCAAGGTAACCCGCGCGAGGTGCTGATCAAGCCGCAGAGCGAGCGCTTGAAGGCGTTTTTGAGCGGGGGGTTGAAGTAGAGGTCTGCCACGGTGAGGGGCCGCGCCCGCGCTGGGGCGTCTCACGACATCGCGACTCCAGTGACTCGACTGCACGAGGACGCGCGTCGTGCATCCGCTCCGTGAGCTGCCCGGCTCGCCTCCTGGCTCTGCAGAGGGGAATCGTGTTCAGTAGCTGCCTATTTGGGCGACGCCGAATTCAAATTCGGCAACGTGCGCCGCGCGGTTGGAAGGGCGACTTTTGCAGCGGTTGCAGTCTTCCGCGGCCGGTAGCCGGCTTCACGGTCCGGGGCACGAAGCCGCTATCGGCTCACCTGTCGACTTGCCATCTGCGTGACCGCTGTCGACGGTGAAGCAGTCGTCCAGACAGTCAGGCCGGCAGTAGCCGTCGACCCGCAGTCAACGTCTGCTGCTCGGCGCTATTCTCCGCGAATGACCGACCATTTCTCGTCTGGCCCTCGCCTCGTTGAACCGTCTGGTGACCCTGGAAGACAGGCGGTTGACTCTCTTAGGGGCTACGCATACCAACTGTACGTCAGCGCGGTCGCGTGGCTAAGGCTGCAGTCCGAGGAGCGGTTGTATCTCGAGGTGGCGGAGGATTTCGCCCTCGTCAGCCGGGACGCGCTCGAAGGCGTCCAGGTTAAGGATACGAGCGGGTCGGGGCGGGTAACCATCAACTCGGAGGATGTCCGCCAAGCGTTGGCAAGCTTCGTCGACCTAGTGAGGAGGAACCCGGGTGCGAGGGTGACTCTGCGTTTCCTGTCTACGTCGGAAATCGGCGTAGAGAAGAGCCTAGAAGACCGCGCCGCTGCTCAATCAGTCCTTGAGTACTGGCGCAAGGCGGCCAGCGGTGCCGATGTCACTCCGTTGCGAGCGGCAATTTTGCGGGCCGAGATCACTGACGAAGTTCGCACGTTCATCCAAGCGCGTGACGACGACACGCTCCGCCGCGACCTGCTTCAGCGTGTGTTCTGGGACTGCGGATTTGCAGCGCTGGACGGGGTCAAGCGGGAGCTCGCCGATGCGCTGGTCGTCTACGGAAGCGATCGCCTACGGCTTACGCCACGCGACGTTGAGGGTCTTCCTGCCATGGTCGTTGGCGAGGTCCTTGATGCGTCGCTTAGAAGCGAAGCGCATGCTCGTTGGCTGGACGCCGCAGCGCTTTTAAGGCTCTGCGAGGAAAGAACCCGCACGGCAGTTCCTAAGAGCTTGCTTGAAGACCTCATTCGCAACGTCTTCCCGAGTTCAGGCGGAGGCTCAGCGCCAGTTGGATCGCGGAGGCTCCTTGAGAGCGTCAATGCCGTCCCGATGCCTACGGACGTGCTGCCTAGGCAGCACGTGGTCCAGGATGTCCTCCAGGCGCTGTCGCGGTTCCCGCTTGCATTCTTGAATGCAGGGACGGGCATGGGTAAGAGTGTCGTGGCCAGGCTGGTGGCTCGAAGTCGCCCAGGCGAATGGATGATGCTCGACTTGCGGGATCTGTCAGACGACGAATGTGAGATCAGGCTCGCGGCCGCCGTCGGCGAGGCCGCTTCTGTAGCGTTGAGCGGCATTCTCGTCGAAGACATCAACCAGCTTGATAGCAACCGGCGGGTTGCGTCCGCGTTCGGTCGGCTCGTCGATGCGCTGCGCAGGCGAGATGCCGTGTGTCTTGCGACGTGCTACAGGCCGGTGGCGGGCGGTGTGCTCGACAACATTGGCTGTGGCGAGGCTGCCTGCTACACGGTGCCAGCGCTCAACGAGGCCGAGGTCGCCCGCCTAGTGCAGAACTACGGCGGCGAGCCAGGGGCATGGACACAAGCTGTATTCATTCGCGGTGGGCAAGGCCATCCACAGCTAGTTCGCGCGGCGCTGGTGGGCCTACGGCGCCGAGCTTGGCCAGCTAGTGAGCTCTCGGACTTCGCGGCCTCTGACGCGCTTGTTGACGACATTGAAGGCGAACGAATGTCGGTGCGACGACGCCTCGTTGAGTCGCTCGAGGAAGCCCCGCGAAACCTTCTTTACAGGACTAGCCTACTGCTCGGCCGATTCCAACGGCAACTAGCACTCGCAATCGGCGGTATCAGCCCTGAGATCAAGTCTCCAGGCGAGGCACTCGATACGCTCGTTGGACCGTGGATTGACTCAGCCGGGAGAGACCTCCTACGCGTATCGCCGCTGGCTGCGAACTCCGGTTTCAATGTCCTTAGCCGTGCCGAGCAGCTCGCGGTTCATAGAGCCGCGGCGGCGTTTCTCTTCTCGGATGGACTCCGCGTGGACGTGGGCGACGAGCTGTTCTTGCATGCGGTCGGCGGGGAGTTTGATGAAATTCTTCTGCAGCTTGCTCTTGCGGTAGTCACCGAGTCCGACCAGAAGCATCGCCCGCTGGCTCTATGGCTGCCCAACCTTCGCGCTGCATCGACAGACAGGCCGATTTCGACCGGACGGGCCGACGTTGCACGCGTTCTTCGGCTAGCTCAATTCCTGTTGGTAGTGGCAATCAGTGACGCGCGGGCTTCTGCCGTGTGGGAGTCGCTATCTCGTGAGACCGCGAACGAAGCTGACGTTGAGCAGGCGCGCGGGTTTGAGACCATGGCCCTGAGCAAAGCACTTCTGGCGTCGAAGTTGCCTGATGCTCTTCCAGGATGGCTTCAGCTTCTGCGGCGCTTGAAGACCCTCTTCAATGAGGACCCAGAATTTCAGGAGATCGCCACGCGGGCTGAGCGGGGCGCACCGCTATACGAGGGCAGCCGCCCAACGACGTTAGGACTTCTCTTTCTCTTCAACGCATCAAACGTTCAACACATATCCCAGCAGCTGGATCTGTTCTTGGCCTTGAACTCCTTGCCAGCGGAGGAGCGATGTGAGTACCTCAGCTTTGCGCTAGCTACACGCGGCGCTATGACGACATTCGTGAACGCACCTTGGCTAGCTGAGATTAGGCGCGAGACTATCAACGGGCAACGGGCCGCTGGCGAGTACATGCAAATGTCCGCTCTCGCCAACGGCTGGGGCGAGCAATCCCTGGCGATCGCGCTTCGCGTTGTGTCGAGCGTGATGCTCGATGAGTATGCCAACGACTCCGATCGTGCGCTGGCGACGCTGCGAGCAGCTGAGGGCGAGTTCGGCCAGCACTTCGACTTAGCTAGAGCACGCGCGAAGATTCATTTCAGGCAACGGCGGCACGCCGACATGTTGGCCGTAGTGCATGACCTGTCGACGCAGCTAGGAAACTTCGACCCGTTGGAGCGCGCCTTCCTTCTGCGAGAGACAGGCATAGGCGCTGCTGAACAAGGCGACTGGGCGGGCGCCGCAAACTGGTTCGAACGTGCGCACGATGATGCTCAGACCTTGCCCGGCGATGTGAGCCGCCGCCTCGCCATCGGGCTTCGTGCAGATATGGCCCTGGCCTATTACAAGGGCGGCGACCAGCACCGGGCGATTGAGCTATACGAGGGCGTCATCGAAGCGCTTCCTAGCATTGACGGCCAGGATGCTCTGGGAAGTGTCTATCTCAGTCGAGTCGCCCGCCACGGTGTGCTCTGGCTGTTTCTGCAGGCCACTGGTGAAGACCCTGCTTCCATGGCCGAGGAAGACTTCACGACCTTGGTGCCGGGCATGTGTAGCAACCTGAACCCGACCGAGCAGATTCGGGAGAAAGAGCTTGCCTCGCTCGACGTGACTTGGTACCTCTTCGCTATCGTTGAGAGTCAGACGATGCCGCCGACTGCCGCTCTCGAAAGGCTGCGAGGCCGACTGCGTGGACGCCAGATTCCGAGCATGGAACTAATGGTCATCGAACGGCTTGTCGAAGGCACTATCGGTTCCCAGGCCGTCAACGAGTTCGTTTCGCTATTTAGGCGGTGGATAGATCACCTTGTGTACTGGGAGAGCCATCGAGATGCGATGGCGCAGAGTTCAGTTGCCCATCCGGTCTACGGGGTTGCTCCCGCTGCTCATGAGTCGCAATTGGCTTCCACGTTCATCCTTGAAAGCACGCAGCATTCCATCCTTGGCTTTTGCATAGTGGCGGCGTGTTGTGGTCACGCCGACCGCATCGCGACCCTGCGTACAGAGCTCCCCAAAAGTCTTCGCCTCTTGGAGGCGGAACGGCTGCTGGACGTGATGCTTGGCACGCAAACATTCCCTGGCGCTTCCGAGCTCCCGGACTTTGCGGCGACGCAGGTTTGGAAGGTGACGGTGAACGCGACGCTCACGCCGGAGGAGTTGTTCGAGGCCACCCTTCGCTTCGCACAGGTCGCATTGAGCTCCCGTTTCAAGAAGCCGGTTGGAGCTGCCGTCGAGAAATGGGCTCGCCAGCGGTGGGGCGCAGAGATGCCGTCGCCGTCTCATTTCGCTACCCCCAAGCTCGCTATACCTGCCATCCAGCGGGGGCTAGAAACGTCAGGGCTGGCCGGAGTCACTACTGTTCTCCTCGCGGCTGAGCAATACCAACGTCTTCGCCTACCGCCGGATCTCCGCGCGTACTTGGTAAGCGTTGCAAAATCGATGCGACCAAGCAGCTATGCGGCATCGGCGCTCGATAACAGCCCAGCTCGGGCTTCCTCAGGCAGTCCTCGGTGATGGCGACGGATTCGCAGCGAGTCGATAACGAGCAGTTCTTCCGGGACGTCATCCGACCGGCGACTTGCTAAGGCGGTACAACTTGCGCCTGTGACTTCCCCGCCATTTGCGAACTTGCGGTACATACCGGAGCCGTTTTTCAACTGACAACAGATACCGTTCCAAGGCCGGAAAGCAAAAGTTAATTCGGCGCGCACCGAAAGGGAGTGCATGCAAACCAGGCAGCTCAAGGTCTCGAACTTCAGAGTCATTTCCGCTCTGGACTGGAAACCAGGCTCGCCTTTCTGTTGCTTGATTGGCGCGGGAGACTCAGGCAAGTCCACGTTGCTCGACTCCATGGAGGCCGCCCTTTTCCTCGCGTTGGCTCTCGTTCACCGAGCCGGACTTCCTGAACTGCGACGCCTCCAACTCCATCGTCATCGAGGCGACGGCATGCCTATCCATTCCAGTTGGCGCATGTCCTCGTCAGACACCCATCCATGAGCGTAGAGGCGACGCCCGTTCTCCAGCATGTGACGCACGACCTCCGACTTGCGCTTACGCATCGCAGCTCACCTCCTTCAGCGTTGGAGCTCAGCGGGCAGGAAGACCGCGTGCACGCCGCGATTACGCACAAGGTGCAGCAGACGGAGCGCGGGCCCTTGAGGCCGGCCGAGGCCGAGCTCCCAACGCCGCAGTTGCTTCGCCGTCGTGTTGATCAGCGTCGCGAAATGATCCAGTGCCAAGTGGTCGCGCTCGCGGATGGCCCGGACTTCCCGCGGCGCCAGCGGATCCGGCGCCTGCATCCCGTCGATCTCGAAACCGCGGCGCTGCTCATCGCTGATCAGGCCTTCCCGGTGCCACTGGCGGCCCTCATTCAACAGCCGCTCCACCAACGCCGACTTACGTTTCCGCATCACAGTCCACTTCCTTCAGTTTTCCTCGACCGGCCGCTTCATCCAGTTCCCATGCGGACATGGCCATCAGCATCAGGCCCTGTCGTTGAATCAGCCGGATCGAAGTCAGTTGAATGTCGGCCACCTCGTTCTTCGCGTACCCCTCGATGAAAAACCAGGAGCCGCCCTTGCGATTCGCGACGAGCACGCGATAGCCGACTCGTTTGCCGGCGCCGGATCGTGCGATCCGCTTCTTGAAGAGTCCACTACCGAGATCTGCATCGATCAGCCCGCGTGCCATTTCAGCCACGGCCCGGCAGAGAGCCCCGTCTCTGCACGCCCTGCTTCCTCATCCAGCGCTGAAAGCCCGGCATCACGTAAACGGCGCGACTCATGTTCACCTTCCCGCGTGACTGCGATGGCGAACAGTGCCACGTCTTGCCAGACGCCGCATCGTCCTGAAGAGGGCCGACTGTCGGGGGAGCTTGCCCGCTATTCCGGCGCTACCGTCCCCACCGCCTTCAACGCCGCGAGCGTCGACGCATGCGCCTGCACCAGCGCGGGCGACTGGTCGAAGCGCTGCGCGTAGCGGCGCTTGAACGGATCCTCGCTGTCGCGATCCAGGCTCAGCAGATCGCGGGCGCGCTGTGCGACCGGCAGCGGCGTGGCGCCCGCGTCGGCCAGCCCGTCGATCGCCTCGTCCAGCATCGTGATGAGACGGCTCAACGGCTCCAGCCAGCGCATCTCGTCGCTGAAGGCCAGGACCTGAAGGAACTCGCCCGCGCTCTGCGGGCCGTGGGTCTTCTGATAGTCGCCTCGCTCGAGCTCGACCAGGGCGCGGTGGAGTTCGAGCAGGCTGCGGCGAAGCTGGTGGCAGGCGTCGGTCGACATGATGAGCAAGGCAAGCGGATGGAGATCGCAGCATAGCCATCCGCCCCCCCGCGCGCCTGCCTCTTCCGGGTGAGCAGCGGGCGCGGGATCCCCCTCTGGAGGGACTCCCGCGCGTGATAGCCTCGCGCCCCATGTCCCAGCATCCCTCCGCCGACCCGCCCTCCCCGATGGACGGCGATGGCGCCGCTCCCGACGTCCGCTCCCGCGCCTCGCTGCCCGAGGTCCTGCTGCTCGCCAGCGTCTTCGTCATCGCAGCCTGCGGCCTGGTCTATGAACTCGCCGCCGGCGCGCTCGCCAGCTATCTGCTCGGCGATTCGGTCCTGCAGTTCTCCACCATCATCGGCGCCTACCTGTTCGCGATGGGCCTGGGCTCCTGGCTGTCGCGCTACATCGACCGGCAACTGGTCGCGCACTTCCTGCGGCTGGAGCTGCTCGTGGGCGTCATCGGCGGCCTGATGCCCGCCGCGCTGTTCACCGCGCACAGCCTGCTCCCGCCCTCGCAGGTGCTGGCCTTCCGCGTGCTGCTCTACGGACTGGTGCTGCTCGTGGGCACGCTGGTCGGGCTGGAGATCCCGCTGGTGATGCGCATCCTCAAGCGCCACTTCCGGCAGCGCTATGCGCTCAAGGAACTGGTGTCGCAGGTGCTGACCTTCGATTACCTCGGCGCGCTGCTCGTCGCCGTCGCCTTCCCCTTGCTCTTGGTCCCCAACCTGGGTCTGGTGCGCACCGGCCTGTTCTTCGGACTGCTGAACGTCGCCGTCGCGGTGTGGGCGCTGTGGCTGTTCCGCGCGGAGCTGCGCGCGTGGCGCTCGCACGCGCTGACCTGCGCCGTCTCCATCGCGCTGCTGCTCGCCGCCATGGCCGGGGCGGACCGCCTCAGCACCTGGGCCGAGGACCGCTTCTACGGCGAGCAGATCGTCTTCAAGGAGAGCAGCAGCTACCAGCGCATCGTCGTCACCCAGGGCGCGGGCGGGACGCGGCTGTTCCTCAACGGCAACCTGCAATTCCACTCGCGCGACGAGTACCGCTATCACGAGGCGCTCGTGCATCCCGCGATGGCCGCCCAGGGCGCGCCGCGCAAGGTGCTGGTGCTGGGCGGCGGCGACGGCATGGCCGTGCGCGAGATCCTGCGCTACCCCTCCGTCGAGCACATCACGCTGGTCGAGCTGGATCCGCACATGACGACGCTGTTCTCGACGATGCCGGTGCTCAAGCAGCTCAACAAGGGGGCGCTGCTCAGTCCCAAGCTCAGCATCGTCAATGCCGACGCCTTCGGCTGGCTGGAGACGAACGACGAGACCTACGACGTCATCGTCATCGACTTCCCGGACCCGAGCAATTTCGCGCTGGGCAAGCTCTACACGGCCAGTTTCTACAAGCTGGTCGACCAGCGCCTGAGCGCCTCCGGCTATGCGGTGATCCAGTCAACCTCGCCGCTGGTCGCGCCGCGGGCGTTCTGGACCGTGGTCAACACGGTGGAGTCGGTGGGGCTGGTCGCAACGCCGTATCACGCGCACGTGCCGAGCTTCGGCGAATGGGGCTACGTGCTGGCCAGCCATCGACCGTGGGCGATGCCGCGCCAGTTGCCGGCCGGTCTGCGCTTCCTGAGCCTGGACGGCATGCCGGCGCTGATGAACTTCCCGCCCGACATGGCACGGCCTGAAGGGCTGGAAGTGAACCGGCTCTCCAACCAGGTGCTGGTCCACGAGTTCGAGCGCGAATGGGGCAAGCTGCATTGAATCGGCGTGGGCTGCTGACGCGGGCGCTGGCGAGCTCGCTGGTGCCGATGCTGTCCGCCTGCGGGCGCGACGCGCGGCCCGTGGCGGACCGGCTGGCCGCCCGCTTGGCGGCGATCCCCGGCGGATGGACCGGCGCGAACTGGGAGCGCGGACACCGCCTGCGCGGCGCCCTGCCCGCGTGGCCGGCGGCGGCGGGCTCGCCGAAGCGGGCACAGGTGCTGGTGCTCGGCGCCGGCATCGCGGGGCTGGCCTGTGCGCGCCGGCTGCGGCTGCGCGGCATCGAGGTCGCGCTGCTCGATCTGGAGGATCGCCCCGGTGGCAACAGCCGTGGCCATCGCATCGGCGCGGGCCCGGCGCTTGGCGAGGGTCTTCGCTGCCCGCTTGGCGCGCACTACCTGCCCACGCCGGGCCCCGACGCCGTGGAAGTGCGGACGCTGCTGGAGGACCTCGGGCTCGCCAGCTTCGAGCACGGCCGCTGGGTCTACGACGAGCGCTGGCTCTGCCACAGCCCCCAGGAGCGGCTCTGGTGGAACGATCAATGGGTCGACGGCCTGCTGCCGCCGGCGGAGACACCCGAGCTGCAGGCGCAGTACCGCCGCTTCGGGGAGCTCGTGGAGCAAGCGCGCCGCGAGATCGGCTTCTCGATGCCGAGTTCCAAGCATGCCTGGTCGCCCGCGCATCAGGCGCTGGACGCGAAGACCTTCGCGGCGTGGCTCGACGAGCAGAGGCTGACAGCCGCGCCGCTGCGCTGGTATCTCGACTACTGCTGCCGCGACGACTATGGCGCCGAGGCCTCGCAGGTGTCGGCCTGGGCGGGGCTGCATTACTTCGGCAGCCGGCATGGCTTCATGAGCGGCGAGGAACGCGAGGCCGTGCTGACTTGGCCGCAAGGCAATGGCTGGCTGTCGGAGCGCCTGGCGGCGCCGCTGTCGGACGCCTTCCACGGCGGCCGCACCGCGGTGCGTCTTCGCGAGGAACGGCATGGCGTTCAGGTGCTGGTCTGGAATGACCGGGAGCAGACCGCCGAGCGCTGGGAAGCGGACCAGGTCGTGATGGCGATGCCGCTGTTCATCGGCGCGCGGCTGCCAGAGCAGCCGCCGGCCGCATTGACCGAAGCGGCGCGCGGCATGCGCTACGCGCCGTGGCTGGTCGCCAATCTGCTCCTCGACGCGCCGCCGCTGGAGCGGCTCGGCGCACCGCTGTCGTGGGACAACGTCGTCTATGGGGGCGAGGCGCTGGGCTACGTGAACGCGGACCAGCAGGACCTCGACCCGAGCCGCGGACCGCTGGTGCTGACGGCCTATCGCGCGCTGCGCGAGTCGCAGCGCAAGGATCTGCTTCAGGACGACTGGCGCGCCTGGGCCGGCCGCGTGCTGGCCGACATGGCGCCGCTGCATCCGGACCTGCCGGAGCGGCTGCAGCGCATCGAGCTGATGCGCTACGGGCACGCGATGAGCATTCCGCATCCGGGGCTGCGCGGCTCGGCGCCACTGGGTGCGCTGCGCGAGCGCGCACAGGGCCGGCTGCACTTCGCGCATGCGGACTTGGCGGGCTACTCGGTGTTCGAGGAAGCGTTCACGCAGGGAGAGACGGTGGCGGCCAGGCTGCTCAAGAGCGACCGCGCGGGACGTTGATCCCGCCCCTCCGTCACGGGAAGACCGCGTCGACGCCACGTTCCCGCATCATGCGTAGCAGCCGCAGTTCCGCGCCATGCGGCTTGCCTTGCCCGAGCTCCCAGCGCCGAAGGCGCTTGGCGCTCGTATTGAGCAGACCCGCCAACGTGTAGACGCAATAAGACGTCTGTTCCCGAATGGACCGGATCTCCTTGGGCGTCAGCGGCTCGGGCGGCAACATGCCCGCATGTTCGATGCGACGGATCGCCGCATCGTCGAACAGGCCGCAAGCATGAAGCTCGCGGCTGGTTCGGAGCAATTGCTTGACCGTCTCGCTCTTACGTTTGCGCATCACAGTTCACCTCTTTCAGTTGTCGAGTTCCCGCCTTCTCGGCCAAAGCCGAGTCGGACAGCGACGTCAGTTCACGGGCGATCGCGCGGCACAGCTTGAGCCCCGGCGGGTCGACGCTCTCCATCTCGCTCTTGGCATAGCCCCTGATGAAGAACCAAGAACCGCCGCTTCGCCTTGCCACAAGCGCTCGGTACCCGCTGCTTTTGCCCGCGCCACATCGTGCGATCCGCTTCTTGACGAGTCCACTACCGAGATCTGCATCGATCAGACCCCGTGCCATTTCAGCCACGGCATCGCACAGGTCGCTGTCTCCGCAGCCCCTGCTTTCGCATCCAGCGCAGAAAGCCACCGATCACGAATACCAACCCGGCCATGTCCACTCCCTGCATCACGGCAATGCAGGACAGTGCCAGGTTTTGACCGTTCTGACTTCGTGCTGAAGGCGGCACCCCGAAGGGGGTGTCGGTGTTCGCCGAGGCACGCATCCCGCGTGCCGGGCGCTCGGCCGCCCGTTCAGCCGCCCGTGACCGGCGGGAAGAACGCCACTTCCGAGCCGTCCTTCACCGGCGTGTCCTCCGGCAGGATCTGCTGATCCAGCGCGCAGCGGATCGCCTTGCCTCGCGCCAGCGCCTGCGCATGCGCCTCGTCGCTGGCGATCAAGGCATCGCGGATCGAGCCCAGCGTCGCGCCCGCGTGATGCGCGATGCGCTCGTCGGTCCCGAGGGCCTCGCGCAGCGAGGCGAAGTAGCGCACGGTGATCGTCATCTCAATACAGCTCGTCAGGTCGCACCAGGACGCGGGATCCCGGATCAGAACAGGTCGTTGAAGGACAGGAAGCGCAGCAACTGCCCGGGCTCGACCGTGCTGCCCGGCGGCAGGTCGATCAGGCCGTCGGCCCAGGCGGCCGAGCTCATCACGCCCGAACTCTGGTTGCCGAACAGCTGCAGTCCGCCCGCGTCGCTCAGCTTCGCGCGCAGGAACTCGCGGCGCTTGTCGGCCTTGGTCCACGTGAACTCCGCCGGCAGGTGGAAGCCGCGCGGCGCCAGTTGCGTCGCGCCCTGCATCCGCAGCAGCACCGGCCGCACGAACAGCAGGAAGGTCACGAAACTCGACACCGGATTGCCCGGCAGCCCCATGAACCACGTGCGGCCGCCAACGCTGGTCACCTCGCCGAAGGCCAGCGGCTTGCCCGGCTTGATCGCGATCTGCCACAGGTCCAGCCGGCCTTCGCGCTCGAGCGCCGGCTTCAGGTGGTCCTCCTCGCCGACGGACACGCCGCCGGAGCTGAGGATCAGGTCCGCGTCCTTCGCCGCGTCGCGCAGCGCGGCGCGCGTCGCATCCAGCGTGTCGGGCACGATGCCCAGGTCCCGCACCTCGCAGCCCATCGCCAGCAGCAGCGCATGCAGCGTCGTGCGGTTGGAGTTGTAGATCTGGCCCGGGCCGAGCGGCTGGCCCGGCAGCACCAGCTCATCGCCGGTCGAGAACAGCGCCACGCGCGGCCGCGCCGCCACCGTCAGCGACGCCGCCCCCGCGGTGGCGGCCAGTCCCAGCGACGCGGCATTCAGGCGCGATCCGGCGCTCAGCACCGTTTGACCGACTCGCAGGTCCTCGCCGCGGCGGCGGATGTGAAGGCCCGGCGTCAGCGCGCCGCGGATGCGGACCTGCCCGAGGCTCGCGCCCGCGGGATCGGCGATCGCCTCGCACTGCTCCTGCATCAGCACGGCATCGGCGCCCGCCGGCACGGTCGCGCCGGTGAAGATCCGCGCCGCCGTGCCCGGCTGCAGCGCAACAGGCACCGAGCCCGCCGGCACGCGTTGCGAGACCGGCAGCACCGCGCCCTCGCCGCCCTGCGCCGCCAGCTCAGCCACGTCGGCCGCGCGCATCGCGTAGCCGTCCATCGCGCTGTTGTCGTACGGGGGAACGTCCAGCGGCGAGACCAGGTCCTGCGCCAGCACGCGGCCGCGCGCCAGCGGCGTCGTCACCGACTCGGTCCGGCCCAGCGCCGACACCTGCGAGAGCAGGCGCTCGAGCGCCTCCTCCATCGGCATCATCGGCGCGCGCGCGCCGGCAACCGGTGCCGGCCTGGCGTCGGACGCGGGTCCCGATGCGGCTTCAGACATGCTCGACGATGAACTGCTTGACCTGCTCGACGGAGACCGGAAGCACCGTCACGCGCTTCGGGCGCGACTCCAGATCCGCGAGCGCGGCCGGCCGCGGCGGCACCAGGCCCAGCGCTTCCTCGATCGTCGCGGCGAACTTCGCCGGCAGCGCCGTCTCCAGCACCAGCATCGGCACGCCCGGCTGCCGGTTCGCGAGCGCGACCTTGAGACCATCCGCCGTGTGCGTGTCGATGATCACGCCGTACTGCGCATGGCATTGGCGGATCGTCGCGACACGGTCCTCATGCGTGCTGCGGCCCGAGACGAAACCGTAGCGCGACGAGATCCGCGCGCGCTCCTCGGCGCTGATCTCGAAGAAGCCCTTGGAGGCCAGCTCCTCGCCGAACAGCCGCTTCACGCGCGCGGCGTCACGGTCCAGCAGATCGAAGACGAAGCGCTCGAAGTTGCTGGCCTTGGAGATGTCCATCGACGGGCTGGAGGTCTCCAGCGTGTGCTCGGCGCCGCGCGGGCGGTAGACGCCGGTGCGGAAGAACTCGTCGAGCACGTCGTTCTCGTTCGTGGCCACGACCAGGCGCTGGATCGGCAGGCCCATCATGCGCGCCACATGGCCCGCGCAGACGTTGCCGAAGTTGCCCGAGGGCACGGTGAAGGCCACGCGCTCGCCCTCCCCCTTCGTCGCCTGGAAGTAGGCCGCGAAGTAGTAGACGACCTGCGCCAGCAGCCGTGCCCAGTTGATCGAGTTGACCGTGCCGATGCGATGGCCGCGCTTGAACTCGAGGTCGTTCGAGACCGCCTTGACGATGTCCTGGCAGTCGTCGAACACGCCCTGCACGGCGATGTTGTGGATGTTGGGATCCGCCAGGCTGAACATCTGCGCCTGCTGGAACGGGCTCATGCGGCCGTGCGGGCTCAGCATGAAGACCTGGATGCCGGCCTTGCCGCGCATCGCGTACTCGGCGGCGCTGCCGGTGTCGCCCGAGGTCGCGCCCAGGATGTTCAGCGTCTCGCCGCGGCGCTGCAGCTCGTATTCGAACAGCTGTCCGAGCAGTTGCATCGCCATGTCCTTGAAGGCCAGCGTCGGCCCGTTGGACAGCGCGACCAGCGCCAGCCCCGGCTCCAGCGGCTTGAGCGGCGTGATCTGCGGCGTGCCGAAGACCGCCTCGGTGTAGGTGCGATGCACGATCGCCTTCAGGTCCGCGGCCGGGATGTCGTCGATGTAGAGCGACAGGATCTCGAAGGCCAGGTCGGCGTACGGCAGCCCGCGCCAGCGCGCGAGCGTCGCGG
>Ga0102591_1002167_pt1 | contig 22493 bp, 19 predicted proteins | sample AraplaCol_mCL_r2_2_FD_76860 | JGI IMG/M metagenome (GOLD analysis project Ga0102591, IMG submission 76860) | Arabidopsis root microbial communities from North Carolina, USA - plate scrape MF_Col_mCL_r2 (SPADES assembly) (version 2) | ecosystem: Host-associated > Plants > Roots > Endosphere... | reverse complement strand
CGGCGGATTTGCGAAGGACCTTCTGTCGCAGCCGTCTTCGGGAAAAACATGCGCTCGAAACGCTGGTTCAGGAATGGTTTTCCCGAAGACGGCTGCGACAGAAGGTCCTTCGCAAATCCGCCGGTCCTCCCATTGAAATCGCCGGGTGCGGCGGCACTTTAATTTGCGTGGTTGCGGGCTCCCGAAGAACCCGTGCTGGACCTTTTCAAGGGGATGTACCCATGTCCGATAATGCTGCCAAAGCCCGCAAGCAGGCCGATCTCAAAACCCCGTCCGATCTCGGCAGCAATGCCGTCAAGGATATCGCCGCCGCACTCACCACGCTGCTCGCAGATGTCCTTGCCCTCTATCTCAAGACCAAGAATTTCCACTGGCACATGTCCGGCCCGCATTTCCGCGATTACCATCTGTTGCTGGACGAGCAGGCCGAACAGATCTTCGCGATGACAGATGACATAGCAGAACGCGCCCGCAAGATCGGCGGCACGACGCTGCGCTCCGGCGGTCATGCCGCCCGCCTTCAGCGCCTGAAGGACAATGACGCCGATTTCGTCACGCCGGATGACATGCTGGCCGAGCTGCGCGACGACAACAAGCAGCTGATCGGCTTCATGCGTGAAACCCACGATCTCTGCGACGAACACAACGATGTCGCGACTGCCAGCCTGATCGAGAACTGGATCGACGAAACCGAGCGCCGTCACTGGTTCCTGTTCGAAACCACCCTCCGCGAGAAGTAATATTCCGGATTTAAGATGCCGGCCGGCGTCGCCTCAGACGCCGGTCGAGCCGAAGCCGCCCGCGCCGCGCGTGGTAGCACTTGCTTCGGTCACCTCCGCCACGCGGGCCTGCGTCACCGGCGCCACGACAAGCTGGGCGATCCGCATGCCGCGGGTGATCACGAAATCCTCGTCGCCGAGATTGATCAGCAGCACCTTCACTTCGCCGCGATAATCGCTGTCGATCGTGCCCGGTGTGTTGAGGCAGGTAATGCCGTGCTTGAAGGCAAGCCCGGAGCGCGGCCGCACCTGCATCTCGAACCCTTCCGGAATTTCGAAGATGAAACCGGTCGGCACCAGCGCCCGCTTGCACGGCGCGATCGTCATTGGCGCGTCGTCGGTCACGGCCGCTCGCACGTCCATGCCGGCGGCGCCGGTCGTCTCGTAGGATGGCAGGTCGAGGCCCGCGCCATGCGGCAGGCGGACGAGATTGAGCTTGGGCGAGGAGGGGGCGTGCATGTTCATCAGCCATTACTTTGCCGCCGAAGCCGGCAGGTCAATTGCATTGGCGGGCTTTAATCGCTAGATACCGCGGCAATTCACAGGATTTGGACGATGCCCGAGACCATTGCCGAGGCGGTATCCCGCCGTCGCACATTCGCAATTATTGCCCACCCGGACGCGGGCAAGACGACGCTCACCGAAAAGCTGCTGCTGTTCGGCGGCGCCATCCAGCTCGCCGGCGAAGTCAAGGCCAAGAAGGATCGCATCCAGACCCGTTCGGACTGGATGAAGATCGAGCGCGAACGCGGCATCTCGGTCGTCACATCGGTGATGACCTTCGAATATGACGGCAACGTCTTCAACATTCTCGATACGCCGGGCCACGAAGACTTCGCCGACGACACCTACCGCACGCTGACGGCAGTCGATGCGGCCGTCATGGTCATCGACGCCGCCAAGGGTATCGAGCCGCGCACGCTGAAGCTCTTCGAAGTCTGCCGCATGCGTGATATTCCGATCATCACCTTCATCAACAAAATGGACCGCGAAAGCCGCGATCCCTTCGAGATCCTCGACGAGGTGGAAGAGAAGCTGGCGCTGGATACGGCGCCGATCACCTGGCCGGTCGGCCGCTCGAAGACCTTCTGCGGTTCCTACAATATTGCCGCCAACACGGTGCGCGGGTCGGATACCGAAATCGAGGGAACGCCGGTCAACGGCCCGCAGAGCGTTGCCGGCCGGTTGCCGGAAAACGAGCGCCAGGCATTCGTCGAGGAGACGGAGCTGGCGATCGAGGCCTGCCGCCCCTTCGACCGCCAGGCCTTCCTGGAAGGCCATATGACGCCGGTCTTCTTCGGTTCGGCGTTGCGCAATTACGGCGTTCGCGACCTCATCAACGCGCTCGGCGATTTCGCGCCGCCGCCGCGTGACCAGGTCGCCGATACCAGGACGGTGCATGCGACGGACGACAAGATGACGGCCTTCGTCTTCAAGATCCAGGCCAACATGGACCCCAACCATCGCGACCGCATCGCCTTTGCCCGCATCTGCTCCGGCAAGCTCGAGCGCGGCATGAAGGCCAGGCTCGCCCGCACCGGCAAGCAGCTTGGCCTGACGGCGCCGCAATTCTTCTTCGCCTCGCAGCGCCAGCTCGCTGACACCGCCTATGCCGGCGATGTCGTCGGCATTCCCAACCACGGGACGCTCCGGATCGGCGATACGCTGACCGAAGGCGAATCCCTGGTCTTCCAGGGCGTGCCGAACTTCTCGCCGGAAATCCTGCGCCGCGTGCGCCTGGAAGACGCGATGAAGGCAAAGAAGCTCAAGGAAGCCCTGCAGCAGATGGCCGAGGAAGGCGTCGTCCAGCTGTTTTCGCCGGAAGACGGCTCGCCGGCGATCGTCGGCGTCGTCGGCGCCCTGCAGCTCGACGTGCTGAAGGAGCGGCTAATGGCCGAATACGGCCTGCCCGTCTCCTTCGAAATGTCGCGTTTCTCCGTCTGCCGCTGGATCTCGGCCGATCAGCCGGCCGATCTCGACAAGTTCCTCACCGTCAAGCGCGGCGATATCGCTCGCGATCTCGACGGCGATCCGGTCTTCCTCGCCCAGGACGGTTTCTCGCTGCGTTATGAGTCTGAGCGTTATCCGGCGATCAAGATGGTCGCCATCAAGGAATATCACGCCGCAAAGGCGGCGTGATCGGTTGGCGGCCTGGGGCTATTTTTCCCGCAGCGCCCGACGGAAGTTCTGGGTGATCGGCTCAGCCAGATAAGCAAGCACGGTGCGGGCCCCCGTCCGGATCATCGCCTCGCTCGACATGCCGGGCAGCAGTTTGCGGCCCTCCAGCTTGGCGAGTTCGCTCTTGTCGATCAGCACGGTCGCGGCGAAATAGGGCGCGCCGCTGCGCTCCTCCACCATCCGGTCAGCCGAGATGATCTCCACGACGCCGTCGAGTGGCGGGAGGTTGTAGCGGGCAAAGGCCGGGAAACTGACGCGCGCGGCCTGTCCGGGGGCGATCGTCTCGACGTCCTCCGGTCTGACCATGGCCTCGACCACGAGCTGCTGCCCGAGCGGCACGACCGTCATCAGTGTCTCGCCGGGTTTCACGACACCGCCCGCCGTGTGGACCTTCAGGTCCATGATGATGCCGTCAACGGGTGCGACCACATTGGTGCGGGCAAGCACGTCCCTGGCGGTACGTTCCTCCTGTCTGAGGTCGAACAACTCCGCCTCGACCTTGCTCAACTCCTCGACGGCCTCGTTGAGCCGCACCGTGCCGAGGTTCAAGCTTTGCATGTCGATCTCGGCCATGGCGCTTTTGGCGCGAGCGATGGCCGCGACGTTGGTGGCGCGCTCTCCCTCGATCTCCCGCTGTTGCCGTTTGAGCAGCAGGTTCCGTTCGCGCGTGACCAACCCCCGCTTGAGCAGACTGTCGAGGTCTTTGGTTTCGCCCTCGAGCGCCTCGATCTGCTTGTCCTCGGTGATGATAAGTTCCTCCAGTCCGGTGATCTCTTCCGCGGTCTGGCGACGGCGCTGGCTGAGAATTTCCCGCTCGTCCTGCAAATTGTGGTGCTTTGCCGCGAAGACGTCACGCTGTGAGGCCACCGCATCCTTTGCCGCTTTGGCGGAGTTTGCGAGCAAGGCGGGATCATACTCGATCTCGGCCTTGCCATCACGCTCGGCCTTGAGGCGAGCTGCCAGCGCCTCGCGCGTTGCTATCCGGTTCTGGATCAGATCAAGCTTCGCCTTTGCCTGTGTGCTGTCGAGGTGGATGAGGACCTTACCCGTCTCGACGATATCGCCGTTGGCGGCATTCAACTCCGCGATGATGCCGCCCTCGAGGTGCTGGATGAGCTTGCGGTCGCCGGCAACCTTGATGACGCCAGGCGCCACTGCGGCGCTGTCCAGCGGTGCAAGCGCTGCCCAACCCAGGGCCCCGCCGAAGAACAGGAACATGATCGCGAATCCGGCGAAGGTCACGCCCGTAAGACGCAACGGTACCGGCGCAGCGGGTGGCGAAACGGGTAAGGGGACGACCTTCATGTCCTTCATGTCTGTTTTCATTTTCATGCCTATTTCGCCACGATGGTCGGCATCTGGGTGACCTTGTGGACCCGCGCGGCGAGTTCATTGAAGACATAGTCGCGTGGGCCGAAGAGGTCCTGTTGGCCTCGGTTGAGCACGAGTATTTTGTCGACCGTCTCCATGATGTTCGGTCGGTGCGCGATCAGGATAACGGTCGTGCCCGCCGCCTTGACCGTGCCGAGGGCTGCGATCAACGCCTCCTCACCGTCGCGGTCGAGGTTGGAATTGGGCTCGTCCAGGATGATGAGGGCCGGGTCGTCGTAAAGCGCCCGCGCCAACCCGATGCGTTGGCGCTGCCCGCCTGAGAGGACCGCGCCGGATTCGCCGATCTCGGTGAGGTAACCCTTCGGCAGTCCTTTGATCAGTTCGTGAACGCCCGCCAGCTGCGCGGCTTTGACCACCTTGTCGAAGACCACGGGGCTGAGCTTTGCGAAACGGCAGATGTTTTCGGAGACGGTGCCGGCGAAGAGCTCGATGTCCTGCGGCAGATAACCGACATAATGACCACGGTCCTCCGCTGCCCATTGGGCAACGTCCATGCCGTCGAGCAAGGCACGCCCTCCGGATGGGCGCCAGGCACCGGCCAGTATTCGCGCCAGACTCGTCTTGCCGGCCGCGCTCTGGCCGATCAGCGCCATTGCTTCACCCGGCTCGAGGTGGAAGCTGATGCCTTTCAGGATAGGCTCGCCGCCCTGCCGGCCAAGCACGATATTGTCGGCCTCGAACCTGCCTTTCGGTCGCGGTAGTGGCAGAACCGGCGTGGCCTCCGGGTGCTGCCCGGCGACGGCGGTGAGACGCTTGTAAGCGGCGCGCGCTCCGACCGTCGCCTTCCATGTTCCGATCGCTTGTTCGACCGGGGACAATGCGCGGCCCATCAGGATTGAGGCGGAAATCATGATCCCGGGTGAAGCCTGGTTCCGAAGGACGAGATAAGCCCCAAGGCCCAGTATGGCCATTTGCAGGGCCAGCCGGTGGCAACGGGCGAGGGCTGCGATGACGCCGCCACGGTTGGCAGCAAGAACCTGTCCTTTGTTTGCCTCGTCCTGCTGGACCTTCCAACCCTCCAGCAGTGGCTTCAACATGCCCATTGCCTGCACGACCTCGGCGTTTCGGATTGCCGCCTCGGCCTGGACGTATGCCCGCGACTGCGCGCTTGCAGCCTCGGTCAACGGCTTGCGTGTGAGGTATTCGTTGAGCAACGCCAACGCAAACAGGACGATCCCGCCGCACAGCGCCAGCCAGCCCAGCCAAGGGTGCATGAAGAATATGGCGGCGAAAAACAGCGGCGCCCAAGGTGCGTCAAGGATAGGGAAGATGCTCGGGCTGGTGAAGAAATTCCGCACCTGGTCGAGGTCGCGCAGCGGCCGGGCATTGGCCTGGCCGGGCGCCGTGGCGGCATATTCCACCGATGCGGTCAGGAGAACCGGCGCCAGGCGCGCGTTCATCCACGATCCGACGGTTGCCAGAAGACGCCCGCGCACCACCTCCAGCCCCGCCATTGTCGCCAGGGCCGCCGCCGCCATCAGCGACAGCATCAGCAAGGTCTCCAGGCTGTGGCTGGACAAGACGCGGTGGTAGACCTGCAGCATATAAAGCGCCCCGGTCAGCATCAGCACGTTGATGCCGGCGCTGAACCAGACCAGCGGCCGGATGGCGCGTCTGGCTTCTTTCATCACCACCTGCAGGGCAGGGGGCTGTTGGTTTGTTTTCATCACTATGTCTCTGGTGTACGAGATTACACAGCATGCAAAGACAGTACGGGGGCAGCCTCGGCTGCCCCCGTTTGCTCAAGTGTCAGGCGACGTCGACAAGGATGTGCTGCATCGCTGTCTGGTCCCCATCCGCGTCCGCCACCTGGAAGGCGAAGTCGAGATTGGCATTCGGCGTCTCGGTCACCGTCGAGGTGAAGCCGATATCCGTGATCTTCAGCACGTCGTTATCGGTGGCGTCGAAGTTCACCAGACTGGTGGTCGCATTGCTGCCGCCGCCAGAGCCGGTCGTCCTGTTCAGGTCGATCGCCGTATTGTTGCCGGTGATCCCGTTGCCCGACTGCATGATCTGGACACCCTGCAGCACGTAGTCTTCGCCGGCGGCGTTGTAGTCGTTCTGCTCGACGATCACGAGACCGTCATTATTGTCGAGCGTGAACTCGCTATTGTACGGGGCCGGCACCTGACCCGTCCTGTAGATGTCGGCATTCGACACATACATGGCCCGCGTGATCGTCGCGTTGTCGTCCGCAGTGCCGGCGATGTTGTCGGCGCCGTTCATGTCGATCAGGTTGAGGATCAGCATCAGGTCCTCGCTGTTGCCGATGCCGTCGAACTTGATGGCCATGGTGCCGGCGGTCGCTGTCGGGGCGGTGGCCTCGTTGGCAATGCCGACATTGCTGTTGAAGAACCGCAATGTGAGCAGTTCGTCTTTCTGGATCGTGTCGCCGGCGACACCGTTGGTGCTCTGCGTCGCAGACACCCACGTCTCATTGTTGTTGCTGACCATCTCGTGGCCACCGATGGTGAAGGTGGCGTCGGCCGATGTGCCTTCGCCATTGTTCGTCAGGCGGAACGGGTTGGATCTGTCGATCGCGTTGCCCGTGAACTGCACGTAGAAGTCTTCATCGACAGCCGTGTTCGGGTCGTCCGCCTGCAGCCGTTCCACCACGATCTGCGGATGGCCGGTATTGCCCGTGGGCTCCTTGGACAAGAGCTCGCTGGTGTGGAGAACGTCGAAGGTGAAGCCTTCGAGCGGGTCGGTCAGGTTGATGGTATAGGTGTCGGCGACCTTGTCGAAGACCAGGGTGCCTCCTGCGGTGCCCGTCTGGACGCCCGCCGCCGGGTCCTTGTCATAGGTGAAGGTGAAGTTGAACGTCGCGGAGGTGAGGTTCTCCGACGCAAGCGTCACATTCGAGGTGAGGAGGTTGCCTCCGCCGCCGCCGGTGATCGTGCCGGTCAGTCCGATCTGGACGCCGGCCGCGCCATTCTGATCGACGAAGTCGGAACCGCCGCCGGTGTAGAATGCGGCCGTGTGAACATCCGCGCCGATGTTGTAGCCGAAGGCTCCGCTGGCCGATGCGTTGAGCACATTCGCCAGGGTCTCATGCTGGATGCCCGTGATAGCGGGGTTGCCATCGAACGGCACGGTGATCGTCGGTCCGTCATCCTCGAAGTTGAAGTTCTGGCCGATATTGTGGGTGGCTGTGGCCTGATCGCCATCACCGTCGGTGATGGTCGCCGTCAGAGTGACGAGGTCGGCGGCAGCCAAGGTCCTGCTATCGTCCGGGTTGGTGGCGTCGGCGTGAACGACCGCCCGGGCCTGGTCGAGGGTGACGACGCCGGCAGCGCTGACGCTGACGGTGAAGACGATCGCACCAGCAGCCGAGCCGGCACGGCCGACGACGTTGCCGCCTTCGATGAAGAGCAGGACGGACTGGCCGGTTTCGGTGTCGGTGAGACCGCTGACATTGGTGACCTGGTTGATGCCGAGCGCATAGGTGATGTCGTCGCCATCTGCACCGGCATTGGAGGTGAAGAAGGTCGAGAAGTCGGCGCTGTCGTTGCCGGCCAGGTTGGTCTCGTCGACCGTCAGCTCCGGGGGGACGCCGGTTGCCGTGATCGTCGGTCCGTCGTCGTCGAAGTTGATGAAGGAGCCGACCTCTTCGTTATAAGCGTTGCTGACCTCACCGCCATAATGCACTTCCTTGACATCGAAAAAGTCATGCTCGGTGTCGATATTCGCGATGGTAAAGCGGTCAAAGGTTCCGCCAGCCCCGCCCGCGGTGGTGAAATCGATCGTCACGCCCTCGCCGACATTCTCCAGGATCAGGCCATTGCCGGTGAGGTTGACGGTGATGCCGAGCGCCGCGGCAGTCGTTGCGACGCCGTTCAGTTTGAAGGTCACGCCGGTGATATTGATCTCGGTATCATTGTCGTCACCGGGGAACGCCGCGCCTTCAACATTGTCGTTGTTGTTATAGGCATGGATCTCGATGTCAGCCAGGCTGTCGGTCGGCGTGGACTGCGAGATCGTAAAACCCGCGCTGGAGACGTTCTCGAGGTGAGAGCCGTAGTCAGGCGCGGTTGGCGTGTCGGTAAAGTCTTTGCCCGCGCTCTGGGTGCCGCCGGTGATCAAGTCGATTTGAAGCTCGCGGCCGAAGCGGACGTCTTGCGATGCGACACCGAAGCCTTGCGTGCTGACATTGACTTCCGCTTGCACGCCGGCGTCGTGAGCCGTGACGAGAATCTTCTGCGGACTCGCTGCATCGGCGTCGAGAATATACCAGTTGTTGTGTCCGGACGGGGCGTCGTCAAGCTGGCTGAAATTCACCACCGACGTTCCGGTGACCGAGGCGAATACCTTGTTGGTCAGATCGATGCGGTCGTCGGGGTTGGTCGCATCGGTATGGAGCAAGGGCACGTATTGAACCGTATAGAGGTCCGCATTGGTGGCGCTGGTGCTGATCAGTGCGAGCGAGAAGGCAAGCGGCCCGGTCTCGGCGGGTTCGGCGAGCGGGTTGGCAGTACCAATGACGCCGATCACGACGTTTGGATGCGTCGGATCCTGGAACAGCCAGACATAATTGCCATCCACCGTCCGGATGCCGCTGTTGACGCCGACTGTGGTGGAAAACGGGGTCCCGGAAGAATTCTGTGTGAGAACGACCGAGGTGATGGTTTCTCCAGCGCTCGCCGAGGCGACCACGAAGTTGCTCTGGTAGGCGACCTCCGGTGAGGCTAGCCCGCCCGCAGCGTCGAGACCCAACAGATATTGCAGCGTGGTGTTGCCGACGTGCGGCGGAGCAGAGGGGCTGATATCGTCGTCGGTCAGACCGGCGGTTTCATCGATGATGATGTCTTGGGTCGTGATGTCGAGTGCCATGGAGATTCTCCCTCAGATTGGATCGCATTAAGAGGAGGGATACAATCCTTAGGTGCAAAAATGCACCCGCCCGGGTCTACCCCTTGCGCATTGAACTTACGGCGCTCAATTGACTGCCGCTGTCTCGGCGATCAAGAGCACTAGTCCATTTCAGCTTGAGGGCATTAAGACCAAAGTCCATGTGTGTATTAAGACAAAAGTCCCAATCGAGAGGTTGAAAACAACTCCAAAGCTTACTTTCTCAAAAAATACAAGAGACAGTTGGTAAGGTTCGGAATAAATCTAAGAAAGACTGGCGACAACCCCTCGTGCCCACGCGAGAATTTCTTCTCAACTTTATATATACTGCAAATTCATCTGAAATGCACTTAGACAGTTTGAGCTACAAGCAAAGCGATATTGAGCCGCGTTGCGCCTTTTTCTGTGTGTTCACGGCGGAATACATCGCATCCGTATCTGCCGAGTACCCGCGGCGTCACGGATAGTCGAAAACACAAGACAGTCTTCTGGTTGTGATAAGAAAGGTAAGTTGGGATAAGAAGAAGCTAAAGTGACCTCGGGAGCGAGCAGCGACTTACAGTCTCGCCGGAAGACGGCTCGTCGGCGGTCTGTGTTCCTCGCGTAGGACGGTTTCTCGCTGCTTTATGAGTCCGAGCGTTATCCGGCGCTCAAGATGGTCGCCATCAAGGAATATCACGCCGCCAAGGCGGCTTGATCGCCAAAGCAATCCCAGGAAAAGTGTGAAACGGTTTTCCGTCCGGGATTGCGGAAGGATAAAAGATCACGGCAATCCCAGGAAAAGTGCGAAGCGGCTCTAGCCGCCGAGCTGTTCCGCCAGGAAATCGACGACGGCGCGCACTGCCGGCAGCTGGCCGCGCCGGTGCGGCATCAGGATCGTCGTCTCGATACTGCCAGCCGTCCATTCCGGCAGCACCCGCACCAGCCGCCCGTCTGCCAGCGCCTTCCGGCAGACGGATGTCGGCAGGCAGGTAATGCCAAGCCCGGCAGCGGCCGTTTCCATCAGGACATAGGGCTCATCCGCCGCCATGACGGATTGCAGCGAGACGAGCGCCTCATCGCCGTGATCGGTGTAGAGCCGCCACTGATTTTCGGTCAGGCTGGTCATGATCGTTGCGTGCTCCGCCAGTTCCTCCGGCCGGCGCGGTTGCCCGTGCTTGCTGATATAATCCGGCGAAGCGAGAATGAGGAAAGGGTGGCTGGCGAGCTTGCGCTGCACCAGCGCCGAATCCGGCAGCGGCCCGCGGTGGCTGCGCAGCGCGATATCGAAGCCTTCCTGCACGATATCGACGAAACGGTCGGTTACATGCACGGAAAGCCGGAGCTTCGGATAGCGTGCCGCCAGCGCCGGCAGATGTTCCGTCAAGGTAAACTGCGCCGTCGGCACCGAGGCGGTGAGACGAACGCTGCCGGCCGGTTCGGCCAGATGCCGCCGCACGATGCCCTCGGCCATCTCCGCCTCGATCATCGAGGCCTGGGCATGCTGAAAGAATTCCCGGCCGAGCTCGGTCAGCGCGAAGCTGCGCGACGTGCGCTGGATCAGCCGGACGCCGAGGCGCCCCTCCAGCTCGGCAACCCGTTTGCTCACCGTCGATTTCGGAATGCCGAGATGCCTGGCCGCGGCGGTAAAACTGCCGCTGTCGACGGCCTGCACGAAGAGATGAAGATCGTTGAGGTTGAAAAGCGCCATGACCATCTTCCATCAATGTAGACATTGCGATGCATTTATAGCCTCTCTCGTAAGATCGTCCACATCAGCACATTGATCATGTCAAAAACGAGTCAATTCTGAAAGGAACGATTGATGTCACCCATATTGTTTTACGGCGTGCCGGAAGGCTGCTCCTTCGGCTCGATCGTCGCACTGGAATGGTCGGGCCTGCCTTATCGGCTCTGCCGCGTCGAGATGCCGGAAATGGTCTCCACCGATGACTACGTCAGGATCAACGCAGTCGGCGAAACGCCGTCGCTGCTGCTCGATGATGGCAGGACGATCAGCGAAAGCATGGCGATCCTCCACCATATCGGCGCTCGAGCGATCGGCAACGGTCTGGGCTTTGCGCAGGGGTCGGAGGATTTCGATCGTCTGAACCAGATGCTCGCCTTTCTCAACACCACCTTCTTCAAGGCCTTCGGCCCGCTCTGGTATGCGTTCGAACACCCGCTGGAGCCGCAGCAAAAGCAGGCCCTCACCGCCTATGGCATCGCAGCGGTCGAAAAGGCGCATCAGACGCTGGAGCGTCTGCTCGATGCGCGTGAATGGCTTCTCGGCAACGGGCCGAGCCTGGCGGATGCCTATTTCGTCGGGATCGCTCGCTGGAACGATTTCCACAAGGTCGTCGACCGCCGACAGTTTCCTGGCCTGCACCGTCTCTATGAGCGCATGCAGCAGGAGCCGGCCGTGCGTTTTGCCCATGCGATCGAGCATCGGCAGGAGGCGAAAAGCAGCGGCGGTTTCCGCGGCGAGGTCGATCTGGCCGAGGCGCTAGGCCTGTTGAAACAGGCGGCCTGAAAACCATGGCCATCGCATCTTCGGGTGCGATGGCCAATGTTCAATCAGCCGGCAGCGACGATCTCGATTTCGACCAGCCAGTCGTCGCTGAGCGTTTCGACGATGATGGCTGTGGTCGGTACGGCGCGGCCGCCAAGTGCCCGAAGGCGGGCATTCTGGTTCGCCTCCACAAAGGCACCGTCGCGCAGATAGCTCGTCAGCCGCACGATATTGTCGACGGTCATATCAGCCGAGGCGAGGATGGTGCGCAGATTGGACCAGATGAGCTCCAATTGCCCGTCCAGGTCGACGCCCGCCATTCCCTCTTGATCGAGACCCATCGTGCCGCTGACGAAGAGCAGCCGCGTGGGATGCCTGACCTCCAGCGCATGGATATAGTCGGGGCTCGCCGGATAGATCCCGCTTGCCGGATTGCGTTCGATCATCTCCATGCGATTTGCCTCCCCGAATATTCTGTTGAAGAATGCCAGTATCGGCGATTATTTTTCGGCAAGAAGGGGATTTTACCGAATGACGAAAAATACAGAGGATCTTCGGCAAAGACGTGCGCAGCAGCCGGCCATCGATGTCGTCGACCGAAAAATATTAGCCGCACTCGCCGCCGACAGCAGCCAGAGTTATGCCAGGCTTGGCGAAGCGGTCGGCCTGTCGGCGCCGGCCGTGCACGAGCGCGTGCGCCGTCTCCGGCAATCCGGCGCGATCAAAGGCGTGCATGCCGCGCTGGATGGCGCAGCGCTTGGCAAACCGTTGCTTGCTTTCGTGCATGTGGAGGCGGCCGGCTGGGGCAAGAGCGAGCGGCTGATGCAGGTCCTGCGGTTTCCCGAGGTCGAGGAGATGCATTCGGTCGCCGGCGATGCCAGCGTTCTCTTCAAGGTCCGCACGGCGAGCCCGCAGGACTTGGAGGCTTTTCTGGCGCAGATCCATGCCGTTCCCGGTGTCACCGGCACCCGCAGCTATATCGCCCTTTCCACCTATCTGGAGCGTCCGGTCCAGGCCGGCGTCACCGACAGCTGGCCTGATATGCCGCGGCCGGAATAGACAGGCGCTCTGGCTTCCCGGCTAAGCGTCCCGCCGCTCTAATCCTCGCCCTCGAAGCGCGGCAGGTGCTCGATATTCTCCACCCCTGCCAGGGCCGAGCGGCACCATATCTGTTTCTTGGGCGTCAGTTCCCGCCGCTGGTCGATGCTGCCGACGCGGATGCCGATCGCGCCGCCTTCGCCGTCGGTGCGGTAGAGCGGCGATCCGCAATTCGGGCAGAAGAATTGCCGGCTGAGACCGCCGCTGTCGCCATATTTTGCGTAGCCTCTCGGTTCGCCCGACAGGAGCGTCAAACTGTCCGGCCGCGCCGGTGCGGTGACGCGATAGGCCGAGCCGGTCAGCCGCTGGCAATCGGTGCAATGGCAGATCGAAATCCGCTCTGGATCGATCTCCGCCTGATAGCGGATTGCGCCGCAATGGCATCCCCCGGTGATATGCATCGGTTACTTCCTCAAAGCATGTCGCGCAAAAATGTACTGCGGTTTTGCGATCATGAGATGCGATAAACAAAGAACCAAAGCGTGGCAGGCGAACCTGAAAGATCGCCCCACGCCTCAGTCCGCCGGCTGCGCGCCTGGCCGTGTGGCATAGAAGGCCTTGGCGTCGGCCGTGAAGGCGGCCCGCTGATCGGCTTTGGTATAGAACATATGGCCGCCGCGATAAAGTTTCAGCCCGACGCGGCCGCCGGCGAGCGACGGCGGCAGATGATCGACGACATAGCGGCTGACGCCGTAGGGCGTCACCAGATCGCTGTAGCCATGCGCGATCAGCAGATGGAATGCCGGGTTCGAGGCGAGCAGCTGCCGGATGTCGTCGGTGGCGCTGGCCTGGAGGCGGGATCCGCCGCCGCGTCCTCCGCCCCATTCCCAGCGCCGGCTGATATCGCCTTCGAGCAGCGTATAGGTCATCTCCGTCCTGAAGCCGAGTTGGTTGCGGGCGTAATCGGCAAAGGCGCCGCCATAGGCGCGGGTGAAGCCATCGAGGATGGCGTCGTCGCCGCGATCGTAGTCCGATTCCGGGTAGGGATCGGGGGCTGCAAAGGAGGCGTCGTAGGCGCTCATCACCTCGCCGCTGCCCGCGTCGGAATGTTTGACGAAGGAATTGCCGAGGAAGCCGCGGTTGCGGGTGACGATATCCTCGGGAATGCCCGTCAGCTTGGCGACCCTGCCATAGAAGGCGGCGGCCTCGGCGCCCGTCGGCGGCGGTCCGGCCAGCGTCGTCAGATAGTCGCCGAGCGCGAAGGTCTCGGCCTCCTTCTGCTTCTCTTCGTCGAAAGCCTTATGCCGGTCGAGTTCGGCGGCCGCCAAAGACGGCAGTTCGAGGGCTGCGCCGAGCGCGAACTGGTCGGCATTGAACATCAGCTGGCCTTCGAGCAAGGGAGAAAGCATCACCGCGCCGGCGACGATGATGCCTTGGCTTTCCTGCAGCGCCGAGGCGACCTTGGCGGCGCGGAAGCCGCCATAGCTTTCACCGAGAAGATATTTCGGCGAGTTGGAGCGGTTGTTGTGCGCGATATAGAGCGCGATCGCCTTGGCGATGCTCTCAGCATCGGCATTGACGTTGTAATAGTTGGAGGCGTCGTCCGCCTTGACCGTCCGGCTCCAGCCCGTGCCGATCGGATCGATCAGCACGAGATCGGTGAAATCGAGCCAGCTCTGCTTGTTGTCGACGAGTTTCGCATTGGCGCCGTCGCGTCCATCCGGCCCGAAATCGAGCACCTCAGGCCCGACCAACCCAAGATGCAGGAAGGCGGAAGCCGCACCCGGGCCACCGTTGAAGGCAAAGGTCAGAGGCCGGTTCGCCCCGCCATCCCCAGCGACATAGGCAGTGTAGAAGATCGCGCCGGTCTGCGCGCCGTCCTGGCCGAAGAGTGCAAGCGTGCCGGCGGTGGCGGTATAGGCGATTTTCCGGCCGCCGATCGTCAGCTCGTGCTCGGTGACGGAATCGGCCGGCAGCAGCTTCAGCACGCCCTCGCGCGCGCCGCTCTGAATATTGGCCCTCGGCTGACCGCTTTCCTGCGCATGAGACAGGGCAGGGGCCAGCATTGCCGCAAGCGCGGCAAGCAGAAACAGGGTTCGGATGCGCAAGATGTCTCCTCCGGCGATGGGAATGAGAGGCTGAGATAGCGTAGCATCCGCGGCCGGCGACGGGCATCAAGAGATGGTGATGGGCCAGTGAATGAACCAATGAACGAACCGGTGAACGAGTGAGCTGAGCGTGCGGCTCAGCCTGTCTTCTCGACCGCATGGACGTTCACTTCGATTGCCCGGCCGGCCTTCCAGCCGTTGATCGCCGCGCCGAGCCCGAGCGCGACGAAGAGGGCGGCGCACCAGGAAAAACTTCCGGTCCAGCCGCGGATGAGACCGACGATGAGTGGGCCGATGGCGGCAAGCAGGTAACCGACGCATTGCGCCATGCCGGAAAGATGGGCGGCGACATCGGGATCGCGCGAGCGCAGCACGATCGTCGTCATGGCCGCCGCGATCAGCCCACCCTGACCGATGCCCTGCAGCACTGCCCACAGCCAGACTGTCGACAGCGGCGCAAAGAGCAGGCCGAGCAGGGCGGTGACGGCGACGCCGCAGAGGCTCGCATTGATCAGCCGCTGGTCGCGGCCGCGCACCGCGATATGCGGCACGATCAGGCAGGATGCGGCCTGCACCATCACCGACAGGGAAACGATCGCCCCGGCGGTGACGCCGTCGAGTCCGCGTTCGCGCAAGATCGGAACCAGCCAGCCGAAGACGCAATAGGCAAGTGCCGATTGCAGCCCCATGAACAGCGTGACCTGCCAGGCGAGCCGGTCGCGCCAGAGGCCTTTGACGTGGAAGCCATTTCGTCTTGCCTGCCGGCCGCTGCGAAGAACCTCAGGCAGCCAGAGCAGGCTGACGATCAGGGCGGGCAGCGCCCAGATGGCGAGCGCGCCCGCGAGAGACCCGCCCAATCCATGCTCGATCGGCAGCGTCAGCCCGGCCGCACTTGCCGCACCGGCGCAAAGCGCCATCGTGTAGAAACCGGTCATCAGCGCGGCGCGCCCGGCGAAATCCCGCTTCACCAGCCCCGGCAGCAGCACGTTGCCGACAGCGATACAGGCGCCCGCAAGGGCCGTGCCGATGAAGAGCAGCGGCACCGAGGAAAGCCCGCGCAATGCAGTGCCGAGCGCGAGAAGCAGCAGAACGCCGAGCAGCGTGCGCTCAGTCCCGAGGCGCTGGGCAAGACGAGGCGCAAGCGGCGAAAAGGCGCCGAGGCAGACGACCGGAAGCGTCGTCAGCAGGCTGGCGCCCAGCGCGCCGAGGCCGAGCTCCGAGCGGATTTCCGGCAGCAGCGCCGAGGCGCTCGAAAAGACCGGGCGCAGGTTGAAGGCGATCAGCACCAGGCATGCGCCGAGCAGGAAACGACCCGCAGCTCCCCGCTTCGACATTGCCTGCGGCGGCGGAAGGCTGCCGGTCTCGGCGTCGATCAGCAGTTCGTCGGCCGCCTCGAGCGTGCTGGCAGCATGGTTGAAAGGCGTGTTCATGACAGGATCATCCGGTCGAGTGCGGCAAGAACCGGCGCCATGAAACGACGCACCGCCACGTCCGCTTTGTCGGGATCGCCGGTCTCGATGGCGTCGACGATATTGGCATGCGCCTGCATATCGGGTTCCGGAATATCCTTGCCGAGCGTTGCCGCGATGGTGTCGGCAATCGAGGCCGAGAAGAAATCATAGATCTCGATCATCGCCCGGTTGCCGGAAGCGGCGATGACGGCCTTGTGGAAGGCGAGGTCGCGTTCGATGAAGGCGGCCTGGTTGCCGCCATCGTAATTGCCGCGTTCGGCAAGCAGCCTGCGCAGCTCGGCCACCGTTTCCGGGGTCTTGCGGATCGCCGTCAGACGGGCTGCCTCGACGTCGAGTGCGCATCGCGCCTCGAACTGGTCGCGCAGGCTGGCGCGCCGTGCCATCGTCAGCGGCCGGCCGGCATCGCGGGTCGAACGGACATAAGTTCCCGAGCCCTGGCGGGTTTCGAGATAACCCTGCGAGACGAGAACGCGCACTGCCTCGCGCACCGTGCCGCGGCTGACGGACAGCATGGCTGACAGCGAGGCTTCATTCGGCAGTTTCTCGCCGACCGCCCAGCGTTTGCCGAGAATGTCGCCGCGAATCGCCTCGATCGCCTCATCGGCGAGATTGGTCTTGCTGAGTGCCCGCATTCCATTACTCATAAAGTCATCCGATGACTTTATGAGTAATGGAATTTCGAAATTCCGTCAATTTGAAATCCGGGCATTAAAAAAGGGTCGCCTCAGCGACCCTTTCCATGAGTTTGGCCTCGAACTGGCCTGGACTGTCTATGCAGCCCCAGGAAGGCGGGGATTAGAGCGAGGGCTGCCTCGCCTTCTTCACCTCTTCCATGCCCGTTACGAGGTCCGAAATCTCATTAGACATTGGATCACCTTCCTTTCGTTCTGTTGCTGATGACTTAAAGTTAGGCTGATTCTTCACAGATGCAAGAAGAAATTCTACATAGGACGCAACCCTGGGCAATGCGGATGTTCACGAGAGAACACAGTGTTTCGCAGAATTTGAAGATGCCGGACGCCACGAAACTGTCATCTTGCGCTTGCAAACCGGCGGCGCGTTAAGCTGTTATTAGCCGCGAGATCAGACAATTTAGAGTATTCCCGTCGGTGCGGCGGCGGGTTCCGGAGCAAGAAAGCCATGTGTCGCTGGGCAGCCTATCGTGGAGACCCTCTCTATCTCGAGGAACTGGTATCCTCGCCTGCCCATTCCCTGATCGAGCAGTCCCATTGCGCCACCCGCGCCAAGACGGCGACCAATGGCGATGGCTTCGGCATCGCCTGGTATGGTGACCGGCCCGAGCCCGGCCGTTACCGCGATATCCTGCCGGCCTGGTCGGATTGCAATCTGAAGAGCCTGGCGCGCCAGATCCGTTCGCCGCTCTTTCTCGCCCATGTCCGCGCTGCGACCGGCGGCGGCACGCGCCGCGACAATTGCCACCCCTTCACCCATGACACCTGGTCCTTCATGCATAACGGCCAGATTTCCGGCTTCGAGCGGCTGCGCCGGCCGATGGAGGCGATGCTCGACGACGATCTGTTCAATGCCCGCGGCGGCACGACCGATTCCGAACTGATGTTCCTGCTGGCGCTGCAGTTCGGTCTGCGCGAGGCGCCGGTCGCCGCGATGGCTCACATGATCGGTGTCGTCGAGAACCTTGCCGAAAGTGTCATCGGCTCGATCCTGCTGCGCTTTACCGCTGCCTTCTCCGATGGCAGCACGCTCTATGCGATCCGTTATGCCACCGATCGCAAGGCGCCGACGCTCTATGCCTCACCCGTCAGCGCCGGTTATTGCCTCGTCTCCGAGCCGTTGAACGATGATGTCGACGCCTGGGCGGAAATTCCGGACGGCAGCGCCGTCACCATCGGCAAAGACGGCATCGACGTCGCCGACTTCCGGCCGGAGAAGCGCAATGCGGTCAAGCCGCAGCGCCTGGCTATTCCTGCCTGAGCCGCTCGCGATTAGCTGAGCCACTCGACGTCAGCCGAGCCGCGCGATCAGCGGAGCCGCTGGGCGATCAGCGCCGCGAGCCTTTCGGCAACCTCTTCCTTCGCCAGGTCGGGCCATTGCTCGACGCCGTCGCGGCGAACGAGTTTGACGCTGTTGCGGCTGCCGCCCATGATCCCGGTCGCCGGAGAGACGTCATTGGCGACGATCATGTCGGCGCCCTTCCTCTCGAGCTTCGCCTTGGCATTGCTTTCGACATCCTGCGTCTCGGCGGCAAAGCCGATGACCAGCTTCGGCCGCATCGTATGATGGCCGACGGTTTTCAGGATGTCCGGATTTTCGGTCAGCGCCAGCGTCGGAATGGATTCGCCGGGATGTTTCTTCAGCTTCTGGTCGGCCGCCGAGGCGACGCGCCAGTCCGCTACCGCCGCCACCATCACGGCGACGTCGGCCGGCAGCGCTGCAAGCACCGCATCACGCATTTCCTCGGCCCGCTCGACGTGGATGACGTTGACGCCGACCGGATCGGCGATCGTCACCGGTCCCGATACCAGCGTCACCTCCGCCCCGAGCTTTGCAAGGGCTGCGGCGATCGCATGCCCCTGCCGGCCGGAGGAGCGGTTGGCGATGTAACGCACCGGATCGATCGGCTCATGCGTCGGTCCTGAGGTGACGATTGCCTTGCGCCCCTTGAGCGGCTTTTCTCCGTCGTCGAGCAGGGTTTCGGCGGCCGCCACGATCTCCAGCGGCTCCGCCATCCGGCCGAGCCCTGTCTCCCGGCTTTCCGCCATCTCGCCGGCCATCGGCCCGACGAAGCGGATGCCGTCGGCCCTGAGCATCGCGGCATTCCGCCGGGTCGCCGGATGCGCCCACATGGACGGATTCATTGCCGGTGCGGCAAGCACCGGCCTGTTGGTTGCCAACAGCACGGTCGAGGCAAGATCGTCGGCAAGCCCGTTCGCCATCTTCGCCATCAGATCGGCCGTGGCAGGGGCGATCAGCACCAGATCGCAGTCGCGCGCCAGCCTGATATGGCCGATATCCTGTTCGTCCTGCCGCGAAAACAGATCGAGGAACACATGGTCCGCCGCCAGCGCACCGACGGCCAGCGGCGTGACGAATTCCTGCGCCCCGCGGGTCATCACCGGGCGCACGCTGGCGCCGCGCTCGCGCAGCCGGCGGATCAGATCCAGGCTCTTATAGGCGGCGATGCCGCCCGAGATGATGAGGAGGATGCGTTTTCCGCTGAGAGCCATGGCTTTTTCTACCCGTCGCCTTTTCTGACCGGCCCCGACCCTAAGCCTTTGGCGGAGAACATGCAATCACGCGGCGACAGGCATCGGCCGCAGTCGGCGGGTGCTGCCCCGTTCATGGACGTCAGCCGCCATTTTCGTGGGGTCAGAGGTTGCTCATCCCGCCGTCGATGACGAGTTCGCTGCCGACGATATAGGCGGCCTCATCGGAGGCGAGAAAGATGATCGTCTTCGCGACTTCGCTGGGGCTCCCGAAGCGGCCGACAGGGATTTGGGACTGGATCTGCGCGGTCATCGCCTTGGAATCGGCTTCCGACGCCCCGAGCTTGCTGTAGAGCGGCGTGGCGATCGGCCCCGGGCTGACGGCGTTGACCCGGATGCCGCGGCCGATGAGTTCGCCCGACAGGGTCTTGGCAAGCGTCAGCAATGCACCCTTCGTCAGTGAATAGACGCTGGAGTTCGGCATGCCGATATGGGCGTTGATCGAGGTATTGAGCACGATCGCGGCCTGTTTCGAAAAGATCGGCAGTAGCGACTGGATCAGGAAGAACGGCCCCTTGACATTGATCGCTACCGACCTATCGAAGGCGGCTTCGCTCCACTGTTCCAGCGGCCCGAATTCGGCGACACCGGCATTGACGAAGAGGATGTCGAGCGTGCCGAAAGCCTCTTTCACGGTATCGGCGACGGCCTTTTGGCCGGCCGCATCGCCGGCATCGGCCTGGATGACGATCGCTTGGTCGCCGAGTTCGCGACGGGCGGCTTCGACGCTTGCGGCACTGCTGCCGGTAACGACGACACGGGCGCCTTCGGCAATGAATTGACGGGCGGTTTCGATGCCGATGCCGCTGGTGCCGCCGGTGATGAGGGCTGTCTTGTTCGGAAGACGTGACATGATGCGTTCCTTCAATCGAATGTGGGGCCGCGGCCCGGGGTCAGTGGGAGAATGTTCCGGAAAAGGCGGCGCGACAATCCGGAGCGGGTCATCGCGCTTGGCTTTCGTCAGGTGCGGGTGATCGAGGCGCCGCCGTCGACCAGCGAAGCCGTGCCGGTGACGAAGCTCGCATCGTCGGAGGCGAGGTAGAGAACCGAGCGGGCAAGTTCTTCGGGAGTTGCGACGCGCTTCAGCGCATGCAGGTTGGTGACGAAGGCCTGTTTGTCGGGCGTATCGTTCATGTCCCGATACATGTCGGTATCGACAGCACCCGGCAGGATGGCATTGACCCGCACGCCCTGCTGGCCGAACTCGGCGGCAAGCGCCTGCGTCAGTCCGATCAGGCCGGATTTGCTGGCGGCATAGGCGGCAACGCCCGGGAAGGCGAAGCTGTAGCCGACGAAGGTCGAGGTGAAGATCACCGACCCGCCGCCATTTTCCACCATCGCGCCGATCTGGTGTTTGGCGGCGAGGAAGGAGGCCGTCAGGTTGATCGCCAGCGCCTCGCTGAAGCCTGCTTCGGAAACGGCGGTGCTCGGGCCGGCTTCGCCGAGCGTGCCGGCATTGTTGAAGGCGATGTCGAGCTTGCCGTAATGCGTCACGGCGGCCGCGACCAGCGCCTTGTGATAATCTTCCGAGCGCACGTCGCCGGCAATGGCGATGGCCTCGCCGCCCTCTGCCTTGATCTCCGCGACCAGGCTGTCGAGTTCACGCTCGCGGCGGGCGCCGACGACGATCCTGGCGCCTTCGGCGGCGAAGAGCTTTGCCGTGGCGCGGCCGATGCCGGAGCTTGCGCCGGTGACGATCGCGACCTTGTTGTTCAAGCGGTTCATGGTTTCATCTCCTGATCTTGAGGTGAGGCGGCCCCTGCCGTCCCTTTCGATGAAGGGAAGATGGCATTTTCCTTTCGTTCGGATTAGTCTCCAGATTGGGGAACTCGAATTCGGAAAAGCCGAACGATGATCAGGATCGAAGGTATTACGGCTTTCGTCGCCGTCGTCGAGGCGGGCTCGGTCAGCGAGGCGGCTCGGCGCCTGCGGCTGTCGAAATCCGTCGTCAGCGAAAGGCTGGCCGAGCTGGAGAAGTCGCTCGGCGGCATGCTGCTGCACCGAACGACGCGCAAGCTGAGTTTGACGGAGGATGGCGCGGTCTTCCTGGAGCGTGCCGCGCGCATCGTGCGCGAGATCGAGGCGGCTGCGGCCGATATGGCGGAGCGGCGCGGAAGCCTGTCCGGCCCGATCCGCATCGCCGCTCCGGTCACCTTCGGCCGCATGCATCTCGGCCCGGCGCTCTATCCCTTCCTTGCCGAACATCCCGAGATCGAACTCACCCTCGATATTGACGACCGACGTGTCGATGCCGCTTCGGACGGCTACGACGCCATCATCCGCAACGGTCCGATCGCCGATAACAGGCTGGTCGCCTGGAAGCTCGCGCGCAGCCGCCGTCTTGTCTGCGCCTCGCCGGATTATCTCGCGCGCCAGGGAGTGCCGTCGTCGCTTGATGATCTCAACGGCCATCGCGGAATCTTCTATACCAATCGCGGCGTTGCCGACTGGCGCTTCCAAACGCCGGAGGGCGCGGTCGTCGTCCGTGCGAAACTGGCGCTCGGCATCAACAATGGCGACATGCTCCGCGACGCCGCCATTGCCGGTCTCGGCATCGCGCTGCTGCCCGCCTTCATCGCCGGCCCCGCCATTCGCGAAGGCCGGCTTGCCGAAATCGATGTCGGTCACAAGCCGGAGGCCGAATTCATCTACATGGCCCATCCCGAGGGCCGAAACCCCTCCGCCAAGCTCCGCGCCATCGCCGATCACCTGAAGAAGAGTTTTGGCGATCCGCCCTATTGGGATCCGGCGGGCTAGAGCATGTCGCGCAAAAGTGTGCAGCGCTTTTGCAAAACGACATGAGCAAGAACAAAGACCAGAGCCTTTCCGGGTTAGATTGCAGCATTCTGTTGGCTCAAACGGAGTCGGATGGTCGACCGGCCGGCGCGCGTCGTAGCCCAGCTCTACGGCCAAGCCGGCCGGTCGATCAGCCGGCCCGTTTC
>Ga0102591_1002163_pt1 | contig 22552 bp, 13 predicted proteins | sample AraplaCol_mCL_r2_2_FD_76860 | JGI IMG/M metagenome (GOLD analysis project Ga0102591, IMG submission 76860) | Arabidopsis root microbial communities from North Carolina, USA - plate scrape MF_Col_mCL_r2 (SPADES assembly) (version 2) | ecosystem: Host-associated > Plants > Roots > Endosphere... | reverse complement strand
GGCCTGTTGTCGCTGCAGAAAGGCAATCACGACCAACGGTCGTGATCTACCGGCGCCCACGCCACGCCATGCCCCCGGTAGGTCACGACCGTTGGTCGTGACCAAGCATCAATCCTCGCCATCCAACTCCGGGTAATGCCGGAAAATGCCGTTGGTGTTGAACGCCAACCGGCGCTCCGACGCCAGGTATGCGGCGATGTTCGGTCGCCGCTCCACCCGGTCCTTCAGTGCATGCAGCAGCGGCAGCGACGGCCGCAATGCCTGCATCCGCTGCGGGAACATGTAATCCAGCCCGCTCAGCAGCTGGAACAGCGACAGGTCCACATACGAGTGTTCGCGCAGCGGATGCAGGCCACCGTTGGCCTCCAGCACGCTTTCAAACCAGCCCAGGAACTTGGGCAACCGCTCGCCCCGCATCGACGCCGCCCGCGCCTTCGCTTCCCGCTTCTGGTTCTCGTAATACTGCGAGGCCGCAATCGGGTGGTGGGTGTCGTGGACCTCCGCCACCAGGTCGGCGATGGTCAGCTGCAGCTGCAGCGCCTGCGCGCGCCGCGACGCGGCCTCGGGCACCAGTCCCAGCTCCGGCCCCAGGTGGTCCAGGATCGCGCCGACCTGCGCGATCACCTGCCGGCCGCTGACCAGGAACGGCGGCGCGAACGGCTGCAGCCCGTCGGCCTTGCCGTCCAGGAACGGCTGCATCACCGCGTCGCCGTGCACGCGCGCCATGTCGGTGTAGGCCGCGCCGGCGTCTTCCAGTGCCAGCCGGACAAACTCGCCACGGCCCTGGATGCCGGTCCAGTAATACAACTCGTAATGCATGCGCTGGCTCCATCAGAAGGGTCCCCCGAGCCTCCCCGGCGCGGTGCCAAGCAGGCGTGACGGCGGCGTGGCCATGGCGTCGTCCGCCGCCTGAATAGGTTCCCGGCGCCCCTTGAAACACACCTGCCTAACCGCATCTGTCTGATAGTGCTGGCCAGGCCAGCGGATATCTGATCGAGGACACCTTCATGCGAATGGACAAGCTCACCTCGCGTTTCCAGCAGGCGCTGGCCGACGCGCAGTCGTTGGCCGTGGGCCGCGACCACAACATCATCGAACCGGTGCACGTGCTGACGGCGCTGCTGGACCAGCAGGGCGGCAGCACGCGTCCGCTGCTGGCGCAGGCCGGGGTCAACGTGCCGGTGCTGCGCGAGCGCCTGACCGAGGCGCTGGACGCGCTGCCGAAAGTCTCCGGGCAGGAAGGCAACCTGTCGATCGGCAATGACCTGAACCGGCTGCTCAACAAGACCGACAAGCTGGCCCAGGAGCATGGCGATGCGTTCATCGCCAGCGAGTGGTTCGTGCTGGCCGCACTCGACGATGGCGGCACGCTGGGCATGGCCCTGCGCGCGGCCGGCGCCGACAAAAACAAGATCGACGCGGCTATCGACAAGATTCGTGGCGGTGAGAGCGTGCAGTCGGAAAACGCCGAGGAACAGCGCCAGGCGCTGGAGAAGTACACCATCGACCTGACCGCGCGCGCCGAGAGCGGCAAGCTGGACCCGGTGATCGGACGCGACGAGGAAATCCGTCGCACCATCCAGGTCCTGCAGCGCCGCACCAAGAACAACCCGGTGCTGATCGGCGAACCCGGCGTCGGCAAGACCGCGATCGTGGAAGGGCTGGCCCAGCGCATCATCAATGACGAAGTGCCCGAAGGCCTGCGTGGCAAGCGCGTGCTGTCGCTGGACATGGGCGCGCTGATCGCCGGTGCCAAGTTCCGCGGCGAATTCGAAGAACGCCTGAAGGCCGTGCTCAACGACCTGGCCAAGAGCGAAGGCCAGATCATCCTGTTCATCGACGAGCTGCACACCATGGTCGGCGCGGGCAAGGCCGACGGTGCGATGGACGCGGGCAACATGCTCAAGCCGGCGCTGGCACGCGGCGAACTGCACTGCGTAGGCGCCACCACCCTGGACGAGTACCGCAAGTACATCGAGAAGGACGCCGCGCTGGAGCGGCGCTTCCAGAAGGTGTTCGTGGGCGAGCCCAGCGTGGAAGACACCATCGCCATCCTGCGCGGGCTGAAGGAAAAGTACGCGGTGCACCACGGGGTGGAGATCACCGACCCGGCGATCGTGGCCGCGGCCACGCTCTCGCACCGTTACATCGCCGACCGCCAGCTGCCGGACAAGGCCATCGACCTGATGGACGAAGCGGCCTCGCGCATCCGCATGGAGATCGACTCCAAGCCGGAGGAACTGGACCGCCTGGAACGGCGCCTGATCCAGCTGAAAATCCAGCGCGAGATGCTCAAGAAAGAAAAGGACGATGCCTCGCGGCAGCGCCTGGCCGACCTGGAAACCGACATCGATGCGCTGGAGCGCGAGTTCTCCGACCTGGACGAGATCTGGAAGTCGGAGAAGGCCGCGCTGCAGGGCACGACGAAGATCAAGGAGCAGATCGAGCAGGTCAAACTGGAACTGGAAGCGGCGCAGCGACGCCAGGATTTCGGCCGCATGAGCGAACTGCAGTACGGCCAGCTGCCGCAGCTGGAGAAGCAGCTGCACGCCGCGCAGGAAGCGGAGAACACGGAGTTCAAGCTGGTCCAGGACCGGGTCACCGCCGAAGAAATCGCCGAGGTCGTGTCGCGCTGGACCGGGATTCCGGTCAACCGCATGCTGGAAGGCGAGCGCGACAAGCTGCTGCGCATGGAAGACGTGCTGCACGAACGCGTGGTGGGCCAGGAAGAGGCGATCAAGGTCGTCTCCGATGCAGTGCGCCGCTCGCGCGCGGGCCTTTCCGACCCGAACCGTCCCAGCGGCTCGTTCCTGTTCCTGGGCCCGACCGGCGTCGGCAAGACCGAGCTGTGCAAGTCGCTGGCCGAGTTCCTGTTCGACAGCAGCGACGCGATGATCCGCATCGACATGAGCGAATTCATGGAGAAGCACAGCGTGGCGCGCTTGATCGGTGCGCCTCCGGGTTACGTGGGCTACGAAGAGGGCGGCTACCTGACCGAGGCGGTCCGCCGCCGTCCGTATTCGCTGATCCTGCTCGACGAAGTCGAAAAGGCGCACACCGATGTGTTCAACATCCTGCTGCAGGTGCTGGACGACGGCCGCCTGACCGATGGCCAGGGCCGCACCGTGGACTTCCGCAACACCGTCATCGTGATGACCTCCAACCTGGGCTCGCATCAGATCCAGGACATGTCCAGCGACGACAGCCCGGAGGCCTACACACAGATGAAGGCCGCGGTGATGGGCGTGGTGCAGGCGCACTTCCGCCCGGAGTTCATCAACCGGCTCGACGACATCGTGGTGTTCCATCCGTTGGACAAGGCGCAGATCAAGCAGATCGCGCGGATCCAGATGCAGGGACTGGAAAAGCGCCTGGCCGAACGTGGCCTGCGCATCGAGGTCAGCGATGCGGCGTTCGCGCTGCTGGGCAACGTGGGCTTCGATCCGATCTACGGCGCCCGGCCGCTCAAGCGCGCGATCCAGGCACAGCTGGAGAACCCGCTGGCACAGAAGATCCTGTCGGGGGACTTCGTCGGCGGCGATGTGATCCAGGTGGACGCGGCCGACGGCAAGCTGGTCTTCGCCAAGGGCTGAGCCAGCACCCGTGTGGTTGAAGAAAGCCCCGGCAATGCCGGGGCTTTCTGCTGTCTGCGGCACGCGGCTACAGGTAGACCACCCGTTCGGCATCGGTGCGGGTCATCGGGCTTCCCGGTGTGCAGTTGAACGCCTCCGCATAGGCCGGCAGGTTGGCCGGGCCCACGGTGGCGCGCGCGGCGCCGAAGGCGTGGACGTCGGTTTCCGCGTCCTGCCGCAGCCGCTGCGCGGTATGCAGGCGGCGGTGGGTAACGGCCCCGCCGAAGAAGAAGTCCCGCACGATGCCCTGCCTGTCGGGCACCGGGTCGGTCTGGTTGTCCGTGACATGCAGCAGCGCGTCCAGGGCAATGGACAGTCCGCCCAGATCGGCCATGTTCTCGCTGGCTGTCAGCTGTCCGTTGATCGCCACGCCGTCGACCTGCTGCTGGTCGAACTGTGCCGCCAAGCGCGCTGACAGCGCGGCGTAGCGCTGGTGGTCGGCGTCGCTCCACCACCCCTGCAGGCCGCCGTCGATGCCGAACTGGCTGGATTCGGCGGAGAACGCATGCGACAGCTCATGCCCGATCACCACCCCGATCGCACCGTAGTTGACGGGACCGGCGTCGATGTCGAAGTAGGGCGGCTGCAGCAGCGCCGCCGAGAGGGCGATGTAGGGTTCTTCCTCCAGCATGTCGTAGTAACCGTCGACGGTCTGCGCGGTCATCCGCCAGGTTGAAGGGTCCACCGGCGCGCCCAGTCGCGCCAGTTCCCTGCGCTGTACGAAAGCGGTTGCCCGGCGCAGGTTGCGCAGGTAGCCGCAGGATTCGGTGTGCAGTCCGGACCAGTCGGGCCAGTGCTCGGGGTGGCCGATGCGGGTACGAAGCCGGTCCGCCTTGCGCAGGGCCGTGGCGCGGGTATCGGGGTCCATCCAGGGCACGACCTGCAGGCGGCGTTTCAATGCAGCGGTGATCTGCTCGACCAGCGCATTGACGGCCTCGCGCGTTTCGGTGGGAAATGCGACCGGCACATACAGCTCGCTGATCGCTTCGCCCGCCACCCGCTCGATGGCGGCCAGCACCTGCTTCCAGCGCGGTGGCATCGCATCCTGGCCCTGCAGCGTGCGCGCGTGGAAGGCGTGGTGCGCACGCACGAAGTCGTCGCCCAGGAACGGGCTGGCCGAATCGAGCGTATGGAAGCGCAGGTAGGCGCGCCAGGTGGCCGGATCCTCCGTGGTCAGGGCCGCAGCGACCTCCTGGTGGAATCCGGGCGTGGGCAGCGAGAAGCGGTCGGGAGGGGCCACGCCCAGCGACTGGAACAGCGCGCTCCAGCGGAACCCGGGCGTCAGCGCGTCGGCCTCTGCCAGGCTGACCGGATGGTAGTAATGGGTGAGGTTGGCGTTCAACTCCTCCCATGGAGTGGACGCATTGGCGAACCGGCGTTCCAGCGCCAATACCGCATCGGCCTGGCGTTCGGCGTCGGCCGGTGCGTCTCCGGCCAGGCGCAGCACATGGGCAACATGCGCGCGGTAGCCCAGCGCGGCTTCGACGTGGTCGTCCGTCAGGTAGTAGCTGCGATCCGGCATCCCGAGGCCGCCCTGGAAGGCGTAGGCGATCTGCGTATCGCGCGCGTCCATGTCGCGGTCCACGCCAAAGCCGAACACCGGGTTGATCCCGGCGGCGGTGAGTGCATGCAGATGGGCCTCGATCTGCGCTGGGGTATGCAACGCGTCGATCGCGGCGAGTTCATCGCGCAACGGGGAGATGCCTTCGGCGTTGATCCGGTGCTGGTTCATGCCGGTCGTCCAGAGATCGGCGACGATTCGTTCGGCAGGCGTAGGCAGCTCCAGCCGTGCAGCCTGCTCGGCCAGCCGCCGCTGCAGGGCCAGGGAACGGTCCTGCAACATGGCCGGTACGTCCCAGCGCGACTGGTCCGGCGGCCGTGTCGCGGTGCGGTGCCAACGTGCGTTTACATGGTCGTACAGGGAGTCGCACGGCACGTGGGCCGGATCGAGGTCGGCGGGGGTGAACCGCATCGGTGGGGGCAGACCGTCGGCGGTGTCGGTGGCTTGGGTCAAGGCGACCGCAGCCGGGGCGTCGTCGCGGTTCTTCTCGCACCCGGCGCGTCCCGCAGACAGGCCGGCGCGCCAGCCCAGCCAGCCGCCCACCGCAGCGCTTCCAAGCGCTGTCAGCGCCGCGCCGGCAAGCAGCTGCGGGCATCGGCGCGGCAGCACCAGGCAGCCGGCGGCGGCATTGCCGAGGTGCTCGAGCGGTTCGTTGACCGGCACGGCCAGATAGCTGGAGTCTGGCGCAGCGGCGGCGGCGCCGGGCAGCCATCCCGAGGCCTGCGGCGGCGCTTCGCGCTGGTCGGTGGCGGACGCGTCGGGCACCGTGGCCAGCAGCAGCGCGATCGTAAACAGGCCAGCGCCGTTGCGGACGTTCAGCAGTGGCGGTGGAGGAACACCGAAACGCGCGTGCCGACGGTGGTCCTGCATCGGCTGGCGCCCACCCAGCCTGCGCGCGAATTCGCCCTGGCTGCGGCGATGTTGGACGGCGGCGGAATCGACAGGCATGGGGTGGTTTCCATCGGCAGGGGGGCGGGACCTCGCCCAGTGCGTACAACCGGGGTTCGGCAAGGCGGGGAGGCAGAGCCAGCCGACCGGTGCGTACCGGTCGTGGCGGGGGTGTCACGCAGCAGGCCGTTGCAGCCAGCCGTCGATCGCTGCCTCCAGCACGGCGAGCGCGGCCATCGCGCGCTGCGGCTGGACCTGATGCAGCTGGTCCTGGCCGTTGTGGATGCGCGTCATGCTGGGTGATACAGGAAGTGCAAGATACGTGCGCCTGGCCTGTTCGACCTCGTCGAGCGCGCTATCCATCTCCTGCGCCTGCTGAGCTTCCAGCGTGCCCTCCAGGTAGTCCTCGAAGCGCGACCAGTCCACACCATCGCTCGCCATCCACAGCTGCGCCCGGGCCTGCTGCATGTCGCGCTCGAGCGGCAGGTCGGTGGCGTCGGCCAGGTTCATGCCGAGCGCCGGCACGCCTTCGCGCTGGAAGGCGATGTGGTCTGATTGCATCACCCAGTCCGGACTGGCATGCACGCGCAGCCCGACGTCGGCGGCGGCACGTTCGAGCAGCTGTCGCAGGTGGGCTTCTGCAGGGGCAACCGTAGCGGCGGACGGTTGCAGTGCGCGCGAATCGCCGTCCATGTACAGGTGATGGCGATCGCTTCCGGACAAGGTCATGCCGTCGCCACGGCCGATCATGTCCAGGTTGAGCGCCACATCGGGGCAGTCGGCGCGCTGCACGCAGTTCGCCGCATACGACTTGGCGCCCAGCATGCCGCGTTCCTCCAGATCGGTAACCAGCAGCTGCACCCGTACGCCCGGCGGTAGCGTCACCGCGCCCAGCCTGCGTGCCAGCGCCAGCAGCGCGGCCAGCCCGGTGCCGTTGTCGCTGGCGCCGCTGGAGCCTTCGCGCGCCCCGGTCATGTCGCCATGCGCCAGCACCATCAGCGTATGCGCCGGTGCGCCGCCACCGCTGAACTCCAGCATCAAATTGCAGCCGGCATAGTCGGTTCCGAAGCCGAAGCTGTCGTGGGTGGTGCCGTTGAAAGGCAGTTGCTGCAGGGCGTGGCCGTCGCGCTGCAGCAGCTCGCGCAGTGTCGCGAAGCGGGCGCGATTGGCCGCCGCCTCGCGGCCGGCGGCGGTGGTCTCTCCGGCCTGGCCTTCCAGGGTGGCCTGCGCGATCTGTTCCAGGTCCAGCTGGAACGCGGCCTGCGCCGGCGTCACTACGCTGCCCAGCAGGGCAGCGGCCCAGTCCATCCAGTCCAGGGCCGGCGCCAGAGCGGCGGCGTCGGCGCCACTGGGCCATCCGCCGTGGGTGTGGCTGCCACGGTGCTGGGCGACCCCCAGCGTGGTCATGATGCGGTGGCGGACATCGGCCGGTAGCGTCTCCAGCAGGTCGTGGATGGCCGGCGCGGTGCAGGCGACGGTGTCGGTGCCGCAGTCGCGCACGATCTGCAGCAATTGCATGCGCTGCTCGTCCGGCAGCAACGCGTACAGCGACTCGGGCAGGGATGCTCCGCGTGACGCTTCCGGATCGGACGCCGGCGCAGTGAAACGTCCAAACGCGTAACCCATCGCGCCGCCTCCGAGCGTGCTGGCTGCCAGCGCGCCGGCGGCCAGCAGGCTTGCGGTCAGCGTCTGCGGGCAGTGCGGGGGAGACGCGATGCAGCCGAGTGTTGCGCCATTGGCGATGTGCTGGAGTGCGACGACGGGCGCCGTCGGTGTGTCGCCAAGCATCGGGATGGACTGGTGGTCGATGCTGCCCTGCGCGGCGGCGCCCGGCAATGGCGCCGGGTTACCCGAGGACAGCCGTGCAGTGCGCGCAGGTACCTGGCCGATGGTCATCGCCGAAGACAGGGCCAGCGCGGCGAGCACCCAGTGCTGGCGGTTGCCGATGGTCAACGGTTCAAGGCCACGCCGCAGCGCCGGCGGTGGCTGCACGCCACGAGACAGCAGGTCACGTGCGATCCTCCTGTCGAAATCCCCCTGGATGTGGCGGGCAGACGGAATGTCGAGCGGCATAACAACCTCCTCAGTGCGGGAGGCGCCGTGACCACCGTGTTGCACGGTGCGGGCGCCGGTGCAGGGCACGGTGCACCGGTGCAGGGGCGTTGCCCATGGGAGTAGTTGCGTTTATCGAAGCCAGGTCTGCTTTCGCTACGCGCTGCTCACTGCAGACCTGATCGCCGTCACATCCTTACACGACGGGAATGGCGTTCTTTCCCAGCGTTCGGTACGGCGGCGTGGCCATCACCATCTCCGCCAGCGAGTAGGCCAGTTCGCGCTCGGCCATCACCGTGCCGTCGGCGCCGTGCTCCAGCAGGTGCTTGACCTCGGCATCGCTGTGCGCGCGCGCCAGCAGGGTCAGGCCCGGGTTGAGCGCGCGCAGCTTGGCCAGCGTTTCGCCCGCTTCCAGCGGTTGCGGAATCGCCAGCACCGCGATCTTGGCGCGTTCGGGATGCGCTTCGGCAAGTACGCGGTCGGCGGCGGCACTGCCGCGGATGGCAGGCAGCCCGGCGGCGTGCGCTTCGGCCACGTGTTCCTTGTTGTCGTCGATGACCAGCACCGGCACGCCGCGATCACGCAGCACCTGGGCCAGTGCGCTGCCCACGCGTCCGTACCCGATCACGATGGCGTGGTCGTGCAGGTCCAGCGAGGGGCCGGGCGGCAGCTCGGTTTCCACCGCGGCGGCGGGGGTTTCCTGGTTTTTCAGCAGCCAGCGGTCGAGCAGGCCGAACACCAGCGGGTTGAGCATGATCGAGATCAGCGCACCGGCCAGCACCAGTGCCTGGCCCGTCGGCGGCAGGATCTTCAGGCTGACGCCGAGGCCGGCGATGATGAAGGCGAATTCGCCGATCTGCGCCAGGCTGGCCGAAATGGTCAGCGCGGTGCCGTTGGGATGTCCAAACGCGCGCACGATGAAGAAGGCGGCCGCGGACTTCCCGAACATGATGATCGCCGCGGTGGCCAGCACCTGCCAGGGATGCTCGATCAGGATGGCCGGGTTGAACAGCATGCCCACGGAAACGAAGAACAGCACCGCGAACGCGTCGCGCAGCGGCAGCGAATCGTTGGCGGCCTTGTGGCTGAGCTCGGATTCGTTGAGCAGCATGCCGGCGAAGAACGCGCCTAGCGCGAACGACACCCCGAACAGCATGGCCGAACCGAAGGCCACGCCCAGCGCGATGGCCAACACCGACAGCGTGAACAGTTCGCGCGAACCGGTGGCCGCGATGCGTTCGAGGATCCAGGGAATCACCCGCCGCCCGACCACCAGCATCACCGCCACGAACAGGCCCAGCTGCACGAAGGTCCAGCCGATGCTGGCCAGCACGCTGCCCACGGTATGGGTTTCCTTGGCGGCATCGGGGCCGAACACGCCGGCCAGCACCGGCATCATCACCAGCGCCAGGACGCAGGCCAGGTCTTCGACGATCAGCCAGCCGACCGCGATCTTGCCGCGCTGGGTCTCCAGCAACCGGCGTTCTTCCATCGCGCGCAGCAGCACCACGGTACTCGCGGTGGCCAATGAAAAGCCGAACACCACGCCCTGGATGACCGGCCAGCCCATCAGCCAGGCCAGGCCCCACCCGAGCAGGGTGGCGACCAGTATCTGCCCGATGGCACCGGGAATGGCGATCGCCTTGACCGCCATCAGGTCCTTCAGCGAGAAGTGCAGGCCCACCCCGAACATCAGCAGCATCACGCCGATTTCGGCCAGCTGGTTGGCCAGCGCCTGGTCGGCGACGAAGCCGGGCGTGAACGGTCCTACGCAGATGCCTGCAACCAGATAGCCGACCAGCGGAGACAAACGCAGCTTGTTGGCCAGGGCTCCCAGGATGAAGGCGAGCCCAAGGCCAACGGCCACGATGTTGATCAGGTCGGTGTCATGGTGCATCGGGGCTCGCAGAACAGGGGGATGCCCCGATGCACCAATGCGGCCAGATCCGGCAAACCGAAATACCGGAATGCCGGAATCGATGCTGCCGATGCCGATGCCGATGCCGGTAGCGCCGGCCGTTGGCCGGCCCTCATGAACGCAGGTATGTTCGCGAGGGCCGGCGGACAGCCGGCGCTACCGGGCGATCACCACTTGTACGTGACGCGGCCGTACACGTAAGCGCCGTTGAAGCCGTACGGCGAGTAGTTGCTGTACGGCAGCATGCCCCAGGTGGAGTTCTGCAGGTCCACGGTGCGGTCCGGGTACTCGTCCAGCAGGTTGTCCGCGCCCAGGGTGAGGGTCCAGTTCTCGCTCGGCTTGTAGGCCACCGAGGCATCCAGCACCCACGAGGCGTCGTAGGTCTGGTCGCGGGTCGGGGTGGCTGAATTGCGCACCGTGAACGAGCCATAGCGGGTCGCGGCCAGGCTCAGGTCCCAGCGGTCCGAGCGCCAGGTGCCGCTGAGGATGGTCTTGTCGCGCGGGTAGCTGTCTTCGATGCGGCCCACTTCATCGCGGCCGATCAGCGACTGGGTCAGACCCAGCGAACCGAACACGGCCGGCGAGGCGATGAACTTCTTCACCTCGGTGTCGTTGTAGCTGTACGCCGCGGTCAGTTCCAGCGAGCTGGCGCTGAACGGGATGGTGTAGCTGGAGACCGCGTCCACGCCACGGGTGCGGGTATCCACGCCGTTGGTGAAGTAGGAGAACGCGGTGACCTGCGGCAGGCCGAGGTCGGCCAGCAGCGCATTGGTCGCGGCATTGGTGGTGATGTTGGTGGACAGGATGATGCGGTCGTCGATGTCGATCTGGTACGCGTCCACGGTCAGGTACAGGCGGTCGATCGGCTGCACCACCAGGCCCACGCTGTAGGAAGTGGAGCTTTCGGCCTTCAGCGGGCTGGCCCCCAGCGCCTGCGCGGCGGTGCTGGTGGTGGGGAAGGTGCCGCGTTCGACAAACACGCCGTTGACGATGGTGCTGGTCACGGCCTGGTAGCTCTGCTGGGCCAGCGACGGCGCACGGAAACCGGAGGAGGCGGTGGCCCGCAGCGCGACCTTGTCGGTGAAAGCGTAGCGTGCCGACAGCTTGCCGGAGAACTTGTCGCCGAAGTCCGAGTAATCCTCGTAGCGGCCGGTGACGCCGGCAGAGAACTTGTCGGTCAGGTCCGCTTCCAGGCCGGCATACACGGCGTAGTTGTCGCGGTCGGCGTTGACCGCGTTGAGCGGGGTGAAGCCGCCGAAGCCCTGCGCGCCGGTGCCGAAGTAGGAATTCGGCTCGCCTGCGCTCTGCTCCCACTTCTCGCGGCGGTATTCACCACCGAACGACAGCGTGACCGGGTAGGCCAGGCCCCAGTCCAGCTGCTTGGTGATGTCCACGTTGCCGATGTCCTGGGTGTATTCCAGCGCGCCGGCGTAGAACGAGCGCGGGCTGTCCACGCCCAGGGCGTAGTTGATCGAGTTGCGGGTGTGGAAGTCGATCTTGTTGGTGCCGTGGTTGTAGCTCACGTCCCAGGTCCAGCCGCTTTCGGTATCGCCCTTCACCCCGGCCACCAGTGAGCGGTCCTTGGAGTACTGGTTGATTTCCGGCACGAAGCCGTCCGGGTAGGTCTGCGCCAGCAGCGCACCCTGGTTGCTGTTGTTGCGCGAGCGGTAGAACGCGAACGAGGTGATGTCGCGGTTGCTGGCCAGCGCGGTGGCATAGGCCGAGACGTGGTCGCTGAACTGGAAGCTGGCGTTGGCCGAGGCGGCGCTGGCGTCCACCTGCGGGTCGCCGACCACGAAGGTGGTCTGGCCCACGTTGGGGAAGTTGCCGGTGTTCGGCGCGGTGCCCTGGTAGGGGCCGGCGCGGTTGCTTTCATCCTGCTGGGTGATCTGGCCGGCCACATGCAGGCTGCCGCGGCCGTCGGCGAAGCCGATGCCGGTGTCACCGGAGAGCTGGTACTTGTTGCCGTCGCCGGCCGAGTACTGGCCGGCGTCCAGCGCCAGGCTGCCGCCGGAGGCCGAACCCTTCAGCACGATGTTGATCACCCCGGCGATGGCGTCGGAGCCGTACTGCGCCGAGGCGCCGTCGCGCAGCACTTCCACGCGCTCGATCGAAGCGATCGGAATGGCGTTGATGTCCACCGCCGAGGAACCGCGCCCGATGCTGCCGTTGACGTTGATCTGCGCCGAGGTGTGGCGGCGCTTGCCGTTGACCAGCACCAGCACCTGGTCCGGGGACAGGCCGCGCAGCTGGGCCGGGCGGATGCCGCTGGTGCCGTCGGTCAGGGCCGGGCGCGGGAAGTTCAGCGAGGGCAGGGCGCGGGCCAGCGCGGTGGCCAGCTCGGTGGTGCCGGTGGACTGCAGCGCTTCGGGGGTGATGATGTCGATCGGCGACTGCGATTCGGCCACGGTGCGGTCGGCGACGCGGGTGCCGGTGACGATCACCGTGTCCAGGGTGTTGGCGCTGCTGCGCGCGACCGGTTCCTGCGCGGCGACGGTAAAGGCGGAGGTACCGAGGACGACGGCAACGGCGGCGGCAAGCGTGCGGGTCTTGCGGTTCATCAGGATGGAGCTCCGGTGGGGACGGGGCGGCACCGGGCGACATCACGACGTTGGCAAGGCCGGTCTGCGAGGGCGGTTGTTGCGGTGCGCACTGAACGGATTAACGGTAATTTTACCGGGTGTCAAATCAACGAATCCGATGAAACTGTTGCAGAAGCAACAACTTACGTCGATCTGGCGGTTCCGGCGGACAGGATCCCGGGAGGGCGCGGGCAGGGATCGTGGGAGAGAGACGAGGCCCGCCGCGCATCCCGGGGCGCGTCAAGTATTCGTTAACGCTAGAATTACGTCGCAGGAAAGGTGCTCACCAGCACATTCCATTCCGTTATATGGACCCCCCAGATGATCTCCCTTCGTAACTTCGCCTTGCGCCGCGGCGAGCGGCTGCTGTTGTCCAATGTCGACCTGACCCTGCACGCGGGTTACCGCGTGGGCGTCGTGGGCCGCAACGGGGCCGGCAAGTCCAGCCTGTTCGCAGCCGTGCAGGGCGAGCTGGAGGCGGACAAGGGCGACGTCGACCTGCCCGGCAAGATCCGCATCGCCAGCGTGGCCCAGGAAACCCCGGCGCTGCCCGACCCGGCGCTGCAGTTCGTGCTGGAAGGCGACACCGAGGTCGCCGCGGTGCTGCGCGAGGAAGCCGAGGCGACCGCGCGCGAGGACTGGGAAGCGGTGGCCAATGCCCACCAGAAGATGGCCGAGATGGGCGCCTACGACGCCGAAAGCCGCGCCGGCAAGCTGCTGCATGGCCTGGGGTTCCCGTCCGATACCCATGCGCGCCCGGTGTCGACCTTCTCCGGTGGCTGGCGTGCACGCCTGAACCTGGCGCGCGCGCTGATGATGCCCAGCGACCTGCTGCTGCTCGACGAACCGACCAACCACCTCGACCTGGACGCGGTGTTCTGGTTGGAACAGTGGCTGCTGAAGTATCCCGGCACCCTGCTGCTGATCTCGCACGATCGCGAGTTCCTGGACAACGTCGCCACCCACACGCTGCACCTGCACGGCGGCGGCGCCAAGCTCTACCCCGGTGGCTACACCGACTTCGAACGCCAGCGCGCCGAGCAGCTGCGCCAGCAGCAGATCGCGCACGAGAAGGAACAGGCCGAGCGCGCCCACCTGCAGAGCTTCATCGACCGCTTCAAGGCGCTGGCCAGCAAGGCTACCCAGGCGCAGAGCCGCATGAAGCGCCTGGCCAAGCTGACCGGTACTGAAGCGGTGCGCGCCGAGCGCGAGTTCCGCATCGAGTTCGCGCCGCCGAGCAAGCTGCCGTTCTCGCTGATCCGGCTCAACGACGTCGAAGCCGGCTACAGCCCGGACGCGGTGATCCTGCACAACGTCGGCTTCGGCCTGGAGGCGGGCCAGCGCATCGGCCTGCTCGGGCCGAACGGCGCGGGCAAGACCACGCTGGTGCGTACGCTGGTGGGCGAGCTGGACCCGGTGGCCGGCGAGCGTTCCGCGCACCCGGACCTGCGCATCGGCTACTTCGCCCAGCACACGGTGGAGTCGCTGCACGAAGGCCAGTCGCCGATGGATCACTTCCGCGACATCTCGCCGGATGGCAGCAACCAGGCCTTCCGCGATTTCCTCGGCAAGTGGAATTTCGCCGGCGACCGTGCGTTCGAGCCGGTGGACGGGTTCTCCGGCGGCGAGCGTGCGCGCCTGGCGCTGGCGATGATCGCCTGGCAGCAGCCCAACGTGCTGCTGCTCGACGAACCCACCAACCACCTCGACCTGGAAATGCGCGAAGCGCTGGCCGAAGCGCTGGCCACCTTTGAAGGAGCGATCGTGATGGTCTCGCATGATCGCCACCTGATCGGCCTGGTCTGCGACACCTTCTGGCGCGTGGCGGACGGCGTGGTCGAGCCGTTCGACGGCGACCTGGACGAGTACGCAGCGTGGCTGCGTTCGCGCCCCGCAGCGCAGGGCACCAAGCAGAAGATGGCGGCCGCCGCACCGGAACCGCCGCCGCCGATCCCGCCGATGCCGGCGAAGAAGGTGGTCAACCCAGTGAAGCTGGCCAGTGCAGAAGCCAAGGTCAACGAGCTGGAAGCCCGCCTGGCCGAGTTGGACCGCCAGCTGGCGGACCCGGTCAACTACGCCGACGCCACCCGCATGGCCGTGCTTGGCCGCGACCGCGAAACCACCGCGCAGCAGCTGGAAAAAGCCGAAGCCGCGTGGATGGAATTGATGGCCTGATGCGTAGGCACCACGGCACTGCCGTGGTGCCGGTGCGCCGCGCGGCACCTCATGTAACGGAGTCCGCCGGTGCGTCTCCTGCACCGGGCGTCATGTCGCGCCCTGCGTCTCCAGCCAAACCCTGAAACGCTTCCCCGCCTCGCTCTCCGCCCGCGACCGCAACCGCGTCAGCCAATAGCTTCCCAGCTCCAGCGTCTGCGCGAACGGCTGCACCAGCCGGCCCTGCGCCAGGTCCTGCTCGAACATCCGCAACGGCAGCAGCGCCACGCCAGCACCGGCCGCCGCCGCGCTGGCCAGGGTCAGCGAGGAATCGAACACCGGTCCGCGCGCTTCCAGCTCCGCCGCGCCGGCGGCCTGCAGCCACCGCGGCCACTCATCGCTGCGATACGAACGCAGCAGCGCTACGTTGGCCAGGTCGCGCGGATGACGCAGCGCCCGGGCCAGGGCCGGTGCGCATACCGGTGCGAACGGTGCCGCCAGCACCGGCGTGCTCACCTGGCCCTGCCAGTCGCCGTCGCCGAAGCGGATGGCCAGGTCCAGGCCTTCGCCGGCCAGGTCGATGCGGTTGTTGTGGGTCTGCACGCGCAGTTCGATGTCCGGATGGCGCGCATTGAAGTCGGCCAGCCGCGGCAGCAGCCAGCCGGTGGCGAAGGTGCCGACCACGCCGAGCCCCAGCACTTCGCGGAAATGCCCGCCGACGAACCGGTCCAGACTGACCGCGATGCGGTCGAAGGCGTCGTTGAGTACCGGGTACAGCCGCGCGCCTTCGTCGGTGAGCGCCACCCCGCGCGGCAGCCGATGGAACAGCACCGCGCCCAGCCGCTCTTCCAGCCCGCGGATCTGGTGGCTCAGCGCGGCCTGGCTCACGCACAGCTCCAGCGCGGCCCGGGTGAAGTTCTGGTGGCGGGCCGCCGCCTCGAAGGCGCGCAACGCATTGAGGGGAAGCTGGGGCCGGAGCATGGGCGAGCCGTGAGGAATCCTGATGGGTAATGGTAACGCCGGCCGGGCCGACCAACGTTCGGCGCCACCAAGGGCGCCCGCCGTCCCGGGCGGCCGCCTTGCGAGGGTAGCGTCGACCGTTGGTCGACCCAGGCGGTGCCCGAAGCATCACGGCGTGTCACCTTCCGTAGTCGATGCAGCACCGCTTGGGCCGACCAACGGTCGGCGCTACCAACGGCGGCTCGCCATGCGGGGAAATGCCATTAATTCTTCTCATGCCTCCTGCTGAGAATGCTCGCTGGTGGCACTTGGCCCGGGATGCTTTCATGGCCCCTTCCCACTCCGGAGATGCCCATGCTTGCCCGTCGCCACTTCCTGCAGATGACCGGCGCCGCCGCCGCGTCCGCCCTGGCCGCGTCGGTCCTGGCCAAGGCGCCCCCGACCGCGCTGGCCGGAGCAAAGGCCCAGGCCGATGACTTCGCGGCACTGGAAAAGGCCAGCGGAGGCCGACTCGGAGTGACCCTGCTCAACACCGCCACTGGTGCCCGCGTCGGCCATCGCCAGGACGAACGTTTCCCGATGTGCAGCACCTTCAAGTTCGTGCTGGCGGCGACCGTGCTGCACCTGGCCGACCAGGGCACGCTCGCGCTGGACCGGCGCCTGCCGGTGCGGCAGCAGGACATGCTGTCGCACGCGCCGGTCACCAAGCGCCATGTCGGCAAGGACCTGACCGTGCGCGACCTCTGCCGCGCCACCATGGTGACCAGCGACAACCCGGCCGCGAACCTGCTGCTCGGCGTGGTCGGCGGCCCGGCCGGGGTGACCGCCTTCCTGCGCGCGCACGGCGATGCGGTGACCCGCAACGACCGGCTCGAGCCGGACATGAACCGGTTCGCGCCCGGCGATCCGCGCGACACCACCAGCCCGGCGGCGATGGCGGCCAGCCTGCAGCGGCTCGTGCTGGGCGAGGTGTTGAAGCCGGCGTCGCGGCTGCAGCTGGCCGACTGGCTGATCGACAACGAAACCGGAGACACGCGGCTGCGTGCCGGGCTGTCGCCGGCGTGGCGGGTAGGCGACAAGACCGGCAGCAATGGCGAAGACACCACCAACGACATCGCCATCCTGTGGCCGCTGGCCGGCGGCGCGCCTTGGGTGCTGACCAGCTACCTGCAGGGCGCCACCGTGGACGACGCCGGCCGCAACGACGTGCTGCGGCAAGTGGCGGTGATCGCGGAGAAGTTGACGAAGGCATGACGTAGAGCCACGCCCTGCGTGGCTGCTCTTCGTCGGGACCGCGAAGCCACGCAGGGCGTGGCTCTACGGGCGGGGCCGGTACCCCTGCCGAACATCGTGTTTACGCGGGGTTGCCGCTTTCCCGCACCGCCTCCAGGAACTCGCGCCCCCAGCGGTCCACGTCGTAATACTCCACGCTGCCGAACAACTGGCGCATGCGCCCACCCGCTTCTTCCTCGGGCATCGACAGCGCCTGCAGCAGCCCGGCGGTCAGATCGGCAGGGTCGTGCGGGTTGGTCAGCACCGCGCCCTTCAGCTCGGCCGCCGCACCGGCGAATTCGCTAAGCACCAGCACGCCATTACTGCCTTCGATGCCATGCGTGGCCACGAACTCCTTGGCCACCAGGTTCAGTCCATCGCGCAGCGGGGTGATCCACATCACCTGCGCCGCCGCGTAATGCGCCACCACTTCCTCGAACGGCAATGCCTGCGCGAAGAAGCGCACCGGCGTCCAGTCCAGCCGCGAGAAGCGGCCGTTGATGCGGCCCACCGCCTGTTCGATCTGGTTCTGCAGCGTGCGGTACACCGTCATCTCGCGCGCCGCCGGCACGCACACCATCAGCAGCGTGACCTTGCCCTGGCGGTCCGGGTGCTGCTCGAGCAGGCGCTCGAAGGCCTCCAGCTTGGCCAGTGTGCCCTTGGTGTAGTCCAGCCGCTCCACCGAGAGCACCAGCTTGCGCGCCCCGATTTCGCGGCGCAGCTTGAAGATGTCATTGCGCACGTCCGCGCGCGCCAGCACCGCGTGGATGCGGCGCAGGTCGGTGCCGACCGGATGCGCGCCCAGGGCCACGTCGCGGTCGCCCACGCGCAGCCGGGTGGTCATGGTGTCCAGCCCCACTGCGCAGCCGTAGGTGAGGAAGCGCGGCGCGCAGCTTTCCCAGGCCAGCCGTTCGGCCGGCATCGCGCCGCGGACCACGTCGACGAAATTCTCCACCTGGCGCGGGATGTGGAAGCCGATGTAGTCGCAGCTGAGCAGGCTGCCGATGATCTCGCGGCGCCACGGCACCACGTTGAACACATCGGCCGACGGGAAATAGGTGTGGTGGAAGAAGGCGATCTTCAGGTCCGGGCGCAGTTCGCGCAGCGTGCCCGGCACCATCCACAGGTTGTAGTCGTGGATCCACACCGTGGCGCCATGCGCGGCCTCGGCAGCGGTGGCTTCGGCGAACTTGCGGTTGACCTTCAGGAACACCTGCCAGTCATCCTCGCGGAACCGCGCGCGTTCCCAGAACACGTGCAACATCGGCCAGAACGCTTCCTTGGAGAAGCGCTTGTAGAAGATGTCCACTTCCTGCCGGCTCAACGGCACCCGCGCGGCAGTCAGGGTAGGGTAGCGCCCGGCGTCCACCGGCAGGTGGGTCTGGAACGGGCCGCGCTTGGGCTCATCGATCCCCCACGCCACCCACGAGCCCTTCTGGCCGCCTTCGAAGAAACTCAGCAGCGAGGGAATGATGCCATTCGGCGAGCGCGGCGGGCGCTGCACCAGCACGCCGTCTTCCATCACCTCGTCGAAGGGCAGGCGGTGGTAGACCATGACCAGCTCGGCGCCGTCCGCGCGCGCCTGCGCCGGCGGCTGCAGCCAGGCGTCATCGGCGGCGAGCAGGCCGAAATGTTCGATCGCTTCGAGGATGCCTCCGCAGCCCGGCGCCTGCGCATGGAAGGTGCGCTCCAGGCCGGCGGTGGCCTCGGTCAACGCCGGTTCGGAGTCGCCCACGCACACGCCGCGGAAGCCGGAGGTGTACATCGACAGGTCGTTGAGCGTGTCGCCGGCGACCAGGATGCGGTCGCGCGGCAGCGCCAGCAGGCGGGCCAGCGCCGCCAGGGTGCGGCCCTTGTCGGTATCCGGCGGCAGGATGTCCAGGTAGCGGTCGGCCGAATACAGCACGTCGCAGCCCAGCGCCTGCGCGGCGGCCTGGATCTCGCCGCGCAACGGCGCCAGCGTTTCCGGATCGCAGAAATAGGAGCAGCGGCGCTCCTGCGGCACGTCCTGGCGCTGCAGCGCAGTGAACGGCCGCATCGCAGCGGCCACCACGTGTTCGCCGGGCCAGTGCGCGTCGATCATTGATTGCAGGGGTTGCAGCGGCTGCAGCGTGTGGCCATCGACCACGGTGGCGCCGACGTCGCAGACCACGTAATCCGGGCGCGGAATGGCCGGATCGGACAGCAGTGGCATCACTGCTTCGAGTCCACGGCCGGTGATGAAGATCAGGCGGATACCGGGGTGCTGGTCGACCAGCCGGTACAGGCGGTGGCGCGCGGCGGCATCGCCGGCGAGGAACGTGCCATCCAGATCGGTGGCGAGAATCAGTTGCTGGGCCGGAGAAGCCGCCGGCGTGCGGGATGAGGTGGACGGGGTGGGTGTCGAAACAGTCAATGCACTTCCTTATCGGAGTCGATGGGTGGGGGATGGGGGGTGTCGGGTGGGGGCACGGCGTCGGTTTCCGGCATCAACTCCAGCGCCGCCGGCGTTGTGCGCAGCATCAGCCGGAACAGCACCGGGTGGGTGCGCAGTCGCGAGAAGCTCAGCAGGCGCGCGGTGGTGAACAGCGCCAGCATGCCGAGCACGGCGGCGAAGTACAGCGGCAGCGCAGGTGCGCCGAACTGCTGCATGGCGGCACCGGCCAAGGCCGGGCCGATCGCCGCACCCACCCCATGCACCAGCAGCAGGCTGGAGCAACCGGAAAGCAGGTGTTCGCGCGGCAGGTAATCGAGCATGTGCGCGACCGCGAACGGATACAGCGAAAAGGCCAGGCCGCCGTATACGAAGAACAGGCCAAACAGCAGCCAAGTCTGCACCTGCACCATCGGCATGGCGGCGATCACCGCGATGCCGCCGGCAGCCAGGCACAGCGCTACCAGTCCGACGCGGCGGTCGTGGCCGTCGCTGATATGCCCCAGCGGCCACTGCAGCAGGGCGCCACCGGCGATGGCGGTCAGCATGAAGCGGGCCACGCCGTCGCTGTCCAGGCCGATCTCGCCGGCGTACACCGGCAGCAGGCCCCAGAACGCGCCCATCGCAAGACCCGACAGGCCAGCGGCCACCGTCGCAACCGGGGCCATGGCATATAGCCGGCTCAGTTTCAGGCGAGGAACCGAAGGCACTTCCGGCGGAGTCAGCCGGGTCGCGGTGATCGGCAGCACGGCCGCGCACACCAGCATCGCGATCAGCATGAACATCGACATGGCCGGCGCATTGCTCACCATCAGCAGGATCTGGCCCAGGGCCAGCGCGGACAGGTTCACCACCATGTACAGCGAGAACGCGCGGCTGCGCTGGCGCGGGTCCGGCTCGGCGTTGAGCCAGCTTTCGATCACCGTGTACAGCCCCACCAGCGCGATGCCGGTGATGATGCGCAGTACGCCCCACAACCACGCGTTGAGCCACAGCGGATGCAGCAGCACCGCGATGGCGGCGAGGGCGGAGAAGAAGGCGAACGCACGGATATGCCCGATGCGGCGGATCAGCGACGGTGCGAAGAAGGTGCCCATGAAGAAGCCGGCGAAATAACCGGACATCACCAGGCCCAACGTACCGGCACCAAAGCCGGCCTCACCGCCGCTCACCGCCAGCAAGGTGCCCAGAAGCCCGCTGCCGGTCAACAGCAGCGCTACGCCTGTGAGCAGGGCGGTCAGCCGCAACACGCGTGCGACCTTCGTGGGGAAGGCGAACCGGTCACGCTTGTTACCCTAACACAGTCGCAATAAACCCTTTGTTGCCGGAAATCGTCGGTGAATTTGCGCTGTGCGCGCATGCGGGCTAGGGTGGCTGCATGAGTCTGCACCGATATCTTCCGCTGGCGGCCGCCGTGCTGCTGGCCGCCTGCAGTGGCCAGCGCGACCAGGCCGCCCACGACGTTGCGATGGCCCCGGCCGACGCGTTCCTGGCCGCAGTGGCCGCCCATTGTGGCAAGGCCTACGAGGGCCGCGTGGTGGTCAACCAGCCGCGCAGTACCACGCCCGATCCGTTCGACGGCAAGCGGCTGGTGATGCATGTGCGCGGGTGCGACGACGCCGCGCACGAGCTGCGCATTCCGTTCCATGTCGGCGACGATCATTCGCGGACCTGGGTGCTGAGCCGCACCGACACCGGCCTGCGCCTGAAGCACGACCACCGCCATGCCGACGGCAGCCCCGACGCGGTCACGATGTACGGCGGCGACAGCGCGCCGCCGGGCACCGCCCAGCGCCAGGCGTTCCCGGTCGACGCCGAGTCGGTGGCGATGTTCCGCAAGGCGGGAATGGCGGCATCGGTCACCAACACCTGGGCGATGGAGGTCGAGCCGGACGAGCAGTTCGTCTACGAACTCACCCGCCCGGGGGGGCGCACGTTCCGGGTGGTATTCGACCTGGCCCACCCGGTGCCATTGCCGCCCGCACCGTGGGGCGCCGAGGCACCCCCGGCGCCGTAGAGCCTTCAGCGCGTACCGAACCGCGCCCGGCAGCCGTTGCTGACCCACAGCGCGTTGCCACGGTAGCCCCAGGTACGGCCTTCCACGCAGGCACTGCCGGACAGCTGCTGGACCAGCGCCGGCCGCCCTTGGCGGGAGTCCCAGGCGCAGCTCTGCTGGCGGTTGTCGTTGCTGCTGCAGGTCACGGTGTAATTGTTGCCCGGGCCGCCCGGATTCCAGCCGCCCCCACGGCCTTCGACGAATTCGGCGCGGCAACCGCCGCTGACCCAGACCTGCCGGTTGCGCGAGCCCCAGTTGCGGCCCTCCTCGCAGCGGGTATCGGAGAGCTGGCGGGACAGGCGCGCGCTGCGCCAGCCGGTGTCGCAGACCCGTTGACGGCTGTCGCGGCTTTCGCAGCGGACCACCCCGTTGCCACTGCCAGGGTTCCAGCCGCCGCCACCGCCGGGATTCCAGCCCCCACCGGAACCGCTGAGCGAAGTTGCGATGTCCTGCTTGATCCGGGAAAAGCCCCAGGACGACCGGTTCACCTGGTCCAAATAGAAGCGCATCTGGTCGTCGGGGATGCGGCGTCCCCCGGACTGTTCAGCATATTCCTGGGAAATCACCCGCTGCTGGTCGGAAATGGACAGCGTGCGGAGGTTCTCGGGGGCGTAGGCGCGGGCACTGATCTGGGCGTGCAGGGTCGGAGCACTGCAGGCCAGGACGGCCGTGAGGCAGGCAACAGCGAGGCGGTTCATGGCAAATCCCCTTGCGCATGGTGGTCCGGGCACTATCTGCCCGGCCGGATCAAGCCCATGTGACCATCCGGGATTTGCCCCAACGGGTCGCCGGCCGCAGAATAACGGGCTGACCGGTGCCGCCTGGCGCCGGCAATCTCCTGCGGAGCTTTACCCCCATGCGTACCCACTTCTGCGGCCTGGTCGACGAGACCCTGATTGGCCAGACTGTCACCCTCGCCGGCTGGACCGACGTTGCCCGCAACCTGGGCGGCGTGTGCTTCATCGATCTTCGCGATCATGAAGGCATCGTGCAGGTGACGGTGGAGCCGACCGCAGGCGACGAGAATTCCGCGGAAGTGTTCAAGGTCGCCGCCAGCCTGGGCT
>Ga0102591_1002162_pt1 | contig 22568 bp, 12 predicted proteins | sample AraplaCol_mCL_r2_2_FD_76860 | JGI IMG/M metagenome (GOLD analysis project Ga0102591, IMG submission 76860) | Arabidopsis root microbial communities from North Carolina, USA - plate scrape MF_Col_mCL_r2 (SPADES assembly) (version 2) | ecosystem: Host-associated > Plants > Roots > Endosphere... | reverse complement strand
AAAATCATCGTCATCCCGGCCGAAGGACCGCGTAGCGGGCCGCAGAGCCGGGATCCAGGGGACTGGGCGCCGCTCTTGGGTTCGCCGCCCGGCGGTGGCCGTCGCACTGCGGCCGCCCCTGGGTCCCGGCCCTCCGCTGCGCTGCGGCCGGGATGACGACCTGAAGAATTGAAGGGGAGTTTGGACCCTAACCCTTCTTGGCGGCCGACTCCGCCAGCACGCGCGACAGGATGGTCAGCAGTTCGCGGCCGGCGATCTCGTCGAGGTCGCCCAGTATGCCGCGCGCCTCGACCGGCAGGTGGTCGGCCGCGTTGCCTTCGGTGCGGAAGACGTAGTGATCGAACATCGCCTTCCAGGCCTGGCGGTGGGCCGGCGGCAGGCCGCGCAGGGTCAGCATGGCGTGCATGAAGGCGTCGCGCGGCGCGCCCCGCCCCTGGTTGTGGGCGGGCCACCAGTAGTTCACCAGCATGTTGACCGCGTCGAGCGAGCGCACGTGGTGCCACCACAGGTACGGTACGTAGATGGCGTCGCCGGCTTCCAGTTCGACGGTCTGGGCCGCCTCCAGCGCCTGGGCGAAACGTGGAAAGCGCTCCAGGTCCGGGTTCTCGAACTCCACCAGGCTGATGGTCGCCCCGGCCGGCGTGCGCTCGAACGGGCCAATATAGAGGTTCTCGACCTGGTCAGGCGGGAACAGGGTGAAGCGGCGGCGGCCGGCGACGACGCAGGCGATGTTCTCGTAGGGGTCGTTGTGAGCCGCCACGATGACCCGGTTGCCAATCCACACCCGGGGTTCGATCTCGGGGCCCAGCAAGGGCAGGGGATTGGCCTCGGCGAAGCCGGGCAGGGCGTTCCAGGTAGGCACTGACTGGGCGGCCAGGGCGTCCTGCTCGCCGCTGGCGGCGTACTGGGCCAGGAACGAGAAGGTCTTGCCCAGCCGCGCCCGGCCGCTGCGGAAGTTCATGTCGAACAGGTTGTCGCCGTAGAACAGCCGGCCGCCCGCCTCGGCGGGTGCGAAGACCGTGCCGACCGTCTGGCCGGAGTCGAAGCGCGACAGGTAGTCGAACAGGGCGACGTGGCCCTGGCGGCCGGCCTCGACCACCGGCCAATGCGCGGCCAGGCCCCGGATGACCACCGGCTCGGCGGCGGCCGTCAGGGCCGCGAGCGCCTCCGGAGAGGCTGCGTTCGATTCGCGGATTTGTTTCACTGGCGAAGCCTCCCCCTCGAAGGTCGTCACCCTTCGGCGGGGCGTACGGAAGGCGGAATGTGTCTGTCAGGCAACAGCGGTTGGCAAGGCTCGCCGATTAAACAAAATAATTTTATAAAATGCTGGCGCGCGGACATTTGCTGCGGTTATGAAACGATAAGCGCCCGCGTTGAGACGGGCGCGACGGGAGGAAGCGCGACGCCAAGCATGCTTGGCCAAGGCTTCCCATACATCGGCGGCGAACGCCGTCATTGCCAGGACGCAAGCCCTGGAAACTTGAGGGGACGCGCCCACGCGCGACCTGGGAGGGGACGAGCTATGAGAACTACGCGAATCCGCATGGCCGGATGGATGGGCGGCGCTTCGGTCGCGGTGCTGCTGAGCGCGGCGCCGGCCTTGGCGCAGGAGACGGTGTCGACCGCTCCGGCCGCGTCCCAGGCTTCGCCTTCCGACACCGTCGAAGACAACACTGTCGAGACCGTCATCGTCACCGGCCAGCGCGCCGCGCTGAAGTCGGCCCAGCAGATCAAGCGCGACGCCGACACGATCGTCGACTCCATCACCGCCAACGACATCGGCGCGTTCCCCGACAAGTCGGTCGCCGAAGCGCTGCAGCGCGTGCCCGGCATCACCGTCAACCGCTACGCCTCGACCAGCGACACCACCCACTTCTCGGCCGAGCCCTCGGGCGTCATCGTCCGCGGCCTGTCGCAGGTGCGTTCGGAGTTCAACGGCCGCGACACCTTCAGCGCCAACTCCTCGCGCGGTCTGTCCTGGGGCGACGTCTCGCCCGAACTGATGGGCGGCGTCGACACCTACAAGAACCAGACGGCCGAACTGATCGAAGGCGGCATCGCCGGCAGCATCAACCTGCGTACGCGTCTGCCTTTTGACAGCGCTGGCCGCACGATTGGTCTCACCACTTCGCTGAACTACGGCACCCTGTCCGAGCAGCTGACGCCGGAAATCTCGGGCATCTACAGCAACCGCTGGGACACCGAGATCGGTGAGTTCGGCCTGATGGTGAACGGCTCGCATTCGGAGCTGAACACCATCTCCGAAAGCGCCCAGTACGGCCGCATGGGGGTCTTCGAGGACACCGCCGCCTATGGCGCGGGCAAGAAGTACATCCCGTCGTGGTACCGCCTGGCCCACACCGAGTTCGACCGCACCCGCAACGGGATTTCGGCGGCCGGCCAGTGGCAGGACCACGACCACAAGTTCCTGGCCACCGTCCAGTACAACAAGTCCAGCTACGAGAACATCTGGAACGAGCGCTCCGTCCAGGGCAGCGCCTTCAGCCTCTATGCGAAGGACCCGCGGCTGGTGATCGGCACGGCCAGCGATTTGATCAAGCCGGCGGCTGGCACCAAGTTCACCTTCGACGACGAGGGCAACTTCGAGAGCGGCATCATGACCTCGCCGCTCGGCTGGGTCGGCAACATCACCTCGGCCAGCCCCGACTGGGCCGGCTACCTGGTCGGCCAGACCTCGGGCGGCAAGCCGATCATCGAGCCCTGCTACGGCTGGACCAACCGGACAGACTGCGTGGCCGAGCAGCGCGGCGCGGAAATCTCGACCGACACCCGCTACAACTACAACAGGCAGTCCACCCAGGACCTGTCGTTCAATCTGAAGTGGGAGGCGACCGAGCGCCTGCGCTTCAATTTCGACGTCCAGAAGGTCGACGCCACCGTCCATAACTACGACGCCGACGTCGGCATGGTGGCCTATGGCGACATGCAGTTGGACGCCACCGGCGATCATCCGAAGATGACCATCCTGCCGGGCACCAACATCAACTACGCCGCCGGCGGCCTCGGCAACCCGAACGCCTGGCGCTTCAACAACGTCAACAACCACATCGAGGACAGTGAAGGCGAGCAGCTGGCCCTGCGCTTCGACGTCAATTACGACCTGGGTGACGGCTGGCTGAACACGCTGAAGGTGGGCGCCCGCTACGCCGACCGCGAGCAGACCGTCCGCTGGAGCGCCTACAACTGGGGCGGCATCGCCAACGCCTGGGGCTGTGACAACAACGGCACGACCAGCACCGACTATCTCTGGTACAACGCCGACCGCACGTCGCCGGCCGCCAGCGTCAACGGCGACTGTAACGGCGACCCCGTCAACTCGCCCAACACCGCCTTCAGCGGCTGGTCGCCGAACCTGACCGACGTGCGCAGCTTCAACAACATCTTCGACGGCAACGTCCTGAGCTCGGGCCTGCTGACCTTTACCAGCATGGACGTGGTCAAGGACCTGGCCGCGCTGCAGAAGGCGTTCGGCTACGCCAACACCGGCGTCGGCTCGTCGAAGTGGAACGCGGTCTGCTACCGCGCCGGCGAGACCAACTGCTACCTCCCCGAGGAAATCGCCGACGTCGAGGAAAAGACCCAGGCCGTCTACGCCATGCTGAAGTTCGGCGGCGGCGACCACACGGTGTTCGGCTTCCCGGTCAGCGGCAACCTCGGCGTCCGCTACGTCGAGACCAAGAACGCCAGCAACGGCGCGACGATCTACGCCGACATGTCGACGCTGACTTCGCAGACCTGCCTGCCCACCACGCCGCCGACCGATCCGATCACCGGCCTGCCGCTGAACATTCCCTACCTGCCCCAGACCATGGGCTGCTACGTCTCGGCCGACGACTTCAAGTTCGCCAGCGGCGGGGGCACCACCGGTTCGGCCAAGGCCAAGCACCACAACCTGTTGCCCAGCTTGAACGTCAAGTTCGATCTGAACGACGAGTGGCAGCTGCGCCTGGCGATTTCGCGGGCCATGTCGCGACCCGACATCGGCTACATGAAGAAGTACCTGAAGATCAGCGCCACGCTGCCGGACTCCGACAATCTCAATGATCCGCAGTGGATCAAGAATTCGGCGGGCGTGATAACCGGCGCCAACGTCATCTACACGGCCGACGCCTACAATCCGTACCTGAAGCCGATGACGGCCGATCAGATCGACATCAGCCTCGAGCACTACTTCTCGGAGGTCGGCTCGCTGACGGTCGCGCTCTTCTACAAGAAGTTCAACGACTACATCCAGTACGGCGGCTTCTACCAGGACGTCACCAACAACGGCGTGACCCGCTCGGTCTTCACCCGTGGCCCGATGAACGGCGACGGCGCCAAGATCCGCGGCGCGGAAGTGGCCTACCAGCGCTACTTCGACTTCCTGCCCGCGCCCTTCGACGGGCTGGGCATACAGGCCAACTTCACCTACCTGGAAAACAAGGGCGTCAAGAACCAGAACCTGACCAACGCCTCGGGCAACGGCAGCTCCAACACCAGCGGCGGCGGCTTCTCGCAGTCGGGCGGCGCCATCCGGGTGGACAGCCTCGAAGGCCTCTCGAAGTACTCCTACAACGTCGTGGGCATGTACGAGAAAGGCCGCTGGGCCCTGCGCGCCGCCTACAACTGGCGCTCAAAGTATCTGCTGACGGCCATGGACTGCTGCCTGCTCTATCCGATCTGGCAGGACGACGCCGGCTATCTCGACGCCTCGATCCGTTACCGGGCCACCGACAACCTCGAGATCAGCCTGCAGGGCAGCAACCTGCTGAACACCGAGTCGGTGCTCAAGCAGCAGGTCACCGACGCCGACCTCGGCGGCCTGCTGAAGGACAACGCCTGGAACCGTACGGACCAGCGTTACCTGCTGACCTTCCGCTTCAAGTACTAGCGGCGACAAAGGAGGGGCGGGCCATCGGTCCGCCCCTTCGATTTTGCGAGACAAACGGCCTGGGGGCGGCGAACTTCAGGGCCGGTTCCTGGGGAGGAAGTCCGTCGGTCATGGAAGCCAATACGCCTCTTGATATCGTCATCGTCGGCGGCGGCACGGCCGGCTGGATGGTGGCGACCGCCCTGGTCAGCGGCCTGCGGCCGCATCAGGTCCGGGTACGCCTGGTCGAGTCCGACGAGATCGCCACCGTCGGGGTGGGCGAGGCCACCATCCCCGCCATGCGCGACTACAATCGCTTCGTCGGCATCGACGAGGTCGAGATGCTGCGGGCGACCAACGGCACCTTCAAGCTGGGCATCGAGTTCCTCGACTGGGGCTTCAAGGGCTCGAACTACCATCACCCCTTCGGGGTGCACGGCCAGTCGATCGGCGGCGCGGGCTTCCACCACCAGTGGAACCGGGCGCGGCTGGCGGGCCACGCGTTCGACATCGAGGACTTCTCCTACGCCATCGCCGCTTCGCGCGCCGACCGCTTCGAGTTTCCCAACCCGAACCCTGAGGCGATCGATTCCACCTACAGCTACGCCTACCATTTCGACGCCAGCCTCTACGCCAAGTTCCTGCGCAAGGTGGCCGAGAGCCGGGGCCTCAAGCGCACCGAAGGCAAGGTCGTCGATGTCACCCTGGACGGCGCGAGCGGCGACGTCGCCTCGATCACCCTGGCCTCGGGCGAAGTGGTCAAGGGCGACTTCTTCGTCGACTGCACCGGCTTTCGCGGCCTGCTGATCGGCCAGACCCTCAACAGTCCGTTCGAGGACTGGACGCACTGGCTGCCCTGCGACCGGGCCTGGGCCGTGCCCTGCGCCCGCGCCGGCCGTTTCACGCCCTTCACCCGCTCGACCGCCCGCGAGGCCGGCTGGCAGTGGCGCATCCCGCTGCAGCACCGCACGGGCAACGGCTATGTCTATTCCAGCGCCCACATCAGCGACGACGAAGCCGCCGCCGTCCTGCTGGCCAATCTCGACGGCGAGGCCCTCGACGATCCGCGCCCGATCAAGTTCAAGGCCGGCCGCCGCACCGCCTCCTGGACCCGCAACGTCATGGCCGCCGGCCTGTCGAGCGGCTTCCTCGAGCCCCTGGAGTCGACCAGCATCTACCTGATCCAGATCGCGGTCATGAACCTGCTGAAGCTCTTCCCCGGCAAGCGGGTCGAGCCGGCCCTGGTCGAGGACTTCAACCGCCGGGTCGACATGGAATACGACCGGGTGCGCGACTTCCTCATCCTGCACTACCACGCCAACACCCGCACCGACGGGACGCTGTGGAAGCAGTGCCGCGAGATGCCGATCCCCGACAGCCTGCGCGAGAAGCTGGAGCTGTTCCGCCATCGCGGCCATGCGCCCAACTATCGTGACGGCCTGTTCGCCATGCCCAGCTGGATCTCGGTGCTGCTGGGGCAGGGGGTGACGCCGCAGGGCTATGATCCGATGGCTGACAACGCGCCCCTGGCCCAGACCCTGGCCGAGCTGGAGCGTCAGCGCGCGGCCATTACTCGCCGCGTGCCCGCCATGCCCAGCCACGCCGAGTTCATCGACCGCCACTGCGCCATCCCCGCCCGCGCCGCCGCGGAGGCCATGGCGTGAGCGGGCCGGTGAAGACCGCCGTCGTCGTCGGCCGGGGAACCACCCCGTGGCTGACCGCCCTGGCCCTGCGCCGCGCCTTCGGGGCCGGCGGGCTTTCCGTCCGCGTCGTCGAGACCGGACCGCCGACGCCCGGCCTGTCGCATGCCGGCGTGCCGGCCCTGGGCAACCTGCACCAGCTGCTGGGCCTGTCGGAGGCCGAGGTCGCGCGGCGCTGCGGCGCAGTTCCGTCGCTGGGCCAGAGGTTCGCGGGCTTCGCCGGCGACGGGACGGCCTTCCTGCACCCCTACGACACCCACGGCCAGTCGATCGACTATGTCGACTTCACCCATCACTGGGTGCTGGCCCGCAGCCGCGGCCTGCAGGCCGCGCTGGAGGACTTCTCGCTCGGGGCGGCCGCCGCCAAGCAGGGCCGCATCGTCGAGGGCGACGATCCCGGCCGGCTGTCGGTTCCCGGCGTCGGCCTGCACGTCGACGCTACCGCCTATGCGGCGCTGCTGCGCCACCACGCCCTGGCGGCAGGCGTCGCCGTCGAGCAGGGCGCGGTCACGCAGATCGACCGCACGGACGACCTGATCGCCGCCGTCGTGCTGGAGACCGGGACGCGGGTCGCCGGCGACCTGTTCATCGACGCCGGCGACGGCGCGCTGATCGGCCAGATGCCCGGGGCTGGGTTCGAGTCCTGGAGGGACTGGCTGCCCTTCGACCGCGTCCTGCCGCTGGCCGGCCGTCGCCTCAGCCCCGCGCCGGCCTTCGCCCATATCGAGGCCGTCGACGGCGGCTGGATCGGGCTCTATCCGCTGCTGGACCGCACGGCGGGCCTGGCCGTCTACGACTCCCGCACGACCGACGCCCAGGCCATGCTGCACCGGGCCGAGGCCGTCTCGGCCCTGGGCTGGCGGGCGGGCGAGCCGCTGGCCCTGTCGCCCGGCGTCCAGACCCGTCCCTGGATCGGCAACTGCGTGGCCGTGGGCGAGACGGCGGTCGCCCTCGATCCGTCCGACGCCGGGCCGCTCTACAGCCTGCAGGCGGCGATCTCGCACCTGGTGACCCTATTCCCGGTCGACGCCGCCGGCGGGCCGGAGGCGGGCGCCTACAACGCCGCCGTGCGCGCCCACGCCGCCAGCCTGCGCGACTTCCAGGCCATGCACTACCGGCTCGCCAGGCGCGCCGGCGCGCCATGGGAGGCCGTGCGCGCGGTCGAACCGCCCGCCGACCTGGCCGCCAAGCTGCGCCTGTTCGCCGCCCGCGGCGTCGTGCCGGCCCGCGAGGACGAGGCCTTCCAGGCCGCCAACTGGGCCGCCTGCATGATCGGCCACGGCCTGATCCCCAACGCCCACGATCCCCTGGCCGAAGGCGTCGCCGAGGCCGAGCAGATCCAGGTCTTCCAGACTCTCCTGCGCCGCATCGCTGTTGAGGTGGGCCAGATGCGCCCGCTGGAGGCCAGGCTCGCGGCCCTCGCGCCGCGTCCGGCCCCGGCCGCCCCCGCGCCCCTGAGGTTCACGTGACCCAAGCTGTCCGCAACATCGTGGTCGTCGGCGGCGGCACCGCCGGCTGGATGACGGCCGCCGCCCTGTCCCAGGTCGTCGGCACGAAGCGCTATTCGATCACCCTGGTGGAGTCCGAGCAGATCGGCACCGTCGGGGTGGGCGAGGCGACCATCCCGATGATCCTGCTCTTCAACAAGGTGCTGGGTCTCGACGAGGACGTCTTCATCCGCGAGACCAACGCCACCTTCAAGCTGGGCATCGAGTTCGTCGACTGGCGCAAGCGCGGCCACAGCTACTTCCACCCGTTCGGCCTCTACGGCGCCGACATGGACGGCGTCGGCTTCCAGCACTTCTGGCTGCGCTGGGCCCGCGAAAGCGGCCAGACCGACCACAGCCTGTTCAACGCCGAGTCCCTGGCCGCCAAGGCCGGGCGGTTCCTGCGCGCCCCGCCGCAGAGCCTCGCGACCCTGCCCAAGATCAACTACGCCTTCCAGTTCGACGCGGCGCTCTATGCGGCCTTCCTGCGCCGCTATGCCGAGGCCCGGGGCGTGGTCCGCGTCGAGGGCAAGATCTCCGGCGTCGAGCGTGACGGCGAGAGCGGCCACGTCTCGCGCCTGGTGCTGGACGACGGCCGCGCGATCGAGGGTGACTTCTTCGTCGACTGCTCGGGCTTCCGGGGCCTGCTGATCGAGGAGACCCTCGGCGCCGGCTACGACGACTGGAGCCAGTGGCTGCCCTGCAACCGCGCCGCCGCCATGCCCTGCGCGCGGGCCGGCGAACTGACCCCCTACACCCGCGCCACCGCCCGCGAGGCCGGCTGGCAGTGGCGGATCCCGCTGCAGCACCGCACCGGCAACGGCTACGTGTTCAGCGACGCCTTCATCGCCGAGGACGAGGCCGTGCGCCTGCTGGGCGAGCGCCTGGACGGCGCGGCCCTGGCCGATGCGAAGGTGCTGAAATTCACCGCCGGCCGCCGCCGCAAGAGCTGGATCGGCAACGTCCTGGCCATCGGTCTGTCGAGCGGCTTCCTGGAGCCGCTGGAGTCGACCAGCATTCACCTGGTCCAGGCCGCGATCGCCAAGCTGCTGGCCCTGTTCCCCAAGACCGGCTTCGACCCCTGGGTGGTCGACAAGTTCAATCGCGAGATGTCGCTGGAATACGAGCAGGTCCGCGACTTCATCATCGCCCACTACAAGGTCACCGAGCGCGACGACACCGAGTTCTGGCGCTGGTGCCAGGCCATGGTCCCGCCCGACAGCCTGACCCAGCGGCTGGAGGTGTTCCGCACCCGCGGCGAGGTGCTGGTCGGCCAGCAGGAGCTGTTCAAGGAGACCAACTGGTTCGCCATCCTGGCGGGGCAGGGGCTGATCCCGGAGGACTACCACGCCGTCGCCGACACCATCTCGTCGGACGAGTTGCGCCGGCGGGTCGGCCTGATCCGCTCGGCCATCAACGAGCGCGTGGCCGGCATGCCGCCGCACGACCTCTATCTCGACAAGGCCGGCCTGCTGGGCGCGGCGGCGCGGGCCGCTGTTCCTGCCTAATTGGTCGGACCATTCTTGCGATTGGTATGACTTCTCGTTGACAAGCCGGCCTCCGTCGTCCGAATGCTAGCGGTAACAAAGAGCGTTGGCGGGAGGCGTGGGTGAGGGGCTTGAAGACCTGGTTCGGGGCGGGCGCGGCCGTCGTTTCGCTGCTGGCGGCCCAAATCGCCTCCGCCGAGATCCCCCGCCTCGAAAAGCATGGAACCAGCGCCCGCCTGGTCGTCGACGGCAAGCCGATGCTGGTGCTCGGCGGCGAACTCGGCAACTCCAGCGCCTCCACCCGCGCCTACATGGCCCGCCACTGGCCGCGCCTGAAGGCGATGAACCTCAACACCGTGCTCGCCCCCGTCTCCTGGGAACTGGTCGAGCCCAAGGAGGGCGCCTACGACTTCTCCAGCGTCGATGATTTGATCGCCGACGCCCGCGCCCAGGACATCAAGCTCGTCCTGCTGTGGTTCGGGGCCTGGAAGAACAGCATGTCGACCTACGTCCCGGCCTGGGTGAAGCGCGACCAGGCCCGCTTCCCGCGCGTGCGGGCGCAGGACGGTTCGAGCGTCGAGATCCTGTCGGCCTTCTCCGACGACACCCGCAAGGCCGACGCCCGGGCCTATGCCGCCCTGCTGGCCCACCTCAAGACGGTCGACGCCGATCGAAACACCGTCCTGATGGTCCAGGTCGAGAACGAGATCGGCATGCTGCCCTCGGCCCGCGAACACGGCCCGGCCGCCGACAAGGCCTATGCCGGCGAGGTCCCGTCCGCCCTGATCCAGCGCCTGAAGACCGGCGGCGAGGCCGTCGAGCCTGAGCTGCGCGACCTCTGGAAACGCAATGGGTCCAAGGAGAAGGGCGCCTGGGCCGCCGTCTTCGGCGCCGACGAGGCCGGGCAGGAGGTGTTCACCGCCTGGTCCTACGCCCGCTACACCGAGGCCGTCACGGCCGCCGGCAAGGCGGCCTGGCCGCTGCCGATGTACGTCAACGCCGCCCTCAATCGCTCTGGCAAGAAGCCCGGCGAATATCCCAGCGGCGGGCCGCTGCCGCACCTGCTCGACGTCTGGAAGGTCGGCGCGCCCAGTCTGGATCTGCTGTCGCCCGACATCTACTTCCCGAACTTCGGCGACCTGGCCGCCCGGTTCGTGCGGCCCGACAACGCCCTCTTCATCCCCGAAGCCAACAACGCCAGCGCGCCCGAGACCCCGGCCAACGCCTTCTACGCCTTCGGCAATCTCGACGCCCTGGGCTTCTCGCCCTTCGCCATCGAGAGCGTCAACGCCGACGAGCAGAAGGCCATAACCGACGCCTACGCCATCCTGCGCCAGCTGACGCCGGCCCTGCTGGCTGCCCAGGGCAAGGGCGCCATGGCCGGCTTCAAGCCACGCGTGCTGGAGGATGGGACGGTGCAGGACGCCTCCGTCAGCAAGGTGATGGGCGACTACCGCTTCGAGGTCGGCTTCATCGATCCCTGGACGCCCAAGGCTTTGCAGAAGCCGGCGACCCATGGCGGCCTGATCATCCAGGTCGGCCCCGAGGACTACCTGATCGCCGGGCGGGGGATCGTCGTCACCTTCGCCGGGTCGGGGAAGGGGTTGCTGCTGGCCGGCATCGACCGCGCCGAGGAGGGCGTGTTCGACGACCAGGGCCGCTGGGTCCCCGGCCGCCTGCTCAACGGCGACCAGACCCACCAGGGCCGCCACATCCGCCTCTCGCCCGACCAGTTCCAGATCCAGCGGGTGCGGTTCTACCGGTATCGGTAGCTCTCAACGCGTCATCCCGGGCGGAGGCGCGCAGCGCCGCAGACCCGGGACCCAGGGGGCTGGGCGCGGCGGCTGGGTTCGCCGCCTTTGCTGAAGCAACCGCCCTGCGGCGACCCCTGGGTCCCGGCTCTACGCTTCGCTTCGGCCGGGATGACGAGCTAAGGGGGGAGAGGGTTCACATCCGCCACCGCAACCCCACCCGCACCTCCCGCCCCGTATCGTGCCGATAGGTCGGGATCAGCGTGCGGTCGCTGAACTGCCGCTGCGGCGCGCCGGCCAGGTTCGAAGCTTCCGCCATAAGGGTCAGGCTCGGCGACAGTTCCAGCCGCGCGGCGGCGTCCAGCGTGGTCAGCGGATCCACCCCGTCCACGTCGCCGCCGTTCGGGGCGGGGATGGTGGCGATGTAGCGGCCGCGGTGGCTGACGGCGACCCGCGCCTCCAGGCCTGGCCGCTGGTAGGCCAGCGCCAGGTTGGCCGCCAGGCGCGGCGCGCCCAGGGCGTCCTGCATGTCCACCCAGGCGCCGGTCTGGTCGAGCAGCCGCACCACCGTGCGGGTGTAGGCGCCCGCGCCTTGCAGGGTCCAACGCTCGCCGAGGGCGACGCGGAACGAGGCCTCGGCCCCGGTCAGCCGGCCCGGCCCGGTGTTGATCGGCCGCGAGAACTGCCAGATCGGCAAGGTCGGCGAGCAGTCCAGCGCCGCCCCGCAGGCCGCCGCGGCCACGCTGTCGGGCAGGCCGAACGGATTGGCCGAAAACGGCGCCGGCCGGGTCGTCGTCGACTGCACCGTCGTGGCGATGTTCTTCCGATAGACCGCCGCCGTGACTTGCAGGGCGGGCCTGGGTCGCCAGTCCACCGACAGATCGAAGGCGTCGGCCCGCGTGGGGCGCAGGTTCGGATTGCCCGACGAGGCGGTCTTGGCCCCGGTGGTCGACAGCCCCACGCCCGGCCGCAGGCTGATCAGGTCGGGCCGCACCATCACCCGCGCCGCCCCGAACCGGACCACGACGTCGGGCGCGGCGCTCCAGGCCAGGTTCATCGACGGCAGGGCCGACCAGTAGGCGTTCGACGCCGTCGTCCAGCGCAGGCCGGCGTCGGGCGCCACGTCCAGGCCGCCGGCCGCGATCCCGGTGCGCACCGCGCGCACCCCGGCCTCGCCCCAGACCCTTCGGCCCGCGTCGCGCGGCAGGGCCAGTTGCAGGTAGAGCGCGTCGGCCCGCTCGGTCACCGCGTAGTTCAGCGCCGCCACCGGGCCAGGGCCTATCTCGTAGCAGGCCGGGTCGGGGCAGGCCGCCGCCAGCGCCCGCGCCACGTCGAAGGCCAGCCATTGGCTGGGCGCGCCGCTCACGCCGAAGTCCACGCCCTGGCCGACCAGCCGCGCATAGTCGGCCACCGACAAGCCCGAGAGGCCGCCGGGCAGCACGCCGTTGACGTTGCCGATGCCGCCGTCCGAGCGCATCCACGCCGCCCCGACGGAGCGATAGGTCTTGACCAGCACGCCCACCCGCCAGTCGATCGGCCCCGTGCGGTCCTCCAGGTCCATCGCCAGCGACCGATAGCTGTTGTCCACCCAGTTGGGGTCGGAGCGGAACTCGCTGGCGGTCCAGGCTCCGGGGGGGGTCAGGGCCGCGTCGCCGAAGCTCAGGGCCGGCCGGTCGCCGTCGGAGAAGTCGTAGGCGAAGCCGTCGACGTCGAACTGCTCCAGATAGAGCGTCTGCTGCACCGGATTGCTGAAGTCCGAGCGGCTGAAGCCCAGCAGCACCCGACCCTCGACGCCCTCCCGAAACCGATGGCTGGCCGCCAGGGTGGTCTGACGAAAAACGGTGCTGAGCTCGTCACGGCGGGCCTCGGAGCGCACGTCCACCCCGTCGAAGCGGCCGGCGATCAGCACCGGCTTGCGGCCGCCGTACATCACGATATCCCCCTGCGTCACCGTAACCGCGTTGAGCCCGCAGCGCGGATCGGCCGGCGCGCCGCAAACGCCCGGGGTGCGGAAAGTGAAGCTCTCCAGCAGGTTCTCGCGCCGGTTCGAGCGCAGCTCGGCATAGATCACGTCCAGCGCGATGCGCGTCGTGTCGCTGGGCCGCCACTCCAGCGAGCCGGTCAGGCCCAGCCGCTGCTGGTCGATCTCGACCAGCTCCAGGCGCGGGATGCGGGCGTGCAGGGCGGCGTTGACGGTGCCCAGATCCAGAGGGGCCAAGGCGGCGCCGAAGCCCGGCGCGACGGCGTTTCCCGTCTCCCACTGGCCGGCGCTGGCCCCGGCCTCCAGCGTCGAGCGTCCTGAATAGGCGGCCGAGACCAGCACGCCCAACCGGCTCGCGTCGTCGCGCCCCGACAGCACCGCCGACACCCTCGGCCGCGCCCGGTCCGAAACCGTCTGATAGCCGGCTTCGGCCGCAAGCATCGCGTGCCGCCTGGGCAGTTCCAGCGGCGAGCGGGTGCGCATGTCGACCGTCGCGCCCAGCGAGCCCTCGTCGAGGTCGGCCGAGGCTGTCTTCTGCAGGCGGACCTGCTTGAAGAGGTCGGCGGCGAAGACGTTGTAGTCGAAGGCCCGGCCGCGGTTGGTGCCGCCGATGGCGTTGCTGGCCCCGAAGGTCGCCAGGGTCTCCATGCCGTTGACGCGCACGCGGGTGAAGCGGCCGCCGACCCCGCGTACGGCGATCTGGCGGGCCTCGCCGGCCTCGGGGCCCGCCGCCACGCCGGGGATCTGCCGCAGGGCGTCGGCCAGGCCCAGGGCGCCGGCGCCTCGAAGCTGCTCCTCCAGCAGTACGTCCACCTGGCCCGGCGTGTCGCGAGCCGCGTCCTGCACCGGTTCAGCCAGCGGCCGAGCCACCACGCTGATCGCCGCCACGGTGGTCAGCTCTTCCACCTCGATCGACGGTGGGGAAGGGCGCGGGACGACAGGCGCGGTGACCACCACCTCGCTGCGCCGCCTCAGCGCCACGACCCCGCCCGTCGAGATCGTGAAGTCGAGATCCGAGCCCGCCAGCAGGGCCCGCATCGCCTGGTTCAGCGACATCGATCCGGAAAGGGCCGGCGCGCGCCGGCCGGCGGTCAGGGCGGCGGGGGCGGCGATCGGCGCGCCGGTGCGGGCCGACACCGCCAGCAGCGCCGTCGCCAGCGGCTGGGCCGGCTGGTCGAAGGAGAACCGCCGCTCGGCTGGCGCTGAATGGGCCGGCGCGGCGACCAGCCCCGCGACCGCCAGCGCGCCGATCGCGGGCGCGATCCTCATTTCGTCGCGTCGATCGTGCGGCTTCCGTCGACCGCGACCCGCACGCCGACCGGCAGGATCTCGGGCAGGCTGGCGATGAAGCGGTCGGCCTGGTCGAGCTGGAAGCTGGCGGTGATCCGCAGGCCCGCCGCGCGTGGCGTCGCCCGCACCGCGTGGCCCCGAGCGGCGAGATCGGCGACCACGTCGCCCAGCGGCGCATCGGCATAGGCCAGGCGTCCGTTCCGCCAGGCCGCCGCCTCGACAGGCGCGGCCAGCTTGCCGGTCTGGGTCCGGCCGCCCTCGATCTGCACATAGTCGCCGGCCCCCAGCCGTGCGACCTGGCGACGTTCGCGGCCCTGGTAGACCGCCACCCGGCCTTCCTCGACCGCCACCCTCACCTGTCCTCCGGCCCCGGCCCGGGTGTCGAAGCGGGTGCCCAGCACCTCGACCTCGGCGCCGCCGACCGCCACCCGGAAGCGCCGGCCGTCGGCCTTGCGCACCGCGAAGAAGGCCTCGCCGCGTTCCAGCACATAGCCGCGATCGTTCCAGCGCGAGGCCTGGGCCAGCCGCGCCGCCGGCGCCAGCACCGCCGTGCTACCGTCCTTCAGGGCGACCTGCCGAGCGGTGGTCCCGGCCTCGAACGGCGCGGGCGGCGGCGCCAGCACGGCGGCGGCGGTCAGGCAGGCGGCCAGGGCCGCGCCGGCGGCGATCCAGCGGGTCGGAGCGCGGCGGGGCAGGGGCCGCGCGGTCGGTCGTTTCAGGGCCTCCACCTGGCCCAGCGCCAGCAGCAGCGCCTCGGCTTCCTCATAGGCGCGGACATGCTGCGGATCTGCGTCCAGCCAGGCGCGCAGCTGCGCCGAGCGCTCCGGCGGGAACGGCTCGCCCAGCACCGCCAGGGCCCAGCCCCGGGCCTCCCGCCCGATCGGCGAGTCAGGATCGACGGCTGCGTTCACGGGACAGGCCTCTATAGTCGATGACGCCGCGCGCCAGGGCGCGCTGGCAGACGGCGGCGGCTTCGTCGATGGTCTTACGGATCAGGGCCTCGGAGACCCCCTCGCGGCGGGCGATCTCGGCGAAGCTCAGCCCCTCAATGCGGTTGGCGGCCAGGTAGCGGCGATGGCGTTCGGGCAGGCCGGCCACCACCTTTTCCAGCAGCTTCAGGTCGTCGCGGGCGATCAGGGTCCGTTCGACGTCCGGCGGCTCGTCGGGCTCCAGGGCCGGGGCCGAAACGTCCAGCAGCCGGGCTGTCCGCTGACGGCTGCGCCGGCCGTCCAGCGCCAGGTTGATGGCGACGCGGAACACGAAGGCGCGGGGGCTTTCCAGCGCCCGGTCAGACGGCCGCTCGCCCAGCTTCAGGAAGGCCTGCTGCGCCACGTCCTCGGGATCGGGCGGGCCGCCGCCGAAACGCGCGCGGAGGAAGGCGCACAGGTCGCTCCAGTCCTGGGCGTAGGCGTGGCGATAGGCCGACCGGTCTTTCCACAGCTCGGCGCCCCACAGCTCGGTTTTGTCGCGAGCCTCTGGCCGCTCCGCCCTCGACACGGGGCCTCCCCAATCATCCGGTTCTGGCCGGTGGGTGGACGATGCTGGCGAATGTCCGAAGGATCAATGCGCCGCAAGAAATATGCACCTGGCGCGATTTTCTTGTGCGGATCGGCCAGGCGGAAACGTCGTTCGTGGCCAGGTGAAAACTTGCTGAAATTTCCCGCAATTATTTAAGTTACCGGTACCTTTTTCGCTTTTCGTCGCGATTGCGACATGCTTATTTCAATCATGACACCGGTGGCTATCCGGGCGAGACGGCCGACAAAGGCCGCGATTGGGAAGGGGAGGCGGCGCCATGAACAGCTCTGCACGCGACTCGCGAGCGTCGCCGGACGGCCGCGCCGAGGCCGAAGCCCGGCTCGCCGAAGAGCCCGTCTTCGACATCGGCCGCGCCTTCCAGACGCCCCTCGAAACCGACGTCGGCGACATGCTGACCCGCTCGCTGTGCCGCCAGATCCGCCAGGCGCTGCTCGAGGGCAAGGTGGTCGAACTGCCGGGCCTTGGCCGCTTCGAAATCCGTGACAAGCGTCGCTACGGCCTGGTCAATCCCTCCAGCGGCGCCCGCGCCGACCTCGGCGGCGAGCGCGCCGTCGTCTGGCGTCCCGACCGCAAGCTGCTGCGCGACCTGAATTCTTCCCGAGGCGATGTTTGATGCGTGTTTCCGTTCCCGGCCGTCGCTTCGGCCTCGTCTCCATGCTCACCCTGGCGCTGGCCACGGCGCCCGCCGCCGCGTTGGCCGCCGACGCTTTCCATGACGTGAGCCTCTCGCCCGAGACCCGCGCCGCCGACCTCGTCTCGCGCATGACGCTGGAGGAGAAGGCCGGCCAGTTGAAGCATGCTGCGCCCGCCATCCCGCGCCTCGGCGTTCCCGCCTACAACTGGTGGAGCGAGGGCCTGCACGGTGTGGCCCGGGCCGGCGAGGCCACGGTCTTCCCGCAGGCCATCGGCATGGCCGCCACCTGGGACGTCCCCCTGATCCACGACGTGGCCGACACCATCGCCACCGAGTTCCGCGCCAAGTACCTCGACAAGCGCGGTCCCGACGGCGCGGTCGCCCAGTATCGCGGCCTGACCGTCTGGTCGCCCAACATCAACATCTTCCGCGACCCGCGCTGGGGCCGGGGCCAGGAGACCTGGGGCGAGGACCCGCACCTGACCGCCGCCTTCGGCGTGGCCTTCGTCGAGGGGCTGCAAGGCCCCGATCCGGCCCACTACAAGACCGCCGCCACCGCCAAGCACTTCGCCGTGCACAGCGGTCCCGAGGCCGACCGCCACCACGACGACATCCACCCGAGCAAGCACGATCTGGCCGACACCTACCTGCCGGCCTTCGAGGCCCTGGTGAAGCGCGGCAAGGTCGAGGCCGTCATGTGCGCCTACAACGCCGTCGACGGCGTGCCGGCCTGCGCCAGCGACGTCCTGCTGAAGGACACCCTGCGCGGCAAGTGGGGCTTCAAGGGCCACGTCGTTTCCGACTGCGCGGCCATCGCCGACGTCTTCCTGCCGACCTCGCATTCGTACGTGAAGACGCCGGCCCAGGCCGTGGCCGTCAGCGTCAAGGCCGGCACCGACCTGATCTGCGCCGAGTTCGGGGCCGACAAGAGCGCCGAGATCGGCCCGATCGTCGAGGCGGTGAAGACCGGGCTGATGAGCGAGGCCGACCTCGACCAGGCCGTCCGCCGCCTGTTCGTGGCCCGCATCAAGCTGGGCCTCTTCGATCCGCCGGCCAGCGGCCCCTATGCCGCGATCACCCGGGCCGACAACGACACCCCGGCCAACCGCGCCCTGTCGCTGGAGACGGCCCAGGCCTCGATGGTGCTGCTGAAGAACGAGGGCCTGCTGCCGCTGAAGGCGACGCCCAAGCGCATCGCCGTCATCGGCCCCAACGCCGACAGCCTCGACGCCCTGGTCGGCAACTACAACGGAACGCCGTCCAGGCCGGTGACCGTGCTGGCCGGCGTCCGCGCCCGCTATCCGGACGCCCAGGTCACTTATGTCGAGGGGACGGGCCTGGTCGGTGCGCCGATGGCGGCCCTGCCCAATGATGCCCTCTGCGCCGACGCCGCCTGCGCGGCCAGGGGCGTGAAGGTCGAGACCTTCCAGGGCCTGGAGCTGGCCGGCCAGGCCAAGACCGACGCCGCCGCCAACGTCCAGCTCGCCTGGGGGCGTCCGCAGCGGGAAAAGCGCCAGACGTCAACGCGTTGGAGCGGCTATCTCAAGCCGACCGAGACCGGTGTCCATCGCTTCACCCTGCGCGGCGAGGGCGGCTACCGGGTGATCGTCGACGGCAAGGTCGTGGTCGACGCCTGGAAGCGTCCGGCCGACGCCACGCCGGAGGGCGCCATCGCCCTGACCGCCGGCCAGGCTCACGCCATCACCGTCGAGGCCTGGCAGGACGGTGACCGCGGCGACCAGCGCCTCACCTGGAGCCGACCCAGCCAGGGCGCCGAAGCGGCGATCGTCGCCGCCAAGGACGCCGACCTCGTGCTGTTCGTTGGCGGCCTGACCGCCAAGCTGGAGGGCGAGGAGATGTCGGTCCGCGCCCCGGGCTTCGCCGGCGGCGACCGTACCCGCATCGACCTGCCCGCGCCGCAGGAGGTGCTGCTGGAAGGCCTGCAAGCCTCTGGCAAGCCGGTGGTGCTGGTGCTGATGAACGGCTCGGCCATGGCGGTGAACTGGGCGGACGAGAAGCTGCCGGCCATCGTCGAGGCCTGGTATCCGGGCGGCGAGGGCGGTCACGCCGTGGCCGGTCTCATAGCGGGCGACTTCAATCCTTCCGGCCGCCTGCCGCTGACCTTCTATCGCTCGGCCGACCAACTGCCGCCGTTCAAGGACTACGGCATGGCCGGACGCACCTACCGCTATTTCGGCGGCGAGGCGCTCTATCCGTTCGGCCATGGCCTGAGCTTCACGACCTTCAAGTACGGCCAGCCGAAACTGGTCAGGACCGTGAAGGCCGGCGAGGGTCTGAAGGTCTCGGTGGACGTCACCAACGCCGGCCAGAGAGACGGCGACGAGGTGGCCCAGCTCTACGTCTCGCGCGGCGCGGCCGGCGCGCCGGTTCGGTCGCTGAAGGGCTTCCAGCGTGTGGCCCTCAAGGCCGGCGAGACGAAGACCCTGACCTTCGATCTCGACCCTGCCGCCCTCAGCGTCGTCGATGCGGCCGGCGTGCGTTCGGTCGAGGCTGGCCCCGTCGACCTTTGGATCGGTGGCGGCCAGCCCGTCTCGCGGCCAGGTCTCGCCAAGCCCGCCGGCGTGGCCGCCCGTCTCGACGTCGCCGGCCGCAAGGTGCTGCCGTGAAGCTCGATCGCCGTTCCTTCCTGGCCGCCGGCGGCGCGGGTCTTGCCGCGACCGGTGTCACGCAAGCCACGCCCGCGTCGGCCGCCGACCTTCTCGCCGTGCCCAACGAGGGCTGGAGCCTGTGGATCGACCAGGCCGCGGCCTGGAAGGACGACGGCCTGCACCTGCCCAGCGCCGTCGATCTCGCAACCCTGCCGGTCAATCCGCCGACCGGCGGCTGGACCGCGCTGAAGTCGCCCGACGCCATCACCGTTAGCCTGCCCACCACGGTCGAGGAGCACTTCTGGGGCACGTTCGCCTCGCGCCCCTACGGCGCCGACGAATATCGCTACGCCGAGGACGACGACGTGCCCCGCTACGGCGCCTACAAGGGCGTTTCCTGGTGGTCGCGGTCGATCGACATTCCCACGTCCGCCAAGGGCAAGCGGGTGCTGCTCAATCTGCGCGGCGCGCGGCTGCGGGCCGAGGTGTTCCTCAACGAGCGGCTGGTCGGCTACTCGATCATGTCGGAGCTGCCGTTCGCCTGCGACCTGACGGCGGCGATGCTGCCGGGGCAGGCCAACCGGCTCTCCATCCGCATCACCAATCCCGGCGGCCGCTTCGACTGGCGCGACAGCACCACCATGGCGTGGGGGAAGTTGAAGCTCTTCGCCTCCCACGGCTTTGGCGGTCTCGATCGCGGCCTGACGCTGAGCGTCCACCCGCTGGCCGCCCGCATCGACGACGCCTGGGTGCTGAACACGGCGCAGCCGCGTACGGTCGCGGCCTTCATGGACGTGGTGCTGGAGAAGCCTGTCGCTGATCCGCAAAAGCTGCGCGCCAAGGCCTCGGCGACCCTCGTCGACGACAAGGGCGCGCCGGTCGCCGCCGATATCAAGCTGGAAGACATCGAAGCCCTCGAAGGCGGCCGCCGCCTGCGCGCTCGTTTCACCGTGACCGCGCCCAAGGCCAACCTTTGGGACCTCGACACGCCGCGCCTGCATCGCTTGCGCCTGTCCTGGGCCGAAACCAGGCGTGACATCGACACCCGCGAGGTCCGCTTCGGCTTCCGCTGGTTCGGCGTCGAGGGCGTGGGGACCAACGCCTTGCTGCGCCTCAACGGCCGCCGCATCCGGCTCTATTCGGCGATCTCCTGGGGCTATTGGGGCTTCAACGGCCTGTGGCCGACCAAGGAGCTCGCCCGCCGCGAGGTCACCTCGGCCCGGACGCTGGGCCTCAACGCGCTGCACTTCCACCGCAACGTCGGCAAGCCCGAGGTCTTCCAGGCCATGGACGAGATAGGCCTGTTGCGGGTGATGGAGCCCGGCGGCGGGCGCCACGCCATCGGCCGCGACCTGAAGCCCGGCGAGAGCCTGAACCCCGCCGACGCCTTCAGCCGTCAGTTCATGGTCGAGAAGTGCCAGGCCATGGTGCGGGCCTTCCGCTCGCACCCGTCTCTGGCCCACTACACCCTGCAGAACGAGATCGGCGCGAACCTGGCCAATCCCGACGTGCAGTTCGTGCTGAAAGCCATGCACGACCTCGACCCCAGCCGCGCGGTGATCCTCAACGACGGCTTCGTCAAGCGCGGCGCGGCCCAGGCCATGTACCTGCCCTACGACGACCACTATTACCGCTCGGACGTGGAAGAGTGGGGCGGCTGGTGGGTCGAGCACCAGGGCGCCGGCGACCAGTGGTACGACCGCTTCTACGCGAGCAAGGACGACTACATCCACCGCCAGACCGGCAAGCCGTTCATCGTCGAGTTCGGCGAGATGCAGGGCTGCGCCGTCGCCGACAACCACGTGGCCATGGTGGCCGAGATCCTGGCCAAGGGCGGCAAGAGCTACGACCTCGAAGACCACAAGGCGATCGTCGGGGCGACCAGCGCCTTCCTCGACCGCTGGGGTTTCCGCAAGGCCTTCCCGACCACCGAGGCCCTGTTCCTGTCGGTCGGCGCCAAGGCCTATGAGGCCTGGCGCAACTACCTGGAGAACATCCGCCTGGGCGAGAGCGTGGACGTGGCCGCCATCTCCGGCTGGGAAAGCACGGCGATCGAGAACCATTCGGGCATCGTCGACGTGCTGCGCGGCTTCAAGGCCGACCCGGCCCTGATGAGTCAGAGCCTGCGGCCGGCCCTGGCCGTCGCCAAGCCCCGCAAGCTGGCCTATGCGCCGGGCGAGGCGGCGCAACTGGACCTCTGGCTGTGCAACGACACCGGCAAGCCGGTGACAGGCGATCTCGTGCTCAGCATCATCGGGCCCGACGGCGCGGCGCGCGAGGCGGGCCGCTGGCCGGTTCCCGCCCACGAGCCCGACCGCCTGTCGTGGCTGGTCGCCGAAAGCGTCCGCCCGCCGGCTTTCGAGCGGGAAGGGCGGTACGTCATCCGTCTCGTCCTGGCGGGTTCGGGCGAGGTGGTTTCCGACCGCGAGATCTGGGTCGCCGCACCGCATGGCGCGCCGCGCCGCAAGCTGAAGCTCGCCGTTTCGGGTGTGGCCAAGAGCTTGCGCACCCAACTGGAAAGCCAGCCCGGCGTCACGGTCGAGGACTTCAAGCCGGGCGTCCGCTACGACGGGATCGTCGCCTCGGGCCTGAAGGCCGACGAGATCGTCCGCCGTCAGGTCGGCGAGCAGACCGGCCTCGAGGCCCAGCCCAAGAAGGGCGAGAAGGTCGAGCTGGTGCTCGGCGAGCTGCCCGTCGAGGTGCTGGCCGCCGTCGCCGCCGGAACCCCGCTGCTGGCCATGGTGCAGGAAGACGGCCTGGCCGAAGGCGTCGCGCGGCAGCTCGCCAGCCTTGGCCTCTTCACCTACGCCGGCCAGGTCGGGGGCTTGCGCGCGCCTTGGATGGGCAACTGGAACTACGTCCGGTCCCACCAGACCTTCGCCGCGATCCCCGCCGATCGCGCCATGAGCGTGCTGCACCAGGTCGAGGGGCAGCCTTCGAACGGCCTGGTCGTGGACGGGGAGGGCGTCGAGGTCATCGCCGCCTACAGCCGCGACCACGACCGCCGCAACGGCGCGGCCAGCCTGATCGCTCGCAAGGGGGCGATGCGCGCGCTGGTCCACCGGCTTCCCGACATGGCCCCGCCGCTCCAGGCCCGCTGGCTCAGCAACGCCCTGGACTGGCTGGCCGCCGATCCGATCACGAGCCCAGGAGGGTGAGCGACGATGTCTAGTGCGTAGAGCCTGACGAGGCGGCTCCGGCCGTCCGAGACCACACCAAG
>Ga0102591_1002158_pt1 | contig 22596 bp, 18 predicted proteins | sample AraplaCol_mCL_r2_2_FD_76860 | JGI IMG/M metagenome (GOLD analysis project Ga0102591, IMG submission 76860) | Arabidopsis root microbial communities from North Carolina, USA - plate scrape MF_Col_mCL_r2 (SPADES assembly) (version 2) | ecosystem: Host-associated > Plants > Roots > Endosphere... | reverse complement strand
GCCCCGTCAAGAAACTGTAATGTTAACGTATACAACACGAGAAAAACTCAATGTCAACGATTACATTGGAAATGTGATCGGGGAAATCACGCCAATTGCCAGGAGCCAAAACCAAATGCGCAGCACACGCAAGCATCTCCTCCAGCCCGCCTTAGCCGCAAAACAGGACCGAGTTGCTACTATTGGCCGGGTTGAGCTAGTGACTGCTGCCCTTCCGAACGGAACCGTGCCGCACTATTTGATTTCGGAGGGACCCCGGCGCCGGCAACCGGCCGTTTGAATCGCGTCAATCCAAGCGGCAGCAATTGCCAGCAAACCAAGAACTGCGACGCCATCTTTCCCTCAGCGACGGCACAATCAGCCAATCTGCGGCAGCAACTGCGCCATGCTCTCTTTTGCGTCGCCATACAGCATGCGCGTGTTTTCGCGACAGAAGAGCGGGTTTTCTATACCAGAGTAGCCGGTGCCCCGACCGCGCTTCGAGACGAAGACTTGTTTTGCTTTCCAGACTTCCAGCACAGGCATTCCAGCGATCGGCGACGCTGGATCGTCCTGAGCTGCTGGATTGACGATATCGTTTGAACCGATGACGATGACGACGTCAGTTTGGGAGAAGTCCTCGTTGATCTCATCCATTTCGAGGACGATATCATAGGGAACCTTGGCTTCGGCAAGCAACACGTTCATGTGACCCGGGAGGCGGCCAGCGACAGGATGAATTGCAAACCTCACGTTTTTGCCTGCAGCGCGCAGCTTGCGTGTCAATTCCGCGACCCCTTGCTGGGCCTGCGCGACTGCCATGCCGTATCCCGGAACGATGACAATGCTGTCGGCTTCGTTGAGTGCGGCGGCGACGCCATCGGCATCAATAGCGATCTGCTCGCCTTCGATCGCAACGGCAAACCCGGTCGTCGCGCCGAAGCCGCCGAGAATAACCGAGACGAAGGAACGGTTCATTGCCGTACACATAATGTAAGACAGAATTGCGCCCGAAGATCCGACCAATGCACCGGTGACGATCAGAAGATCGTTTCCGAGCGTAAAGCCGATCGCAGCCGCAGCCCAGCCCGAATAGCTGTTCAGCATGGAAACGACGACAGGCATGTCGGCGCCGCCGATACCCAGGATCAGGTGAAAGCCAATGAAGAAGGCGAGAGCCGTCATTGCGGCTAGCACCCAAACATCAGCGCCTCGCACATAAACGAGCAGCAAAACGAGCGAAAGGATGGCCGCAGCGGCATTGAGGGTATGGCCCCCGGGCAGCTTTTGCGCCTTGCTGTCAAGCTTTCCTGCCAGCTTCCCGAAAGCGATTGCAGAACCGGTAAAGGTGACGGCTCCGATGAAGACACCGAGGTAAACCTCGACTTTCATGATCGCCATTTCCAATGGTGTCTTGCTCGCAAGAATCGCCGCAAACCCTGAAAGCTGCTCTCTGGCCGCCTCGTTTAGTCCGGCAATAGTCTCTGCTTCCAAATGGGTATTGAAGCCGATAAGCACGGCCGCTAGGCCGACGAAAGAATGCAGAGCCGCGACAAGCTGCGGCATTTCTGTCATTTGGACCTTTTTTGCGACCAGCCAACCCGTTGCAGCGCCGACCGTGATCATCGCCAACGTGATTGACAGATGGCCGAAGCCCGGTCCGAGGATCGTGGCAGCAATCGCAATCGCCATGCCAACGAAACCGTAGCGGACGGCGCGCTTCGCGCTTTCTTGGCCGGACAGGCCCCCAAGAGATAAAATGAAGAGCACCGCCCCCGAGATATAGGCGGCCGAAATGACACCGATAGTCATATGTGTAACCCCAACTAATCAGGACTTCCGGAACATCGAGAGCATCCGCCGCGTCACGAGGAAGCCGCCGACAATGTTGATGGTGGCGACTAGGATAGCGACAGCAGCGAGACCAATGACCATTCCGTTGCTGGACCCGATCTGCAAAAGTGCGCCGACGATCACGATTCCCGATACGGCATTTGTCACCGCCATCAACGGCGTGTGGAGTGAATGGCTGACGTTCCAGATAACCTGGAACCCGATGAAACAAGCGAGGACAAAAACGGTGAAGTGTCCCATGAAACTGGGTGGTGCCATTGCGCCGACCAACAGGAGGAGCATCGTGCCGCCGGCCAGCAGCTGTCCCTGGGCTTTGGTCCGCCTTCGGACGGCCATCAGCTCCTGCGAGCGCTTTTCCTCAGGACTGGACTCCCTCGACCTTTCACTCGGCTTCTGGGCGGCGATGGCCTGAACTTTCGGTGGCGGCGGCGGATAGGTTATTCTACCCTCGTGAGCGACCGTGGCGCCGCGGATGACGTCGTCCTCCATATTGTGGACGAGGCGGCCATCCCTATTCGGGGTCAGATCCGTGATCAGGTGGCGGATGTTGTTGGAATAAAGCGTCGAGGCCTGCTCCGCCATCCGACTTGGGAAATCTGTGTAGCCGATGATCTTGACGCCGTTCGCAGTCACCACCATCTGGTCGACGACGGTGAGCTCGCAATTTCCACCGCGCTCAGCGGCAAGATCTACGATCACGGAGCCGGGCTTCATGGTCGCGACCATATCAGCAAGCCAGAGTTTGGGAGCATCACGCCCTGGTATCATGGCGGTTGATATGACGATGTCGATCTGTGGCGCAAGCTCCCGGAACTTACTCAGCTGGGCGTTGAGGAATTCCGGAGATGACGGCGTCGCATAGCCGCCGCTCGCCGCCCCGTCCTGCTGCTCGTTGGTAAAATCGAGGAAGACGAACTGCGCGCCCATGCTTTCAATCTGCTCAGCGACCTCGGGGCGAACGTCGAAGGCGTACGTAATCGCGCCGAGCGCCGTCGATGTCCCGATTGCCGCAAGTCCGGCAACTCCTGCGCCGATGACCAAGACCTTGGCCGGTGCAACTTTGCCCGCTGCGGTCACTTGTCCAGTGAAGAAGCGTCCGAAGCTATTGCCGGCCTCCATTACCGCGCGATAACCGGCGATATTTGCCATGGACGAAAGAGCGTCCATTTTCTGTGCCCTTGAGATGCGCGGCACCATGTCCATAGCGATCATATTAACTTGGCGCACGCGGGCCATTTCGAGCAGATCGACGTTCTGGGCGGGATGGACGAACGATAGGATAGTCTTGCCTTGCGTCAGAAGTGCCAGTTCCTCCTGTTGCGGCGGCCTGACTTTCACGACGACATCCGCCGCCTGCCACAGATCTTGGGCAGTAGGCAAGACCTCGACACCAGCTGTACGATAAGCGTCGTCCGAAACGCCCGAGGGAAGTCCCGCACCCGTTTCCACCAGGCATTCATATCCGAGCTTTTGGAGGTGCAACGCACTCTCTGGTGTCAGTGCGACGCGTCTTTCGTCGGCATAGCTCTCCTTCGGCGCCCCGATTTTCATCTTTCCTCACAAATGGTTGTTGACGAGCAAATCCCCGGGCAGATCGAGGTCCGGATGGGATTCCATTCGATTTTGCTACCGTCACGAAGGATGTTCGCTTCGGTTATCAATCGTTACCGGTAGGCGACTTCTATCCGACGTTTTTCGACCAATGAAAGACGCGCCGCGTCGAGAATGACTGCTGCGTCAAAGGCATCAGCCAACGTCGATAGCGGAAGTGAAGCCTTTGCTAGGCACTCGTTCAGAAAATATTGCTCGACCTGCAGGAAACTGTCCCAATAAGTAGCATCATCCCAGAATGGGATGGATGCCTCCCCGAACTTCGTCACATCCCAGGCAACGACACCGCTTCCTTCGGTTCCCAGGACCTTAAAATAGCATGACCACGGTTCGCGACTTCTGTCGTCGGCCGAGAAGCTGCCCCAGAGGTTTGCGATTCTCCCATCGGCATATTCCGCAGTGATCATGAGCTGGTCGTGCGCCTGCTTATCGTCGAAATGCACGTTTGTGCCCGTGGCGTAAACATGCGAGGGACGCCCGAGGAAAAACAACATGCAATAGGCGTGATGAACCATCAATTCCCGCATCGTCAGGTCGGGTTCACCGATGGAGGCGTCATGACGCTTGTTATAGATCGCCCAGAAATTAACGATGTCACCCAGCCGGCCGTCCTCGATATGAACTTTGAGGCGGCGCATGTTCTCTGCGTAGATGTAGTTGTGCGACGGCATGCAGATACGATCATATCTGACGGCGATGTCCGCAAGCTCCCGAATCTGTTCGGCTCTTTCGCAAAGAGGCTTCTCCAGGAGAACGTGCTTTCCCGCTTGGAGACCACGCTTGGCAAATTCGAAATGGGAATCCGTGCTTGTCGCAACGAGAATGGCGTCGATCTTCTCGTCGGCCAGGAGCGCCTCGACCGACGGGTACGCCACCCCCCCAAAACGTCGGCAGAAATCCGCAGCCTTTTCCACCGAGCGACTCCAACCGCCGGCAAAAATATGTGGTCCTATCTGACGAAGTGCCTCGGCGTGGAGCTCCGCCACCTTGCCAAGGCCAACGATTGCTATTTTCATGAGTGGTTTCCGAATGTTACATATTTTAGCGATTAGCGAGGGATGGCGACCGGCCGGCCTTCTCGCCATGACTCGGTTGCTGCATCGGCAATGAGCTGGGCGCGAAGTCCATCCTCGGCGCTCGGAACCGGGGCGGTCCCGGACGATACTGACTCGACGAAATGAAGCATTTCGGCGAGGTAGGCCGCCTCGAATCGCTCGAGGAAGAAGGCTTGGGCGACCGCCTGTCCAAAGCCGCTGTTTCCCGCCCGCTCGACGAGGTTCTCAAGCACGTTGGAGACGCGAAGCATCCCCTTAGATCCGTGGACTTCAAGACGCTTGTCGTAGCCATAAGTCGTCCTGCGCGAATTGGTGATTTGGCAGATTCGTCCACTGGCCGTCGTTAGAATGACTGCCGCCGTGTCGACGTCGCCGGCTTCCTTGATGCCCGCATCGATAAGGTTGGATCCTACTGCAAATACCTTCACCGGCTCCTCACCGAGAACGAACCTCGCCATGTCGAGGTCATGGATCATCATGTCTCGGAAAAGGCCGCCTGAGGTTTTGACATAGGACACGGGAGGCGGGTTAGGGTCGCGCGAGACGATTGAAACGGTCTCCACATCGCCGATTTCACCTGCCCGCACGCGCGCCTGAAGAGCGCTGAAGTGAGGATCAAAACGTTGGTTGAAGGCTGTCATGAAGGCGACACCGGCTGCATTCACGGCCTCAATGCAAGAGCGAACTCGTTCTGAGGAAAGATCGATCGGCTTTTCGCAGAAGATCGCTTTGCCTGCCCGCGCTGCTGCGGTCACCAAATCGAAATGCGTAGATGTCGAAGTGGCGATGACGACAGCGTCAATGTCGTTGGCACTGATAATCTCGTCGATGCCGCGAACGACCGTCTTAAAGCGCGCCGCACAGGCAGATGCCGCCTCGGAGGAAATATCGGCAACGGCAGCGAGTTCAGCGCCTTGGATCCGTCCGATCGATCCAGCATGCACCTGACCGATGCGACCGCAGCCCAAAATACCCAATCTAAGCATCTTACGATCTCTTTCCTGATCCAAGCATCAACCAGTGTTCTGTCAGGTTCTACGTCGCCTCCGCGAGGGATCGAACGCGAATCCTTCGTGAGAAACAGGTGCGCATCGGGATGCACACCTGTCTTGTCCCCTGTGGTGTCAGTTCTTGCTGATGTACTTGTCGACGTTGGCCGGATTGACCAGTTCGAACGGGATCCAAACGGGGGATTGTACTTTTTCTCCCTTCGCCATCTTAATTGCGGCGTCGACGGACCCGGCACCCTGACCGATCGCATCTTGGAAAACGCTCACATCCAGGTCACCGGTCTGCATGTAATGCATCGCTTCCTTGGTAGCGTCGATGCCCGCAACGACGACGTCCTTCATGTCCCAGCCCGCCGCCTTCATGGAATTGATGGCGCCGAGCGCCATTTCATCATTGTTCGCGATAACCGCAGCAGGCTTGTAGCCGGCCGTAATCCAGTTGGTCATCAGGTCCTGCGCCTTGACCGGATCCCAGTTGGCCGACTGTTCGTCGATCACTTTCATGAAATTGCAGTCGGGCGTCGCGATTACATCATGTACGGCCTTGCTGCGCAGTTCGGCACTGTGTTGGGCCAAGATGCCCTGAATAATCAGGATCCCTGCATCGCTGGTCTTGCCGCTTTCCTTCAAAACGCGGCAAACTTCCTTCGTCTCGAGCTCACCAGCCTCGGCTTCGTTCGATCCGATGAATGCGGCCTTCGAGCCGAGCGCATCGAGGTCGCTCGGTGTATTGTTGACATAGATCAGCGGCACGCCGGCATCGGCCGCCATTTTGGTGATCGCCGGGGATGCCGAGCTTTCGACAACGTTGACGATGATGGCATCGACCTTCGCGGCGATGAAATTCTGAATTTGCGATAGCTGCTTGTTGATGTCGGCTTCAGCAAACTCAATCTGGAGCGGCTGCTTTGTCTTGGCCGCCTCATCTTTCATTCCCTGAACCATGACAGCGAGAAAAGAGTCGCTGTGCGAGATGGCCACGCCTATGTCCCCGGCATAACCAGGCGACGTCGCCAAAAGCAGTGCTGCAGTTCCAGTGATGAGCTTTTTCATGCGCATTCCCCTCCTTTACGCGGCGCCCTAGCGGCACCGAATGGCCTCCTCCGACGCCGGTATGTTAACGTTTACATACCTGCATCGACTATGTTCTGACGCGCTCGCCGCCGTCCTTTGGCTAGCTGATGACAACAAATGCCATATTTGATCAATGGTAACGTATACAACATTGAAATTTGCCAATGTCAACGATTACATTACGATTGACAAGCCTTTTTTTTGATCTATTATCAACAAAAAAGGGAACTCAAATATGCACATATCCAAGGCAGCAATGCGCGGTGTGTCATTGCTCTCCGCCGTCATCCTGTTTGGCATCACCTTTAGTCATCCCATCTCCGCCTTCCTCGCAAGCGAGGGCGCTATTATCGGTGATCTGAGGCTGATGCAGGCCCAAGCGAGTCTCGCCGTACTGCAGCGCGCGGTCGGGGTCGATCAAGATTCCGCTAAAACGGATCCAGCACATTCGGCGGCCGCGGCCGGACGATGAGTCCGGCGGACTTCACGAGCCACTCTACTCCTTGAGGCGGCATTGGTCGTAGAGAGGCACGAGCAAAACTGCCTTGCCAACCAACGCGGGCGGAGCGTTGCGCTCCTTTAGCTGCCTTCGCAACATAATGCTCGCTGATTCATGCAAGCCTTTTCATCGTCAGCCTTTCATCGAACGGCGTTACGTGGCCGTGATTTTCCGCATTGCGTCCAATGGCGGCCCAGTCTGCGTTTCGCGATATTCTTTGCCGCCAGTCGACCAACGGCGATGCCAGGGCCTGCAGCTAACCTCCAACGACCCGAGGACCTGTCGCAGTCGTTCCCGTTCCGCCTCATGTGATTAAGTCTCTTTTTACTAGAACTGTTTGATAATTCCGCAACAGCCACCATTTTTGGAGAGGGAAATGCGCCGGGCCTTACTTTCAGCATTACTAATGTTAACGTTGACATCACATGCAAAGGCCGCGACGCTCGGCGTCTCGGTCTCCAATCTCGACGAATTCAATTCCACTTTGCTCCAGGGACTTCTCACACACGCAAAGGAGGCAGGCGGCGTCGAAGTCGTCACGACGGACGCGAACGGTGATGGGGAACTGCAAAAGAAGCAGGTCACAGAACTCGTGGCTCGCAAGGTCGACGCCCTGGTTGTGCTGCTCGCCGACGGGGATCTCGGCGCGCAACTGACGCCGATTGCCTTTGGGGCGGGCATCCCGCTCGTCTATGTCAATAACGTCCCAGCCAACGTCCTTGACCTCCCTGCGAACCAAGCCGTCGTCGCCTCCGACGAGAAGCAATCCGGTTCCCTTCAAGCTAGGGAGGTGTGCAGGCTTCTGAATGGAAAGGGTAGCGTCGCCGTACTCGTCGGCGAGCCCTTTCATGCTGCGGCCCGGGCCCGCACCGCAGATGTTGATGATGTCCTTGCCACGTCCGACTGCGATGGCATCAAAGTCGTCGAACGTCAGACTGCCTATTGGTCGTCCGACTTTGCCGAAGCCCAGGTCGAGGAATGGCTGACGGCGGGTGTCGCGTTCGACGCGATCGTGGCGAACAATGACGATATGGCGCTTGGAGCCATCAGTGCCCTGAAGCGTCACAATGGCGCGCCGAAGAACGTGATTGTCTCCGGCATCGATGCAGTTCGCCCTGCCCTCGAAGCGATGAGGGCTGGCGAACTAGCGGTCACCGTATTTCAGAATGGCGCCGCCCAGGGCGCAGGAGCTGTCGATGCGGCACTCAAGCTTGCGCAAGGAGAAAAGGTGCCGCGGGAAAACTACATCCCATTCGAGCTCGTCACCCCACAGAACGTCGATCAATACCTGGCCAACAGCCGGTAAGCTTTCGAAGGCGCCATCATGCATTTCTGGAACAAACTCAGCATCCGTGCTCAAATCACGCTTGGCTTTCTTCCCCTCATCTTCTTCATGAGCCTCCTGTCGATCAACGTTATGTCCGGTATGGATAAGCTCACGTCGGTCTTTTCGTCTTACCGCGCGACGGTAGGTGAAAGCCTGGCAATATCGACTTATAGCGATCGGCTTCGCGACATTCAGATGTCGGCCGAAGCGTTTCGGTCTGACCCGTCGAAGGAATTGGTTGACCGTTTCAAATTTGGGGTCAGTTCCTTCGCCGTTGACGATGCGCGTCTGGCCCGAAACTCGAGCCTCCAAGCCACTGTCGCAACGATAAGGGAGCAGATCGCAGCCTACGACCAGGCGTTCGATAGGTTGATCGCCCTGCAGTCGCGGCATGATCAGCTTCTTTCTAAAGTAACTGAGTTCGGGCCCTGGACAAGCCTCGCCTTGAACGACGTATTGCGCAGTGCCTGGCGTCAGAACGACCTGAAGCTTCTCTACGTGACAACGACGACCCTCCAAGCCCTCAACAGAAGCCTCTATTTTTCCGAACGCTTCGTTAATTCCGGGGATTTGAAGGCGTATGATACTGCGCAACTTGCCCTGAGGGAGGCGGTCGATCTGAACGCAACCGCCACGAAAATGACCCGCAATGACTTGCAGCGAGCGCGTCTTTCCGGCGCCGCGCAACTAATGCAGAACTATAGCGCACGTCTTGGTGAGATGCGCGATGTATGGAGTGAAACGAAGCGCATCAGGCTAAGCGAAATAAATGAACTCAGTCCGAAGATATCGGCGGGTTTCCAGGCATTGCAGGCAAGGGTTTCCGACACCCAGAAAGAACTCGATGGTTCCGTGGATCAGACGGCCTCGCATGCCACCACAGTTACGCTTGCTGTCAGTGCAGCATTGATCGTGATCGGCCTTGCACTCTCATATTATCTCGGGCGGTTAATTTCGTCTGCAGTGCGCACTATGGCTGCGAAAATGGAACTACTGGCTCGTGGCGAGGACTTAGCTGAATTCGGCGGCGCCGATAACGGTCATGAGTTCGGCGCCATGGCGCGTTCGCTGATGGTGTTCCAGGAGACCAAGCATGCCAAGGCAGCAGCCGATATCGCCGCCGAAAGCGTCAGGCTTGCTTCCGAGGAGCAGCGCCAGCGACAGGAGGGACAGCGAATGGCTGAGGCAGACGCGATGGAATTTGCCTTCCGCCAGATTTCCAAGGGTTTGGACGCATTGTCGACCGGAGATTTGACCGCCAGGATCGGTGATGTCGATGCCCGCTACTCCATAATTCGCGACCGCTTCAACAATTCGGTAGCAAGTCTGGAAAGTGCATTCGGTGCCGTCATCCAGGCCGTTTCGACGATACGGTCGGGCCTGGGCGAGATTTCCACCGCGACGAATGATCTTGCTCGTCGCACTGAACAGCAGGCCTCGTCGCTCGAACAGACTGTCGCCGCGCTCTCGGAGGTTACGCGGGGTGTCAACGGTGTGGCTGAAGGCGCCAGCCGCGCCAACGATGCGGTAACAACGACCTGTGCGAACGCCGAAAGGGGCGGCGAAATCGTCAATCACGCCATCTCGGCCATGAAAGAAATCCAGAACTCTTCCACAAGGATCGAGAGCATCATTGGTGTGATTGACGAGATTGCTTTCCAGACGAATCTCCTGGCCCTCAACGCCGGCGTTGAAGCAGCGAGGGCCGGCGAAGCTGGCAAAGGTTTTGCCGTTGTCGCACAGGAGGTCCGCGAGCTTGCGCAGCGCTCAGCAAATGCAGCAAAGGAAATCAAGCAGCTAATTTCGACATCGTCTGACCAGGTTGATGTTGGCGTTAAGCTGGTGGGCGAGTCAGGGGCGTCACTTGAGCTGATAGTTTCACAGTTTAATACCATGAGCGCGACAGTGACCGAAATAGCTGTGTCGGCTCGCGATCAGGCGCTCAGCCTTCGCGAGGTATCTGCCGCCGGCGACCAGATGGACAAGGTTACGCAGCAAAATGCAGCGATGGTCGAGCAAACTACCGCTGCCGCGCAAGGCCTGGTGTATGAGACCCAAAGGCTTGCCGCCTTGATGGCTCAATTCAAAACGAGAAGCCCCGCAGGCGTCAACCATGGCGCTTATGCGATGGCGTCCTAAGCAAAGGATCGTTGTGCGGCTGAATACCCAGCCGTACAACACTCCTTTCGAACGGTTTCTAACCAAGTGCGCAATGCGGCGCGTTAGGTCATTTGAACCAGAGCCAATTCTTGATCAGCCGAACATGCGATCCATGACGGAAATCGTGCGCGATCAAAGCTGCAGGCGTGATGCCATCATTGCTTACTTCGTCTTGTTCATGCGCTCTGTTAGCTTTCGAAACATTGAATTTCTGGCGACGGAATAACCCAGTTTGCGGCCGACGCTCGTGCTCATCACCAAATTTGCCAGTGACGAACTGCGCATAACGGCATCTTCACGGATAAAACGCTCGTGTTGGCGCCCCTCACGGTCTGCGATGATACGTTTGGCCGAGTTATGACCCGGCGCGCCGGATACACCGCCACCAGGATGACTTCCTGAGCCACACAGATAATACCCTTGTACAGGAGTACGATAATGTGCAGCCTCTGCGATAGGTCGTTTGTCGAAGTTATTTTCCGTGCCTATCATCGACGAATGGAAGATATTGCCGCCGGTGATATTATAAACCCGCTCAAGATCTCGCGGCGTGATGATGTGACGCCCAAGAATTCTTCCACGGAGGTTGGGGGCGTATCGGAAGTAGACTTCAAGAACCCTATCCGCCCATTCATCCTTCCGACTATCCCAGTCGCCCTCAGCCAGATCAAATGGCAATTGCTGCACACCGAGCGATATCGTGTGATGTCCAGGCGTTTCGACCAAGCTGGGATGCGTAACGGAAGGTATCAGTGCTTCGATCACGAAATCGTCCGGGAAGCCGCCCGTTTTTTGTGCCTCCCAGGCCTTTTCGTAAAGGGCTGGGCTCGCTCCCATGATGATGAGGCCCTGGTGTTGCGGCCCCACCTTGCCTGGCGCGAAACCCACATAGTCGGGCAGCGTGTCGACGAGAAGATGAATACGGGCCATCGAACCACGAACGTCGATCTCTGATGCCTTCTTTTCAATCGCGGGAGACAAAACGCCTGCATCAAGAAAGCCTTCCAGCGAACGCTTGGGATCGGCATTGGAAATGATCAGATCTGCTTCGATCATCTCGCCAGACATCAGTTCCACACCAGCTGCCTTGCCTTCTCGGACGATTACCTTGCGAACGGGGGAGCCGGTTCTGACGGAACCGGGTATCGCGACACGTTCACCGTTCAAACCGCTCCAGCATTTTTCTTAACTGCGCATTTTGCAGCTTTAACTTTCTCGCCAGCTGACCTCTGAGCACCCTGATCTCTTCATCGAGGTTCATCTCCTCTGCAGTGTGAGCGACCTCGGAGACTTGCGAAACGTTCGTAATCGGTACCGCTTCCTTGCCGCGACTTCTTTGCTTGCGCGGTGCAACCTCGACAGTTCGCTTGATCTTCACAGCATCATGTGCAGCGGTGACGTCGATACCAGTACCGCCGAATAAAGCTAAATCAGCGGCCTCCACGACTTCGGCGTCATTGCGCTCGACCTTAACATGGCCATCGTTTTCGGCCTGTTCGGAATGCACAGGCTCTGCGGAAATTGCAGCGGATTGATCGTGACGACGTAGCTCTTCGCTTGCCGGTCGACCAGCGCTATTCAGGCTCTCCTTAGGAGGCGTTTCAGTCGGACCAGCAATAGCCAACGCGTCCGGCGTAACCTCGTCGGACGAGCCGTTTTCCCTCTTGTGTTCGCGTCCCGGTGAGATCAGTCGGGCAAGAAATTTCCATGGTGACGCCATCTATCTGACCTCGCGCTTTATCCCGCAAGCAGGCTGCGAGTTTTAATTCCGGCAACAGCGTTCACCCGCCGCCAAAACGTGTGTCTCGATAAGCATAGAAATGCGGCCAGCGATTGACCATCTGCTTGCATCAATCGAGCTTGAGCCGTTTGCGCAGATCGGCATTTTCAGCGCGAAGTTTTTCAGCCAGAAGCTTGCGCAATCGTTGATTTTCCTCTTCCAACTGCAAGAGATCTGCCATCTCATCGATCGCCGCGATCGGCGCGGCAGAGGCTGTCTGCTCAGCCTTTGGAGCACGGCTCACACGTGCACGTTTGGCACTGGACGCAGCTTCGATCACCTTTGCCTTGCGCCCTCTCCTCTTCCCACCACCGGCGCCGGTCAGAGCAGCTGCTGGCTCTGCCGCAGCGTCAGCTGGCGCCGTCTCGAGCGCCGCGGCTTTCTTGGCGCGGGGTTTACGCTGTTTTTTCGGCGCAATAGGCGTTTCGACAACGGTCGGTATATTGGTATTGGTTATCGTGTCAGTCTCGTCGGCCATGCTCATCTCCTGTGTATCTGATGCAGTTGTCGACGTCCCGAGACGCGGTGTCAACAACGACTCGGCCTGATCTGATTCCGGTAAAGACACTACGCCGTCGGATTTGCCACCCTGAGAGCTACCTGACAGATACGGCATCGCCTCTTCCTCTAGGTCGCGAGCGACGGACTTTAGATCCGTGTTGCCCCAGATCGAGTTTGACTTCGGATCGAGTTTTCGCCTGCCGCTTTTGTACTCGACGGCAAAACTGCGTTGCGCTTTTTTCAATATAAGAGGCCTTGAAGAATCCACGGGATGATTTGGTGATATGCTGGTACATTTGGAATAACGATTACCGGACTACCAGTCCATAGCCACCTGCAATCCTCCGCACAATTCCTGGAGCAGGATTTGTGGCTAACCGAACGCGGCTAGGGCCATAATGCTTGAGCCTCCGAGGTGCTTTGAAGGGATGAATATAAACTACCAACATTCATGCGTCGTAAGGCACTGAAAGCGAGGTCTCATCAGTTATGTGTTCGACGGCAACTCCCAGTCTCTCGACCAAGTCGTGGCATTGCTTGGAGCAAACCAGTCTGCCGTGTTGACCACCGTACACGTCAATTCCGTGATGCCGGAATCGAAGCAGATCAGCGACCACGATCCGAAGTACGTGAAGCTGAAGGTTCGTTGATTGTTTTGGAAACAGGCTTTTGCCGCCGAGAGCGAGAGCGGTGGGCAACTGTCGTACATTGGTGCTATTGATAGAGTGTGGATCGGAGGATCCACCGATCTTGAAATCGTACGCCTTGAAAGGGTGTGAACCAGCGACCCGCGTTCTAAGTCAATCTCAATGAAAATTCCGGCTCTTCACCTTCAGCGTATCGATATGAAGGTCAGGCACGAACATGTCACGCGCGGCTATAACCGGCTTCGGCTTGTCCCGTGGATCAGGCCCTCCGCCATGGGCAAACTCATCGCCGCGGCCGGCCGGAAGTTTGAACTCTTCATCGCGGTCTGCAAGTCCCGCGAGGTCACCTGACAGGTCGAACAGCTGCTGGGCGACAAGATGGACGACCTCCCCTTCCCGCTGGATCCGGCCGTTGATCGCCATCATCGAGGATCCAAGAACGACCCGCCTTCGTTTTTCAAAGAGTGTCGGCCAGACGACGAGGTTGGCCGGCCCGGTCTCGTCCTCGATGGTGATGAACATGACGCCCTTGGCCGATCCCGGCTTTTGCCGCACCAGAACAAGCCCTGCGGTATAGACCCACCGCCCATCTCGCGAATTCATCGCCTCGGCACAGGTGATGATGTTGCGCGCTGCGAGACCCTTGCGCAGGAAGGCGATCGGATGCTGCCGCAATGTCAGCCCGGTATGGCTGTAGTCCTCAATGACGTTATGCCCGTCCGTCATCTGCCGAAGCGCGACCTCCGGCTCCTGCTGCTCGGCGATTGCAGCCATCTCCCGTTCGGCCGCGGCGGCAAATAGCGGCAAGGGTTCATCGCGCAGCGCCTTGATCGCCCAGAGCGCGTCGCGGCGTTCGAGGTTCAGCGACGCCAGAAAGGCATCTGCCTTGGCAAGCTGCACGAGCGCCTCCGATGGCACGCCGGATCGTCGCCACATATCATCAACCGAGGCAAAGGCCGTGTTCATGCGTGCCGCGACGATGCGGGCGGCGTCAGCGACCGCCAATCCTTTCACCTGCCGGAAACCGAGCCGGACAGCATGGCGCCCAGATTTGCCGACCCGCTCCAGCGTGCAGTCCCAACGGGAGCGATTAATGCAGACCGGCCGAACCTCGACGCCATGCGCTCTCGCATCACCGACAATCTGTGCCGGCGCATAAAAACCCATCGGCTGCGAGTTCAGCAGCGCCGCACAGAAGACGTCAGGGTAATGGCATTTGATGTAATTCGAAGCATAGGCAATCAGCGCGAACGAAGCCGCGTGGCTTTCCGGGAAACCATAGGAGCCGAAGCCTTCGAGCTGGGAGAACGTCTTTTCGGCGAATTCCGGCGTGTACCCATTCTTGACCATCCCCGACACCAGCTTGTCCTTGAACCGCGAGACGCCGCCGGTGAACTTGAAGGTCGCCATTGACTTGCGCAACTGGTCGGCCTCGCCGCCGGTAAAGCCGGCGCAGACCATCGCGACCCTCATCGCCGACTCTTGAAACAGCGGCACGCCGAGCGTCTTGCCGAGCACGGCCTCGAGTTCCGGCGTGGGATATTCGACCGGCTCCTTGCCTTCGCGCCGGCGCAGATAGGGATGCACCATATCCCCTTGGATCGGACCGGGCCGGACAATGGCGACCTGCACCACGAGGTCGTAGAAGGTTCGGGGTTTCAGCCGCGGCAGCATCGCCATCTGCGCGCGGCTTTCGATCTGGAAGGTGCCGAGCGTATCGGCCTTGCGGATCATCGCATAAGTCGCAGGATCCTCCTGCTCGATCTTCGAAAGATCAAGGTCCTCGCCCTTATGCTCGCGGATCAGATCGAAGGCCTTGGCCATGCAGGTCAGCATGCCAAGCGCCAGGATGTCCACCTTCATGAATTTCAGGGCCTCGACATCGTCCTTGTCCCATTCAATGATCTGACGGTCCTTCATCGTCGCCGGCTCGATCGGCACCAGATCGTCTAGCCGGTCATGAGTCAGGACAAAACCGCCGGGATGCTGACCGAGATGGCGCGGGGCCCCCATCAGCTGCTGCGCCAGTTTCAGTGTGAGGACCAGACGGCGATCGTCGGGATTGAGATTGAGCTCCCGGACATTGCGATCGCAAACCTCCTCCGACCAGGACCACATGCCCGACGACAGCGCCTTGATCACGTCCTCCGGCAATCCGAGCGCCTTGCCGACATCGCGTATCGCACCTTTGGCACGGTATCGTGTCACGGTCGCGCAGAGCGCCGCCTTTTCTCTGGTGTAGGTCTGGTAGATCCACTGAATCACCTCCTCGCGCCGCTCGTGCTCGAAGTCGACGTCGATATCCGGCGGTTCGTCGCGCTCCTGGCTGACAAAGCGCTCGAACAGAAGATCGTTTGTCGAGGGATCGATACTGGTGATGCCGAGAATGTAGCAGACGGCACTGTTGGCTGCGGAGCCCCTGCCCTGGCAAAGAATGCCTTGAGACCGCGCATAACGCACGATCGAGAAGACGGTGAGGAAATAGGGCGCATATTTCATCGCGCGGATGAGATCGAGTTCGTGCCGCACCGTCTTCAAAACGTCAGGTGGCAGACCTTCCGGATAGCGGTCGGGAATGCATTGCCAGATATAATGCTCAAGCGAGGCCTGGGCGTCCTTGCCCGGCACGATCGCCTCCTCCGGATATTGATAGGTGAGCTCCTCAAGCGAAAACTTGGCTCTCGCGACGATCTCCACCGTTCGTGCGAGCGCCTCGCGGTAGCGCGGAAACAGGCGCTCCATTTCTTCCGGTGGCTTCAGATAGCGATCGGCATGGCGCTCGCGCTCGAAGCCGACCTCGTCGATCGTCGTGCGGGTGCGAATGCAGGTGACAATGTCCTGCAACTGCCGGCGGCCTGGTTCATGGAAAAGGACGTCATTGGTGACGACCGTTTTCACCTTGAACCGCGCCGCAAGGTTGGAGATTTCATGCAGCCGCAGCTGATCGTTCTGCCGGCGCCGGAGACAGAGCGACACATAAGCGCGATCGTCAAACACCTCGGCCATCTTGCGCAGTTGCACCGCACAGACGTCATCCGGCAGATCCGGCACCAGGATGCCGATCATGCCATCCGCATAGGCGACGACGTCGTCCCAGTGCAGGATGCAGTTGTTCTTGCCGCCGCGCGACTTGCCGAGTGTAATCAGCCGGGTGAGCCTCGAATAGGTAGCGCGATCCGTCGGATAGACCAGCACGGACATGCCATCGGCCAGATCGAGCCGGCAACCGACGACGAGCCGCAAACCGGTGGCGCGCGACGCCTCGAGCGCCCGCACAATCCCGGCCAGCGAATTGCGATCGACGATGCCGATGGCTTCGATGCCGAGAGCCTTAGCGGTCTCGAACAGTTCCTGCGCCGAGCTTGCACCGCGCAGCAAGGAAAAATGGGTGGTGACCTGCAGCTCGGCATAGCTCATGCGAAGATCCCGTGCATGAACCAGCGATGGCTTCCGGTTTCGGGATCAATGCCGTCCCCGGAGCGAAAGACCCAGAGACGTTCGCCAGCCTCGTCTTCGATGATGAAATAATCCCGCACCGCCTCCATCTCGGCATCGCGCTGCCACCATTCGCCAAAAATCCGTTCCGGACCATCGGCCCGCTTGACCTTCCGGCGTTTGCCGCGCCAGGTGATGGAGACCGGCGGCCGGTCAGGCAGCAAGGCGATGGCCTCGATCAGCTCCGGACGGGCCAGCAACCGGACCGGCCGGCGCCAATGACTGACCCAGGTGACTTCGACCGGATCGGCAGCAGGACCGATCCGCTGGACGGAGCGCTCGGGCACGTCGGAGGCAACGGGTGCCACCCGATAAACACGCTGGCCACGGTTGCCGTAGATATCGATCAGCGGCGTGACGTCCGTGACCTCGTCCTCGACCAGCGAGGAGGATTTCTGGCGCTCCTCCAGCGGCTCGGTCATCACGGCGACCAAGGTCAGCTTCTCGATCCCGAAACCGGGCTCGATCTTCTCCGTCCGGTCGCGAAACAGCTTCGTCAGCCAGGCGACATCGCGCACCGGCTTTGCCGTACCGGCGCGGATCGCCTGCCGCGTTCCGTCGACCTTCTCGACGATCAGGTCGGCGCGCCGAACGCCAAGGCCCCGCTTTTGCAGTTCCTCGATCAATTGCACGACCAGTCGTGAGACATATTTGTTGATCGTTTCGGCAGCACCGATCGGCTCGGCAAAGACTCTGGAGACCTCAACGAGATCGGCGGTGCGGATCGGTTCGATCGGTTCGGAGAGACGGCCAAACATCTGGTCGAGCCGCCGGCCGATCTCTGGACCAAAACGCAGCGTCAGCGGCGCGCGCGGCGTGTTCGCCAGTTCGCCGATCGTCTGGAAACCGAGCGTGCGAAGGTCGCTCACGATCGTCGCCGGAAGGCGCAACAGCGATATCGGCAGCTTTTCGACGGCGCGCACGGTCTCACCGACCGGGACGATGACCGTGTCGCGGCTGATGGCGCGCGCACAGGCATGCGCCGCGCCCCAGGTGTCGCCGACAGCGATGCGGGGCGTGAGCTTCCTGGCCAGGAACTGGTTGGCGATCTTCGTCACCATCGGCAGTTCGCCGCCCTGCAGGTGATCGGCGCCTTCGGTGTCCATGACAATGCCGTCGATCCCATCGACCGCGACAACAGGGGAATAGAGCGTCAGCGCCCAGAGCGTAATCCGCTCGAGGGCTGCGGTATCTGCCACAGCATCCGCATCGACCAGCATCAGGCCGCGAAACAGCGCCTGCGCTTTTGCCGCCGGCATGCCGACATGAACGCCGGCTTGTCTAGCGGCCGCGTCGACGGCCGACACCCAACGCTTCGAGCCGCTCCTGGCGATCACGGCGATCGCCTGTTCAGGCGGAATAGTGGGATCGGCGCGACGAATGCGATCCGTCGGCAGATCCGGAAGATAGATCGAGACGACCCTTGTCATCGCACGCCCTCACGAGAAACTCAGCACATTCACCCGCTTTCACGCGCATCAATTCCAGCAACCATTGCGCTCTCCCCACACCCGGCACTGGCAATTCCTCCGACGGCATGACGCTCACCCGCCACCTCGTGGTCGACGCCGTCGGCTGTCCGAAATCATTCGCCTCCGTCTGCCGTCGCCAGCGTCGGACCGCGAGCGCCATCGTGCCTGTTCGCTCGGCCGCCAGCTGCAGCCGGCGCGAGCCGACCATTGGCAAGCGAACGAGTTCACCAACGACGGCTCCGAGCCCACCGAAGGAAAGCCCCTCCTCCATATTGGCGAGCACGTCCTCTTCCTTGTCGGACTCGACAAAGATTACCCTATCGGCATGGAGGCCGACCTCAGCGAGTGCCGGAAAGAAGAGATCGGGACGCGTCAGGCACCAGACGATCGGGCCTGTTGTCCGCGCTGCGATCCCCGCCGCAAAAAGTGCTGCCGCTGCACCATCCACCGTGCCCGACCCGCCACCGGCAAATTCGTGCAGGGCGCCATAGGCAAGGCCACCGCCCGGCAGGACCGCATCGATCTCCGGCACCCCAAAGGACAGACAGCCAGCCTTTCTGGCCGACACGCCCTCCAGCGACGCCATGCGCTCGCGCAGATCGGAAATCACCCGTTCACGGGCAGCAGTCATCGTTCACGGCTCCCTTCAAGGTCGTGTTGGCGGCCGACATCATGTCGATCAAAATGCGGATGTTCTCTATCTGTTCCCGCCGACTTGAAGAGTCAAGCAACCGGAGGATGGGAATATTATCCTGAACATTAGGAATCGGAAGAATACTCAGGAGAATCAGGTGGGTAGCGGTTGAAGGTTTTTTTCGGAGCGTGTCAGAGCGCTACTCCCTTTGTGTGAATTGCGGGGACAAGTCGGCATCGTCACAGTGTCTTTAAGATTTTTCTGCTGAACTGTCGGCATGACCAAGCCTCCGAGATCAAAACCCCTCCTTCGTGACACCGAGGCTCCGATCCGATCAAAGCCGCGAGGCAAGCGAAATCCGGCCCAGCCACAGCTGCCTTTCGATCCCATGCCAGACCGCGTCGAACCCGCGTTGGCGCAATTGAAGAGCCATCCTCCAAAGGGGAAAGAATGGAGCTGGGAGCTGAAATGGGATGGCTATCGCCTCGCTGTTCACATCGAGCCGCGCGGTATCCGGATCCTCACCCGCGGCGGCCATGACTGGACGCACCGCTTTCCGGCGATCGTAGAGGCCGCCCGAGGGCTCGGGCCGGCGACGATGATCATCGATGGCGAGGCGGTCGTGCTTGATGAAGAGGGCCGGCCGGATTTCGGGCTGCTGCAGCAATCGCTCGGCGCATCCGGCAAACAAGCCGGCAACCGGGCCTCCGAGGCCATCTTCTACGCTTTCGATCTCATCTATTTCGACGGACACGATCTGCGCGGTGTCGAATACCGATCGCGCCGACATCTCCTTGAGGACTCGTTGACGGTGCCATTCGGCCGTCGGAAACATTCGACACCGAACCAGCCGTCCTGCTTGAGCATGTCTGCCGCCTCGGCCTGGAAGGCATCGTCGGCAAACACCTCGATCGGCCCTATCGTTCCGGCCGGACCGGGGATTGGGTGAAAGTCAAATGCATCCAGAGCGAGGCTTTCTTCATTGTCGGCTATGAGAGGTCTTCGGCGTCGCCTGCCGGCTTCGGCTCGTTGGTGCTTGCTGCCTATCGCGCAGCCGATCTCGTCCACGTCGGAAGTGTCGGCACGGGCTTCAGGCAAGCCGAGGTCATCAGATTGCGGAAGATGCTGGACACGCTGCGATGGAAGCGAAAGCAGCCACCCCTGCCCTATTCCGGAAGTGCCGATATTGTCTGGGTCGAGCCGACCCTGATCGCCGAGATCGAGTTTCGCGCCTGGACGACAGACGGGAAACTTCGCCATCCATCCTACAAGGGCTTGCGAGACCGTTAGGACAATGCCGAGGTCTTCCGGCTCGACTAGCGAAATCAGCGCCATACGCTAGATTGTCGTCCATTCGAGCTCGGCGGAGTAGATATCTAGAATGTGCAACCTGTATCGCATGGAAGACAAGGACTGGGTCGCCAAATGGGCCCAGGACGCTGAAAGCCTGATCAACCTGATGCCGGCCTACCAGATGAACCCCGATCAGATGGGGCCGATCGTGCGCAACACCGCCGACGGCAAGAAACAACTGGTCCATGCGCGCTGGGGACTGCCCTCCCCGCGTTTCACGCTCGAAAAGGCCGCCAAAGCCAAGGCCGAGAAACTTGCGGCCAAGGGCAAGCCATTCGATCTCGAAGAGCTGATCCGCATGGAGGCCGACCGCGGCACGACCAACGTGCGCAAGCTTAGTTTTCCGCATTGGAAGCGATGGTTCGGGGTCGAAAACAGATGCCTCGTCCCGGTCACCAGTTTCGCGGAACCGGATCCGGCCAGCAAGGAGGAAGGCGGCAAGGTGCCCAATGCCTGGTTTGCACGCGACGAGGAGAAGTCGCTGATGTTCTTTGCCGGCATCCATGTGCCGCAGTGGCAGAGTGTCCGAAAGGTCAGGGACGGTCTGACGACTGATGATCTCTACGGTTTCCTGACCACCGATCCGAATAACGTGGTGAAGCCAATTCATGAGAAGGCCATGCCGGTCCTCCTTCTGACCACCAAGGAAACCGATGTTGGATGCGTGCGCCATGGGATGAGGCCAAGGCGCTTGCCAGCCCACTGCCCGACGATGCGCTGATCGTAACATCCCGGGAGCCTTACGGCTCGACGATCGTAACGAGGGCCGGAGAACCGGTCGTGCAGCCGAGCCTTTTCTGAGCCTGACCGGCCTAAAGCAGATCGATCCACACTGGGGGCATGATCGCTTGTGTGGTTCCAGTCTCTCACCGAGTTGTCGATCTTGGCCTGCTTGAGATTGTCAGCAAGTGCTGGGTTTAAGAGGAGTGATCGATCCGCAGCCCTGCGTCGCGGGCAAACGCGTGTTGATATCGCCGCGAAGGCTGCTATGTTCTCTCTTTGTTTCGGGTAAGGCCCTCAAAAGGGACACCGAGCCGGTAGCTTTCTTGCAAGATCCGCCATGAACGATACGACGCCAACGCCGATCCGCAAAATTGTCCATGTCGACATGGATGCTTTTTACGCGTCGGTCGAGCAGCGCGATAACCCGGAACTTCGTGGCAAGCCGCTCGCCGTCGGCGGATCCGCAGCGCGCGGCGTGGTGGCCGCCGCAAGCTATGAGGCGCGTGCCTTTGGTGTCCATTCGGCCATGCCATCGGTCACCGCAAAACGGAAATGTCCTGACCTGATTTTCGTGCCGCCGCGCTTCGACGTTTACAAGGCCGTTTCCCAGCAAATCCGCGAAATCTTCGCCGAATACACACCACTGATCGAGCCACTCTCGCTCGACGAGGCCTATCTCGATGTGACGGAAAACCTGAAAGGCATGGAAATCGCCACCGAGATTGCCCTGGAGATCCGCGCGAAGATCAAGCAAATCACCGGGCTCAACGCTTCGGCCGGCATTTCCTACAACAAGTTCCTGGCCAAGATGGCCAGTGACCTCAACAAACCCAACGGCCAGGCCGTCATCACGCCGAAGAATGGGCCAGGCTTTGTCGAAACCCTGCCCGTCAAGAAATTCCATGGTGTCGGGCCTGCGACGGCCGAGCGCATGCGTAAATTCGGCATCGAAACCGGGCTCGATCTGAAATCGAAGTCGCTCACCTTCCTGCAGGCGCATTTTGGGAAATCCGGTCCCTATTTCTATGGCATCGCCCGTGGCATTGACGAACGCCAGGTCAGACACGACCGCATCCGCAAATCGGTCGGCGCGGAAGACACATTCGCCGAGGATATCCATAATCTCGAACGCGCGAAGGCAGAACTGAAGCCGCTTGCCGAGAAAGTCTGGCGCTACTGCTATGCTCAGGGAACCAGCGGCAAGACGGTGACTGTAAAAATCAAATATTCGGACTTCACCCAGGCGACGCGCAGTCGGACAGGCACAGTGCCATTCGCAAACATGGCTGATTTATTCGACGCGGCATCGGCACTTCTGGCAACCGTCTATCCCTTCAAGCTGTCAGTGCGCCTGTTGGGGGTGACACTCTCGTCGCTGACCAACGATCAGCCCAGCGACGCCACCGAGGGGCAGCCGCAACT
>Ga0102591_1002150_pt1 | contig 22741 bp, 28 predicted proteins | sample AraplaCol_mCL_r2_2_FD_76860 | JGI IMG/M metagenome (GOLD analysis project Ga0102591, IMG submission 76860) | Arabidopsis root microbial communities from North Carolina, USA - plate scrape MF_Col_mCL_r2 (SPADES assembly) (version 2) | ecosystem: Host-associated > Plants > Roots > Endosphere... | reverse complement strand
CTGCTCTTCCATCAGCCGTTCGGGTTCAACGCCATCCTCGGACTGATTGGCTTGGCCGGGATCATCATGCGCAACAGCCTGATCCTGATCGGCCAGATCCACACCAACCAAGAGGATGGCCTGGACCCGTTCCATGCCGTCATCGAGGCGACGGTTCAGCGCGCCCGGCCGGTGATCCTCACCGCCTTGGCCGCCATCCTGGCCTTCATCCCCCTGACCTTCTCGGTGTTCTGGTCGTCGATGGCCTACACCCTGATCGGCGGCACGATCGGCGGGACGATCCTGACCCTGGTGTTCCTGCCGGCGCTCTACGCGATGTGGTTCAAGATCAAGGATCCTAGCCTCGCCCCCGCCAAGGCTCATGGGCCGCAACCGCTGGCGACTTGAAGCGAACCGTTCCCAAGCCGTTTCGATCACGTATCGCTTTATTCTGGAGCCAACCATGAACGTTCCTGAACCTACCCTCGCCGACCAGATCGCCCCCGGGGCCTCCGGCTTGGAGCAGCTCCTGGCGATGATCGCCGCCGGTGGGCGCCCGCCCATTGGCGACACCCTGGAGTTTTCCCTGACCGAGGCCGGCGACGGTTGGGCGGCGTTCGAAGGGGTGCCCGGCCGCACGCCTACAATCCGATCGGCACAGTGCATGGCGGCTACGCCGCGACCCTGCTCGACTCCGCCTGCGGCTGCGCGGTGCATTCAAAACTTAGCGCCAAGCAGGGCTACACTACCCTTGAACTGAACGTGGCCTATCATCGGCCGATGACTGACAAGACGGGTCAGGTGCGGGCAGAAGGAAGGGTCGTAACTTTCGGGCGCCGCGCCGCCTTTGCCGAGGCGACGATCAAAGACGCCAGGGGACGCCTCTACGCCACGGCGACGTCGAGCCTGCTGGTCTTCGAGCGTTGAGCGGGGCTGGGCTTAATCTCAGGCAGGTCAAGGCTTTGCAACAGCCCGCTCCAAGCCACGGGGGGCGTAGAACGCCAGAAGCTGACATTCGCCCCCTGCTCTATGGCCACCACGGACATTGGGCCACCGCGAGTAAAGGGACGTCCAGCAACCGGGCCCGAAACGCTTAGCGTTCCGCAGTTGATTGAAATGCCGATTGCCTCCTGAAATGGGCCATCGGTCAAAGCCCGAGATCGGCGATGGCGTCGGAGAGCTCCTGAGCCCGGAAGGGCTTGGTCAGGCGCGGCAGATCCGGCGCGATGCCGTCCTCCTCGGCATAGCCGGAGATGATCAAGGTCGGCAGCGAGGGATGCGAGAACCTGACGGCGCGCACGAGTTGGGCCCCGTCCATCCCAGGCATCAAGTGGTCTGTCACCAGCAAGGCGAAGTCGTCTCGATCCCTTATCAGCATCAGGGCGCGCTCGGCCGATCCCACCTCGACGACCTCGAACCCGAGGTCCTCGAGCATGCGGGCGGTGCTCTCGCGCACAATTTCCTCGTCATCGACCAAGAGGACCGCGCCATGTCGATCGCCCGTCGGCCGCGGCTCGCCCTGCCCCTCTACGGCCGCCGTGTTTAATTGTCGGCTGACGGGCAGCCAAAGCGCAACCCGAGTGCCGACGCCCACCCGGCTTGCAATATCGAGCGCGCCCCCAAGCTGCCGAGCCAGGCCATGAACCATTGACAGGCCAAGACCTGTGCCCTTGCCGATGCCCTTGGTGGAGAAGAACGGCTCGATCGCCCGCTCCAGGGTCGCCGCATCCATGCCAGCGCCGGTGTCGGCCACCGTAATCTTGATATAGCGCTCGTCGTTGAGGCCCTGAGGCTTGGCCTCGCCCGCGGCCGACATCACCACCGAGATCCTCAATTCGCCGCCTTCAGCCATGGCGTCTCGCGCGTTGACGCTGAGATTGAGAATGGCCAGCTCAAGCTGGTTGAGATCGCCGTGGGCCATGGGCAAGCTCGGCGCGATGTCCGTCACCACCCGCACGTGCGGCCCGGTCGTGCTCGACACCAGATCGGCCATGCCCGCTACGAGGCTCGCCGTGTCGACGGCGGTCGGCTGCAGAGGCTGTCGCCGGGCGAAGGCGAGCAAACGCTGAACGAGCGTCTTGGCCCGTTCGGCCGATTGCAGGGCGCCATCGATAAGGCGCTGCTCGCGATCGGTGTTCAGCGCCTTTCGACTCAACATGTCGAGGGAGCCGATGATCGGGGTCAGAAGATTATTGAAGTCGTGGGCCACACCGCCGGTCAACTGGCCAAGCTGCTCGACCTTCTGGGACTGGCGCAATTGCTCTTCGGCGTCGGCCAGCCGGCGCTGTTCGGCGACCCGGGCGGTGACGTCATAGACGAACTGGTAGGCGCCGGCGATCTGGCCCGAGGCGTCGCGGTAGTTGCGGAACGTCATCTCGAACCAGCGGCGCTCATACCCCGCGCCGCCAAACTCGCGCATGTCGGTATATTCCTCGCCGGCCAGCGCGCGATCCCAAGAGGCCCTGACCTCGGCGATGTCGTCTCGCCGCCCGCCCAGCAGGGCGATCATGTTGTCGCCGATCTGCGGGCGGGGACCGTAGGCCCGCTGGAAGGCGTCCACGCCGGCCCGATTGATCGCCAGCACCCGGTAGTCCCGATCCAACACAATGATGATGGCGTCGGTGTTCTCGACGAGGTCGATGAGCAGCCGTCGCTCGGCGATCCCCTCGGCGATCCGTTGCTCCAGGGTCTGGTTGAGCTCCCGCAGGGCCTGCTCATTAGCCTTGCGCGCGGTAATATCGATCGCCGTGCCGATGACCCGCAGGCAGCGGTCGCCTTCGAAGAGGCCACGGCCCTTGGCCGCGACCCAGCGCGTTGTCCCGTCTTCCAGGCCGACGGTGCGGTATTCGACATCGTAGACTTCGCGCACAGCCGGATCGGCCGCCGCGGCGAAGGCCCGCGTCGTCGCTTCGAGGTCATCGGGATGCAGACCGGCGTAGAAGTCGGCCAGGGTGACGGTGCGGTCCGTCAGCAGGCCAAACATCGCCCTCACGCGCGGCGGCCAGTAGAGGGTGTCATTGACGACGTCGACGTCCCAAAGCCCGATCTCGGCGGCGTCGGTGGCAAGGCGCAGCTGTTCTTCGCGCCGGCGCAGGGACGCCTCGGCGCCGGAGCGTTCGATGTGGGCCCAGGAGCGCTCGGTCACTGCGCGAATGACGGCCAGTTCGTCGTCGGTCCAGGCGTGAGGAAGCTTGTCGTGAATGGCCATCAGGGCCACGAGTCGCCCGGCCTTGATCAGCGGCATGCAGATCGTGGCGGCGACGCCGATGTCCTGGAAGGTCTTGGCTTCGTGCGGCGGAAGTTCTGCGAGATTGTCGTTGATGATCAGCGGACGCCCCGCCCCAAGCTCCCGGACGGCCAAGGCGCCGAAGTCGGCGAGGCGGTAGCGGCCGACGATCGAGGGCGAGCCGGGTTCGTGCCAGTCGCCGCGGATCGTGAAGCCGTCCTCGTCGGCGTCCATGTCGGCATAGGCGCAGTTGGAGACACCCAGATGCTCGCCGACCATGCGCGTCGTCACCCGCAGGATTTCGTCGGCGGTGCTGTAGGCGCTGAGCGCCAGTCCGAGATGGTCGAGAAACTGGAAAAGTCCCGCGCTGCTGGCCAGTCGCCTCTCGGCCAGGATACGCTGGGTGATGTCGAACACCATAGCCAGGATGCCGACCGGGCGGCCGGCGGCGTCGCGAACAGGCGTGTACTCAAGGTCCATCCAGACCTGCTCGGCGCGCCCGAGCCGCCAGAGCGCGAGGGGCTGGGCGGCGTAGTGCAGCGCCTCGCCCGCAAGGCCCTTTTCCAGGACGTTGCGGTTGAACGCCTCGGCTTCGGGCCAGATTTCCAGGAGCCTGCCCCCGAGAGAAGCCGGGTGTCTTGGACCGCAGACCTCGGCATAGCCGTCATTGTAGATCAGGCGCCCTTCTGGCCCCCAAAGCAGCACCATCGGCACGCGCGACGACAATATCGTCTGGACGGTTGCGAAAAGCTCCGCCGGCCAGCCGGCGATCGGCCCCAGGTCGGTCACGCTCCAGTCGTGGGCGCGGATCAGATCGCCGACCGCGCCGCCGCCCTGCAACTGGCGAGAACCCGCAGGCCGCGGAGCTCCAGTATCGGGTTCCAAAACGTCCACAGCCCACTCTCGTTGATCGTTAGCGATAGCCGAACTCGTCTGGCTCGAAAAGCCGATCTGGAAAGCCAGTTCGATCGCGTGCCACGCCCTTGTGTCGGCGCTCAACCGCAAAGAGGCGCCCGGATCGCGGACGGCAAACAAAAGAGCTCGCAGCGCACTAACTCAAGCCTGGGCGGCGCCATGAGCTGAAATTAGCCCACCTCCAGGAATGCGACGTTCAGCACCCGGCGGGAGAAAACCGGCGCCGCCCCATGGAGGACGTCGAAAGCGTCAGGTTCCTACGAGGGTCTTCACTGAGGGCGGGAAGACGCGTCTGCTTCTTTGAAGCCTGCTAAGGTCGCAGCCGAAGCTGCGCATCAATAGTCCCTGGGCGCCAATCCGCGTCGCCATCAAGGAGCTAGCCAGCGCGGGCCTTCAGCGCCTTGGCCACGATCGGCGCCAAGGCCTCGCCGATCCGTCTGGCTCCGCCCGCATTGGGATGGACGCCGTCCCGCTGCATGAGGGCGGCGTTCGTGTTCACCCCGGCAAGGATGTTGGCGTAGAGCGGCACGCCGAACTCGCGCGCCAGGCTGGCGTAGATCGCGTTGAACTCGCGGGCGTAGGCCGCCCCGATGGCCGGCGGCGCGCCCACGCCGACCAGGACCGCGTCGATCCTGCGCGCCTTCAGCTTCTGGAGGATGCCGCGCAGGTTGGCCTTGGTCTGGGCGGGCTCCACGCCCTGCAGCAGGTCGTTGCCGCCCAGGGCGACCACGCAGATCCTGGTGTCGGCCGCGACGCTGAAGCCGACCCGCGCCAGCCCGCCGCCGCTGGTGTCGCCCGAGACGCCAGCCGCCCGGACCATCGCCGGTACGCCCAGCCGGCCTAGGGCGGCCTGCAGCTGCGCGGGCATGGCGTCACGCGCCGGCAGGCCCAGGCCCGCGGTGATCGAGTCGCCCAGGACGGTGACGACAGGCGGCTTCGGCGCGGCGGCGATCTGGGTCAGCAGGCCCAGGCCGAGCAAAAAACGACGACGGCTTGGAAAACGCTGTGCGGTCGGGTCCATGCCTTCCTATGTAGGCTGACCGCCGGCCGAACAAGGGCCGGCCTCGCAGGAAACACCATGTCCGACGACCCCTCGCCCCCGGCTCCCCCCCTGGCCCTGAGCGCCGTCGCCCTGACCCTGCCTTCGGCCGCTGGACCGGTGAACATCCTGCGGGGCGTCGACCTGACGGTGAACGCCGGCGAGCGCGTGGCCGTGGTCGGCCCGTCGGGCTCGGGCAAGTCGTCGCTGATCGCGGTCGCGGCCGGCCTGGAAGACCCCACCGCCGGCGCGGCTCGCCTGTTCGGCCAGGACCTGGCGACGCTGAACGAGGACGGCCGGGCCCGGCTGCGGCGCGGCCGGGCCGCGTTGGTGTTCCAGTCCTTCCACCTGTTGCCCAACATGACCGCCGAGGAGAACGTCGCCACGCCGCTGGAGATCGCCGGAGCCGACGACGCCCTGGCGACCGCCCGGGACTGGCTAGGCCGCGTGGGCCTGTCGGCTCGCCTGACCCACTATCCCCACCAGCTGTCGGGCGGCGAGCAGCAGCGCGTCGCTCTGGCGCGCGCCCTGGCCGCGCGTCCCGCCCTGCTGTTCGCCGACGAGCCGACGGGCAACCTGGACAGCGTCAGCGCCACGTCCGTCGCGGACCTGATGTTCAACCTCGTCGCCGAGGTCGGGGCGGCCCTGGTCATGGTCACGCACGACCAGGCCCTGGCCACCCGCGCCGACCGCATCGTGCGGATGGCCGACGGGCGCATCGCTTCGTGAGGCCGCCCCTCGCCTTCGGCCTGGCCGCCCGCGAGCTGCGTTCTGGCGTGCGCGGCTTTCGCATCTTTCTGGCCTGCCTGGCGCTGGGAGTGGCCGCCATCGCCGCCGCCGGCTCCACCGCCGAGGCCTTCCGCCAGGGCCTGGCCAGCCAGGCGCGCGAGATTCTCGGCGGCGACCTGTCGTTCTCGGCCGAGAACCGCGACTTCACCGACCAGGAACGCGCGGCCTTCGACAAGCTGGGAGTCACGACCTACGCCGCCTTGGCACGCGCCATGGCCCAGACGCCGAGCGGCGAGCGCCGCCTGGTCAGCCTGCGCGGCGTGGACGCGCGCTTCCCCTTGGCGGGCGCAGTGACCCTGGAGGGCGCGCCCAACCTTGCGACCGCCCTGGCCGACCGGGACGGCCTGCCAGGGGCGGCGGTGGAGCCGGCGCTGCTGGACCGCCTGCACCTGAAGATCGGCGACCGGTTCGAGGCCGGCCCCATCACCCTGGTCGTGCGGGCCAAGCTGATCAGCGAACCCGACGGGCTATCGCGCGGTTTCTCGATGGCGCCGCGCCTGCTGGTCCGCCGCGACGTCCTGGAACGGTCCGGCCTGCTGGCGCCGGGCGGCCTGTCCGGACGGGCCGTGCGCATCGCCCTGGCGCCGAACCAGGACCCGCGCGCCGTCCGCAAGGCCGTGCAGGCGGCGCTGCCGGACTCGCACCTGCGGGTCCGTGACCGTCTCGACAGCGCGCCCGGCGCGCGACGGCTGATCGACCAACTAGAATACTTCCTCGGCTTCATCGGCCTGGCGTCGCTGGTGGCCGGCGGCCTGGGCGTGGCCGGCGCGGTTTCGGCCTATCTGTCGACCCGGGAGCCGGCCATCGCCGTGCTCAAGGCCCTGGGCGCGGAGAGCGGCCTGATCCGCGACCTTCACCTGATCCAGATCGCGGCGCTGGCCCTGCTGGGCGTGACGATCGGCCTGGTTGTCGGGGCGCTGGCGCCGCTGGTCCTGGGCCAGTTGACCGGCGCCAGCCTGCCGATCCCGGCGCTGTTCAAAGTCTATCCGTGGCCCCTGGCCAAGGCTGGGCTGTTCGGCATGCTGGCGGCGGCCGCCTTTTCGCTGCTGCCGCTGGCGAGAGCCCGGGCCACCCCGCCCTCGGCCCTGTTTCGACGTGCGCCCAAGGCCCGCCTGCCGCTCGGGTTCGAGACGCTCGGCGCGGCCCTCTCGGGCGCCGGCCTGGCGGCCTTGGCCGTGGCCACCGCGCCGACCCCGCTGGCGGCGGCGATCATGATCGCGGGCGTTATGGTCGCCTTCGGCCTGCTGGCCGTGCTCGGCCGCTCGGCCGCCTGGCTGGCGGGAAGGGTTCGCGGCCTGACGCGCGGTCTCGCCAAACTGGGCCTCGCCAACCTGGCCGGACCGCGCTCAGCGGCGCGGACCGCCAGTCCCGCCATCGGCCTGGGCGTGGCCCTCCTGGCCTGCGTGGTGCTGATCCAGTCGGCGCTGCTGGCCCAGGTCAGCGACGTGGCCCCGCGGACCGCCCCGGCCATGATTTTCACCGAGATCCCCGGCGACCGCGTCGCCGCCTTCGACGCCGCCGTGGCCGGGGTGACGGGCCCGCTGCACGCGGACGCCTATCTGCGCATGCCTTTCGCCACGGGCCGGATCATCGCTCTCAAGGGCAAGCCGATCGACACCAAGACCATCAAGGCGTCCGAGCGCTGGGCCTTCGACAACGACCTCAGCCTCTCGTTGCTGGCCAGGGAGCCGAACAACGCCGGCGTGGTCGCCGGCCGCTGGTGGTCCGCGAACGACGCCGGTCCGCCGAAGGTGGCGCTAAGCGCCGAGATCGCCCAGGCGGCCGACCTCAAGGTCGGCGACACGATCACCGTGCTGGTTCTGGGCCGCGAGATCGAGGCGCGGATCGCGGTGCTGCGCAAGGTTGACTTCGGCGGCTTCGGGCCCAACTTCAACCTGATCTTCACCCCCGCGACTCTGGAGGGCGCGGAGCTGCGCAGCGTCGCGATCGCCCGCCTGAGCCGCGGCCAGGAAGCGGCCCTGACCCGCAGCCTCGGGGAGGCCTTTCCGGGCGTCAACGTGATCAGCATCCGCGAGCAGCTGGACGCAGCGGCAGCCCTGTTCGACCGCCTAGCCTTGGCCGTTCGCGGCGCGGCGGGCGTCGCCGGCCTGGCCGGCCTGCTGGTGCTGGTCGGCGCCATCGCCGCCGGAGCGCGCGCCCGCGCCCGCGAGGCCGCGACCCTGAAGGTTTTGGGCGCCGTGCGCGGCCAGATCCTGCTCGCCTATGTCATCGAGTATGGCGCGGTCGGGCTGATCGCCGGCGCGGCGGGCGTGCTGCTCGGCTTCGCCGCCGCCTGGCCGGTGGTCGTCAAGGTGTTCGAGGCCAGCTGGAGCGTCGACTGGAGCGGCGTCCTGGCCCTGCTTGCCGGCGCGACCGGCCTGGCGACCCTGGGCGGACTGATCGCCGCCAGCCTGGCGTTGTCTCAACGCCCGGCGCCCGTGTTGAGGGGCGAGTAAATCTTAAATTCGTGCCGGCCGCCAAGACAGTCTAGCGACGTTTTCCGCCGATCGGGAGGTTTGATCCCAGACCGGGTCGCGCCAGGAACACGCACACCACCACATTCGCGAAGCGCTCGTCGCGGCCCTCAACGAGCGCCGCCCCGTCGATCCCGCCGCCTTGCGATGGGACCGACATTGCCTCCTCGGTTGCTGGATTCACGGCGAGGGCGCCCGGCGTTGGGCGGGTAACCATGCCCTCCTAGGCTTGCTGGAAAGCCATGCGCCTTCCACCAGCAGGCGGGTCTGGTCGCCGATCAAATCAATCGTGAGCAATGGACCGAGGCAGAGATCGCTCAGCCAGGGGTCGCCCTTCGCCCTGGCGGTTGCAGACTTAGCCGCCGCCTTGCGGCGAATGCGGGCGACGGCTGGATCGGTTGCGGCCTAGCTAAGCGCGCAGCGCCGAGGCTGCTTCCGTCTCCGCCGCGTGCGGTGGAAACAGGAAGCGGCCGGCGCGCGCGCCATCGCGCAGCCTGATGTCCAAGACCACAGGCTCGCCGGCGTCCGCCAGGCGATGGGCCAAGTCACGCGCGGCCTGCTCGGCGCGGGCGCCGGTGGCAAACTGGAGAGGACCGCCGCTAAAGTCGCCGCGAACGATCCAGCCGTCGCTCGACGGCTCGACAAAGATGAAACAAGGCATGGTCATAACGCAAAGCAGTGAGCGGAGCGAAGTGGCGGCCGGCCCTCCGCTGGCCGGCCGCCCGCCCCAACTCAAGAGAACATGTCGCGGTCCAGGCGGCGCAGCGCGGACAGCACCTCGCTGAGCGGCACAGGCCCGGGCGTTCCCAAGAGCCATCTCTGACTGGGCCGATGCTCGACCGCGCAGGCGTCGGAAGCCCAGGCCGCCAGGATTTCGCGCTTTTCGGCGAGATCGAGATCCTGATCCTTCAGCACCTCCAAGGGGTGGAGGAAGCCGACCGCCGGACGAACGGGCCATGGACCCGCCCGGTGGGACGCATTGGTGTGCGTGCGCATGGCCAGCTCCTTATGCGGCCTTTTGGGTCTTGGCCGGTTTGAGCTCCAACGCCTGCTGGCGTGCACCGACCCCGATCGGAACCTGCTTGGGCTTCAAGGCCTCGGGCACATCACGGACCAGATCGATCGACAAGACGCCATGGGCATGGACGGCGTCCTTGACGATGACATAGTCGGCCAGCTCGAATCGGCGCTCGAAAGCGCGGTGGGCCAGGCCCTGGTGGAGGAAGGTTCGCGCGCTCTGGTCTTCGTTCGCCGCCCTTCGCCCCTTAATCACCAGAAGGTTGGGCTCGGCCATGACCTCGAGATCCGCCGGCGCGAAACCGGCGACCGCCAACGAGATGCGGTAGGCGGCCTCGCCGGTCTTCTCAATGTCGAACGGAGGATAGCTGGCGCTCGCTTCGGTGCGGAGCGCCGTCTCGACGAGATCGACCATGCGATCCACCCCGATCATGGAGCTGTAGAGAGGGCTGAAATCAAAAACGGTGCTCATTTCCATCTCCTCGCAAGCAAGTTGGACATGAGGGGCGCCGAGCCAAGCGCTATGCGCCCCAGGGCCAGGCCCTGTCGGCGCCTGGCAAGCAGGCGATGAATTAGGACGCGGCGGAAAAGCGTCAAGACGCCCGCATCAGAAATTTTTCGATCCCGGAACTAAAGCGTTGCCCGCCCTGAAGCTGAGGCTGAACCTGGCCGCACTGCATCACCGGTTGGAGGTTAGGTCGACGCTCATCCTGAGCGGTCCCGGCGACCAAACACCCCCCGTTTGGAGACTTGGGCTTGTCGCCTCAGTCCCCAAACGCGAAAGCTGAGAGAGGCCGCGTGCTCAGCACGGCTTCCCATCTCGCAATGGTCGCCCGCGCCAAGAGCCTAGTGGCGGCCTTCGGCGAATTCCTCGACCATCTTGGCGCAGAAGGCCGGTAGGTCGTCAGGCTTGCGGGAGGTGACGAGCCCGTCGTCAACCACCACGTCTTGGTCGATCCAATTGGCGCCGGCGTTCTTCAAGTCGGCTTCCAGCGACGGCCACGAGGTCATCTCCCTGCCCTCGACGGCGCCGGCGTTGATCAGCGTCCAGGGCCCGTGACAGATCGCGGCGATCGGCTTCTTGGTCGTCACGAAGTGCTTGATGAAGTCGATGGCGTTGGGCTCCAGCCGCAGGGCGTCGGGGTTCATCACTCCGCCCGGCAGGACGATGCAGTCGTAGTCCTCGGGCTTGGCGGCCGAGAGTTCGCGATCGACAGGGACTTTGCGGCCCTTGTCGTGGTGCTCCCAGCCCTGGATCTGCCCACCCTTGGGCGAGACGACTTCGACCTGCGCGCCGGCCGCCTTCAGGGCCTCGACCGGCCTTTCCAGTTCCGACTGCTCGAAGCCGTCGGTGGCGAGCACGGCGACCTTGCGGCCGGCCAGGGTTTGATCGGGCATGGGAGAACTCCTCGGTAAGCGGCAGGGATCAAGTGTTGGCGGAAACCCGGTCTGGCGAGCGGCGGTTCCAATCGGCGCCGACAGCGGAAATGCCAGAAACCGTTTCCGTGATTTCGGCGCGGCTCAAGGCGCTAGATGTCCCTAGGGATGGGCGTGATGCTCGGCGTTGCGCTTGCGTGTCGCGGCCGCTTTCTTGGCCGAGGCCGAGCGGTCGGCGGCGCTACGATGGGCCGAGGCTTCGCCACCCGCCTTGCCGCCCTTATGCGCCGCCGGATGACCCGTGGACTTGCCGCGTCCGGAGCCGCCCTCCTTCTTGCCGCCGCCGTCGTCCTTGTTGACCGTGGCCCAGGCCCGTCGCTCGGCTTCCTTCTCCGAAACGCCCTTGGCCTCATAGCCCTCGGCGATGTGGTCGGCCTTGCGTTCCTGCTTGCCGGTGTATTTGGATTTGTCACCTTGAGGCATCTGACGTCTCCGTTGAGATGGGTGGTGCAACGCCCACAAAATTCCCGCTGCCCCACCCCGTTCCCACAGCAAAGTCAGTCGTTTAGCTCAAGTTCGGATGTCGCATTTCCGACAGAGGAACAGGCGGCGGACATGCATCGTTTGCCTCTCGCCACGTCAATCGGCGCGGCCAACATCAAGATGGGAAGCAGACGACCATGAGCGAGAACCGCGACAATCAAGGCCTGCAGCAACAGCCGAACGACGCCCAGCGGCAGCAGGCCGGGCAGCAGAACCAGCAGGTCGAAACGCGCCAGCCCCAGCAGCAAGACCAGAACCCTCAGCAGGCCCAGCCAGGTCAGCAAAACCAGCAGGCCGATCGTGAGCGCCGCCCCAATGAAGGCGTCGAGGGGACGGATCAGGACGGCCTGACCGACGGCGGTGTGACGGGCGGTAACGGCGACATTCGTCCGGGCCGCACCGGCGACGGCGGCGTTGAACGCTGAGTCTACTGAGGGCCGCTCTCGAGCGGCCCTCTTTCCGCACACGGTCCTGGTTGTACGCCCGTACGTGGTGAGCCTTGCCCATCGACGCGGCGAAATCGGAGGCGACGATGACCTGCATTTTCGAGGTCTCCCCGTTTGAAGGGGGCTGGTCGGTCAAGCTCTGCGACACCTGTGAAGTTCTGTTTTTCGAAACGGGCGGACAGGCCGAGCGGGAAGCCAGGCGGCTGGCGGCGAAGCGCCCCGGTGGTGCGCGCGTGCGCATCTTGGATCTAAGGCGCCAATTGGCGGGTGAGTGGATGCCGAAAGGCGACGCGATCTTGCCAGTCGGGTCGCACGCCCAGGCCTAACACCACGCCTTTGCTGAGGCACAGGCCTTGGAACGGAGACAAATCATGTCAGATCAGAACGCCGAAGGCCGAAAGGCCAACGAGGCGGAGCCCCCGGGCGAATTCACGGCGCTGGGCGGGAGGAAAGCGGTCCAGCGAACGGGCAAGCGGTCACAGGCCAAGGCTGGGCCGGATGGCGGCGCCTCCGCGGACGTAGGCGACACCTTCAAGTCCGGTCCTAACCAAGGGTGAGCGGATGAAGAGCCATTGGCAAACACAGAAGGGAATTGTTCATGCCCAAGGTCGCTGACGACCATCAATGGTCGGCCAAGGTCACCGAGACGAGTGACGCGCTCGACCTGAAGGCCCACCTCTTCGAACAGGACGATCCGGCCGAAATCGCCGCCTCCCTCAAGCGTTCGGCCGAGCATAACCACCGGCGCAAGGGCACGCCGTTCCAGTCGGCGATGTCGATGCTCACCTTCTACATCAACCGCGCGGGCGACAACCTGTCGGCCGAGCGCAAACAGGTGCTCAACGCCGCCAAGGGTGAACTGCGCCAGCAGTTTGGCCACAAGCCGGCTTAGCGATAGGTTCGGCGCCGCTGCGCCAGCTCTAGCAGCGGACTTGAACGCTACTTCGGACACGTAGCGTTGGCCGGTTGGTGCACGCGTCTCGCGCCCATTCAGTTTCGCCAACCCTAGACGGGGATCGAGGGCGTAAGCTTCACAATTTTCAAGACATGCGACAACCGGCGCCATGAGTGAAATTCGCATTTCAGTATAGCGGTCTTGAAAATAACAATTCTTCCGGGAGGCCTATGATGCGTGTTCTGGTGGCTGACGACGACGCGTTCATCCGAGAACTCGTCGGCATTCTTGTTCAAGGCAGCGGCCTGGATGCCGTCGAAGCCGCCGACGGCTTGGAGGCGATCGCGCAATTTGAGAAGCAGCCGTTCCGCATCGCGCTCGTCGATATGATCATGCCCAATTGCGACGGTATCGAAACCATCATGGCGATAAGACGCCGCTGGCCAAATACGCGGATTATCGCCATGAGCGCCGGATCACGCTTCCTACGCCGAAAGGACGCTCTGGATTGGGCTGTGGGTCTTGGCGCGGATATGGCGATCGAAAAGCCCTTTGATCCGGTATCCTTCAGTTGCGTGATGGATGAGCAGCTTTCGCTCGCGCCGCCACGGCTGGTGGCCTGAGGCTGGGCCGAAAACTGGCCTTGCTACTCATCAACGGCGCGGGGCGCCTCCCCCGTCGTGGTGACCTCCTGGATCATCGCGAGCAAGACAGACGGCGAATAGGGCTTGGCCAGGAACCGGGCGCTGGACGGCAAGTCGGCGGGGGCCACCGCCGCCGCGCCGGTGGTGACGATGATCGGCAGTTGTGGAGATCGCAGGGCCGCCAAGCGAGCCAGACCAAGGCCGTTGATCTCGCCAGGCATATCGACATCGGTGAACATCACCGCGATGTCAGGGCGGGCTTCCAGAAGGATAAGCGCCTCTTGGGCGTCGACGGCCTCGATCGCGTGATGGCCGCCCTCCATCAAGATGTCGCAAGCCAGCATGCGAACAAGCACCTCGTCCTCGACAACGAGTATGATCAGCGGCGCGGCCTCTTCGCCCGCCACCACTGCGGTTTCATCGCCCGACATTCCATTTGCCCCGAACCGGCAATCCGCCGTCCAAAGGCTGGCGGATTTGTCGGCTTCTCGAGTAACCCACCCAGTCCCGGTTTTGTTGCTTGGCGACAGACGATCGTCGGCGGTTGGCGCCCGCCGGCGACATAACCAATTTTAAGCCTCCGCCGCGCCGAACTCCGAGGCGTTGCGGCGCGGCTTGTCCTGACCGCGCCGCTCCAGCGCCTGGCGCACCCGATCGATCAGTTCGGTTCGCCGATAGGGTTTGCCGATCACGTCCATCGCCGGGCGGGAGGGCCCGTCAATAACCAACTCCTCATTGTAGCCGGTGGTCAGGAGCACGGGCAGTTCCGGTCGCCGCCGCTGTATCTCCGCCGCCAGGCTGATGCCGTTCATGCCACCGGGCATGACGAGGTCGCTGAACAGTAGATCGAACGCCTGCGGCGAGGCCTCGAACACCGCAAGGCCTTCATCTCCGGACGTCGCGATGGTCACCTGATAGCCGACGCCCGTGAGGATTTCGCGGGCCAGCTCGAGGACCTCCAGATTGTCCTCCACCACCAGGATGTGCTCGCTGACGGGCGTCGCGGCGGTCGACGTTGTCAGGGCTGGGCCCGAAACCGCCGGCGGGATCTTGGCCACATCGCGCGCGACCGGGAACAACATGCGGATGGTGGCGCCCTGCCCTGGTGCGCTGTCGATCTCCAAGCGACCGCGCGACTGTTGAACAAAGCCGTGGGCCATGGCCAAGCCGAGCCCCGTACCCTTGCCCACGCCCTTGGTGGTGAAGAACGGCTCGGTGGCCCGCTCGACGACGTGGGCGGGCATGCCCTCCCCCTCGTCGCGGACCTCGACGGCGACATAGTCGCCGCTGGGCAGGTTGCGCGCCTCCGCGTCGCCGTTGAGATGCAGCGCCGAGGTGGTGATCGTCACCAGCCCGCCCTTGGGCATCGCATCGCGCGCGTTGATGACGATGTTGAGCAGCGCCATCTCGAAATTGTCGGCGTCGAGCATGACCGCCGGAAGCCTGCGACGCAGGCTCAGCTGAAGCTCGACCTGCGAGCCGAGCGTGCTCTCGATGATCTCGCCAAACTCGGTGATCAGGGCGGAGATGTCGACGGCCTGTGGCTCCAGCCGGGTCTTGCGGGCGAAGGCCAGAAGCTGACGGGTCAATTTCGCGCCGCGCTCGGCCGCCGAGCGCGCGGCCTCCACATAGCGGACGCTGCGCTCGTCCAGGGGACGCGAGGCCAGCAGTTCCAGATTGCCGTTGACCACCTGCAACAGGTTGTTGAAGTCGTGGGCCAGGCCGGCGGTCAGTTGGCCGATGGCTTCCATCTTCTGGGACTGGCGCTGGGCCTGCTCGCTGTTGCGACGCCGGCTGACATCGAGCTGGCTGGCGAAGAAGTAGAGCAGCTTGCCGGACGTGTCATAGACCGGGCCGATGAACACCGCATTCCAGAATGGCGTTCCGTCCCGCTTGTAGTTGATGATCTCCAACGAGACCGCCTCGGCCTTGGCGATGCTCTGACGCATCTCGGCCACGGCCTCGCGATCCGTCATCGCCCCTTGCAGGAAGCGGCAGTTGCGCCCGACCACCTCGGCTTCCTCATACCCCGTCAGATCCAGAAAGGCCTTGTTGGCGAAGACGATCGGGTTGTCCGGTACATTGGGGTCGGTGAGGATCATCGGCATGCGGGTCATCTCAACCGCCGCGAAGAACACATTGCCGCGGCTTTCGAGCCCAGGCTCGGTGATCGTGCTCTCGCGCCAGTGACGAAGGCCGCGCGATCCCAAGGGCTCGGGCGCGCCGCTGTCCAGCGTGCCGGCGGCGGGAACGCCACTGCTTTGCCCCCCGCCCTCTACGTCGCGCCGGGGGTCGCGATCGTGGTCTTCTGAACTCAAGGGGCCTTCTCCGACAAGCTTGGCTGCGCCTTCCCGATGCGCAACGCCTGGGCCCTTATCAGGTTCGCCCAATCTGTCGAGCCGGCGCCCGACCGTGCCCCCTAAAGCTGGGGGCGGGTCGCGCCATTTGCTGCCGTCGGCGCACCGCTAGGAACCGGACGTTCAGCGACTAGGGTAAGGAGACGGCCTCCGCCCCTCGCCTTCCCCCTTGAGACAACTTGTCGGCGGAGACTTGGGTGTTAGCCTTCCCGAGATCGAAAGGGAGCCGGCGTGGATTGGATCGCCACAGCAGGGGAACTTCGCGCGGCGACGATCGCGGCCGTCGACATGTTGAGCTCCGTGCTCGAAGGGCGACGCCTCTATGCGGTCTGTCTCCAGACAGCGGATGACGGCATGAGCGTGGGTTTCTGCGCCAATACCGAGGAAAGCTACGCCGAGAAGCATGCCTCCGAGGCCGCGATCGAGGACATGAGCTCTGACTACGCGACCTATCTGCGCTGGGCGCCCGCCGAGTGGGGGTACGAAGGTTTCGGCGACGACCTTTTCGCGGATATCAATCGCGACCTCACTGCGGCAAGCGCCACTTCGAACGATGACTTTGCCCTCTATTTCGACCATCTCATCCACGCGATGATCGATGCGTTGGCCCATCTGCAGGCGGAACGGGCGCAGGCGCTCGAAGGTGTGACGTTGTTTGTGACGATCTCCGACAGCGAGGCCGCGCGAGCGGTCGAGCGGAATTCAGTCCAGCGGCTGAATCGGTCGACGCTCGCTGCCGAATTCGGCCAGCGGTTGGGCCGAAGCGGCAGCGCTGCGCCAGAAGCCGCCGTCCCGTGGTCGACTGAAACTAGAGGCTGATGGGCCTATTGATCACCAATTCCGAAGCGCTGGCGGCAACATCGACGCAGAGCAATATCGGAATGCTTCGCCCGCACCGCCGCGCCTGAGCGTGAAGGTGAGGTTGTCCTGGATGTCGATGGTCGCCTTCTCGATCGAACGAGGTCCAGGGCCTTGGCCTGCGTCGATGCACGATTGCTCGAAGTCGTATGAAGAGCCGCGCTTGGCCAGAACCTTGATCCGGCAGGCATGCGTGTGGGCGCCGCTCAGGCCTTCCCCGTCGTAGCGACGCAGGGAGGCGTTTGGCGGATCGCCGCAGGAAATGTCGGCCGCGACGAAGATGCCGTGCTTGAGCGGCAGAGCGCCGCCCAAGTCCCGTGCCGGCTTGATCAGCACGTCGCGCTCGGAAGCGCCCTCAGCGGTTACCGAGGCTGTCGGTAGATCAGCACGGGAAGCGCTCGCACTGGGCGCGGCCTGTATCGGCGCGCTCGGCGACGCTACTGCCCCACCGCGCGCGCCCGAAGTCCGCGACGCAGGCGCGGCGGAACGTTCGCCACAGGCGGCCAGCGCCAGGACCTAAAACAGACCGACAACGACGGCGCGAGACAGCATGGGCATTCCTTAGTCATGGACGCTAGCGGGCGCACGCTGCTCTAGGCGCCAAGTGACGTGTGGCGAGGTCATCCAGGGTTTAATCTGCGCCGTTGCCCGGGTCGTCCGCTGTCGGATCATGGGTCGCGTTGGTTTTCTTGTTGGGGTCGAGCTCGGGCGGCAGCGGCGCCTCCTGGCCAGCTGGTCTTTCCCCAGCGGGCGGATTTTTTGGCGTAGGCGTTGCCTTGTTGCTGTCCGTCATGGCGGTCTCCTCTCCCGCCCCCAATCCCCGACAATCGGAAAGGCTCCCGCGATCGAGTACGACCGGAGTGCGCGCCGGCCTCGCCACCTGGTCGTCAGGGGGCTGTCAGATGGCCTTTGGCAATATGCGGGCTCGCCGCTGCCTGGCGCTTTGCAGGCAACGCGCGACGCTCGGGTCACGTTATCCGAGCCCCTGTCACAAGGAGTTAGCCCATGAAGACCGCCATCCTTGGCCTGTCCCTGGCCGCCATCGCCACCGGCGCACTGGCGCAGACAACCATCGCCCGCAACGAGGCCCAGCCCGCCAAGGGCGCTTTCACGGTCGGCCACATCGAGGACGCTGACGTGATCGACTCGGCCAATCGCAAGGCCGGCGAGGTCGAGCACGTTTTGCTCGACGCCGCTGGGAAGCCGACAGCGATCGTCATCGAGATCGACCGAATGGGACCCGACAAGAAGGTCGTCGTCGCGCTGGCGGACGTGTCCGTCGCTCCAGAGCCGGGCGATCCGGAGGATCACATTATTCGAACCAAGCTGACCAAGGCGCAGCTGGCCGCGCTTCCAGACTGGAAAGGCTAGGCCCCGGACTGGCGCGCTTGGCAAACGAGCGTGCCAGTTCCTTTCGGCGGAGCGCCCGAGCGTCGCCTTGGCGCCAAAAGCCGCCCTTAGCTTGCGTCCAGAAACCGGACCTTCAGCCCATTGTTAGCCTGAGGGAGGAACGTCTTGAGCGCGCTCGCTATCCGAGCCCAGGCCCGATGAAATCGCTTTCGTTCAAGCGCGCGCCGGCCGAGCGTGCTTTGCGTCTGGATCGAGCTGCAACCAAGGACAACGTCATGAAGATCGTCAGGACCGGATCTGCCGCCTGGAGCGGCGGCATTAAGGATGGCAAGGGCCAGATCTCGACCGAGAGCGGCACCCTGCAGGCCTATCCGTACGGCTTTTCCAGCCGCTTCGAGGGACAGGCCGGCTCCAACCCCGAGGAACTGATCGCCGCGGCCCACTCGGCCTGCTTCACCATGGCGCTGTCTCTGGTGCTCGGCGAGGCCGGACTGCGGGCCGACCACCTGGACACCTCAGCCAAGGTCACTCTCGAACAGGTCGATGGCGGCTATGCGATCACCGCCTCGCACCTGACCTTGAAGGCCAGGATCCCCGGCGCCGATCAGGCGACTTTCGAGAAGCTTGCCGCCGGGGCAAAGGCCAACTGCCCGGTCTCCAAGCTCCTGAAGGCAGAGATCACCCTAGACGCGGCCCTGGTCGAGTAGAGGCCCCAGCGCGATGAGGGACCTGTCGTGAGCCGATACAGTTTTCTCGATCTGGCCACCTCGACGAGCGTGAAATCGGCGCAAGCGGAAATGGGCGTCGACCATCTGTGGGCGCCCGGGCAGGTCGATCGGCGGATGGAGGCGTTCACGCAGAACGAGGAAGCCTTTATCGCCGAGCGCGACAGCTTCTACATGGCTAGCGTGTCCGAAACCGGCTGGCCCTACGTCCAATACAGGGGCGGGCCGGCCGGCTTTCTGAAAGTGATCGACGAGACCACGCTGGCGTTTGCCGACTTTCGCGGCAATCGCCAGTACATCAGCGTCGGCAACCTCGACGCCAACGACAGGGTGGCCCTGATCCTGGTCGACTATCCCAGGCGGGCCCGGCTGAAGATCCTGGCCCACGCCGAGCGTCTGCCGCTCGATGCCGACCCCGATCTTCTGGCGCGAGTGTCTCTGCCAGGCTACCGGGCAAGGCCCGAGCGGATCATCCGCCTGCGGCTGGCCGCGTTCGACTGGAACTGCCCCCAGCACATCGTTCCGCGCTTCACCGAGGCCGAGATCGCCCGCGCCGTGCAGCCGCTTCGCGAGCGGCTGGAGACGCTGGAAGCCGAGAACCGGGCCCTTCGCGAGCGTCTCGGCGAGGCCCAGCCCTAGACGAGATGCCGGTCCAGAAAATCGCCCATCCGTTCGGCGATCTCGCTGCCGTGCGTCTCCAGGGCGAAGTGGCCGGCGTCCAGAAGATGCACCTCGGCCCCCGGCAGGTCGCGGCGGAAAGCCTCCGCCCCGGCCGGCAGAAAGAAGGGATCATTGGCGCCCCACACCGCCAGCAGCGGCGGCCGCCGATCACGGAAATAGGCCTGGAAGCGCGGATAGAGCGCGACGTTGCCGGCATAGTCGGCGATCAGCCCAAGCTGGATCTCGTCATTGCCCGGCCGGGACATCAGGGCGTAGTCCAGCCAGTAGGCTTCGGGCGCGACCTGGCTCTCGTCGGGCGCGCCGTGGAGGTACTGCCAGCGGGTGGTCTCCAGGCTCAGCATGGTTCGCATCGCCTCGCGATTGGCCGGCGAAGGGTCGGCCCAGTAGGCGCGGGTCGGCGCCCAGCCGCCGCTGAAGCCTTCCTCGTAGGCGTTGCCGTTCTGCGAAACGATCGCCGTCACGGCGTCGGGCCGGGCCAGCGCCAGGCGCAGCCCCACCGGCGCGCCGTAGTCGAAGATGTAGAGCGCATAGCGCGCCAGGCCGACGACGTCGGTGAAGCCGGCCATCGCCTGGGCCAGGCTTGCGAAGCTGTAGGCGTACCCCGACGGGGCGTCGGTGAAGCCAAAGCCCGGTAGATCCGGCGCGACCACGTGATAGCGGTCGGCCAGGCGGGGGATCAGGTCCCTGAACTGGTGCGACGAGGTCGGAAACCCGTGCAGCAGCAGGATCGCCGGGCGCTGGGGATCGCCCGCCTCGCGATAGAAGATCGAGACGCCGTCGACACTGGCGCGGCGCAGGTGGATCTGGACAGGTTCAGGCGACATCGCCGCCTCCGGCTCTGGAGCTTGAAGACAACGGTTCGAGGCGTTGGCGGCGGTCTCGATGCGGACCGCGATCCGCGGGTCGAGACCGACCGCCCTTCCCTCGCCTAGGCGCTGGCCCTGGCCACGGCCTGGGCCTTCTGGAAGCTTTCCATGACCGCGGCGTAGTTGGGCGCCGCCAGGCCATAGAGCTTGGCCAGCTCGGCGGCCTCCGGCCGCGCCCAGGTGCGGTGCAGCTCGCTGAGCAGGGCGTTGGTCGAGGTCGGCTTGACCCCGCCCTGGACGAAGCGGGCCAGGCTCGTGGCCGAGGCCATCTGGCTGGGATCGCCAGAGGCGTCGACCACCGCATACACCTCATAGCCGGCCGCCACGGCGTCCAGGGCCGGGAACATCACACAGACGCTGGTCCAGACCCCGGCCATGATCAGGGTCGTGCGACCGCTGGCCCTGACCTGATCGACGAAATCGCCATTGTCCCAGGCGTTCACCTCGCCCTTGCGCGGCACGTAGATCGCGTGGGGCGCAAGCTCATGGATCTCGGGCATCAGAGGGCCGTTGGAGCCGGTCGGCTCGGAGGCGGTCGTGATCACCGGGATGTCCAGCAGGGTGGCGAGACGGGCGATCATTTCGACGTTTCGCCGAAGGTCCGCCACGGCGATGTCCTTGACCGTCTGGAACAGGCCCGACTGGTGATCCAGCAGCAGGATCGCCACGTCGGCGAGGTCAAGGAGCGCCGCGCCGCCGCCCGTGGGCAGGACGCTGGTCTTTTGCTTGGGCGACGTGGTCATGGGCTTTCCCTCGAAATGTCCGACGCGTCAGGCATCCCTCAGGACGCCCCGCGCAAATCGACAATCCGCCTGGGCGCCGCAACGAGCCAGTAAAGCCCGGTAAAAAGCCGTACCGGCCGCGCTTTGGGGCGCCACGGCCGTCATTTACCTGTCGAACCTCGAGCGCTTCAGAGAAGCCGCGAGCGCCAAAACTTGCGCCAGTCCCAACCTTCACCGCGCTTTACCACGCCTAACACCGCGTCCGCCGCCTTGGGGACTAAGCCTGTCGGCCAACGCCCGCTCTGGGCTCGCCCCCATGGAGAACAAGATGAAGCGCGTCCTGGTTGGAATGATCGCGGCCCTGGCCGCCGCCGCGTCCGTCGGCGCGGCCTTCGCCGCCGACAAGCCGGTCTCCATCGTCCTGGTCCACGGCGCCTTCGTCGACGCCTCGGGCTGGCGTCCCGTCTACGAGCTGCTGTCGAAGAAGGGTTATGAGGTTCTCGTCGTCCAGAACCCGACCATCTCCCTGGACGGGGACGCCGCGGCGGCGCGGCAGGCCATCGCCCAGGCCAGGCATCCAGTCGTCCTCGTGGGCCACTCCTATGGCGGCGCGGTGATCACGCAGGTCGGCGCCGATCCCAAGGTCGGGAGCCTGGTCTATCTCGCCGCCTTCGCCCCCGACGCCGGCGAATCCGTTCTGCAGCTGGCCAGCACGCCGGTTCCCGGCGCGCCGGCCGCCCCGCTCCTGCCGCCCAAGGACGGCTTCATCCAGATCGATCCGGCCAAGTTCGCCTCGGCCTTCGCCGCCGACGTCGATCCTTCGGTCACTCGGTTCATGGCCGCCTCCCAGGTCCCCTGGGGGCTGGGCGCGGTCGGCGGCAAGATCACCGCGCCGGCCTGGAAGGCCAAGCCCAGCTACTACCTGCTGGCGACGCAGGACCTGATGATCCCGCCGGCGGCCCAGCGCGCCATGGCGTTGCGGGCAAAGGCCACGCTCGTCGAAACGCCGAGCAGCCACGCCGTGATGCTCTCCAAGCCCGGCGAGGTCGCCGACTTCATCGCCTTGGCGGCCGACGAGACCAAGTAGCCGGACCGCCAGACGATCCCGCCCCCTCGCGGCGTGGCGGGTTCCCTCCTCCATCCCTAAAACTCCAGGAGATTATCCATGCCTCGACTGCTTACGTCCCTGGCTCTGGCGGCGACCGCTCTTGCCGCCGCGCCCCCCGCCCTGGCCGCCACCGCTCCGAAGGCGGCGGTCACGCGCCCCGCGCCGCCGGTGATCCACTACCGGACCGCCACCATCGACGGGGTGAAAGTGTTCTACCGCGAGGCTGGTCCGGAGAATGGTCCGGTGGTGCTGCTGCTGCACGGCTTTCCGACCTCGTCGCACATGTTCCGCAACCTGATCCCGCTGCTGGCCGACAAGTACCGCGTCATCGCGCCCGACTATCCGGGCTATGGCCAGAGCGACACGCCTGACCACAAGCGCTTCGCCTACACCTTCGCCAACCAGGCCGACATCGTCGACAAGCTGGTGAGCCAGCTGGGGGCAAAGCATTACGCCATGTACGTCATGGATTACGGCGCCCCGATCGGCTACCGCCTGGCGCTCAAGCACCCCGAGCGCGTCAGCGGCCTGATCGTGCAGAACGGCAACGCCTATGACGAGGGCCTGCAGTCGCCGTTCTGGGATCCGATCAAGGTCTACTGGGCCGACCGCTCGCCGAAGAACCGCGACGCCCTGAACGGCCTGGTCACGCTGGACATCACCAAGTTCCAGTACACCGACGGCATGGGCGACGTGGGGCGTATCAGCCCCGACAACTGGGTCCACGACC
>Ga0102591_1002147_pt1 | contig 22755 bp, 16 predicted proteins | sample AraplaCol_mCL_r2_2_FD_76860 | JGI IMG/M metagenome (GOLD analysis project Ga0102591, IMG submission 76860) | Arabidopsis root microbial communities from North Carolina, USA - plate scrape MF_Col_mCL_r2 (SPADES assembly) (version 2) | ecosystem: Host-associated > Plants > Roots > Endosphere... | reverse complement strand
GGCGCGCGATGGTGGGCTCAGACCGGTCGGAAATCGGTCGTCGAGTGCAATGGCATAAGCCCGCCTGACTGCGAGACTGACAAGTCGAGCAGAGACGAAAGTCGGTCATAGTGATCCGGTGGTCCCGCGTGGAAGGGCCATCGCTCAACGGATAAAAGGTACGCCGGGGATAACAGGCTGATGACCCCCAAGAGTCCATATCGACGGGGTTGTTTGGCACCTCGATGTCGGCTCATCGCATCCTGGGGCTGGAGCAGGTCCCAAGGGTTTGGCTGTTCGCCAATTAAAGCGGTACGTGAGCTGGGTTCAGAACGTCGTGAGACAGTTCGGTCCCTATCTGCCGTGGGTGTAGGAATATTGACAGGATCTGTCCCTAGTACGAGAGGACCGGGATGGACATATCTCTGGTGGACCTGTTGTCCTGCCAAGGGCATAGCAGGGTAGCTATATATGGACGGGATAACCGCTGAAGGCATCTAAGCGGGAAACCCACCTGGAAACGAGTGTTCCCTATCAGAGCCGTGGAAGACGACCACGTTGATAGGCCGGGTGTGGAAGTGCGGCAACGCATGAAGCTTACCGGTACTAATAGCTCGATTGGCTTGATCGTTCTCATTGACTATGCTCATCGCCGGCAAACACGACAGTGTTTGTTCGGGTGATGATGCTGAAGACGTGTTCAAATAAACGATGTGAAAACATCACCAGCTTCTCACACAAGTTGCGCTTCGCTGACCTGGTGGTCATGGCGGGGTGGCTGCACCCGTTCCCTTTCCGAACACGGCCGTGAAACGCCCCAGCGCCTATGGTACTTCGTCTTAAGACGCGGGAGAGTCGGTCGCTGCCAGGTCTGCTAAACGCAACTCGTGAATATCTTCTCTGAACGAAATCTTACGGCCCAAAGCCGATCAAAGGGCCGCTATCAAAGCGGCCTTTTGTGTTTGGTGCCTCATGAACGCGAGACAAATTGCTTCGCAATTTGCTCGGCACAGATCCGCAAAGCGCACGCGCTTTGCGTAGCCGCGACAAATCCCAAAGGGATTTGCGCTGGACGCGGGGTGGAGCAGCCCGGTAGCTCGTCAGGCTCATAACCTGAAGGCCGCAGGTTCAAATCCTGCCCCCGCAACCAAACATATAGCCCGCATTCAAGCGGGCTTTTTTTGTTTGATAACACGGCGAGGTTCAACGCCTCGAAAGCCGACAAAACTCCCAAAGCTCCCAAAGCCGACGCGGCGAAACCAAAAGCTCCCCTCACTTCCATCTCGTCTAAATATCCCGGCGCGGATATTTCCGATGCTTCGATACATCTTAAGCACAGTCAGCTAATCGCATCCGGATATTCGGGTCTACTATCAAAATTTCGAATGTGCTAAAGTAAATTCGCGTGGCGCTTTAGATTTCTGCGCACGGATTTCAATTCGTTTTTCGAAGTCTGCTGTCTCGCTCAGCCGGAGTACTTCTTTTCATGCCGTAAATCGATGAACTTTCCAGGGAGGGGAACAATGCGGATATATGCATCTTCTCGATCGGCAATACGACGCACGACGCGTTGGTTTCAGTTCGGGTTATCGATATCAAGCGTCATCTGCGCGGCCAGTCTTCTGACCGGGGTTTCCGTTGCACAGGCGCCGACCGAAGAGCAGCGCAACGAGATCCGGGCAGCATGCCGTTCGGATTTCATCGCACAGTGTTCAGGGGTGCAGCCTGGAGGTATCGACGCGCTGACCTGCTTGCAGCAACATGATTCCACGCTTTCCGCTGCCTGCCGCAAGGCAGTCTCCGCCGTCAGCGCCAAGCCAAAATCGACATCTGCGGAGCCATCTCAGACGGCGCCTGCGACGGCAGGGGCGGCCACGGCGGCACCAGCAGCCGGCGCCCAGGCGGCGGCTCAGCCGACCGACGCACAGCGCAACGCCGTCAAGTCAGCTTGCCGCTCCGATTTTATGGCGCAATGCTCCGGCGTGACTCCGGGAGGTGCCGCGGCACTCGCCTGCCTGCAGCAGCATAATGCCCGCCTGTCGACGCCTTGCCAGCAGGCCGTTGCGGCCATCGGTGCGGCGGGCGCGCCCGCAGCCGGTGCCGGTGCGGGTGCCGCAACGGCAGCCACACCGCCGGCGACCCGGCCGGCTGCGATGCCTGTCTTCTCTCCCCGCGAGGAAGTGATGATCGTGCGCGAGACTTGCGGGCCGGACTTCCGAGCTTTCTGCCGCATGGTGCCGATCGGCGGCGGACGGGTGATCGAGTGCCTGCGGGACAATCTGCAGCGCGTGTCGCCAGCCTGTCACAGGGTGCTGACCTCGGGCCTGTAGCGGCCTTCCAATTCCTATCCGGTTTCGCCGGGAATGCCTGAGCCGTCGGGCATTCTCCTGACGGTTCCGCTCAGCCGTTTCGAGATCGTCGCAGTACGATCCGAAATCTCCGCATCCGATGAATTCAATGACGACACAAATGAAAGGCAGTGCCATGTCATCGACTTCTCTATCGCGATTGAAACGAATACTGAGCTATTCCGCTGTTGCCGTCGGCCTTGTACTGCCGACCCATGCATGGGCGGATGATGCAAAAGATCTTCTGAAGGCCATGTCCGATTTTCTGGTGGCGCAGAAGAGCATATCCTTCAACTACCAATCATCGCTCGAGGCTGTGACCCCGGACTTCGAGAAACTGCAATTCGTCAGTTCGGGTACAGCCAATATCACCCGCCCCGACAAGCTGCGTGTTACGCGGACCGGAGGCTTTGCCGATATCGATGTCAGTTTCGACGGTTCGACGCTGACCGTGCATGGCAAGAACCTCGATGCCTATGCGAAGGTCGATGGCAAGGGCTCGCTTGATGATCTGATCGACAGGCTCGCCGATGCTGGCGTGGAAGCACCAGGCGCCGATCTGCTCTCGTCTCACGTCTATGACATCTTGATGTCCGACGTGACCGAGGCCAAGCACATTTCCAGCGCCTTCGTCGACGGTGTGGAATGCGAATATCTGGCTTTCCGCACACCAGAACTCGACTGGCAGATCTGGATACAGACGGGTTCGCAGCCGATACCGCGGCGCTATGTAATCACCAGCAAACACGTCGTCCAGGCGCCGCAATATACGCTCGAGATCAGCAACTTCAAAAGCGGGGCGGATGTCGCCGCCACCTCCTACAATATCGACATCCCAGCCAATGCGAAAACCGTGGATCTGAGTGAACTTCAATCGATCGATGAGCTTCCGGCGCCCGCCGTTACAGGAGATATGCAATGATCCGCAGCAAGCTCTTTTTCGCTCTGTGCCTCGCCGGCGTGATGGTCTTCACCGATTTTCGCCTGGAAGGAGAAGGCCCGCTACCGCTGTCGATCGGCTTCGCCACGCCGGCGGAGGCGGTCATCGGCCGTCCCTTGACGCCGCTCTCCTATGCCGGAGTGGCGCGTCGCACCACCCGCCGGGTAGTCCGGCGCACGGCGACGACGATCGCCGTGCTGCCTCCAGGCTGCATCTATGGCCCTTATTATGGCGGCTATTATTATCGCTGCGGCGGCCTCTACTATGCCAAGAGCGGCGGCGTCTATGTTCAGGTGATCGTGCAATAGGCTGCTTGCCAGCCTATTGTGCCGTCATTTCAGTATCGGTTACAGCAGGCGCTTTACCGCGGCGCCTTCTGAACTCTTCAAGGCGCTGCAGCACGACGTAGAAGGAGGGAACGAACAAAACGGCAAGGCAGGTCGATGCGATCATGCCGCTGAAGACCGATATGCCGATCGACTTGCGGGCAGATGCGCCAGCTCCCGTCGCGAGGACAAGCGGCAGGACGCCGAGAATGAAGGCGAAGGATGTCATGAGGATCGGTCGGAAGCGAAGGCGGGCGGCCTCGACGGCTGCTTCGAGGATCTCCATGCCTTCCTCTCGCTTTTCTCGGGCGTATTCGACGATGAGAATGGCATTCTTCGATGCCAAAGCGATCAAAAGGATCAGGCCGATCTGGGTGTAGAGGTTGTTGGCGACGCCCGCCGCCATCAACGCGCCGACGGTGCCGAGCAGGGCAAGCGGGACAGCCAGCAATACGGCGAGCGGCAGGATCCAGCTTTCATATTGACCCGCGAGCACGAAGTAGACGAGCAGCATGCCGAGCGCGAAGATATAGTAGATCTGTCCGCCGACCGCCTTTTCCTGATAGGAGAGCGCCGTCCACTCATAGCCGGTTCCTGTTGGCAAGGTCTGGCCGGCAATCTGCTCCATGACATCGAGTGCCTGGCCGGAGCTGAAGCCGGCCGCAGGCCCGCCGACGATCGTTGCTGACGGGTAGAGGTTGTAGAGGCTGATCAGGGAGGGGCCTTCCATCGGCTTGATATCGACGACGGTTCCGAGCGGCACCATCGTGCCATCCCCGGCCTTGACCTCCAGATTGCGGATATCGTCAGGGCTGACGCGGAATTCCGGAGATGCCTGGGCGTAGACCTGGAACGTGCGGCCAAACTTGTTGAACTGTGTCACGTAGCTCGATCCGACGTAGCCCGACAGCGCAGAGAAAACCTGTCCGACCGTGACGCCCAATGTCTCGGCCTTGATACGGTCGACCACGATCTCGAGCTGCGGCACATTCGAGCGGAACGACGTACTCAGCCTTTGCAGCGATGACTGGGCTTCGCCATTTTTCACAATCGTATCGGTAAGCGACTGCAACAGTGCATAGTCGGAAACACCATTCTTGAGTTCCACTTGCATCGTGAAGCCGCTGGCATTGCCGACGCCCTGGATCGGCGGCGGTACGATCACCAGAGTTTTCGCGACCAATACGCTTTGTAGCGCGCCATTCAGATGCTGGTAGATGGACAGAAGATCCTGCCCCTTTTCCTTGAGCCGTTCGTCCCAGTCTTTCAGCACGACATAGGCTACGCCGGCGTTTTGAAGGCTGGCATTGTTGTCGAGAACGGATATGCCGCTGATCGTCAGGACCTGATCGACGCCCGGCGTCTCCTGGGCGATCTTGCCGACCTCCGCCATGACGGCGTCGGTGCGCTCCTTGGAGGCACCATCGGGCAGTTGCGCGCCGATCAGCACGTAGCCTTGATCCTCGATCGGCAGGAACGCGCTCGGCACGCGTGTCAGCCCCCAGACAGCTACTCCCATCAGCGCCAACGCCAGAATAGCCATGACCGCGGCGTGGCGCGTCATCGAGCCTATCAGCCTGACGTATCCGCGTTCACCCCAGTCGTAGATCCTGTTGAAGCCGAGATAGACGAAGTTGCGCTTCTCGGGAGGCACCGGCGTGCGCAGCCAGAGGGCGCACTGCGTCGGCTTCAGCGTCACAGCGTTGATGGCGCTGATCAGCGCCGTTGCGGCAATGACGAGAGCAAATTGGCGGTAGAGCTGGCCCGTCAGCCCCGGCAAGAAGGCGGCTGGAATGAAAACCGCCATCAGCACCAGCGTGATGCCGATGACAGGACCGAGCAGTTCGTCCATTGCTTTTTCAGCGGCCTTACGGCCGGTCATGCCCGCCTCGATATGTCTTGCGACACCCTCGACAATGACGATGGCGTCGTCGACGACAATGCCGATGGCGAGAACGATTGCAAAGAGAGTGGAGAGGTTAACCGTGAAGCCCATGGCCGCCATCGCGGCAAAGGCGCCGATGATGGTGACAGGAACAGTCGTCGCCGGAACGAGCATGGCTCGCCAGTCCTGCAGAAACAGCAGAATGACGATGAGAACGAGAACGCCTGCCTCGATCAGCGTGACATAGACCTCGTCGATCGAGGCCTTGACGAATTTCGTGGTGTCGAAGGGGAGATGATATTCGAGGCCCGGCGGGAAGGCCTTCGCCAGTTCCGCCATCTTCACATCGACTGCCTGGGCCACAGCAATGGCGTTTGCTTCCGGTAATTGGGAGATGCCGATGCCCGCAGCCGGTCGGCCATTCTGCATGAAGGTCTGGCTATAGGTCTGCGCACCCAGTTCGACCCGGCCAATATCGCGGATGCGCGTTACCCGGCCGCCATCTGAGCCATCAACCTTGACGATGATGTTTTCGTAGTCAGCAGCATCGTTCAGCCGGCCATTGATGTTCAGCGTGTATTGGAATGTCTGCCCCTGGGGTACCGGCGGAATGCCGATCTGGCCAGCCGTGACCTCCTGGCTCTGCTGCTGCACGACATTGACGATATCCTGTGGTGTCAGCCCGCGAGCCTGCAGCAGGTTCGGATCCATCCAGATGCGCATGGCATACTGGCCGGCGCCGAAGACCGTGACATTGCCGACGCCGGGCAGGCGGGCAAGTTCGTTCTGGAGGTTGATGACCGCATAATTGGAGAGGAACAGGTTATCATAGCGGCTGTCCGGAGAGGTCAGGGTGACAAAGCCGAGGATGGCGGTCGATTTCTTCTGGGTGCTGACGCCCTGGACCTGCACCGCCTGTGGAAGCGACGACATGGCAATCGCGACGCGGTTCTGCACGAGGACCTGTGCCTGGTCGGGATCCGTTCCAATCGCGAAGGTCACGGTGAGCGAATAGGTGCCGTCACTTGCGCTCGTGGACTGCATATAGAGCATGTCCTGCACGCCGTTGACCTGCTGCTCGATCGGCAGCGCGACCGTATCGACAAGCGTCTTGGCGCTTGCGCCCGGAAAACGCGTCGTCACCTGCACGGTGGGTGGAACGACATTCGGATATTGCGCGACCGGCAATTGGAAGAGAGCTACCGCGCCGATGAGAACAAAGACCAGGGCCAGAACATTGGCGAGCACCGGCCGTTCGATGAAGAAGCGCGAGATCATGCTGTTGCCCTTGGACGTTCGGATGAGGCGTTGCTGCGAAATTACTGCGTCGTCGTCGTAGCCTTTGCATCGGTGCCGGCCGCCGCCGGTTGCGGTTTCATGTCGATTTTCTCAGGCGCGGCCTTGCTCCCGGGGATCGCCTGCTGGATGCCCTGGACGACGACCCAGTCCGCGTGTTCGAGGCCGGATTCGATGACGCGGAGACCGCCTTCGCGCTGGCCCGTCTTCACCTGCTTCTGCTCGACCGTATCGTCCTTGCCGAGAACGAGCAGATAGCTGCCGAGCTGGTTGGTGGCGATCGCATCGTCGCGCACGAGCAGCGCTTTCTCGTTCCGGCCGATCGGTACGCGAACGCGCACGAAGAAGCCAGGCAGCATCGCCTTGTCCTTGTTGTCGAACAGGGCCCGGACCTGAAGCGTACCGGTCGATGCATCGAGTTGCGGCGAGACGTAGTCGAGATGTCCCTTATGCGGGTAGCCTTCTTCGGATTGCAGACCGAGTTCGGCTGGGATGCTCGGCAGATCCGTCTGCTTGAAGGTACGTCCCTGCTTTCTCAACATATCCTTGATCAGCAGCACCTGGGTTTCGCTGACATTGAAATAGGCATAGATCGGGTCCGTCTGGACGATGCTGGCGAGCTTGGTGGGGCCTGAGACGCCGACGAGCGTGCCGATATCGACAAGGTGGTCGGTCACCGTGCCATCGAAGGGTGCAATCACTTCGGTATAGCCAAGATTGATCGTTGCGAGTTCGACATTGGCCTGGGCATTGAGGATTTGCGCATTGGCTTCGTCGAGCGTCGCCTTGGCGCTATCGACGGCCGTCTGCGTCGTGACCTGCTGCTTCATCAGATTGACCTGGCGATCGTACTCCTGCTTGGCCCCAACCTGGGACGCCTGTTGCGATGCGAGGGATGCCTTGGCCTGATCAAGCTGGGCCTGATAGGTGTCGCGCTCGATTCCGAAGAGCTTGGTTCCCTTCGTTACCGTCGTGCCATCCTGATAATCGATCGACTGAAGGTAACCCTGGACGCGCGCTTCGATATCGACCGAGTTCAGCGGCGCAGTATTGCCTGTGAGTTCGAAATAGAGGGTGACGGGCTCCTGGACTGGTTGTGCAACACGGACGGCCGGCGGCGGAGGCGGGACGTAGGTATTGCTGCTTCCATCGCAGGCAGCGAGCGCTGCCATGCCGATGAGTGTCACAGAAATCTGCAGGCCCCGATGCAATCCCTCACGCATTCTTGCTGCCCCGATGATCTATGTGTCCCGGCCGTCATGCGTGCCCTGGTGGCGGCCCCATCAGTCGCCAAGTGTTTCAGGCATGCGGTACTATGTCGCGGAATCGTCCGAAATTGCAATAGCTTATGGCATGCAATTTAGCTGTGTCTAAACGATTGATGACTCCGCATTCCTATCGTGGTTCAGTCTGGATATTTTCCATTCATTGCTGAGTAATGAGCAGTACGTAGGCGATGAACAGCACCAGGTGAACTGCGCCCTGCATGAGATTGGTGCGGCCGCTTGAAAAGGTAATGATGCTGACGGTAATTGTCAGAGCGAACATGACGAGATCCGGACCCTCAAGCCCTAACGTGACGGGGTGCCCGTAGAAGTGGCTGATTGCGAGCATGGCCGGTACTGTCAGGCCGATCGTCGACAGGACTGAGCCGAGGAAGATGTTGATGGCGCGCTGCAGGTGGTTGGCGACGGAAGCGCGCACGGCGCTGATCGCCTCAGGTGTCGCGACAAGCACAGCCATGATCACGCCGCCGAATGCCGCCGGTGCATGCAGGGTTTCGATCACATAGTCGATCGGCTTGGCAAGCTGTTCAACCAGGAAGACCACCGGCCCCATGTAGGCGAGCAGCAGAACGGCATGATGCCATACCCCCCGGTGGGGCCGAATGCTGACTGCGCGCCGCTCAAGATTGTTGCCGTCTTCGGCGAAGTAGCGCTGGTGACGGCCGGACTGCAGCAGGAGAAATATGCTGTAGAGACCGATCGAGACGATACCGAGAAACATCTGCCGCGCGGCCGTGGGGTGCGGACCATCCGGGCCGGCGAGGAAAGTCGGCATGACGAGGCCAAGGGTTGCGAGCGGCACGATCACCCCAAGATAGGCATTGGCGCCATGCAGATTGTGCTGCTGATCTTCCCGCCGCCAGGCGCCAAAGAGCAGCGACAGGCCCACCATGCCGTTCAGGATGATCATGACCACGGCAAACAGCGTGTCGCGTGCGAGTGTTGGATTATTTTCCCCATGCAGCATGACAGCCGAGATCGCCATCACTTCGATCGAGGTAATCGCAAGGGTCAGGATGAGGGTCCCGTAGGGCTCGCGAAGCTGCTCTGCCAGATGATCCGCATGGCGAACGACCGACAGGGCGGAGCCTAGAACGACAGCGAAAAGCCAGAAAAAAATGACGACGAACCAGAATGGCTCGGCAATCCGGGCGAAGATCGGATCGGGGAAAGCGAGGAAAATCAGGCTGGTCGCGGCGCTGACGCCAATGAACCATTCCTCGCGTGCCAGGCTCGTTATGCTTATGGGATGCAGGGCGGGACTGTCAGTCATCGGCACCACCGCCAGCCACGGAATGCCGTCGCTTCACAACCGCGATCACTGTCATTTTCCCCTCCGCCTCCCAACTGGCCGGCTGATTGTCTCACGCAGAGGGGCAACGCGCCTATCTAAAAATCATCGCTGCGGGCTCAAGGCGAATTTAATGATACTTCCGCTTCTCCCGCCCCAGAATTTCCGGGGCGTTGAGGCCGGCAATCGGCCTTGAGAGATCGGCGGGGATGTCGCCCGCGAGTTGGAGATCCAGATAGCGGGCGCAGCAGACGCGGAGGAAGGAGGTGAAGTTGCCGAGATCATGGCCGGCGTCGATCGACTCGTGGTGCAGTCTGGTTATCAGCTGGACCACGTTCATGCCGTCGCGGGCGGCAATTTCCTCGAGCTTCGACCAGAAGAAATTCTCCAGCCGCACACTGGTCACCATGCCGTCGATACGCAGCGACCGGGTGGTGCTTTCCCAGAGCCGGGCATCCGCCTTGATAAACAGTTCACACATCACGTCCTCCCGCCGGTCCATTTAAAGCGTGCCGCGATGCCACGCTTTAAGGCTTTGATTTTGCATGTCGTTATCGCAAAACCGCTGCGCACTTTTGCGCGACATGCTTTAGGCGGCGTTGGTCTCCAGGACCGTTGCAGCATCAAGCACCGTCATGAATTGGCGCAGCCACGAGGGATGGGCCGGCCAGGCCGGTGCGGTGACGAGATTACCATCGGAAACAGCATCAGTGATGGCAATATCGGCATAGGTGCCGCCGGCAAACTCGACTTCCGGGCGGCAGGCGGGATAGGCCGAGCAGGTGCGGCCCTTGAGCACACCGGCGGCCGCCAGAAGCTGGGCGCCGTGGCAGATGGCAGCGACCGGCTTGTTGGCATCGAAGAAATGCCTGACAGCCTTGATGACTTCGGGGTTGAGGCGGAGATATTCCGGCGCGCGGCCGCCCGGGATGACGAGCGCATCGTAATCTTCGGCTCGCACGCTTTCGAAGGTGGCGTTCAGCGCAAAATTATGACCGCGCTTTTCGGAATAGGTCTGGTCGCCTTCGAAATCATGGATAGCGGTGGCGACCGTCTGGCCGGCTGTCTTGCCGGGGCAGACGGCGTGGACCGTGTAGCCGCAGGCAAGCAGTGTCTGGAACGGAACCATCGTTTCGTAATCTTCAGTGAAATCGCCTGTGATCATCAGGATTTTGGACGCTGGCATTTCTTCCTCCTCTAAAAACCAACAGATGGACTTTAACAAAGGATCGCGGGCCGCGGGTACTAAGGGAATACTACACCGGGCTCCTGCTCAGGTCGTCTCGCGGGTCATGGCAGCGGGAATGGCGCAGACCTCGCCGCCGCCGAACATGCGCGAGCGCGTGAGGAAGCGTTTCTCGCGGCCATTATCGAGCGAAAACATGCCGCCGCGCCCGGGTACGACATCGATGATGAGCTGGGTATGCTTCCAGGCCTCGAATTGACTGGCGCTGATATAGACGGGAACGCCGCCGATTTCGCCGAGTTTCACATCCTGGTCGCCAACGATGAAATCATCCGTCGGGTAACACATGGGCGATGAGCCGTCGCAGCAGCCGCCGGACTGATGGAAGAGGACATCAGGGTAGTCCCTTTGAATTTCCTTGATGAGGTCGAGCGCCGCATCGGTTGCGAGTACACGCGGTTCGCCATTGACCATCTGTTCCATGATTGCCTCCTCCAAGACAATGCCTCCTCCCCGTCAAGGGAGGAGGCTCGATGATAGCACAATCGACTGCTTCTCAGAAGAAACCAAGTTTCTTGGGGCTGTAGCTGACCAGCATATTCTTGGTCTGCTGGTAGTGGTCGAGCATCATCTTGTGCGTTTCACGGCCGATGCCGGATTGCTTGTAGCCACCAAAGGCCGCGTGGGCCGGATAGGCGTGATAGCAATTGGTCCAGACGCGGCCGGCCTGGATTTCCCGACCGAAGCGATAGGCCCGGTTGGCGTCGCGGGTCCAGACGCCAGCGCCGAGACCGTAAAGCGTGTCATTGGCGATCTCGAGTGCTTCCTTCTCATCCTTGAAGGTGGTGACCGAGACGACCGGGCCGAAGATCTCTTCCTGGAACACACGCATCTTGTTGTGGCCCTTGAAGATGGTCGGCTTGATGTAATAGCCGTCAGACAGTTCGCCGCCGAGATCGTTGCGCGAGCCGCCGGCCAGCACCTGTGCGCCTTCCTGCTTACCGATATCGAGATAGGCGAGGATCTTTTCCATCTGCTCGGTGGAGGCCTGAGCGCCGATCATCGTTGTCGGATCGAGCGGGTTGCCCTGCTTGATGGCCTCGACGCGCTTGACGGCCCGTTCCATGAAGCGATCATAGATCGATTCCTGGACGAGAGCGCGGCTCGGGCAGGTGCAGACTTCGCCCTGGTTCAGCGCAAACATGGCGAAACCTTCGAGCGCCTTATCGAAGAAATCATCGTCTTCGGCCGCCACGTCTGCAAAGAAGATATTGGGCGACTTGCCGCCGAGTTCCAGCGTGACCGGAATGAGGTTCTGGCTGGCATATTGCATGATGAGGCGGCCTGTCGTCGTCTCGCCGGTGAAGGCGATCTTGGCGATGCGTGGGCTGGAGGCGAGCGGCTTGCCGGCTTCGAGACCAAAGCCGTTGACGATGTTGAGGACGCCGGGCGGCAGCAGATCGCCGACGAGTTCTGCCCAGAGAAGCAGGGAAGCGGGTGTCTGTTCGGCCGGTTTGATAACGACGCAGTTGCCGGCGGCAAGGGCCGGCGCCAGCTTCCAGGTCGCCATCAGGATCGGGAAGTTCCAGGGAATGATCTGGCCGACGACGCCGAGCGGTTCATGGAAATGATAGGCAACCGTATCATGGTCGATTTCGCCGATCGTGCCTTCCTGGGCCCGTATGCAGGAGGCGAAATACCGGAAATGATCGATGGCGAGCGGAATGTCGGCCGCCATGGTCTCGCGGATCGGCTTGCCGTTGTCCCAGGTTTCAGCCTGAGCCAGAAGCTCCAGCTTGTCTTCCATGCGTTGGGCGATCTTCATGAGAATGTTGGAGCGCTCGGTGGCGGAGGTGCGGCCCCATTTTTCCTTCGCGGCATGGGCGGCATCGAGTGCTGCATTGATGTCCTTTTCATCGGAGCGCGGGATTTCGCAGAGTTTGCCGCCGGTGACGGGCGTGACGTTGTCGAAATATTTGCCGCCGATCGGCTCACGCCACTCGCCGCCGATATAGTTGCCGTATTTCAGCTTGAACGGCGACTCGACGATTTTCTGATGAAGCATGTCATCCTCCCTTGATGAACAGGTTCCGGATCGAACCAGTGGGAGGAAATCTGTGTCGCTTTGGCTCGGTAGAACAGGGCGGCTTGCCAATACCGCACCGCACAGTGTCGCAGAGTTGCGACAGGTTTCGGCGTCACCACGAGATTGTGACCGAACCCTTGCTCGATATTAGTGGAGGTCGAGTTTCTTCATCTTCCGGTGCAGTGTTGCACGGCTGATGCCGAGAGCCGCAGCGGCTTGGGAGACATTGCCGTGGGTGCGGGAAAGTGCCCGCAGCAGCGCCGCTTTCTCGGCCTCGGCCATTTCTTTTTCCTGGGAAACATGGCCTTCATGCAGGGCGTCGGAGGCGGGAAGGCCGGCAGCGATGCGCACGTCATCCAGTTTGAGTACGAGGCGGGCGGCGCGTGTGGCGCCGAGAACGAGATCATGCCGATCGACGGCCAGCAAGGCGTTCGCGGAATTGGCGCCGGCCGGCACCATGACGAAGCGTGCACCGGCAAAGGCGGAGCGGAAGAGATTGAGCTCGATGCGCATCGCCGCATCCCGCACGGCTTGCGAGAGGATGCTCAGCGTCATTTCGTTGACGTCATCGCGGCAGGTGGAGATGTCGAGGGCAGCGGCCAGCAGGCCGCGGTGATCGCGGATCGGGGCCGTGGTGCAGCTGAGCTTGATGTTGGAGCAGTAAAAATGCTGATCGCGAAAGACAGCGACTGCACGATCATCGGCCAGCGCAGTACCGATGCCATTGGTGCCGATGCTGGCTTCCGTCCATACCGAACCGGTCCATAGACCAAGATCATGAAATTCCTTGTCATTGCCGACGGCGCCGCGGCGTTCCAGCGCAATGCCGTTGCGATCGGTCAGGAGCAGGCAGCATCCGGCCTTGCCGACTGTTGCAAAAAGCCGGTCGAGTTCGTCGCGCGCATCGGCGATCAACTGATCCGATTGCTCCCGGGCAACGCTGAATTCTTGTTCGGTAAGACGTAGAGGCGCGCGCTTATCTTCGGGAGCAAGCTGATACATGGTCATGCAGCGGCGCCAGGAGGCGACGATTGGAGAGCTGGCCGCAGCGGAATTTTGCTGGGCGCACGTATAGACATGTTCCGCATGCGCGGATTGTTCGTGCATTGAGGCTCCTCCCACGGAACTTGCGCATACTCTGATGTAAATGCGGCGGCTTTGCAATCAGCGGGCATGACGGCAGATTGCATGGATCGAATTTGCGTTGCCGCGAGTGGCGCATTTCTGAAACAGTTGTGCCGGGTCAGGTGACCATCATGCTCGCGATAATATGACCGCTCATCCGCTTGCTCGGCCTCGCTTTACGGCATAGCGTCGTATTTATTTGGATATAACGATCCGGGATGGCGCCTTCTCACTTTTGCGTGTCCCCATGGGCGACTGCGTAACAAAACACTGCTTGGCTCCGTAGTTCTCTGCGTGGACAAAAGATCGGCATGGCGGGAATAAAGCCGGCCGATCGTTGTCTACTGAATGAAAGTGCCTGTCGCAGATGCTGTAGACATAGGAGAGCGACGCGATGCTGAACAGACGATTGCTGCTGATCACTGCGGGACTTGGCGCCTTCGCCCTGCGCTTGGGTTTCGGCAGCCAAGCCATGGCTAAGGAAACCTTTGCCGTTAGCCATACAGACGAAGAGTGGAAGAAGCTGCTGACTGCGGACCAATATTCGGTACTGCGGCAGGAGGGAACGGAATATCCCTTCACAAGCCCGCTGCTGCACGAGGAGCGCAAGGGCAATTTCGCCTGTGCGGGCTGTGATCAGGAAGCCTTTTCATCGACTATGAAATTCGACAGCGGCACAGGCTGGCCGAGTTTCTGGGCGCCGCTCAATGACAAGGTCGTCGGCACGACGCGCGATACATCCTTCGGCATGGTGCGCGATGCCGTCCATTGCGGGCGCTGCGGCGGGCATCTTGGCCACGTCTTTAACGACGGGCCGAAGCCGACCGGCTTGCGCTACTGCTTGAACGGCGTGGCCATGACATTCCACCCGGCTTCTGCCTGATCGACAGGACACTCTGATGCTTCTCTTCATCCTTGCCTATCTCGGTGGGGTGCTGACGATCGTCAGCCCCTGCATCCTGCCAGTGCTGCCCTTTGTTTTCGCCCGTGCCGGCCAACCTTTCCTGCGCAGCACGTTGCCGATGCTTTTCGGCATGGCGGCGACATTCGCTGGGGTCGCGACATTGGCGGCCGTCGGCGGCGGATGGGCGGTGCAGGCCAATGAATATGGTCGCTATGCCGCCATCGCGCTGCTCGCGATTTTCGGCGTTATCCTGCTGTTCCCGGCGCTGTCGGACTATCTGACACGGCCGCTCGTTTCGCTCGGTGCGCGCCTGTCCCAGTCGGCCGACAAAAACACGCGTGGCGGCGGCTCGGCTGTTGCCACCTCACTGCTGCTCGGTGTTGCGACCGGTCTGCTCTGGGCGCCCTGCGCCGGACCGGTTCTCGGCCTGATCCTCACGGGTGCGGCGCTTCAAGGCGCAAATGTCGGGACGACTTTGCTGCTGCTTGCCTATGCGCTTGGTGCCGCGAGCTCGCTGGCATTGGCGCTTCTCATCGGCGGCAAGGTCTATCAGGTGATGAAACAGTCGCTCGGTATCGGCGAATGGCTGCGACGCGGTGTCGGCGTTGCGGTTCTTGTCGCAGTCGTGGCGATTGCGCTCGGCCTCGATACCGGCTTCCTGACGCAAGCCTCGCTTGCCAGCACCAATGTTCTTGAACAGGGGCTTGTCGACAATTTCCATCAGCAACAGACAGCCGACGATACCGGCGGCGCCATGAAGTCGGTTGTCATGTCGGCGGGCGGCGGTTCGATGGCGATGACGGGCAATAGTCAGATGATGATGTCCGGTAATCCGGCCGCGATGAGCGGCGATAGCATGGCGATGGCGATGAAGCCGAAAGGTGCTGGCGAGCAACTACCGGTAGAAGGACAGATGCCACCGCTCGACGGCGCGGTGCAATGGCTGAATTCAAGCCCGCTGACGACCGAGCAGCTGAAGGGAAAGGTCGTGCTCGTCGATTTCTGGACCTATTCCTGCATCAACTGCCTGCGCGCGATTCCCTATGTCAAAGCCTGGGCGGAGAAATATAAGGATCAGGGTCTCGTCGTCATAGGGGTGCATTCGCCCGAATTCGCCTTCGAGAAGAATGTCGACAATGTGACGAAGGCGATCTCTGATCTTGGCATCACCTACCCGGTCGCCGTCGACAATGATTATGCGATCTGGCGCGCCTTCGACAACGAATATTGGCCGGCGCATTATTTCATCGATGCGAAAGGGCAGGTCCGCCACCATCATTTCGGCGAGGGTGATTACGACCAGTCCGAACGGATAATCCAGCAATTGCTGGCCGAAGCCGGCAAGACCGGTGTTTCCAGTGATATCGTGGATGTGAAGGCGACCGGCACTGAGGCCGCTTCCGATGCTGCCAATGTGCAATCGCCGGAAACCTATGTCGGCTATCAGCGCTCAGAAAACTTTGTCGACGACAAGGGCACGGTCAACGATGCCGCTCATAACTATGTCGCCGCGACGCCTAAGCTCAACGAATGGGGTCTGACCGGCAACTGGACCGTCGGGTCCGAACAGGCAACGTTGAATGCTGCCGACGGTACTATCTATTACCGCTTCCATGCCCGCGATCTGCATCTGGTTCTCGGTCCAGGCGCAGATGGCAAGCCGGTGCGCTTCAAGGTGACGGTCGATGGCAAGGCGCCCGACGATGGTCACGGCGCGGACACGGATGCCGACGGCAATGGCACGGTGACGGGGCAGCGCCTCTATCAGCTGGTGCGCGAAGCCGGGCCGGTCGGCGACCACACGTTCGAGATCCATTTCCTCGATGCCGGCGTGCAGGCTTTCGCCTTCACTTTCGGCTGAGCCAGGCCTCGATGCCATTCGCTGCGGCCCGGCCCGTTGCGAAACAAGCGGTCAACAGATAGCCACCTGTCGGTGCTTCCCAATCCAGCATCTCTCCGGCCGCAAACGTGCCGGGGAGATGTTTCAACATGTAGGTTTCGTCGACCTCGCTGAAGGCGATGCCGCCTGCAGAGGATATGGCCTCGGCGATGGGGCGTGGGCGCAGCAATGGGATAGCCAGCGACTTGATGGAGGCAGCGAGTTTGTGCGGATCGTTGCGATCGGTCTCCGGCATCAGTTCACGCAGAAGTGCCGCCTTCACACCATCGAGGCCGGCACCTTTGCGCAGGCGATTGGAAAAGCTCATCTTGGCATCCTGCCGGGTCAGATCGCGAGACAGGCGATCTGCGGTGCGGCCCGGGGCAAGGTCGATTATCAGTTTTGCCTTCCCATGTGACAGCAGGTCATCACGCAAAGCGGCCGAATGCGCATAGATGAGGCTGCCTTCGATACCGTGCTTGCTGATGACGAATTCGCCCGGAAATGTCCCGGCGCGTGATGTTGCCGTCACGGATTTCAGCGGCTCTCCGGCGAAGCGATCGCAGAAGATCTTGCTCCAGGCGACATCGAAGCCGCAATTGGCCGGTTGAAACGGTGCGATCGCCACCCCGCGCTCGGAGAGCAATGACACCCAGCCGGCATCGGAGCCGAGGCGCGGATAGCTGGCGCCGCCGAGTGCGAGCAGGGTTGAATCGCAGGATATGGTCTTGTGGCCGTCAGGCGTTTCGAAAATATGGCCGTCTTCTGTGAACCCGATCCAGCGATGGCGGGTGAAGAAGCTGACGCCGTTGGCTTCCAGCCGGGCGAGCCAGGCACGCAGCAGCGGCGAGGCTTTCATGACCTCGGGAAAGACGCGGCCGGAGGAGCCGATAAAGGTCTTGGTGCCGAGGCCGGCCGCCCAGGCGCGGATATCGGCCGGGCTGAAGGCGTCGAGGGCAGCGCGCAGCATGCCGTTGGCATTGCCGAAGCGGTTGGCGAAACGCTCGTAATCTTCGGAATGGGTGATGTTGAGGCCGGACTTTCCGGCGAGCAGGAACTTGCGGGCGAAGGTCGGCATCGCATCATAGACATAAACCGTATGGCCGCTTGCCGACAGCATTTCGGCTGCCGAAAGTCCGGCGGGGCCGCCGCCGATGATCGCGATTTTCTTCTGTTTCATAGCGCCTTCTTGGCGTGGGCAGTCGGCGAGCGCAAGCCTCAGTGATGTTGATGCACGCACTTGCCGTGATCGGCCAGCACCTCGATGACCCGGCATTGATCGACGCGGCCATGGCCACAGCCTTCGACCATCTGTTCCAGCTCTGCCTTCAGGGCATTGAGGCTGCGGATGCGCTGTTCGACCTCGATCAAGCGGGCCTTGGCGATGGCATCGGCGGATGCGCAGGACTGGTGTGGGTCGTCCTGCAGCTGCAGCAATGTGCGGATTGCATCGATCTCGAAGCCGAGTTCGCGGGCATGGCGGATGAAGGCGAGGCGGTTGAGATCCGATGGCTCGTAGGAGCGCTGATTGCCCTCGCTGCGGCTCGGCGCAGATAGCAGACCGATGCCCTCATAATAGCGGATCGTCGGCACTTTGACGCCGCTTTGGCGGGCAGCTTCACCGATGGTGATCTTTTTCATGATTTTCCTCTTGCACCTCTAGTCGCTAGAGGATGTAGGAACGATACTGCCTACAAGCAAGGATCGAAATCATGAGCGAAGCAGCACAGGCACGGTACCGGGTTGGCGGCATGGATTGCGCCGCCTGCGCAACAAAGATCGATACGGCCGTCAGGCGCGTGCCCGGCGTCGAAGACGTCTCCGTATCGGTGACGGCGGGCACGATGATGGTGCGCCACGATGGCAGCAGCGATCTCAAGGCGATCGAAAAAAAGGTGACCGGCCTCGGCTATTCGGTTGCTCCGCTCACGGGCAAGGCCCCTGTCCGGGAAAGCAAGACCGATCATGATCATGCGAATCACGACCACGATCATGACCACGGGCATGATCATGATCACCATGGTCATGATCATGATGATCACGACCACGAAGGTCACGACCACGATCATGCTGGTCATGATCACGCCGATCACGGGCATTCGCATGGCGCCGAGGAAGTCGAGGGGTTGCACGGCCATGATCATGGGCCGATGACCGGTCCCTGGTGGCAGAGCAAGAAGGGCCGATTGACGATCCTTTCGGGACTTGCACTCGTCGTTGCCTATGTCGTGGGCCACCTGGTGCCTTCGGTTGCTCCGTATGCTTTCATCATCGCCATGCTGGTGGGGCTGGTGCCGATCGCGCGCCGCGCGGTCATGGCCGCACTTTCCGGCACGCCCTTTTCCATCGAAATGCTGATGACGATTGCCGCTGTTGGCGCGGTCATCATCAATGCCGGTGAAGAGGCAGCGACGGTCGTGTTCCTGTTCCTCGTCGGCGAATTGCTGGAAGGGGTTGCCGCCGGCAAGGCGCGCGCCAGCATCCAGTCGCTGACGACGCTGGTGCCGAAGAACGCACTGCTCGAGGCGGCTGGCGAAGTGAAGGAAGTGCCGGCCGAGACGCTTGCGGTCGGTTCCATCATTCTCGTGCGGCCGGGAGACCGGATTTCCGCCGACGGCACCATTCTTTCCGGTGAAAGCGCGATCGACGAGGCGCCGGTGACGGGCGAAAGCACGCCGGTGCGCAAGGGCGCAGGCGAAACGGTGTTCGCCGGCACGGTGAATGGCGACGCTGCATTGCGCGTCCGTGTCACGGCAGCTGCCGAGGACAACACGATTGCCCGCGTCGTCAAGCTGGTGGAGGAAGCCCAGGAATCGAAGGCGCCGACGGAACGCTTCATCGACCGTTTCTCCCGCTACTATACGCCTGGTGTTGTCGTCGTGGCGGCCCTGGTCGCCGTTCTGCCGCCGCTGCTGACGGGCGGAGCATGGGGCGAATGGATCTACAAGGGACTCGCGATCCTTTTGATCGGCTGCCCCTGCGCGCTGGTCATTTCGACGCCGGCAGCAATAGCTGCCTCGCTTTCGGCGGGTGCGCGCCGCGGTCTGCTGATGAAGGGTGGGGCAGTCCTTGAATCACTCGGCAAGGTGACGGCCGTTGCCTTCGACAAGACAGGCACGCTGACCGAAGGCAAGCCGCAGGTCACGGATATCATCGCCTATGGGCGCTCGGAGGCTGAGGTGCTTTCGCGTGCTGCCGTTCTAGAGCAGGGCTCCAGCCATCCGCTGGCGCTGGCGATCCTCAACCGTGCCAAGGCCGATGCCGTGCCCGTGCCGCCCGCTTTCGAAGTGGAAGCATTGCCCGGCAAGGGCATGACCGGGAAGGTGGGTGGGGAGACGCTCGATCTGCTGTCGCCGCCGGCCGCGCGCGAGCGCGGGGCGCTGAATGCCGAACAGGATGAGCGGGTCGCGGCGCTGAATGGCGCGGGCAAGAGCGTCTCGGTCCTGCTCATCAATGGTGTCGCCGCCGGTCTCATCGCCATGCGCGACGAGCCACGCGACGACGCCAAGAGCGGGCTTGCGACGCTGAAGGCGGCAGGCGTGCGCGCCATCATGTTGACCGGCGACAACAAGCGCACGGCAGCAGCCGTTGCCGGTGACCTCGGCATCGACTGGCGCGGCGAGTTGCTGCCGCAGGACAAGCAGCGCATTGTTGGCGAATTGAAGAAGGAAGGATTGTTCGTTGCCAAGGTCGGTGACGGCATCAATGATGCGCCGGCACTTGCTGCAGCCGATGTCGGCATCGCCATGGGCGGCGGCACCGACGTCGCGCTGGAAACGGCGGATGCGGCAGTACTGCATGGGCGTGTCGGCGACGTTGCCCGCATGATCGACCTTTCGAAGCGTACGATGCGCAATATCTTCCAGAACATCACCATCGCGCTCGGGCTGAAGGCCGTGTTCCTGGTCACCACTATCGTCGGCATTACCGGCCTGTGGCCGGCGATCCTCGCGGATACTGGTGCGACCGTGCTGGTGACGATGAATGCACTTCGCCTTCTTCGCATAAGGATATAAAGATTTCTTTATGTCATCTTGACGATCCGGTGCGACAGGTGCATGCTTGTCGCATCGTGGTTCTCTGGATCTGACGATCCTGAGCTAAGAGGGAATTCGGTGAGGCTAACGCCAAGACCGAAGCTGCCCCCGCAACTGTAAGCGGATAGACACCGTCCTTCGACGTCACTGGGAAGACGCCTGGGAAGACTGGATGGTGTTGAAGACCCGCAAGCCAGGAGACCTGCCGCGATAGATAACGTCCACGGGCGGGGTGTCCCGGTGTGCCGCTTTGCGCGAGACGGCACGTCTGTAGCCACACCTCGTCGATGCGTTGCGCCTGAGCCTTGCCCATAACCTTCGGGGTAAGGAAATGACCATCAAGACTGCAAATCTCGGCTTTCCCAGGATCGGAAAGCATCGCGAACTCAAATTCGCACTTGAAAGCTATTGGGCCGACAGGTCCAATGCCGGCGTGCTTCTCGATGTCGGCAAGCGGCTGCGGGCGCAAAACTGGGCCCTGCAGAAAGAGAAGGGGATCGATATCATCCCCTCCAATGATTTCTCGTTCTATGACCATGTGCTCGACACGACTGTCATGGTCGGCGCCATACCTTCGGCCTATGGCTGGAAGGGCGGGCCTGTTGCACTCGATACCTATTTCGCGATGGCGCGCGGCTCGACCGGCGAAGAGGCGCATGCCGATTGCGGCCACCAGCATCACCACGGTCATGGCGTGCCAGCGCTGGAAATGACCAAGTGGTTCGACACAAACTACCACTACATGGTGCCGGAACTCGGTCCCGATCAATTCTTCGCGCTGACCGCAAACAGGCCGCTCGATGCCTTCATCGAGGCGAAGACGCTCGGAATCCACACACGGCCAGTCATCCTCGGCCCTGTCACCTTCCTGAAACTCGCCAAGGGAACCGAGGAAGGTTTTGCACCGATCAGCCTGCTTGAACGCCTGTTGCCCGTTTACGCGCGGGTGCTTGCGGAACTGAGCGCTGCCGGTGCCGACTGGGTGCAGATCGACGAACCATGCCTGGTGCTGGATCTCTCAGGGGAAGAGCAGGCAGCACTGAAGCATGCCTATCATGCGCTGCACGAGCTGGTGCCGAACCTCAAGATCATGCTCGCCACCTATTTCGGCAATATAGGCGACAACCTGCCGATGGTGCTCGCGTTGCCGGTTTCCGGCCTGCATGTCGATCTCGTTCGTGCTCCGCAGCAGATTGATTCGCTTCTCAAAGCGCCTGCCGACCTGACATTGTCGCTCGGCATCATCGACGGACGCAATATCTGGAGGGCGGACCTTGCCGCGATCCTGAAAAAGATCGAGCCGCTGGTTCAGCGCTTCGGTGCGGATCGGATGCAGATCGCGCCGTCCTGCTCGCTGCTGCATGTGCCGATCGACCTGGATCTGGAAACCGGACTGGATGAGGAACTGACGTCGTGGCTCGCTTTCGCCACCCAGAAACTCGATGAACTCTCTGCCCTCGGCAGTCCCGGCGGGGCTTATCAAGTAATTGCTGCAGCCTCTCAGGCCGTTGCCTCTCGAGCGGCTTCTCCACGTGTGCATGATCTCAAAGTCAGGCAGCGGGTCGCGGCAATCGATGAGACGATGATGACGCGGAGCAGCGGTTTTGCCGAGCGGAGCAGCCTGCAGGAGCGCAAGCTTCGCCTGCCGCTCTTCCCGACAACGACGATCGGCTCTTTCCCGCAGACATCCAATGTGCGCAAGTCCCGCTCGGCCTTCGCAAAGGGTACGATCAGCGAGGCGGACTACGATGCGTTCCTGAAAAAGGAGACCGAAGCGGCGATCCGCTGGCAGGAGGAAATCGGCCTCGACGTGCTCGTCCACGGGGAATTCGAGCGCAACGACATGGTGCAGTATTTCGGTGAGCAGCTTTCCGGTTTCGCCTTTACGCAACATGCCTGGGTGCAGAGCTACGGTTCACGCTATGTCCGCCCGCCTATCATCTTCGGCGATGTCTCTCGGCCGAAGCCGATGACAGTCGAGTGGTGGCGCTACGCGCAGTCGCTGACGGAAAAGCCGGTCAAGGGCATGCTTACCGGACCGGTGACGATCCTCAACTGGTCCTTCGTGCGTGATGATCTTTCTCGCGCCGATGTCAGCCGGCAGATCGCTCTGGCGATCCGCGACGAAGTGCTCGATCTCGAAAAGGCGGGTGCTGCGATGATCCAGATCGACGAGGCCGCTCTCCG
>Ga0102591_1002146_pt1 | contig 22774 bp, 20 predicted proteins | sample AraplaCol_mCL_r2_2_FD_76860 | JGI IMG/M metagenome (GOLD analysis project Ga0102591, IMG submission 76860) | Arabidopsis root microbial communities from North Carolina, USA - plate scrape MF_Col_mCL_r2 (SPADES assembly) (version 2) | ecosystem: Host-associated > Plants > Roots > Endosphere... | reverse complement strand
GCATCATCCGATACGTTGAAGCTCAGTAGCTGGGGACGGTAAACGTCGGCTTTGGGTCATGAGGCGACATCGACCAAGTCCTAAGATAGACTGGGCCACGCAACAAGCAGTGCCCACTCTTTCAGGCCCGAACGTCACAATCAGAACGGCTCGTCCCGACGATCGCGACGGCTTCTTTGCATTGCAGGGCGATCCAGAAATACACGAAATGTTCGGAGGCAGCCGCGACAGCTGTCGCACCATGACTCGTGAGGCTGCTGATGCCATGGTCAAGCGGCTATCGGATCATCCGTCGCATGGGTGATTGAGCATAGATCAAGAGTGATCGGAGAAGCCCGGCTAGATCGCGTTGACATGCAAGATCGGCGCGCATCGTTTGCCATAGGCATTCTCGATCCGCAGTGCCTTGGGAGGGGCATTGGAACTGAGGCAATGCGTCTCGTTCTGCGATTTGCCTTTGACCGCTTGCAGCTGCATCGTATCTCTGTGCGTGTGCTCGCTTACAATCGTCGGGCTATTCGCTCCTATGAGAAGTGTGGCTTTGTGCTTGAAGGTCGTGAACGGGAAGCCGCGCTGGTGAACGGTGAATGGCACGACGACTGCATAATGGGGTTGCTCGATCGCGACTTTCGCTGCCCCTCCCAGCGGCACTGTCGACGTCCGCTTCGGATCAAAAGCGGGTATCGGCCGGTGCGGCTTTAACGTTGGCTTTGGACCAGAAGCGTCAGTGGCATATGCGATAGCTATCGTCGCGGCGTTCGTCCGCGGATACGGTCGAAGCCCTGCTTGATCGCTGCGAAGCGCTGGTCGATGAACGGTTCGTGCTCGGTATCGGTGAAAATGTAGGGCCAGTCGTTCTCGATGGCCTCGCGAACCAGTTCGCCCACATAGAGCGGATCAATCCCGGTGTCGATCCGTCCCTGCAATGCCTTGATGAATTCGGCCCGGGGTCCTTCTTTCGGCGGAGGGTTGCCGACGGCCCCGGCAAATCGCTGCGGCACGTTGCGCCGGGAGCTCAGGATCTGCGTGCGGATGATACCCGGACACAGCACGGAGACCCCGATCTTCCTCGGTGCGAGCACGCCACGCATCCCCTCGGACAGCGCCACCACGCCATATTTGCTCACATCGTATGCCGGAGTTGGTCCCGCAATCAGTCCGGAGACGGACGCCGTGGAAACCACCTGCCCTCCCTCGCCATGCGCTTCGATCAGCGGACCGAAAATCTCGAAGCCCCAGATCACCGCCATCAGGTTGACGCCGAGGACCCAGCTCCAGCCCCCATCGGTCCAGTCACCATAGACGCCGCCGCCCCCCACGCCCGCATTGTTGACCAGGATGTGGATTTTGCCATACCGCGCGATGGTCGCGTCCGCTGCCGCCTGAAGTTCGCTTTTGAGCGAGACATCGGCTTTCACGGCATCGACATCGGCGTTGGTCCGTGTCTTCAGGTCCGCGACCGCTTTTTTCAGTGCCTCTTCCTCGATGTCGCAGAGCATGACCTTCACCCCCGCCTGTGACAGCGCGGTCGCGATCCCGAGACCGATCCCCGAGGCAGCGCCTGTCACGAATGCTGTCTGTCCAGACAAGTCTTTCATGTGCTTTCCACCTTGCTTTCAGTGAACACATTCGCTCGTGCAAAGTCTAAACCCCTGCCAACCCCGGCGGCGCTTTGCGCATGTTGGAGGCCTGCTCATAGGCGTAGGCCAGACGCAGCAGCTTGTGCTCGCTCCAGGCCCGGCCTGCGAAGGTGATGCCGAGCGGGTAGTCGGGCGTATCCATGTCGTCTGCTCCCGAGATCAAGCCCGCCGGCACCATGACGCTGGGATAGCCCGCCTTGGCGGCGATCCCGCAGCCTGCGCTGCCGGGGAATAGCACCGCGTCGAGCTTGTGCTGGTTCATGTAGGCGTCCATGCCGCGCGTCTTGGCGGAGAGCAGATCCATGGCACGTGCCGATTTGTATTCGCGCTCGCTCAGATCGCCCCTGGTCATGCTGGCGGCGAGGAAGTGGTCCTGGCCGAAGCGTAGCGCCGTCTCCGCATGCGCGGCATTGAACGCCACAACGTCGGCAATGCCTTTGATCTCGGTGTCGGTCGCCCAATCCCTGAGATAGAGGTCGAGATCGCGTTTCAGCTCGTAAATGAAGACCACCGGCGGCCTCGCGACAGTGCCTTTGAAGCGGCTCAGCGGATTGCGGTTCAATACGGCCATCGTCGTCCCCGGCCCGCCGATCCAGCCAGGCGTCGGCATGCTGGCGCGCACGATGACGGCGCCGAGATCCTCCAGCACCGCGATCGCGTCGGCGATCACCTTGGCCGACCTGGACGGCAGCTTGTCGAAATAGGGATCGTTTAGCGGGTCGGCCGGGTCGCTCGGCACGCCGATGCGCGCGCCCTTCATCGCATCGCGCGTCAGGCCGGCCGCGTAATCGGCCGGCCGCCGTTGCCGCTCCGTCACGGGGTCGAGCACGTCCTTGGCGGCCAGCACGTTCAACATCATCGCCGCGTCGCGCACGGTGCGCGTCATCGGTCCCGCGGTGTCCTGGCTGTGCGCGATCGGCACGATGCCGGCGCGGCTGACGAGCCCGACCGTCGGCTTGACGGTAACGAGGCCATTCTGGCTGGCAGGGTACAGCAGCGAGCCCGAGGTCTCGGTGCCGACGGCGGCCGCGCACAGGCCGGCCGCCACCGCGACTGCCGACCCCGCGCTCGATCCGCCCGGCGGCACGAGCGGGATGCCGCGATCGTCCATCAGCGTCGGCGCATAGGGATTCCTCACCTGGCCGCCGAGCGAGGAGTAGCCCGCGGGCATGTCGACCGCGAGCATGTTGGAGAACTCGGTGAGGTTCGCCTTGCCCAGGATCACCGCGCCGGCATCGCGCAGCAGCTTGACGATCGTGGCGTCGTCCCTCGCGTGCGCGCCTTCCAGCGCCAGCGAGCCCGCGGTCGTCGGCTGCTTATCGCCGGTGGCGATGTTGTCCTTCACCAGGATCGGCAGGCCGGCCAGCGGCTGGCTCGCCGACGGTTTTGTGCCGTCGAGCTTTCCTGCGATCCCAAGCGCGTCGGGATTGAGCGCGCGCACGGCGTTGAGCGCGGGCCCGCCGCGATCATAGGCCTCGATGCGCGCAAGGTAAGCTTTGGCCAGCGCCGTCGCATTGACCCGGCCATCGGCCAGGGCTTGAGCGATATCGCTCATCGATGCGTCGTCGAGCTTGAGGGGGACCGGCACTGCGATGCCGGCCGCGGCGAGGCCGGTTGGCTTCTTCATGGCGTGCCTCGCCTGACGGCGCGTCCCGAACCATGACGCCGCGATGACTTGATATTGCCAGTGTTTTGCCCGACGGGTCAACGTCCCCGCACATCGCGCCAACCAGCGCAGCAAGCTACGCGCAAGCCATTGAAATGACTAACCCCGTCTACTGTGCATGGGGTTGTTTTCCAGATTTTGGTTTGAGATGCCTTTCCTTCTCCACCGTGGGAGAAGGAAAGAGAGCAACGTGCCGGCCCCGCCCTACTCCCAATGCCACGTCGAGAAATCGTTCTCGTATTGCGGCACGTCCTTCCAGACACCCTTCAGCTTCTTGGCTGTGATGGTGATCAGCTGCGGCTGGTACAGATAGGCGGAGACGGCGTCGGTCGCGAGCATGCGCTGGGCGTCGCCGAGCAGCTTTGCGCGGGCGGCCTCTTCCGGCGTCGACACGATCTGCTTGTAGAGCGCGTTGAACGCCTCGTTGTTGTAGCCGAGATAGTAGTCCGCCTCGGTGATCTTGACGAGGTCGAACGGCTCGACATGGCTGATGATGGTGAGATCGAAATTGTGCGGCCCGTTACCGGCGAACACCTGCGACAGCCACTGCGCCCATTCGACGTTCTCGATCTTGGCGATGATGCCGACCTTGGCGAGCTGGGCTGCGGCGATCTCGCCGCCCTGCCGCGCATAGGACGGCGGCGGCAGCTTCAGCGACAATTCGAGCGGCGTGGTGACGCCGGCCTCTGCCAGCAGCTTCTTGGCCTTCTCGGGGTCGTAGGGGTTGATGCCGGTGGTGTCGACATAGCCGAGCGCGCCCGGGACGTAGAAGCTGCCGATCGGCGTGCCGAAACCTTCGACGGCGCCGTCGATCATCGCCTTGCGGTCGATCGCGGCGAGGATGGCGCGGCGGACGCGGACGTCGTCGAGCGGCTTCTTGCGGTGGTTGATCGCGACGATGGTCTTGGCCCTGGAGCCGCCGACCAGGACGGTGAAGCGCGGATCGGCCTTGAACTGCGCCAGGGCACGCGCCGCGGCGACGCGCGGGAATGCATCGACGTCGCCCGACAGCAGCGCCGCCACTTGCGCCGCCGGATCGGAGATGAAGCGGATCGTCACCTTGGACAGCTTGATTGCGGAGGCGTTGCGATAGTCGGCCCATTTGGTCAGCGTGATCGAAGAGCCCTTGGCCCAGGCCCCTAACTGATAGGGCCCGGTGCCGACCGGCTGCGTGACGTTGGTGGGCGCGCTCTTCGGCTCGACGATCGAGCCGCCCGCCTGCCCCAGCAGGAACGGCAGGTTCGGCTCGGAATATTTCACCGTGATCACGATGGTGTCGGCATCCGGCGCTTCGACCTTCTCGAACGCCTGGTACAGGCTCTTGTCCTTGTTGGTGCTGGTCGGTGCCGCGTTACGCTCGAACGAGAATTTCACGGCCGCGGAATCGAACGGCTCGCCGTTCTGGAATTTGACGCCCTTGCGCAGCTTGAACGTATAGGTCTTCAGGTCGGGCGAAGCCGTCCAGCTCTCGGCCAGCAGCGGCGAGACGGAGCCGTCTTCGTTGATCTTGGTCAGGGTCTCATAGATGTTGTACAGCGTGACCTCGGCGATCGCGGCAGCGGCGGCATTGGTCGGATCGAGCCCCGGCGGCTCCAGCGCCATCGCCATGACGACACTGTCCTTCTTGCTCTGCGCCAGCACCGGCAGCGGAGCCGCGACCAGAGCGGCGGCAAAGGCGACGATCGATAGTTTCCTCAACATGCGGAACTCCCCGGCCTGTTCTGTTCTTTAAGCCTACGCCAATCCTGCGCCGGACACTAACCTTCCATGGCCGTCTGCGGCAACGCCATCACGGCCTCCGCCCTGTGGCAGGCGGCAAGGTGTCCCTCGCCGACCTTGCGTAACTCAGGCAGGGCCTCGCGGCAATGCTGGTCGGCGAGCGGGCAGCGCGCGACATAGGGGCATCCGGCCGTCGCCGCCGATTGCGAGGCGATTGCCTGGCCGCCGCGCCGCCGCCGGCCGCCGACGGCACGCGCCCGCGGCACGGCCTCCAGCAGCGCCCGCGTATAGGGATGGGCGCAATGCTCGAACAGGTCTTCGGGGCGGCCCTGCTCGACGATGCGGCCGAGATACATCACCGCGACCTCGTCGCAGAGATAGTCGACGACGGCGAGGTCATGGCTGATCAGGATAAAGCTCAGGCCGAATTGCTCCTGCAGGTCCTGCATCAGGTTCAGCACCTGCGCCTGCACGGAGACGTCGAGCGCGGAGACCGGCTCGTCGGCGACGATCAGCTTGGGCTGGGTGATCAGCGCGCGCGCGATGGCGATGCGCTGGCGCTGGCCGCCGGAGAATTCGTGCGGATATTTGTCCATGTCGGCATCGCGCAAGCCGACCTGGCGCAGCGCCCCGGCGACGCGCGCGCGGAACGTAGAGCGATCGACCCCCTCCAGCACCGTCAGCGGCTCGGCGACGATGCGTGCGATGGTCTGGCGCGGATCGAGCGAGCCGTAAGGGTCCTGGAACACCATCTGAAAATCGCGGCGGGCGCGGCGCAGCTCGTCGGCGGAGATGCGATTGAGATCGCGGCCGAGCAGCGCGACCTGCCCCGATGTCGGCCGCTCCAGCGCCATCACCAGCCGCGCGAAGGTCGACTTGCCCGAACCGGATTCGCCGACGACCCCGAGGCTCTTGCCGGCCTGGACCTGCACGCTCACGCCGTTGAGCGCACGCACCTGCCCCGGCGGACGAAACAGGCTCTCTCGCGGCAGGGCGTAGCGCTGTTCGAGATCCTTCACGTCGAGAAGCGGTTCTGCTGCGGCGCTCATGCGGACAGCGCTCCGACGCGTTCTGCCATCGAGACATCGGTCCTGATGCAGCGGACGAAGTGCCCGGGTCCGACGTCGACCATCGCTGGAAGCGCGGCGCGGCATCGATCGATCACGAGCGGACATCGCTCCGAGAAGGTGCACCCCGCCGGCAGATCGGCGAGCTCCGGCACCGTGCCCAAGATCGTCTGCAGCCGTGTCCCCTTGCGCGCGCCGAGCTTCGGCCGGGCGCGGAACAGACCTTGCGTATAGGGGTGGCCCATGCGGCGGAAGACTTCGTCGGTCGGCCCGCTCTCGACGACGGCGCCGCCATACATCACCATCATGCGCTGCACGTTCTCGGCGATGACGCCGAGATCATGCGAGATCAGGATCATGGACATGCCGCGCTCCTCGACGAGATCGGCGATGAGATCGAGGATCTGGCCCTGAATGGTGACGTCGAGCGCGGTGGTCGGCTCGTCCGCGATCAGCAAATCAGGCTCGCAGGCGAGCGCCATCGCGATGGTGATGCGCTGGCGCTGGCCGCCGGAAAACTGGTGCGGATAGGCATCGACGCGCCGCGCCGGGTCGGGCAGCCCGACGCGGTCGAGCAAGGCGATCGTTTCCTTGCGCGCCTGCGCCGCCGAGTATTTCTTGTGCCGACGCAGCGGCTCGGCGACCTGATCGCCGATCGTGTGCATCGGATTGAGCGCTGTCATCGGCTCCTGGAAGATCATGCTGATGCGGTTGCCGCGCAGGCGGCAATAATCCGCGTCCGGCAATCGCGCGAGCTCGTTGCCGTCGAGCTTGATACTGCCCGAGACCATTGCGCTGTCGGGCAGCAGCCCCATCAGGGACATCGCGGTGACCGACTTGCCGCAGCCGGACTCGCCGACGAGGCCGAGCGTCTCGCCGCGCTTCAGGGCAAAGCTGACGCCGCGCACGGCCTGCGCCGGCCCGCGGCTGGTGTTGAGGCGAACGCCGAGATTCGCAACCTCGATCAGCGGCATGTTGGAGCGCTCGGCCATCGTCATCGCTCCCGCGCCAGTCTCGGATCGAGCAGGTCGCGCAATCCGTCGCCGAGCAGATTGAGCCCGAGCACCGCGATGGCAATCGCAGCGCCTGGATAGACCGCGAGCATCGGCGACTGGAACAGCAGCGTCTGCGCATCGTTCAGCATCCGTCCCCAGGACGGCTGCGGCGGCTGCGTGCCGAGGCCAAGATAGGACAGCGCGGCTTCGGCGAGAATGGCGAGCGCGAACTGGATAGTGACCTGCACGATCAGGATCGACAGGATGTTGGGCAGCACGTGCTCGATGGTGATACGGAATTTGCCCTTGCCCGCGGCGCGCGCGGCCAGCACGAATTCGCGCGCCCAGATCGCGTTGGCCGAGCCGCGCGTCAGCCTGGTCAAGGTTGGAACCTGGAAGATGCCGATCGCGACGATGGAGGTGACCATGCCCGGCCCTACCACCGCGGCGAGCATGATCGCGGAGAGCACGGCCGGAAAGGCGAAGGTGAAGTCGGAAAAGCGCATGATGATCTCTTCGGTCCAGCCGCGCCGGGCTGACGCGATCAAGCCGAGCGTGACGCCGAAGCTGAGACCGATGCCGACCGCGATGACACCGACCATGATGGTAGAGCGGGCGCCGGCAAGCAGCAGCGAGACGATGTCGCGGCCAAAGGAATCGGTGCCGAGCCAGTGCGCTGCCGAGGGCAGCCGGAGTTTGGAGGCGATGTCGATCTCGTAGGGCGACCACGGCGTCCAGACCAGCGACAACAGCGCCGAAGCCAGCACCAGAACGCTCAGCGATCCGCCCAGTACGAAACTGCGGTGGCGCAGCGCGCGGCCCCAGAACGTCTTGGCCGGCAGCCGGCGCGCCGCAACCGGGGCATCAATGGTGACAGGCGCGCTCACAGGTCGTGAACCTTGATGCGGGGATCGATGAAGGCATAGAGCACGTCGACCACGAAATTGACGATGACGACCATGGTGGCGAGCAGCATCACGCAGTTGCGCACCACGATCAGGTCGCGGTTGGCGATCGACTGGAAGATCAGGCGGCCAAGGCCCGGCAGGTAGAACACGTTCTCGATCACGATGGTGCCGGCAAGCAGATTGGCGAATTGCAGGCCCATCACCGTCATGACGGGGATCATGGCGTTGCGCAGCACGTGGCTCCACAGCACCTCGCGCTTGCCGAGCCCCTTTGCGCGCGCGGTCCGGACGAAGTCTTCGCGCAGCACTTCCAGCACGGCGGAGCGCGTGACGCGGGCGAGGATCGCGGCCTGCACGACCGCGAGCGAAATTGCCGGCAGCAGCAGCGACTTGATGCCGAGCCAGATGCCGTCCTCCCAGCCGGCAAAGCCGCCCGCCGAGAGCCATTGCAGTCGCACCGCGAACAGAAGCACCAGCAGGATGGCGAACCAGAAATTCGGCAGCGCGATGCCGATTTGCGTCAACGACATCACGCCGACGTCGCCGAGCTTGTTGTGGTTGGCGGCGGTATAGATGCCGGCCGAGAGCGCCAGCGTCACCGTGATCGTCATGGCCATGATGGCGAGCGGAAACGTCAGCACCATCCGCTCCGCGATCAGGCTGGCGACCGACGTGCCGTAGACATAGGAGTTGCCGAGATCGCCGGAGAGAAGCCCCCTGATCCACTGCAGATAACGAACCGCCAGCGGCTGGTCGAGCCCGAGCTTGACCGTGAGCGCGCGGACCGCGTCCGGCGAGGCATCGGCGCCCATCAGCATCTGCGCGGCATTGCCGGGAAGCGCGTCGAGCACCAGGAAGATGATCAGCGAGGCGCCGACCAGCGTCGCCAGCAAGGTCACCAGACGTCGGAGGACAAATACGCTCATGCACGCTCAGGCTCAAAGCTCAGCTGCGGCACGATCAACATGTCCGGGCGGCCGAGGCAAGCCCTTTGCTGCATGTCCATCTCCTCAGGCCGGCCGGCGGGACAGAAGGTCGGCGGAAGCCTCGAACAGTGCGCTGACGCGCAGCAATTCTGCGTCGGCACGGAAGCGGCCGACGAGTTGGAGCCCGATCGGCAGGCCGTCGCGGCCGAAACCCGACGGCAGGCTGATCGCGGGATGGCCGGTCATGTTGAACGGCATGGTCCAGGGGAACCAGTTCGGCCGGACGCTGTCGAAATGCCGACCATCGATCTCGATGCTGCCGAACAGATCCTGCTCGATCGGCAACGCGGTGCGCGTGAGGGTCGGCATCGCCAGGCAATGCCCGCGGACAAGCAGCGATTGCACCCGGCGGAACAGCGCGGTGCGCGCGAACATCGCCTCCTGGTAGTCGACGCCGCTGACTTCGGTGGCGAGCGCGAGCTGTTTGAGGAAAGCCTCGCTCAGCTCGTCCTTGTGCTCGGCCGCAAGCTTTGCAAAACGCGTGCGCCAGACTGTGTGGTTGATGGCACGCCAGATCGGCTCGATGTCGAAGCCCTCGCCGGAAAATTCCTCGAGCTCGGCGCCAAGACTGGCCAGCCGGTCGAGGCTCGCCTTGAAATTGGCGGCGACGTCCGCGGACACCGGACGGCCCGGCGGCGTCAGGCAGTACAGGATCCGCTGACCGCGCAGATCGCCGCGCGCGGCAGCCGTGCCGACGAAATCAGGCACGGGCACGCCGATCGACCAGGGATCGCAGGCGTCCTCGCCCGCCATGGCCTGCATCATCAGCGCGGTATCGGCCACGGTACGGGTGGTCGGCGTGACATAGGTCTGGTTGCCGAACACGTCCAGCGCCTGACTGTGCGGGATCACACCGTTGCTCTGCTTCAAGCCCACAACGCCGTTGCAGGCGGCGGGAATACGGGTCGAGCCGCCACCGTCGGTCGCGATCGCCAGCGGCGCGATGCCGCTCGCCACCGCCACCGCCGCGCCGCCGCTGGAGCCGCCGGAGGAACACTCGGCGCTCCAGGCATTGCGGGTGCGGCCGAACAAAGGTGAATCCGTCAGGCACTTGCTGCCGAATTCCGGCGTCGTGGTCTTGCCGATCAGGATCGCGCCCGCGCTGCGCAGCCGCGCGACCGCCACCGCGTCCTCTGTCGGCACATTGTCCTTGTAGGGAACGGCGCCGAAGGTGGTCTTGACGCCGCCGGTGTTGACGATGTCCTTGACGGTGACGGGGATGCCCTGCAGCAGGCCGAGCGGCTCGCCGGCCATGACCTTGCGCTCCGCCGCGCGCGCCTGCGCCATCGCCTCGTCGCCGCAGATCGTGATGAAGCAGTTCAATTCGCCCTGTAGCGCCTCGGCGCGGGCGAGCACGGCGCGGGTGAGCTCGACCGGCGAAATCCGCTTTCCGGCGATGAGGCCGCGCAGCTCGGTTGCGGACAACAGACAGGGATCGCCGTTCATCGTCACATCACGCTCCGAAGCGGGGGGCCGCCATTGGCCCGAGGACATTGACAGCGAGAATGACAGTTTTGTTAACTCGCCGTCCAATACGATTTTGATCGTCAACCCATATATTTTCGGTATGCCAATGGATCTTCGCCGACTCCGCTATTTCGTCGCCGTCGCCGAGGCGCGCAGCATCGGCAAGGCCGCCGAGCGGCTGCGGATGGCGCAGCCTCCGCTCTCGGTGCAGATCCGCAAGCTCGAGGCTGAGATCGGCGCGCCGCTGTTTCGCCGCGGCACCCGCGGCATGGACCTGACCGAGGCGGGCCAGGCGCTGCTATCGCGCGCGAGCGAGGCACTGGCGCTGGCCGTCGACGGCGCCGAAGCCGCCCGCGCGGTTGCCGCCGGCAAGCGCGGGCGGCTCTCGGTCGGCTACATGTTCGTGCTGGCAAATGCGATCCTGCCGCGGCTGATCCCCGAGCTGCGCCGCTCGGTTCCCGGCGTCGACCTGGAGTTCGCCGAGCTCAGCGCCTCGACACGCGAGGCCCGGGTGCTCGACCGCAGCGTCACGGTCGCGCTGTGCATGCCGGCCATCAACCATCCCGAGATCCAGGTCGCGCGGATCGGCGCGCAACGCTTCATGCTGGCGATGCCGACGAGCTCGCCACTCGCCCGCCTGGGCTCCGTGCCGATGGCCCGGCTGCACGGCCGTCCGCTGATCGCGCTGCCGCATCCGGATCACGGTCCCGCATCGTCCGCCGTGGTCCCGCTGCTGCGCCGGCACCAAGTGGTGATGCCGATCGCGAGCCGGGTGGAGACGGTGCATTCGGCGATGAGCCTGGTTCTGGCCGGCGAAGGTCTCGCCATCCTGCCGGCCTGCGCGCAGCTTGGCGCGCCACGCGGCATCGTGTTCAGGCCGCTGCGCGATGCTACCGACTCCCTCGATATCGCGGTCTGCTGGCGGCGGGATTCCCAGAGCCCGCTGATCGGAACCTTCATCAAATGCGCCGAGAAGGCCGTCGCTCGGATGTGAGGCGGCGCTACCAGCTCCAATTGACCTCATGGCTCCAGGGCGGATCAGCGCCCGGGCGGGTGCAGGTCAGGCCGGCGCAATTGGCGGCAAAGGACAGCGCGCGGCGGAGTTCGTCGGCGTTGATCTCCTTGAGCCGCTCACGCGCAAGGCGTTGCTGCTTGTGCAGGGCGAACAGCAGCGCGGCCTGAAAGCTGTCGCCTGCGCCGATGGTGTCGGCGACCTCGATCTTCGGCGCGGTAACCTCGATCTGCCCCGCCCCCGCATGCCACGCGACGGCGCCGTTGTTGCCGCGGGTGATGACGACGAGCCTCGTGCCCTGCCCGAGCAAGACGCTCGCACGCTGCTGATACGGCTCGTCGCCGAAGAGATAGGCGAAGTCGACGTCCGACATCTTGACGAGATCGGCCTGGTTCGCGAACTCGGCCATACGCGCCAGATAAGCCGGCTTGTCCTTGACCAGGTTCGGACGGCAGTTCGGATCGAAGGAGATCGTCGAGGACGCGCGCGCATCCGTAATCAGCGCTTTGGTCTCGGCCGCGCCCTGATCGTTGACCAGCGTGGTCGAGCCCACATGGAGCGTCTCAACCTCCGCAAGCGGAATTGTCCCGCGCCGGTAGACCCAGCTCCGCGTCGCGGTCTCGGCATCATAGAAGGCGTAGTGCGACTCACCGGCGACCATGCGGACGAAGGCGAGCGTGGTCTGGCGATCGCTGCGGGTGGCAAGGCTGAGGTCGACATGCGAGGCGGCGGCGTGGTCGGCGATCATGCGCCCGAACAGGTCGCTCGAGATGCCGCCGACAAATGCGGTCGGCGCGCCGAGCCGCGCCATGCCGACCGCGACATTGAGGCAGGAGCCGCCGACCGCCGGCATCACCGCCTCGCGCCCGTCGGCGTTTTGCGTCGGCACGAAATCGATCAGCGCATCACCGCAGGCAATCAGCATGGGCTTCAATCCTTCGCGATGTCGCGCATCGCGGCGCGGCTGCCGCGGTCGACGTCGCGCAGCAGCTTGTAGACCGCGCGCTTGCGCGTGTGAAACGCCGCCATGTCGGGCGCGGTCCGCTCGCTCTTCGGTCCCAGCGCCGACATCTTCGCCATGGTCTCGCCGATCGAGACATAAGCGCCGCCGGCCACCGCGCCAAGCATCGCCGCCCCCAACAGCACCGGCTCCCTGGTCTGGGGCAGCGCGACGGTGAGGCCCGTCGTATCCGCCATGATCTGCCGCACCAGCGGGCTTCGACTGGCGCCGCCGCCCATGATCATGATGCTGGAGCGCACGCCATGCGCGGCGAAGGCCTCGATCACCTCGGCGAGCCCATAGGCGAGCCCGCACAGGCCGGCGACGAACAGCCGCTCCATCGAGGCGATGTCGGTGTCGAGATCGAGCCCCGCGATCACCGCACGCGTATCGGGATCGGCGTAGGGCGATCGGTTGCCGATGAATTCAGGAAGCACATGGACGTCGCGGGCGAGCAGCGCGGCGCGGCTGGCACTGCCCGCGCGCGCGATGATGCGACGTTCGAGGAAGTCGATGAGCTCGAGACCCTCGTTGCGCGCCGCCGCACTCGCCCCGGCATGGCCCGGATGCGACTTGAGGAGATGGTCGATCGCCGCGCCCGCGGCAGACTGGCCGCCCTCGTTGAGCCAGAAGTCCGGGACCATGCCGGAGTAATAAGGCCCCCACACGCCGGGCACGAAGCACGGCTCGCGGGTCGTCGCCATGATGCAGGCCGACGTTCCCATGATGTAGGCGAGCCGGTCGCAGACATCGTTCGCCCCGCCCGCGCCGTCGCGCCCGCCGATCGCACCGATGCCGCCGGCATGGGCATCGATCAGCGAGGCACCGACCGGTATACCCGGCGACAGGCCAAGCTCGGCCGCAGCCGCGCGGGCGAGACCGGTGCCGAGCCGCGTGCCGGGAGCAACGATCTCGGTGCCGATGCGGACGTAGTTCTCGTTAACGAAGTCCGACAGGCCGATGCGCTTGAAGAACTGCGCACTCCAGCCGCCGCCGTCATGGGCGAGATAGTTCCATTTGCAGGTGACAGTGCAGGTCGAGCGCTGCAGCGAGCCGGTCGCGCGCCAGGTCAGATAATCCGAGAGATCGAAGAAGTGGCCGGCGGCGTCAAAGCTCGCACGAAGGTGCCGCTTGAGCCATAACAGCTTCGGCATCTCCATCTCGGGCGAGATCGAGCCGCCGACATAGCGCAACACGGCATCCTCGGTTTCGTTGATCAGCCGCGCCTCGGCAATGGCACGATGGTCCATCCAAACGATGACATTGCGTTGCCTGTCGCCGGACGCGCTGACGGTGAGCGGCTCGCCCTGCCTGTCGAGGACGACCAGAGAACAGGTGGCATCAAAGCCGATGCCGCCGACGCTATCAGGTGCGATGGCGGCTTCCGCCATCGCCGCTCGCACCGAAGTTACGCAGGCGTCCCAGATGTCCTGCGAAGACTGCTCGACGATATCGCCGGGCTCGTGCCAGATTCGGATCGGATGCCGCGCGGTCGCAAGCAGGGTTCCGACCTCGTCAAACACCCCTGCCCGCGTGCTCGTGGTCCCCACGTCGACGCCGATATACGCTCGCGGCATTGTCGCTCCAGCTTCGTCAGTTTTGACGCAAGCCTACCAGCAAGTGTAGCCGCCATCCACCAGCACGATGCTGCCGGTCATCAGACTCGCGGCCTCCGATGAGAGGAACAGCACGACGGAGGCGATCTCCTCGACCTGCCCCATCCGCGCCATCGGAGTTCCACCGATCCAGGCGTCGTACATTTTGGCATTGCTCTTCACGAAAGCGTTGAGTGGCGTCTCGATATAGGTCGGCGCCACCGCATTGACGCGGATGCCGCGCGCGCCCCATTCGGCGGCCAGTGACTTGGTGAGATGATGCACCCCGGCCTTGGAGGCGTTGTAGAAGCACTGTTCCTGCGGCTTGTTGACGATGAAGCCGGACATCGAGCCGACATTGACGATGGCGCCGCTCTTGGCCTTCAACATGTGCTTGCCGAATTCGCGGCAGCACCAGAAGGTGCCGTTGAGATTGACGTCGATGACATTGAGCCAGTGCTCGTCGGTGACGGTCTCCGCCGGGGTTTCGCTGCGGGCGATGCCGGCATTGTTGACGAGGATGTCGACTTTGCCATGGCGGGCGACGAGGTCGTTCGCGACCTCCGCCACGCGCTTGGTGTCGGTCACGTCCATGATCGCCGTTTCGATGTCAAAGCCCTTCGCCTTCAGGCTGGCTTTCGCGCTGTCCGCGACCTTGCCGTCGCGGTCGCCGATGATGACCCTGGCGCCGGCTTCGGCCAACGCCTCCGCGCAGCCAAGGCCAATGCCCTGCCCGCCGCCGGTGATGAACGCCGTCTTGCCGTTGAGCTTGAATTTTTCCAGGTACATGGTGGTCTTTCCGTTTCTCTGCCGTCTCTTGCCGTCTCTTGCCGTCTCTTGTCAGCCTCGCAGCGCGTTGCCGCCATGGTCGAAGCGATGGATGCGCGCGGGGTCCGGCAGCAGCGATACGCGGTCGCCGGCATGCAGGCTCAACTCGCCGACGTAGCGTGCGGTCAGCATCCCGAGCTCACCGGCATCGACGTAAAGGAAAGTGTCGCTGCCGAGATGCTCGGCGACGGCAATGGTTCCCGGCCAGCCGCTGTCGCCCTCGCGCTCGATCTTGAGATGCTCCGGCCGCACGCCGATGGTGGCCGCGCCACGTTGCAGGGCGAGCTCGCCAGTGACGAAATTCATCTTGGGCGAGCCGATGAAGCCGGCGACGAAGAGATTGGCGGGCCGCTCATAGAGCTCCAGGGGCGAGCCATATTGCTCGATCTTGCCGCCATTGAGCACGACGATCTTGTCAGCCATGGTCATGGCCTCGACCTGATCGTGGGTGACATAGATCGCGGTGGTGCCGAGCTGCTTCTGCAGCCGCGTCACCTCGATGCGCATCTGCACACGCAGCGCGGCATCGAGGTTTGACAGCGGCTCATCGAACAGGAACGCCTTGGGCTCGCGCACGATGGCGCGGCCGATCGCGACGCGCTGGCGCTGGCCGCCGGAAAGCTCGCGCGGCTTGCGATCGAGATAGGGCGTGAGGTTCAGCGTCGCGGCCGCCGCCTCGACCTTGCGGTTGATCTCGTCCTTGGCAAGGCCGGCCATCTTCAGGCCGAAGCCGATATTGCCGCGCACGCTCATATGCGGATAGAGCGCGTAGGACTGGAACACCATCGACAGCCCGCGCTTGGCGGGCGGCGTGTCGACGACGTTCTTGCCGTCGATCAGGATCTTGCCGCCGGAGACATCTTCGAGCCCGGCAATCAGGCGCAGCAAGGTCGTCTTGCCGCAGCCGGACGGGCCGACGAAAACCACAAAGGAGCCGTCGGCGATCTCCAAATCGGCGCCCTTGATGATGTGCACAGGGCCGAAGGATTTCTGCACGCCCTGAAGTGTGATCTGACCCATGATCCGGCAGCCCCTCTACTTCACCGCGCCGAAGGTGAGCCCGCGCACGAGCTGCTTCTGGCTGAACCAACCGAGGACGAGAATGGGCGCGATCGCCAGCGTCGAGGCCGCCGACAGCTTTGCCCAGAACAGCCCTTCCGGGCTGGAATAGGAGGCAATGAAGGTGGTGAGCGGCGCCGCGTTCGAAGTCGACAGATTGAGCGTCCAGAACGCCTCGTTCCAGGCGAGGATCAGGTTCAGCAGCATCGTGGACGCCAGCCCCGGGATCGCCATCGGCGTCAGCACATAGACCAGCTCGCGGCCGATGGTGGCGCCGTCCATGCGCGCAGCCTCGAGAATGTCGCGCGGGATCTCCTTGAAGTAGGTGAAGAGCATCCAGATGACGATCGGCAAATTGCCGAGGCACAGGATGAAGACGAGGCCGATGCGGGAATCGAGCAGACCGAAGCTCTTGTAGATCAGGTAGATCGGCACCAGCACGCCGACCGGCGGCATCATCTTGGTCGAGAGCATCCAGAGCAGGATGTCCTTGGTGCGCTTGGTCGGCGAGAACGCCATCGACCAGGCCGCGGGAACGGCAATCAAGAGAGCGATGAGCGTCGAGCCGCCGGCGATGATGATCGAGTTCATCGCGTGATGAAGATAGTCGCTGCGCTCCTGCACCGTCGCGTAATTCTCGGTGGTCCAGTGGAAGAACAGGAAGGACGGCGGGATCGCAAAGGCTTCCAGCTCGGTCTTGAAGCTCGCCAGCACCATCCAGAGGATCGGGAAGAAGATCAGGAAGCCGAAGAACCAGGCCCCGATCGTCGAGACCACCACCTGCTGCGTCGTCGCCCTCCGTGCCATGATCTCACGCCTCCAGATTGCGGCCGACGATGCGGACCAGGAAGAAGGCGACGATGTTCGCGATCACGACCGCCACGAGGCCGCCCGCCGAGGCCGTGCCGACATCGTATTGAATCAGCGCCTGCGAATAGATCAGGAAGGCGATGTTGGTGGTCGACAGGCCGGGGCCGCCGCCCGTGGTGACGTAGATCTCTGCAAAGACCGTGAGCAGGAAGATGGTCTCGATCAGGATCACCACCGTGATGGGCCGTGCCAAATGCGGCAGCGTGATGTAGATGAAGGTCGAGACCGCGCTGGCACCGTCCATCTCGGCGGCCTCTTTCTGCTCCTCGTCGAGCGATTGCAGCGCGGTGAGCAGGATCAGCGTCGCGAACGGCAGCCATTGCCACGTCACGATCAGGATGACGGCAAACAGCGGTACGTCGTTGAACCAGTCGATCGGGGTCAAGCCGAACAGCGAGGCGAGCCAGGCGAACAGGCCGGACACCGGATGCATCAACAAATTCTTCCAGACCAGCGCGCTGACCGTCGGCATCACGAAGAACGGTGCGATCACCATCAGCCGCACGAAATTGCGTCCGATCACCGGCTGGTCCATCAACAGCGCCAAGGGAATACCGAGCAGGATCGTCAGCGCCAGCACGGAGCCGACCAGCACCAGCGTGTTCTGAAGCGAAGCCAGGAAGGCGGGATCGGTGAGGAAGTAGCGGAAGTTCTCCAGACCCACGAACGACTCGGAGCCGGGATCCAGCAGGCTGTAATGCAGGGTCGAGAAGTAGATCGTCAGCGCCAGCGGAACGATCATCCAGATGAACAGCAGCCCGACCGCCGGCGTCAGGAGCGAGCGCGCAAGGAACTGCGTCTGCCGGGTTGCCATCTTTGGCTTCTCCTTCAGAGCGTTTTCGAGCGAAGTGGAGACCGGTTCGCGGGAAGAAAACGCGTCAAAATGAAACCTCGGGAAGAAGGCGGCCATCCATGACGCCGGATGGCCGCAAGTCAGAGCTCAGGAGGAAGAGCTCGGATTCACTTGATATAGCCGGCGCGCTTCATCTCGCGCTCGGTCGCCGATTGCGCCGCGGTGAGCGCGGCATCGACCGTCATGGAGCCCGCAAGAGCGGCGGAGAATTGCTGGCCGACCTGGGTGCCGATGCCCTGGAATTCGGGGATCGCGGCGTATTGCACACCGACGTAGGGAACCGGCTTCACCGTCGGCTTGTTCGGATCGGCGGCGTCGATCGAGGCCAGCGTCAGCTTCGCGAACGGGGCGACCTTGAGATAGTCGGGGTTCTGGTAGAGCGAGGTACGCGTGCCCGGCGGCACGTTGGCCCACCCCTCCTTCGAGGCGACGAGCTTGGTGTAGTCCTTGCTGGTCGCCCAGGCGATGAACTTCTCGGCGGCTTCCGTCTTCTTGGAGCCGGCGGGAATCGCGAGGTTCCAGGCCCACAGCCAGTTGGCGTTCTTGCCGAGCCCGGTGTTGGGCGCGAGCGCAAAGCCGACCTTGTCGGCGACCTTGGAGTCCTTCGGGTTGGTGACGAAGGATGCCGCCACCGTGGCGTCGATCCACATCGCGCATTTGCCGGCATTGAACAGCGCCAGATTCTCGTTAAAGCCGTTGGAGCTCGCGCCGGGAGGGCCGGCTTCCTTCATCAGGTTGACGTAGGTCGTCAGCGTCGCCTTCCACTCCGGCGTGTTGAACTGCGGCTGCCACTTCTCGTCGAACCAGCGCGCACCGTAGGAATTGGCCATGGCCGAGAGGAACGCCATGTTCTCGCCCCAGCCGGCCTTGCCGCGGAGGCAAATGCCGTAGGTGCCGGCGCTCTTGTCGGTCAGCTTCTTGGCCGCGTCGATCACGAATTCCCAGGTCGGCTTCTCCGGCATCTTCAGGCCGGCCTTCTCGAACAGATCGGCGCGGTACATCACCATCGAGCTCTCGCCGTAGAACGGCGCGGCATAGAGCTTGCCGTCGACGGAGACCGCGTCCTTGATCTTGGGCAGCAAGTCGGCAACGTCGTAATCGGCGCCGAGATTGGCGAGCGGCACCAGCCAGCCCTTCTTGGCCCAGATCGGCACCTCGTAGGTGCCGATGGTGAGCACGTCGAACTGGCCGCCCTTGGTGGCGATGTCTGTGGTGACGCGCTGACGCAGCACGTTCTCCTCGAGCGTCACCCATTTCACTGAGATGTCCGGGTTCTTCTTGGTGAATTCGCTGGTGAGCCCCTGCATGCGGATCATGTCGCCATTGTTGACGGTGGCGATCGTCAGGGTCGTTTCGGCCACCGCGGGGACGGCCAGCAAAAGTGCAGACGCGCCGCAGACGGCGCCCAGGACATGTTTCACGGTGACCTCCCTCAAACTCGCGTTTTGAGCATATGCCCACGCGTTGAGCGTATGTTCAACGCAAGGAAGGACGATTGTCAAGCAGGCGTGCGGGCGTTTGCGCAACTTATGAGTGCTGCGATGCGGAAGGAGGTGGGAGTCGCTGCGCGGAGCGACGGCAGTTGCTCGGGCGGACGCGCGGCTTGCTCGACCTCTCCCGCTTACGGGAGAGGGAGCGCAGCGCCGCTGCCGCGCTAGCTTCGCCTACCGCTCCAATATCGCCTTTGCCGTCGTCTCGTCGGTGATGAGCCCGTTGACCAGGCCGCCGCTCAGCGCCGCCGCGATCGCCACCACCTTGGCTGCACCGATCGCCGCGGCGATCGTCGTGGTCTTCGCCGGCACTTCCGGCGGGATGCTGGTGAGGCGCTTGTTGGTGCCCGACTTGAGCAGGCGCCCCTTGGAATCATAGGCCCAGCCGGTGATCTCGCCGATGGCACCGAGCCGCATCATCTCGAACAATTCGTCGCGGGTGACGAAGCCGTCGATGTGAACCTGCGCCTTCTGGTCCATCTGGCCGATGCCGACGAGGCGCAAATCCGCCTTGGCCGCAACGGCCCTCACCTTGGTGATCGGCTCGATGCGGACCATCTTGTTGCGCTCGTCCTCCGACGACATCAGGAACGGCAGCGGCATCGGATAGTGCCGCGCGCCGGTGCGGTCGGCGAGCCGGCCGACGGTGTCGTAAAAGCTCGCCGAACCGTCGGCGGAAATGTTGCCGACCAGCGAGACGATCTGGTGATTGGGCCGGTCGATCGGCGTGACGCGCTCGACCGCGGCGCGCACCGCCCGCCCCGTGCCGAGCGCGACGATGACGGGGGTCTCCGAGCGCAGCGTGGAGTCGAGCAGGTTGGCGCAGCGCTCGGCAATACCGGCGGTCGCCTGCGGCGCGGCGGGATCTTCCGGCACCACCTCGCAATGGACGAGATCGAACCGCTGCTTCAGGCGCGCCGCCAATTCCATGCAGGCGGCGATGGGATGTTCGAGCCTGAAGGTGATGAGACGCTCGGCAAGGCAGAGCGAGACCAGCCGCTGCGCCGAGGCGCGCGAGACCTGGAGCATCTTCGCGATCTCGTCCTGGGTGTGGCCGGCGATGAAATAGAGCCAGCCGGCCCGCGCGGCGTCGTCGAGTCTCGATTTGTCGTTCTCGGCGGCCATGGCTGAAATCACGCCTCCCAGAAATCGCTCATGCGCGAGAAGACCCGATCGGCCCCGGCGGCGGACAATATAGCGCGGCCGTCGCGGGCGCGATAATGGCTGCCGCCGACAAATCCCCAGACGGTCATGCCGGCCGCCTTGCCCGCCTGCACGCCGCTGACGCTGTCCTCGATCACCAGCGTGCGCGCGGGGTCCGCGCCCATCCCGTCCGCCGCGTAGAGGAACAGATCGGGCGCCGGCTTGCCATGGCTAACCATCTGCGCGGTGTAGATCCGCTTCCCGAAATGGGCCCGAAGACCGGTGACGTCGAGCGAGAGCGACACCCGGTCGATATCGCTGGACGAGGCCACGCAGAACGGCACGGTCAATCCTGAGATCACGGCCCCCACCCCCGAGATCGGCTCGAGCGAGGCGGCAAACGTCTCCAATACGCGCGACTTCAATCGCGGCAGGAACGCATCCGGCACGACCTGACCCAGATTGCGATAATGCTGCTCGATCGCCTTGGTGCTGCGTCCGAGAAACAGCTCGAGCGCCTGCTCTACGCTGAGCACGAGATCGAATTCGGCCAGCACCTCGGACAGGCAGCGGCAGCTCAACAGCTCGCTGTCGACCAGCACACCGTCGCAGTCGAAGATGATCAGATCGGGTTTTGGCCGGTTCTGGTCCATCGCGGCATTCGATCATATACCCATACGATGAGCAATAGCTCAACGCGGACCTTGCTGTCGCGGACTCCCTTCGAACCCGGATTCATCACGATTTTGCTTCTTGCGGCGTCTCCGAACCTGCGGCGGCGAGCGCCGCCCTGCGATCATGAATCAGATTCTCGAGGCGATGAGCGGCAACATTCAGGGTGGCAGCATCCAGGGCCTGTTCGTCGTCTGTCGCGGCGCGCTGCGCACGCAATATTTCGTCGATCTGATCTTCGATCTCCAGCAATTCCGAGACGCTCCCGGCGTGTCTTATCCGTTGCCCCAACGCATAGAGCGTGTCGAGCGCCGGCCTGCTCGGCTTCAGTTCGCCGGATCGGAGAAACCGCCAGGCTGCCGCGACCACCGTGACGAGAGCGCCAAGCGCCATCGGTGCCAGGAAGATGGCATTGCTCCATTTGTCCAGGAACGAGAGCTGACTGCCGTTGTAGAACTCCGCCGCGCCCGCATGAACCGGAAGATAAGCGCCCGCGTCGGTGTCGGGCGCCTTGAACTGCGCCAGAATCGGCAGTTCGGCCAGAAGATCCCTGCGAGCGGTCGTGAGGGCCTGCGTGAAACCTGCGATCATATCGTTATCGAGACTCTTCTTGCCGACCAGATAGAGAGCGGTCTGAAGCGTGGTCACGTCATCCTCCGGAACGGGAGGCGATCCGCGCAACGTCCCCTTGGGGATGTCGAAGCTCTCGTAGGCACGTTCCTTTTCCGCAATGGCCCCGGCGCTCTCGATCGGAATCAGGACCGGGGCGGTCTTCGCGTTCTGGGGGAACAGCCCTCGCACCAGCGACAGGTATTTGTCGCTCAAGGGCATCACGAACAGGACGACACGTATCTCCTTGGTTTCGAGTGCCCGGCGGACCTGATCGAGCGCGACGCTCTTGAACGCGACGTTGGCGCGGTCAAGGTCATATGTTCGTCTCAACACGTCGACGAGCTTCTGGTTGGTGTCGCCGGCGACCACCCCGACCGTCGTACGCTTCAGGCCGGCCATGTCCGTGATAGCCGAGCCCGGAGGCGCAACGAGCACCGCCACGGCCTGGGCCAGGACGACAATCGCCTGCGCCTGCGAGAGATCGCCGACGTCGCCGCGGACGACGGCAAGATCCGCCTTGCCCGAGGAGAACGCAGCCGCGGATTCGATCGGGCCGCTGGTCTCCACCACCTTGAGCCGCACCGGCGCGTTGTTGACGACGAGCCTGCTCGCCAGCGCCGATACGATTTTTGGAGCGTCGCCGTCGAGCGAGCCGACTGCGATCGATAGCGTCACCGGCCGCACGTACCAACGGTACGCGACGAGGCCTGCAGCAGTGGCGAGGGTAGCCAGGCCGACGATGACCACGATGCGCAGCCAGATTGGTAGCTTGATGGTACCCTCGCCCAATCGCGGCACATCCCCATGTTGACGGTCAGCGTTAACCTACGGGACGGCCGAGCGCCGTCTTGCGGTACAGGCAGAGGCGAGCTCCGAAGCCGCCCCTGCGCGTCGGATTGACTCCACAGTTTTCTGCCCAACGAAAACCATGCGCCCTCGCGTGCGCCTTGCGTTAGATCAAGGTTTCCGGAGGTGCACTCTCCTGGCGCGACAGGGCCAGCAATCCTGACACGTCAACGACTTGCGGCCGTCTCTGGCCCTCAATGCGCCACTTGCCGGTAGATCGCCGGCAGTGCCGCGGGCAATCGCTTGATGTTGCCGACGATCGCGTAGCCGCTGCGCCCGAACAGCGTCGGGAAATAGGATTGCGCCGCCGCGTCAACCGTCACGCCGAAGACCGCGATACCGCTCC
>Ga0102591_1002131_pt1 | contig 22926 bp, 12 predicted proteins | sample AraplaCol_mCL_r2_2_FD_76860 | JGI IMG/M metagenome (GOLD analysis project Ga0102591, IMG submission 76860) | Arabidopsis root microbial communities from North Carolina, USA - plate scrape MF_Col_mCL_r2 (SPADES assembly) (version 2) | ecosystem: Host-associated > Plants > Roots > Endosphere... | reverse complement strand
AGGTGCCGATTGAACTCGTCATGCTCGAACCAGGGTTCGTTCTCACCGAATACCAGGCGCAACGACACCATGCCATGCAAGCCTTCCCAGAAAATCTGGGCGATCGCCTCCGCCTGGTCTGGCGGAATCTGCCCCGTGCCGGCCAGGTCGACAAAGAGCTGGCAGGCAAAGGCATACGGGTCTTGCGCCTGGTTGCCGTGTTCAACGCGAGAGCTTTCCACCGGCGCGTGCGGCCGGCGTTCCATGAAGACCAGCGCGTACTGGTCGGGATGGCGCATGCCAAAGGTCACGTACGCCCGGCCAACGCGGCGAATGTTTTCGAGTAAAGGCAGCTTCGCGTCCACTGCGTTACGCATGGCCTTGACCAGGTCGAGCAAGTCGCTGTCCATCGCCTGGGTAATCAGCGTAGCTTTGTTCTGGAACAGGTTGTAGACCACGGTCGTCGAAAATCCGGCCTTCTCCGCCACCTTGCGGAGCGTGATCTCGCGCGCGCCGCCAGCCTTGATCAGGGCACGTACGGCCTTGATGATGTCCTTGCGGCGTTGTTCGGATTCACGCAGTTTTCGAAGCTCTACGCTGTTGGACTTATTCATTCGGTTGTTCTCAAGTTCGCTTTACGCGACCGAGACTAGCATGGGGCCTTATGTTGGGCAACCGGCCTATTGCAAGCGAATGGCAGTGTCGAACACCCATGTCCGGCGTATCTCGATAACGTCGTACTGACGCGCAAGGGCCGGTGGAAAAGCGCCATAAGGCGCGAAGCTGGAGATGACCTTGCGAATTGCGTCGTCAATGGCGGTCACTCCGCTGGAGACAACGAAAGTCACCTTTTCCACGGAGCCATCGGCCCGGATGGCGACCGTCACCATCGGCGAAACATGGCGCTGTTTAACCACCTCGCGCAGCATGTCGAACGCCATGTTCAGCTCAAACTTCTTGCTCATCGCTTCCGCATACTGAACCAGGTCGACGTTTGGATCAGCGCGCCCGAAAAGCCAGCCGCGGCGGAGGCCGCTAACCGTGGGAAGCAGCGAGCGCGAAGGATTTTTCGCCGCTGCGTCGCGTTGGGCCGCTTCTTCGTTGAGTTGCCGGCCAATGGCACGCAAGCGTTCCTCGCGTTCCTCCTCTTGCTTGGCCTTCTCGCGTTGCGCCAGTTCGCGCTTGGCCTGTTCCTGCCGTGCAGCCTCTTGTTTGGCCGCTTCCTGCCGCGCCGCCTCTTGCGTGATAGCGTCCTGGCGGGCAGCTTCCAGTTGTTGCGCCTGGCGAGCTGCTTCGAGTTGCGCTTGTTTGGCTTGTTCCTGTCGCGCAGCTTCCAGCCGCGCAGTTTCAGCGCGTTGTTGCTCCTGGCGAGCCAATTCCTGCCGTGCCATTTCTTCCTGCTTGGCGCGCTCCCGGCGGGCGTCCTCCTGGCGGGCGAGTTCCTGGCGTTCGGCGTCTTTACGTGTGGCGTCCAGTCGAAGTTGCTCTTGCCGGGCCGCTTCGAGCTGCGCTTGCCTGATTTGTTCCTGGCGCATGGCTTCCTTGCGGGCGGCCTCCACGCGCTCGGTTTCGGCGCGTGCCAGCTCTTGCCGAGCGAGCTCCTGGCGTTCGGTCTCCAGGCGGGCCGCTTCGACACGGGCCGCCTGTTCAACGCGGGCGGATTCCTGGCGGAGCTGTTCCTGGCGCGTGGCTTCGCGCTCGGCTTCTGCGGTCAGTTCGGATTGACGCAACTTCTCTGCGGCTTGCCGTTCCTGCTCGAGCTTGGCCTGTTCATTTGATCGTTCCCGGATTTCCTGCTCGGGCTGTTTTTGCGGGACCTCGCTCGTTTTGGGCGTAACGATTGGCGGTGCGGCAGGCGTGGTTGGCAAGGGAACGTCGGGTCGCTTCGAAGCCACTGTGGGCTCTGGCGCCGGTGCGGGAATGGGAGTTGGTGCAAGTGTCGGAGTTGGGGGCACTACGGGCGGTGAGACGGGCGTCGTTGTCACCGGGTTCGCAAGGACAGTCTTTTCGGTTGCTGGCGGCGCTGGCGCGGGGACTGTTGGCCGGGCAGGTTCCGACGGAAGTTGCAGCGGCCCCGACATTGGCGCAGCAGGCTGCTGTGCCGGTAGCAGCAGGATCTGCAAATCGTTGGCCCCCAGGCGGCGTTCTTGCCATGGGAATTTGAGGGAGGGTAGTCCGAACGTCTGGCCGCCCAGGGTAATGCTCAATAGCAGCGCGTGAACGAATGCGGAGATCACGAGCGCAGAGCTCAGTCGCCACGGTTCGCGCTGGAAGCTGTTGAATCGGCCGAGGGTGATTGCTGAGGACATCAGCACAGACTATCACAAAGGCATGTGGTTATTAATCAACTGGCAACTGGCGGGTTAAAAACGCAACACACATCAGCGTATCTCCACACGGGCGGAGGTAGTCATACAAAGCTACCACGCGGCCCGAACCGGAAAGTCGGCGCACCCTCGACGATGGCGGTGATCGCCTTTTCGGAAGCTGCATACTGCTCCCGTTAGCACCATTACGAAGCTAGTCGCGGAACTTCAGGCGCTAACCGAAGTAACCCCCGCTGGATGGGCCATGTTTTTCCGCTTCTTCGATCGCAAGAAGTATGTTGTCAAGACGAAAATTCCAGTACTCCGCCTGATCGGTCTTTACCAACGTGCGGAGAATCTGGACTTCACGTCTCAGGAGTTCAAGATCCGGTCCAATTACCGTAAGAGGGACGATCTCACGGAGACTAGGGAGCAAAGTCAAGCCGGCATCTCGCGCTGCTTTGCTTCCATAAAAATTATGACGCGCGCTGTTGAAGCCGGCTAAGTCCGATTGCAGTGGCAGCCAAACGAAACCTCCATCTTCATCCAGCTTGAATGCATCTACAGTGAGCGTCACGGGGGCCTTTCAGTGGTGCTTTCGACCAGGTCTCTGAGCCAGTCGATGACAGTTACATCCTACAATAGCGAGCTGATCTCTCCAGCAGAGTCTTCGTGTCGAGAGCTTGTTCGGACTCTGCTGTATGCTTCGCCCCTTAGCGCACCGCGCGTGGTTCCAGCGTCATGAATTCTACGCCCTGTTTTTTGGCCGAAGCCATATTGAACTGGGAAAGCGATGCCTGGCCCAAAAGCGGTACACAGCTCGAGCAGACAATGGCGGAGACTTTGCGCAGTTCAAAAGGCCCGACATTGAGCGTATCCAGCACAACCAGGCGCGCGGTGGAACGACGGCCGTCGGCAAGGCCGATCACGACCTTGGGTTGCAGCACCTTGTAACTCGCCCTGGAGCTGGCGAGCATATCCTCGCTGAGGGTGGTCTTGGCGGCCCCGGTACCTGCCTGTAGTGGCTGTCATCTGGATGGTAGGCATGGAAAATTGCAGCTGCGAAAGTTGTAGGCGTCATTTTTCGCACGAAATTCGAAGTTGGTTAATGATGCAAAAGTGAGAAATGGAGTGCACGGATAGCTGCTCGCATGTCCGAAAAGTGCAAGACCGATGTGTCCTCGACTGAGCTTATTTCGCCGGTGGGTGGAGGGAATTTATTTGCGCTTTGCTGGGACGTGATCCTAATTCTGAGGCACGGACTTTTGTTGAGCCGGCGGCAGGAATACCTTTACAATCGGCAAGAAATTTCATTAATTGGATATCGTATGAAGTTGCAAGAAGTAGTCGATATGTGGACGTTTTAATGCATCGGTCATCCACTGCTCGCCTCATCGACGTCGTCGAGGTCGATTATCGAGATCGAGTTCGCTGCCAAGCGAAAGGTTGTGGTCATGGCGTTTACGCTCGAATTCATGTTGTTCTTGACGGAGGCAACTTCGTAGTGCTGGGCAGCGATTGTTTTCAGCGCCTATATGGCGGTGTACTCACAGGAACAAAGTCTCATTACGGTGGCTCCAACAATAATCCGAGGCACCTGGACGAGGAAATGCGAGCGTTGCTTACGGAAAATACCGCAGCCTTCGTACGAAGGCTGGAAGGTATACGGCAAGAATTTGAGGCCGAAGTCGCACGAAGACAGGCGCTTGAAAGGCAGCAAATCGCGCTTCGAGAAATGCAATTCAAGGCAAAAGCGGAGTTACTTGCCGCCGAGCGGATGAGAAAGGCCCCGCGTCCAGTCAGTTTCAACAACGCCACTGCCGGACAGTTCCGATACATGTGGAGTTCGAGTTGGTGGTCTTCTTCGGACAAAGTGCGCGCCGATGTTCAGTCAGTTCTAGATGAACCCGAGTACGTTCAAGTGATTTGCGAAGCAATTAATCTGCTGACACGGCAGCCTTCTTATACACCAGTGGAGTTCGCACTTCGGCTTTCCGAGCAATCGGTGCCGAGCGAGGTGACGCTGGAGTGTTTGACGCAAATTCGGCTAGCAGTGCGTTCTAAGAAGTCATGACTTCATAAAGCTACTGACGGCGTCCTTTACGAAGTCGGCTTGGTCTACTGTGAATCAGCTCGCGTAATGTGTTGCTTAAAGTGACTCTTGGTAGACACTTCCTTTCCCGAGCAGATCTTTACAAGTAGAATAACTATCAATCTGGCAATGTAACTTGCATAATGGTAAGTTGCGTGCCTTGGTATGATATGGCTTTCTTGGGCGCAGTTCTTCTGTGGCAATGGATTGGGGTCATGAATAATCGGACAAAGAATTCGGACTTTGTTAAAGCCCGTTGGCTTCGCGATTTATTGCGCTTTTTGCCATTGAAAAGCCAGTTTGTTCTTTCGGGCAATGTTAGGGATCTACAGGCGCTGGAAGTGGCGCCCGGCATAATTACAGCGCAGTCGCTGACTAGCACTGTGTGCGACGCGCTTCGAGAAGTAGGCTATTCGCGGTTTGTGGTTTGGGATCCATTAGTTGGGTTCAAAACTCCCGCAAGCCGCTCCAATCCTGACGAGCATTCTGATTCGCTGCTTACCAGCCTTGGCTTGACGCCGATAAATGGGGTATCACCTGGCGGCGTTGACATTCTTGGAAATGTCCTTGAACGGCTGGTCGAACTCGATGGCCCGCCGTCGACCTTAATCGTCGATTTCGCCTCACGCCTTATCGTACGTAATGAATCCTTGAGCGCAGCCGAGCATGGCTTGTTCACCCGTGCTTCTGTACTAAGCCATACAGCACAGGCTCGGCCTATTGGTGAACAGCGTCGCCCCTTCTTTAATACGATCATCTGGATCGTTGATAAAGAAGGCGATATTCCGGATTGGGTCCTAATCGACAACCCACGAGTTCGGCATATTCCTATTTCAAAGCCAGACGGCGCTACGCGACGTGCGCTTTCGCAGGCTCTCTTGCGAGGTGTTCCGGGCTTTTCGCAAGCGACGGATGAAGCCAGAAGTGACGCAGAACGTGCTTTTGTTGAAGGTGCAGAGGGACTCTACCTTTCAGACATGAATGCCATTGCGACATTGGCGCGCATTGAAGATGTGTCCATCGAGAGAATCTCTGACGCGGTTCGCCGTTACAAGGTTGGCGTGACAGAGGACCCTTGGTTGCAGATCGATCGACAGAAGATTCGCGATGCGGAGGAACGTATTCATGAGCGCGTTAAAGGACAACGGCATGCAGTGACGCATTTGCTGGACTTGGTAAAGCGCGCAATGACGGGTGTCGCCACGCAACGAAAGGGCGGGCGGCCAAGGGGTGTCGCGTTCCTCGCTGGGCCAACAGGTGTCGGCAAGACTGAGCTAGCAAAGGCCATTACAAGTTTGCTATTTGGTGATGAAAGCGCCTACATTCGATTTGACATGTCGGAGTTTAGCGCCGAACACTCGGATCAGCGTTTGATCGGTGCTCCACCAGGCTATGTTGGATATGACGTCGGAGGTGAGCTTACAAATGCTATTCGAGAGAAGCCGTTCAGTGTTGTTCTATTCGATGAAATCGAGAAGGCACACCCTCGAATTCTTGATAAGTTTCTTCAGATTTTGGACGATGGAGTTCTTACGTCGGGCAGGGGTGATCGCGTCTATTTCTCCGAAGCGTTGATTATTTTTACATCTAACCTGGGGATCTACCGCCAGGGTGAGTCAGGCGAGAGAATGCCTAATGTAACTGCAGGCGAATCGTTTGAGTTGGTTCAGGAAAAAGTGCTTGGCGAAATACAGCGCCACTTCAAGCTTGTACTGAATCGCCCAGAGATACTGAACCGTATCGGGGAAAACATCATAGTCTTCGATTTTATCCGTGAGGAAGTGGCGGAGCAAATCTTTGAGCAAATGGTTGGCGCCCTTTTCGATGAACTCTCTACGAACGGTATGAGTGTCCGACTTGACGAGGCGGCGACTGCGTCGTTGAAGAAGGAGTGTTTGAGAGACCTTTCCAACGGCGGACGTGGTATCAGAAATCAATTGGAATCGCGTCTGATAAACCCACTTGCGCGAGGACTATTCGACCAAAATGCTCAGAGGGGAGAGGCGTTCGTTTTGACCGAGGCCGATTCTGGGCAGCTCCAACTGCAAAAGCTGTAGCGAATGGATATAAGAATCTCTCGCCTGCACTTTCCTGTCAAAGCGTTGGGTCCAGGACGACGTATTGGTATCTGGTTCCAAGGGTGCAGCATTCGTTGCCCAGGCTGCATTTCTGCTGACACCTGGAACCAAAGTTCTGGACATACAACGATCGCGAGAGTTTTGGCGCACATCCACCCGTGGATGTCGCACGCAGAAGGAATCACGATTTCAGGGGGCGAGCCTTTTGAACAACCAGAAGCACTTGAGGCTTTGCTGGCGGGACTTCGTCGACAGACGTCTGTCGACATATTGGTTTACAGCGGTCACGCCATCGAAAAAATCAAACCAAGTCTCATGAAAGTTGAAGGTTTGATTGATGTACTCATCTCCGATCCGTTCGACGTCGACACTACTCAATCGAGACCGCTACGAGGCAGTGACAACCAGCGCATGCACTTTTTGACAGCCCTCGGACGATCACGCTTTAGCCAATACGAGCGGCCATTGTCGGAAGTCGATAAATCGTTGGATGTGATGTTTGACGCAGATGGCAGCGTCTGGTTTGCGGGAATTCCTAGTCGCAGTGACTTTTTCCTTCTTCAGGACCTCTTAGTCCAGCAGGGGCATCAAGTCCAAATTAGCGCAGATAAGGCGCGGAACAAGTAGAACAATAAGAACCGGGGGCTGTAGATCATGATGCGTTTTTGTCCAAACTGCAAAACCGAGCGATCCGTTCAGGAATGGTTTTGCGAAGGTGTCGTCAATGATCGGCCCTGCCACTGGGACCTTTCATCTCTTCCCATTCGAGCAGCGGGTGATCGACCTCAAGACGTCTTCACTAAGGAAGATGTGGTGCATCAGCGCGACGGGCAAGTAGTGGCTTCGTCCGCGTTTGTATGCATGAATGGACATCCTATGAGCGAAGGCGATTTGATGTGCCTTGAGTGTGGCGCAGATCCGGTGTCCTCGGGAGGGGCGCCAATCAACGGTGCTGCGGTCGACATTAGTCAAACCGATAATCCGCTTCCACAGCAAAATCCTGAAGAGACTCGAATTGATGGATGGCGCCTGTTGCGTAGGATCTCCAATACCGATGGAGTCCGCGAGCGGTACATTTGCCAGCACGTAGACACCAATCGACAGGCCGTATTGACATTGTATCGGCCAGGTGCGGAGCCTGATCCATCGGTCTATGATGTCGTAGCACGCCTACCCAGAGAGCATGTACCTGAAATTATCGCGACTGGTCGTTGGGATGAGCGAGCCTATGAAGTTGCGGAGGAGCTTAGCGGCGGCACCTTAGCAGACGTGGGGATTGTAGTCAGTGACCTAGCTGCGATACGCCACGTCGTGTCAGAGCTGGGACAAGCGTTGCACTCATTCTCGGAAGCAGGTCTCAGGCATCGAGACCTAAGACCGGGAACACTATTGGTGCGCAGCCATGAACCACTTGACTTGGTAATTAGCGGCTTTGGCTCAGCGCGCCTATCCGAGTTTGACCTCGATATAGTCTCCCCTCTCGAAATAACTCGCTATATGGCCCCAGAGGCGATTGCCGGGGGTGTCGCTGCCGCATCAGATTGGTGGAGCTTGGGGATGATTTTGCTCGAGCAATTGACTAACGGTGGATGCTTTGAAGGTACAAATCCTCGTGCATTCCTAATTCATGTGCTCGCTAATGGCGTCCCCCTTCCCGAAGCGCTTGATCCACAAATTCATTTGCTATTGCGCGGCTTACTTGCTCGAGATCGAAATGAGCGCTGGCAGTGGCAGCAGGTTCAGGAGTGGCTGGAAGGAAAAGCGGTAGTCGCTCCAACTGCATCTGCGACGGAAATCGATAGCACTGACGGAAGCAGTATCTCCCTAAGCGCAAAGCGATTTTACAAGCCGAGTGTGTTCGCACTTGCGGCTGCAGAGCACGAACACTGGGATGAGGCGAAAGATCATTTAAATCGAGGCGTCTTGATAACTTGGGCTGAACAGGCCGGCCTTCCGATGATCGCAATCTCTGGTTTGCGGAAGGTGATGCAGCAGGACGAGATAGACGACGATTGTCGTCTGATGATTGCGCTGAAGTTGTTGAATCCGGAGATTCCTCTAATTCTGCGCGGCGACATCGTAACGCCTGGCTGGTTACTGCAGAACGCGTTAGAGGGGTACGACTTAATTACTGGCGCGGTTCCGCCTTTTCTAGAGCGAATCGAAACAGAGACCTGGCTTTCGCAGTTGCGTGTCCGCGCAGAAGTTGTCCGTCATCGAGCAGCCAACCTCGGCATCGAGCTCAACGAAGACACAGTTCGCATTAATCTTCTTTCGACGTCGCGTGCTCGTTTGGCTGCACTTTGGGAACAGCAACGATTGCTGTGGCCTGATTCTGATCACGCCGGGTTACTTTCCTTGTCCGAAAAACGGATTATTAGCGAAGAGGATTTGATCGTTCTATTAAGTGCGGCGGCCACCCAATTCCGTTCGGTTGATGCTGTTCTACAGTTAGCGCAAGAGTTCGCCGGGAAAGAGGGCATTCAAACCTTCGATACGGAAGCCGCTCGTACGGATCTAGAGCTATCGCGTTCGGAGCTCTTCCGTAAGCTTGATGACCGGATTTCGGGATTTGCTCGAACCGGCAAGAAGGCAGTTGACGATTTGGCCGAACAATTTCGTTTGGAACGCCGCCTGCCGCTTTACGAGGCAATTGTGCTGCTCGGTATCCCGGCAGACCAATGGCTTGAACCGCAAAAGCAGCAGTATGTGTCTCAGATTTTGGAATTCTTTGAAAAGAAGGTTTCCGCAGCTGTAATGAGAGGACCGTTGGTTCGTATGACCATTGGGAAGTCCACTGGACGTGCAGACATTACGGAGATGAACACCAAGCGCCATTCAGGTGTGGCTGTACTTGAACATCTGCTCCTGAGAAACTCCCAGTCAACTCAGATCGACCCTGCAGTTTTCGCTGACAACCCTTCGCTGGAGAGTCGACTTCATACGCTGCATAGGCAAACTTCCATCTATAAACGCGACACCGGTATCGATGGCATGTACATGGGATTTCCATTTCTGATCATAAAAGGGAGTCGAAGTAGCGTACGGCCTCGAGTGACCCCGGTGCTGCTTTGGCCAATCAAGTTGCTGATGGAATTGGGGGCTCGCGGGCAAGTCTCACTTGCATTCGATAGTGAACGCGAAGAAGTCCGCATTAATCCAGCGTTGGAGGGTTTGCTGGGGCGGGATGCGGTAAAGGCTTGGCGCCAGGTAGCAGATGAAGTTCTGGGGCGGTCGGCGCTGAAGATGACCGATGTATTAGATTCGTTCGGCATGTTGGCCGCAATTGAGCAAAGGCAGCTGAAGAGCTTACCTCCTCCAGCCTACGAGATTCCATTGAGCACGTTGGAACTCCATTGCTCCGCTGTTCTGTTCCATGTAACGTTCAGCGGTCAGGCAATTGGCGAGGATCTACGTCAACTGAAAGTGTTATCGCCGTCAGGAACGGCACTTGAGTCTATGCTGCGGCTAAAGGAAAAGGCACAGTTCGAAACACCGGTTGAGTCGGGCGCAGAGATTGATCGATTCTTAACGGTAGCCAGCGATCCTTCACAGGAATCGGCAGTGTTGAAGGCTCGGCATGAACCAGGCCTCCTAATCGAGGGACCTCCAGGTACCGGCAAGAGCCAAACCATTGTAAATATGGTGGGGGATGCTATTGGTCGCCGAAAGAGTCTTCTAATTGTGTGCCAGAAGCATGCCGCCCTGGAAGTCGTTCATAAACGACTGGTTGCAGAGGGACTTGGCGATCGAGTCATTATGATTAATGACGTCAATAAAGATCGGGAGCCCACGATACGGACTGTACGTGAGCAGCTCGATGGAATTTTCAAAGGATCGATGTTTGAAAGCGGTTGGGTTAAACAGCGCGAGCGCGTAGCAGCAAAAATCGAATCGTTAGAAGGTGAACTTGACCGTTTGCATCGAGCTCTTCACGATACAGATGAAGCGACAGGTTTGAGCTACCGCGCATTGTTGGGCGAACTCATTCAACTTGAATCGGGCACTCCACCGATCAACATGCCCCAATTACGCAGTCGGCTCGCTGTCTTGGATTTAGCTGCTTTGTCGAGACTCGAAGAGCAATGCGCGCCGTTAGCACGATACTGGTTACCGGCCAAATTCGAAGGTAGCGTACTGGATCGCTTGAAAGTATTCGCAAGTGATAAGGCGACGATTGAGGAGTTCAATCTTGCCTTCAGCGCCTTTCTTGATGCGGAACACAGTCGAGCGGAGGTCCTTAACAAATACTCATCTAGTTTTGATGTAGATGATCCTGAGCCGTACCGTGCCTGGATTAGTAAGAATGCCGGGCGGCTGTCAGGATTAGATGACGTTCTACGAAAACGCCTGGCTCAATGGTTGCCATTGTTCCGACCATCAGAAAAAGCTGATGCGCCGGGCCACGTTCACTTCAATTCTCTTACGCGATTGCGCCAAGATCTTTTACTAATTGATGGAATGGGGTATCAACCCAACTTGTCGCTTGCACTTGCAAAATTGTCCGATGTCGAACTCTCAGAGATTGAGCGAGAAGCTAGTCTTGCAGTCCGCCCGCCGACGTTCTTTAGCTGGATCAACCCTGCGACATACATTAGACGAAAGAAATTACTAGGCTTCTGTCTTGATGCGGGAGCTACTAAGGAATCCGACACAATTGGAAAATTGCTAGCGGCGGCACGCATTGAGAAGAAGTGGCGCCCCTGTCGAAAAGAATTGAATTCAATTTCTGGCAGCTTAAGACTTGAGACAGTATCTTCGACATGTGGTCCAACTCTTTCTGACGAGTGTCTCGCTCGACTTCGTAAAGTCGAAGAGGTGCGAGAACTAGCGCAACACTTAGCGGTAGCGCCACGTTGTGCAGAATTTGATGCTGCAGTCATGACCGGAGAGCGTTCGGACGTCGACCAGCTATTGGACAGTTTCGAACGCGCTTTTGTACGCCATGCTGCACGTATGCAAAGCTTAGGTGCATTGTCCGGCCTGGAGGATTGGATTATCGATGAACAGATTCGCCAATTTAAGCAATCCATTCAGAATAACGTTGAAGATCGTAGCATTCTCAACCGAATTCAAGACGCACTTCCGACTCTGCCCGCGTATCAACAATTCCGTACGCGCTCGCAGAACTTGAGTAAGGAAGCGTTGGAGCTATTCGCCATAATGCGTGCCCACGAATCGTCGATAGTCTACGTTCCACTGGATAGCTTGGACGGCGAAGTTCGTCGCTTAATTAACAGGGAGTCGCGACTGGGCTGGAAACGTAGAATGGAGCAGGACAGGCCAGAACTGCTGTTGGAGCAGACCGAGACAGCTGCGAAAGTTCAGTCCTTGGCAGCTGCCGACGATGAGATGCGTCGATTAAATCGCGATGTTCTTCGTGAAGGAATTGATCGTAGCCGTCTAGCGTCGCCGAAGCAATGGGAGGACGTAACGCGACTAAAGGGACAGCGTTCCCGCCGCTTGCGAGAGTTCATTGAACTTGGGGCTGAAATGGGATTGATGAGTTTGCGCCCTGTCTGGCTCATGAATCCCGATGTGGCTAGCCGCGTTCTCCCATTGAAGACCAATTTGTTTGACTCCGTTGTTTACGACGAGGCATCACAGATGCCAGTCGAATATGCTCTTCCTACCTTATTCCGAGGAAACTTGGCGATTGTAAGTGGAGACGAGAAGCAAATGCCGCCTAGCGCGTTCTTCTCTGGTCGTGCGGAGAGCGATGAAGCAGAAATCTTTGACGGTGATCAACCTGATGACGACGCTAGCGAAGAAGAGAAGGAACAGTTTGAAGAGACTTGGAACCGCCGCGAAATCAAGGACTGCCCTGATCTCTTGCAGCTCGCAAGAACCGCCCTTCCAATTACGACGCTGCAAATTCACTATCGTTCTGCATATAGAGAGCTGATTAGCTATTCAAATGCAGCGTTCTACGAGAACAACCTTAGCGTTCCTGTTCGCCATCCCGATGCGACGATCCAACAGGAAAAACCTCTAGAGTTAGTTCAGGTGAATGGACTTTATGAGAAGCAAACCAACGCCGATGAAGCGGATAGCGTGGTGACAATCTTGGCAGAGCTGTGGAAGGTACCTTACGCAGATCGCCCATCGATTGGTGTGGCGACGTTCAATCTCAAACAGGCCGACCTGATTGAGGAGAAACTGGAACAAAGAGCCGAAGAGGACGCAGCGTTCCGAGCAGCTTATCAGGAAGAGGCTGCGCGCATCGAGGATGGGGAGGACATGGCCGTATTTGTGAAGAACGTGGAGAATGTGCAAGGTGATGAGCGCGACGTAATTATCTTCTCCACTACTTTCGGCCGAAACAGCCAAGGTGTCTTCCGAAGGTCGTTTGGCGTCCTTGGGCAAAAAGGCGGCGAGCGTCGTCTGAACGTTGCGGTGACTCGTGCAAGACAAAAGGTTGTACTGGTAACTTCTATGCCGATTCAAGACATCTCAGACATGCTCAGTACACGACGTAAGCCCGCTATTCCAAGGGACTATTTGCAAGGATATATGGAGTATGCGCGAGCTATGTCTAATGGAGAAATAGCTAATGGGCGAGCGCTACTTGGACGCATGCATAGTGAGCGTGCAAATGCAAAACTACAGCAAGGAAAGAAACTGGATGGCTTCGCGAAGGATGTGTTCGACTACCTTCATTCATTGGAAATTGATCCTGTATTGGCGCAGGAGGGAGATGCTTTCGGTATAGATTTTGCGGTTGCCGATCCACGAACGGGGCTATATGCGATTGGGATCGAATGCGATGCGCCGCGCCATGAACTTCTTCGACATGCCAGGGCCCGCGACATTTGGCGTCCTTCTGTTCTTCGCAGGGCCATTCCAAATTTACATCGCATATCTTCACAGGCCTGGTATCACAATAGCGAGGCCGAGAAAAACCGTCTCCGGTCTGCGATTGAGTCTGCGTTAAGCAAGGAGTCTGCGGTATGAGCGGCCCTAAAGTTGTACGTATTGTGACGCGGGAGGAGCTCGTCGCGATTTGTGAAGGGCTTTTGCGGCGTTTGGACCAAGCCTTTGCTATGTGGGCGACTGAAGGTAGGCGAATCGGAGAGCTAACAGATGACGAGATCGCCACAACGTTAGAACGAAAAAACGCCCTTAGCCATTTGTTGGTAAGCGATTCCTTCGTGGACCTTCAAAAGTCAGTTCCTGAGGAGATGGCGTATTTGAACGATGATCTTGAGCGACGTCAGCAAGTCGCAGTTGATAAGGCCGCCCGCAGGTTGACGCGCCGGCGAGAAGCCAGAAACAGTGCGGCCACGGTTTTGCAGGCGCTGAGATCTCGAGGTATTGAGATTCCGGAGGCATTGAGTGCGAACTTGAGGATGGTGGCTGAAGGAAATGAGATGAGCGGCGTCGATTCAGTCCTTGCGCAAGCGTTTACCTTTTTGGTACCTCAAGAAAGTACCGGGCTTACCAAGGCGCAGAAGGATCTGTTAGATCGTCACCTAACAGGCCTGGGCCACCTGGAAGCAAACAATTGGAAATCCCCTGAGATCAGGAGCCCATTCAACGTGCGGCTTGAGCAAATTGATCGGAAGTTGGCCGAGCTTAAGACGCAATTGAATGAAAGCCAGTCAGCGGACTTTGCGAAGCGCTTGGCGTCTATCGAGTCGAAGGATTCAGGATCTCAGCAAAATCTATTGTTGGATAGCCTAACCATGGATTTAGTGTCCGCGATTGATCGCAATCGAGTTCAGCGCGCTGCCTTGGCCGAACTGAGCATGCTAGCGGCCGAAATTGGCGAGGTTAGCGGCACAACCGACACCTTGGTTCGTCGTGTAGCTGTCTGCGATTCTGCTACCTCGATGATCGAGATCAATGAACTTGCGAATGCTTGCAGAGTATCGCTAAGTGAGCTGCAACAACAACGAGAAGCCGTAGGAAGACGGAAAGCAATTTTAAGCGGCCTTGCTAAGTTGGGCTATGAGATCAATGAAGGGATGGAAACGGCTTGGGCGCAGGATGGGCATGTCATCGCCAAGAAATCATCGCATCCGGGTTACGGTGTTGAGATCGGAGGTCAAGCTCACGTGGGGCGCCTCCAGGTGAGGACGGTAGCATTGTCGTCCGAACGTGATGTAAATCGTGATCGCGACGCGGAGACCATATGGTGCGGAGAGTTTTCGAAACTGCAGGGCTTGCTAGCGGAGAGTGGCAATAGCCTTGTTATTGAGCGTTCTATGGGTGTTGGCGTGGTGCCGCTAAAAGAGGTCAGTGAAAATTCGATGGGTGCAGCTATGGAGTCTAAGGGCCGTACGGCATGAGGAGCCTCAATGTGCTTTGCTTGTTTGATCTAACAACTTAGAGTGGAGAAAAACTGATGACACTGAGATTTCGAAAGTCTATAAAGCTTGCACCTGGCGTTCGTATGAACATTGGTTCAAGCGGCGTATCGTGGAATTTGGGACCTCGAGGTGCTTCAGTCAGTATCGGTAAGCGCGGAACTTACCTGAACTCAGGAATTCCAGGTTTAGGTATATCCAGCCGGGCTAGGTTGGAAGGGAAAGGCTCTTCATCACGATCAACCTCTCAGGCAGTCCGCTCGGTGTCGCTCACGGTGGAAGTAACGGATGAAGGTGAGGTGATTTTCAAGGATGGCTCAGGTGCACCAGCATCGGATGAAATGATTGCCGCTGCAAAAGCACAGAAGGGCGACCATATTCGCGCCATGATTTTGACGAAGTGTGACCAAATTAATGGTGCCATTGAATCACTGGGGGAAATACATCTTTATACGCCGCCGCCGTCGAGTAGCCCACAGTTTTGTGAGATTCCTTTCACAATGCCTCGTCCAATCGAGCCGACTAAGCGGAAGTATGGGTTACTGGCCCTTCTTTTTGCCAAGTTGCGCGCTAGAGTAGACAGCGAAAACTCAAAGTTGGTTGAGGCATACACTGCGGAAGTGAACAATTGGGAAGATGCGCGTCGCGAGCACCAGAAGATTTCAGCCAAGCGAAAGGCGGACTTCGAGGGGGCGATGAAAGGAAGTTCTGCCTCCATGGAAGTGCTCCTGGAGCAAACGTTACAAGAAATTGTTTGGCCGCAGGAGACGCTTGTCGGTATCAACATTTCGGCGGACGGTTCGCTGGTCGCGTTAGATGTTGATCTACCGGAGATTGAGCAGCTGCCAACCAAGCTTGCAGCAATACCGGCTAAAGGAATTCGGTTTTCCGTTAAGGAGATGCCGAAAACTCATGTACAGAAGCTGTATATGCGCCACATCCATGCGATCGGCTTTCGACTTATAGGAGAAACGTTTGCATCGTTACCTAGTGTGAATCAAGTCACTTTGTCGGCGTACTCACAGCGGCCTAATAAGGCCACCGCACATGTTCAAGACGACTACCTTTATTCGGTCAAGGTGCAGCGCTCGGCATGGCAAGCCATCAATTTTTCGGCATTACCCGATCTTGATGTAGTCGCGGCACTCGATCAGTTTGAGCTTAGGCGCAACATGAGCCTTACAGGAATATTTAAGGCAATCGAACCATTTCCCATTGCTGAATGATGCATGAACCATGCAGCGGTGGGTTGTTCAGGGGATTTGCTGGACCGCCGGCAGTATCCGCGACAAAGCGCGTCGAGGATCGGATCACCCTCAAATGGGCTGAAGCCAGTTCCACAGGCCAGCGATTCAGATCCCGAGATTCCGCTAACGCAACTAGAACGGCGATTAAAATTGTGTGAAGGGTATTCCGGATGGATCAAGCTGCTGTAAATGATCTTGGTGTTGACCAAAATATTTGGATCGCACTGCGAGATTGTCAAAAGAATGCGGTACGTTGCGGTATAGGCTATCTGACATCCAGTTTGGAGCAACAGGAGAACAAAGCCTGTTTGCTTAGTCTGCCTACGGGTGCTGGAAAGTCAGGGGTCATCGCCACCCTTGCGCATTACGCGCCACAGCACAAGGTACTTGTTCTTTGCCATCGTCGTTATGTGTGTAATCAGCTCGCTAAGCAGATCGAAGGCGGATTTTTTCACAAGACAGCGCCTGTCGCGGTGACCGCGCAGCGAACGGTGTTTGACTCGATTGACGACATTAGTCACAACGGCATTTATGTCACAACTTTTCAAATGCTTTCAAGGCAGCCTTCAGAACATCTGGATGAAATTCGCGAGCAATTTGACCTAATAATTATTGACGAGGGGCACTCAGAGCCGTCTCCAGTGTGGCGGACTTTGGTACGGGGGGCGAATTCCCATCGAATCATCGTCACAGCAACGCCCTATCGCAATGACCTTTTCCAGTTTGACGTTAGTCCTCATATTAGCTACATCTATACCTTCGCCGAAGCGGCCGAGGACGGGGTGCTTTTTGCGCCTCGCATGGAATTGGTCGAAAGTAATGACTTGGAAGATGCGATCAACAGCTTCCTGAAAGCGAATCCTGAGCTCAAATGTATTGTGAAGTGCAAGAACTTCGACGAGGTTCAGAGCTACTTCGAAAGGTTATCTAAGCTTGCGCCGACCATTGCTGTGCACGATGCGTTCGAAAACGATTCGCTCGATGTCCAGCGAGTATCGGTTCCGAAGGACATCGCGGAAAGCGCGTATCGCATACTTATCCACCAGCACAAATTAGATGAAGGGGTAGATATCCCATGCGCGAAGTTGCTGGTATTGACCTATGTTGTGGGCAGCGGACGTGAGCTTGTCCAGACAATTGGCCGCGTAGTGCGCGCCTTTAAGAACCAGGAACCAGTCGTGCTTGAGATAGCGGATGACGCCAACCGAGTGATGTGGGAAAGTTACCTAGACTTCGACGCATCTTTGAAATCTGAAGCAGGTGTGGCAAAGTTCTTGAGCTCTTTGGATAGTGCCAAATTGATAGAGCTTTACCTTGATGCATTTCCCGACTTTAGTTACCACCAAAGTAGATTCGTGGGAAAGTTCAATATCAACGACTTTGATCCCGATGAAGCCCTTGTGATACCCACGGCTTCGATCTGCTTCCTTAATTCTCACGCAGACTTCTCTATTGCCAAGGCGGCTGATACGCTTTACTGGAGAGCTACAAATTGCGGCGAGCTCTGCAAGATCTTCGTTTCACGATCGACCTCTATACAAATTGTGTTGTCCGTAGCCTTCAACAAGTCTCGATTCTTGGCCAAGGAATTGTTCTTTGAACCTAGCCTTGAAATTACGTTGCTGCGAGAAATGAAGAACGGTGTAGTAGCGATCTTTGACAGCCGAGGCCGGTCGTTTTCTGGCGACTCCGAATTGGACTTGGCATTCCCGCTTCCCCAGGAAAAACTTCTAAAAGTTATGACTAGGGATGGGAAAATGCGACCAAAGGAAACAAGCACCCGCGCTATTGGCAAACCCACACGCCGCCCAGAGGCGATGCATCTAAAAGGTGCAAACTTAGACGAGATTGGTGGGCAGCAGCAATTCTCCGCGTATCGCATGTCTACTTTGAAATGCGATACGCTAAACGATCAGGGAAAGAAATCTGGAAGCTTTTATGTTGGGATTGATTCTGGCAGGATATCCGACCATAAGGATCGAAAATTCAGGTTGTCTGATCTGGCTGAGTGGTTCGATATGATCGAGGATTGCTTGGCATCGAGTAACGAAGCGACAAGTCGCGTTCTCAGTTCGTTCGCCAAACCCATAATCCCAACGGGGCCCCTTGAACTCGAGGCTTTGATGTTCGAATTCATGGATCCCGAAGAAGCGATACGTATCGAGGCAGGCCAGGTGGCCGTTGAGGTCAGTGATGAGTTCTTGTTCTATGAATGTGCAGATCAATTTCAAATCTTGCCAGGAATTGCATCCACTACCGTCAAAGTGAGTGTTAGCCATGAGGAGCCGTATATAGAGTTTTCCGCTTGCACTAGCGTGGTCGCGACTACTTCGGATGGCGTGGCAATGGATATTGAGGAACTCCTTAGTGCGCGCCTTAGCAAGGCACTCTTCAAGAACGGGATTACGTATTCTGGAGGCAGATTTTACGAACTTCGTCTCCCAACACAAGGGGGCATTGAGATTGAAAAGTCAGAGCTAAGCAATGTCATAGTTGGGCTACCTGCACTTCTGCACGAAGGCCTCTCCGAAAAGGGAACGGATAAAGGACCGAACGATGATGAGTTCGATCCGGACTCGGTCTTTTACCTTATTGACCAGCTAAAGAACTTTTCGATTGCGAATCCTTCATTTTTGGAATTAGGGCCCTTCTACGATTATGTTTCGCATCCGGACATCTTGCTCTGCGCTGATATGGGCACGGAGCCCGCTGACTTTATTATTTCGTCGCGTGAGAAGCTTGTTTACGTACATGTGAAGTGCGGGAAATCCTCGCAAAAACCTCAGTCCGCCGCTGGCGCAATTGCGGAAGTAGGATCACAAGCAGTCAAGAACTTAGAAATGCTAATGTCGGGCGATCGCAACTTGCGAGCCGGGAACTGGACAGAGCTACTGAATGATTGGCCAACAAATACTGCAGATAAAAGGCTTGAAAGCCGGATTCGCCTTCTCGACGGCAAGCGCTTTGATTGTTCCAGCGCGAACCTGCAGGTTGAAATGGAGCGCTTGTGGTCGATCATTGCTGATCGGCGTAAGAACATTGCGGTAAAGAAGGAAATTTGGATAGTCGCAGCAAACAGCTTTTCAAGATCAGACTTCGCAAGTCAAATGGGCTTAGGTGCTCATGGCCGAAGTGAATCGCTGCAGGCATATCAGCTTATTCAAGGGTGGATAGGCGCATGTTCCAACCTGGACGTCGAGATTCGCCTTTTCGTGGCACCTTGATGTTGTCCGTGCATGCATCCAATTGCAGGAAGTCCCTTGAAGTAGAATTGGTAGGGCAGCTTCTTAGTGTTGTTGCGCTTCTATTTCTTAGATTGAGGTTTAGGTAACCCCGTGTGCACCAAAGCAGAACGTCAATCGCAAGAAATAGGCGGGTGTGAAGGCTCATTGCCCGCCCGCACCATGCCTATCTCTACTTAGTGGGTCCCATTCAGGAGGTCCTTTGCAGCCACCGTATCTCACGTATCCTGCGAAAGAACTGTTAGACGAGTTTGGCGCGGGAAGACATGTTCCGGGGGCAGGCAGTGCCTCGGCGCTTGGCGGCCTCCTTGCCGCACAATTAGTCCTGACGGTGTGTAAGTTGACGCTTGGAAAGGACTCCCACCAAGTACATCACAAGGCGTTGCGGTCGATCGCTCAGCGGTTAGAATCCGTTTCGATACCAGCACTGGAAAGGCTTTTGGAACGTGATGCAGTGGCGTTTGATTTGGTTTTCGACGAACGAAAGGCGCGGGACAACACGTCTGATCCAGCGCAGAAGCAACGGCATATCGAGGCGGAGCATCGTTACATGAAAGCGGCAGTTGCAATTCCACTGGAAATTGCTGGAATCTGCATGGAAATCGCCGATGCGGCAGCAAAGGTCTTTGACGTCGGACTGCATCATATAAGGGGTGATTCAGGTGTAGCTCTCAGTACAGCTGTTTCGAGCATCCTCTCCTGCGTTTTTGTAGTGAATTTGAATTTGAAGGATTTCGAGAGGACGCACTGGTCGAATCAAAGGCGAGCAGAGTGCGACGAATTGCAGCGAAGCGTGGTGACAAAATTCCAAGCAGCACTTGGCAGTCTTCGGGATTTGCGTGCGGAATCGATTGAGGCATCACAGCCACAGGGGAGTTCTGAGCCACTTATAGGATTTGGAACACGTGCAAAGCAGGGCTACTCCAATGAGGAAATTGAGGATCGCGCCAGAAGGCTTGGCCTTCAAATGTGGCAGCGGAAGGCTCAGATATGGGCCGGTGCATCAGAGCCGAGTGATCCAATTAAAGTTCTCGATCCAGAGCGAGCACTTGGGCTACTTGGATACAGCTATGAACTAGCAGCGAATCTTGGCACCATTAAACACGGCACTGCCTCATACGAAGTGGCAGGTGTGCTGGAAGCGCAGCCTGGGCATGTGAAGGTGTCGAGCCATATGCCTTCAGAAGTTCGTTTGTTCACAACGGCTCATGAACTTGGACACGTGATTCTCCATCCGCATCTAAGAGAGGCCCACAGGGATCGCCCCTTAGATGGCTCGGAGCAAGGACGTGACCAACTTGAGCGGGAGGCTGATAGGTTTGCAGCTGCATTCTTGATGCCTGCGAAGCAGGTTCGCGCGAAGTTTTCGGCAACCTTCGGCGGTGCTCCATTCCACATTAACGAGGCGACGGTCTTTGCACTGGGGCTTGAAATGCGAGTAGTGCGCGAAACGATCAAGACTCAGCGAGATCTGTCCATGCTGCTTGCTCGCACCGTTCGCTTCGATGGGAAGAACTTCAATTCCCTGGCGAAGCAGTTCGGAGTGTCGGTGACTACGATGGCGATTCGTCTCGAGGAACTAGACCTCGTCAACTCTGAACATTAGCCTGACGCAAATTATCCAATCCCCTGCGCTCGACCCAGGGAACAGTGGTAGGACTGGCAATTTTCTGTCGGCACAGGAAACCTGTCGTAAATCGCAGCAAAGCGTTAACACCTAGAAGATAAGCTCCCCAAATGAAGAGGCCCATGCATTGCTGCACGGGCCTCTTCCTTCCTTTTGCCAGCTTATGGTTCCCCAATTGCCAGCTTTTGGGACCACCTACACAACTTTAGACGTCGATGTTACCGGCGCGCAGCGCGTTGGTCTCAATGAAGTTCCTGCGCGGTTCCACATCATCCCCCATCAGCGTAGTGAAGATCTGGTCCGCGGCAATCGCGTCTTCGATCTGCACCTTAAGCAGGCGGCGGACGGTTGGGTCCATGGTGGTTTCCCACAGCTGCTCTGGATTCATCTCGCCCAGACCTTTGTAGCGCTGCTTGGAAACGGTGCGTTCCGCTTCGTCGCGCAGCCACTGCATGGCGTGGTGGAAGTCGACCACGGCGCTTTCCTTGGTGCGCTCGCCTTCGCCGCGGCGGATCACGGCGCCTTCGCCGATCAGGCCGGTGAAGGTGGCGGCGGCGTCGGCCAGGACGCGGTAGTCGGCGCCTTGCACGAAGTCGGCGTCGATCGAGGAGACCTTCACGTTACCGTGGTGCAGGCGTTCGATGCGCAGGGTGTGCTTGTCGGTCATTTCGTCGGTGGTCACCACTACTTTCACTGCGCTGTCGTCGATGTTGGCCATCAGCGCTTCGGCGGACTGCTGTGCGGACTCGATGGTGCCCAGGTCCAGCGTTACGCCGGTCATGATGGCGGTCAGCGCGGCGCGGTCGATCACGCGGGTCAGGCGGGTCATGATGGCGTTGGCCATGTTGTAGGTGCGGGCCAGTTCGCCCAGCGCTTCGCCCTGGATCAGGTCTGCGCCTTCGCGCGGGGTCAGGGCGGCGGTGTTCAGTGCTACGTTCATCATGTAGCCGGCTTCTTCCAGGTCGTCCTTCAGGTAGCGCTCATCGCGGCCGGCCTTCACCTTGTACAGCGGCGGCTGGGCGATGTAGATGTGGCCACGCTCGACCAGTTGCGGCATCTGGCGGTAGAACAGCGTCAGCAGCAGGGTGCGGATGTGGGCGCCGTCGACGTCCGCGTCGGTCATGATGATGATGCGGTGGTAGCGCAGCTTTTCGATATTGAATTCGTCGGCGCCGATGCTGGTGCCCAGGGTGGCGATCAGGGTGGTGATCTGCTCGGAAGACAGCATCTTTTCAAAGCGCGCCTTCTCCACGTTGAGCACCTTGCCTCGCAGCGGCAGGATGGCCTGGAACTTACGGTCGCGGCCCTGCTTGGCGGAGCCGCCTGCGGAGTCACCCTCGACGATGTACAGTTCGGACAGGGCCGGGTCTTTTTCCTGGCAGTCGGCCAGCTTGGCGCTCAGGCCCAGGCCGTCCATCACGCCTTTGCGGCGGGTCAGGTCGCGGGCCTTGCGTGCTGCTTCACGGGCGCGCGCTGCTTCCACGATCTTGCCGCAGATGATCTTGGCGTCGTTCGGCTTTTCCATCAGGAAGTCGGTCAGCGTCTTGGCGACGATCTCTTCGACCGGGCCGCGCACTTCGGACGAGACCAGCTTGTCCTTGGTCTGGGACGAGAACTTTGGCTCCGGCACTTTCACGGACAGCACGCAGGTCAAGCCTTCGCGCATGTCGTCGCCGCTGATTTCTACCTTGGCTTTCTTGGCGAAGTCGTTTTCGTCGATGTACTTGTTGATCACGCGGGTCATTGCCGCGCGCAGGCCAGTCAGGTGGGTGCCGCCGTCGCGCTGCGGAATGTTGTTGGTGAAGCAGAGTACCTGTTCGTTGAAGGCGTCGTTCCATTGCATGGAGACGTCGACCGAGATCGTGGTGTTCTGGTCGGACTGGCGTTCGCCGGTGGCCTGGAACACGGTCGGGTGCAGCACGGTCTTGGCTTTGTTGATGTATTCAACGAAGCCGCGGGTGCCGCCTTCGAAGGCGAACACTTCTTCCTTGCCGGTGCGCTGGTCGGTCAGCTTGATGTTGACGCCGTTGTTCAGGAAGGACAGTT